>Ga0335075_10008699_pt1 | contig 15541 bp, 12 predicted proteins | sample Lox_Sample_24_FD_206723 | JGI IMG/M metagenome (GOLD analysis project Ga0335075, IMG submission 206723) | Soil microbial communities from Loxahatchee National Wildlife Refuge, Florida, United States - Lox_Sample_2.4 | ecosystem: Environmental > Terrestrial > Soil > Wetlands | place: USA... | reverse complement strand
GAGCTGGCGTGGCCGCGCCGTCGAACCGATCATCCGGGAGAGCTTGCTGCGTATCTTGCCGGATACGGCATGGTCGCGAACCGAGGCTCTCGGCGGTTACTGGAACAGACAGAACAACCCCGAGATCGATCTCGTCGGCGCGGACCGGGCACCGGTGGCGAGCAGGATCGACTTCATCGGCTCGATCAAGTGGCTGGAGGATAAGCCCTTCGGTCGTCGAGACTACGACGAACTGGTCCGGCACCTGCTGGCGGTCCCGGGTGCTCAGCCAGATACGCCGCTGGTCGCCGTTTCCCGTTGCGGGGTCACCGAAGGCACACCGGTTGCCGCGCACTGGGGTCCAGCCGACCTGGTACGCGCATGGCAGCGGTGAGAAAGTGGCCAACTCCGCCACCTGGACTGGCGGTCTGGCCAGGCGCCACCGTCGTGCTGTCAGGAAGGCGGCGGGTCAAGCGCTGAGCAGGGTGACGGCCTGGACGCGTTCTTCCGCGACGGCGACAGGGGGCGCGGGAGCGGGCGGGCGGGGAGGACAGCGCCTTGGTGGTGGCCGCGGGCCTGGCCGCCGCCCCGTACTTGCTGCGCCGCGCGGACTGGGACACCGCCGCCGCCGTGCTCGAACAGGCCCTCATGCGGGACCGGTCGCCGGGGGTGGTGGCGGCGGCGCTGGCGGTGGCCGGGCAGAAGGCCGGGTACAGCGAGCGTGCCGGGCTCGGCCCGTGGACCCAGCTGAGCGACCAGGCGCGGCGGCTGCAGATCCTGGGGGCGATGGGTGAGCATGAGCGGGTGCTCGCCCAGACCAGCGTGCTGCGTGGCCAGATGGCGCAATTGCCCGCCCGGCCCGGTGCCAGCGAGACGGTCGAGCCGTGGAGTGTCCGCGAGGTCATCCTGGACACCGGCCGCAGCTCGGCGCTGACGCTGGGCCGGTGGCAGCAGTGCCTGGACATGACCGCCGAGATCACCGCCAGCCAGCGGGACCGCGGCGCCGGGCTGCACGAGCTCACCTGTACCCGGTTTAACGACGCGGTGCCGCTGATCCGGCTGGGGCGGCTGGTTGAGGCGGGCTGGCTGCTGCGCGAGTGCCAGCAGGTCTTCGAGGACGACCGCGACACCCCCAGCCTCGCCCTGGTGCTGAGCACCCGGGCCGACCTGGAGGACGCGGTCGGCCGGCCGGGCCGGGCAGCGGGCGCACCGGCTCGCCGCCGTCCTCATCCGCCAGCTCACCGGCATGACCCACGACCTCGCCAGCACCCAGCGCGCACTCGCCGCCGACCTCCGCGCCGACGCGGGCGCGGACCTGCCCGCCACCCTCGCCGACGTGATCCAGGTCGCGGAGCGGACGGACGGGGTCCGGCTCGGCGACCTGATCGCCGCCCTCCAGCCCGACCACCAGGTCGCCGGGCAAGCCCTGGCCGAGATCCTCCGCGCCGCCGCCAGGCCCCCGGCCGGATAGCGGCAGCCCGGGAGAAGCACCACGGCCAGTTATGATGTAGGTACCTCTGTCCCAACCCCAGGCCCCCACCCAGGTGTTGCAGCAAACTCTAGACACTGCCGCCAGCAAACCAAGCCATACAGGACCGACCATGCCCCGGTGATCGCCTGGCGCCGTGCCGTGTAACCCCCTCGCGCGTTGGCGGTTTCGTGGAGTTAGGGGTCAATTCCAAGAACCCTGATACGTGAATCAACGATTCTGATCCACCCGGCGACGCAGCGTAGCTGTACGGAATCTAATGAGAGGTTGATCCTGGCGGGCGGAGGGGCTACCGGGGGGACACCGCCCCTCGTATGCTGCAGAGGTGGGAAGCCGGGATGCCGAGCGCGCCAGATTGAGGGCCGAGCGGGTCAAGCTGAAGGCGGCAGATCCGGAGGGCCTGGCTGATGCCTGGGCGATGATCGAAGGCATCTGGGCTGGCACGGTCGTCCGGGCCAGGATGCTTCCCGAAGCGGTCTTCTATGAGCAGGTCGAGGGCGAGTGGAGTTTCGTGCAGACCCACCGTCATCTTGTGCTGGTCACGGATTGCTGGCTGCGGCGGATGGTGAAGGGGATCGCCCGCCCGTACCACCCATCGGGCCTGGGCGGATCGTGGCTCACCAGTCCTCGCCGCTGGGGCCTCGACCCGGACGCCGGCCCGTCGCTTGACCAGGTGCTTGAGCTGCGCCGGGAGCGCATGGACGAGGTGTGCGAAGTGATCGCCGGCGCGACGGCGGAGGAGCTGGAGCGGAATTGCATCCCGCCCGGCACCCCGGGCCATCCGCGGAAAGACCATACCGTGCTGCAGTGCCTGCACGTGGTCCTCAAGGAGGAGTGGCAGCACCATCGGTACGCGATCCGGGATCTGGAAGTCATTGAGAAACGGCCCCGCTGGTTACTGGCACCCGGTGACGTGCGCATTAGCCTTGCCGGAGTCAGGAACACGCGGGCACGCTGGACAACCTCCGTGAGCGCTACGACGAGGCCGCGGCCTCCCAGGTATACCCGACGTGCTCCGAGCTGATGAAATAAGAAGCATGCGGAATCGGCCAGGACATTGGCTGGGCCCGTTCCGCCTGCTGCTGCTGACACGCGAGGGCAGGCGGGTCGGCGACCCGGGTGCGGTGCTGCGCGCGGTGGCGCACGGTGAGAGCACGGCGGTCGGCGGGCGGGTACGCGGGCTGAGGTTCCTGCTGCTGCTCGACCCGGCACTGGCCGGGGAACTGCTCACCGGCCACGCTGGCGACACCGTCAAGAGTCCCGGCCTGCGGCGGACCAGAGGTCTGCTCGGCGACGGGCTGCTGACTAGCGAGGGCGACGCGCACCTGCGGGCCAGGCGGCTGGTCGCGCCCGCGTTCTCGCCCCGGCGGCTGGCCGGGTACGCGGACGGGTTCGCGGAGCGGACGGCCTGGTTCACCGGATGCTGGCGGGACGGCGACGTGCTGGACATGCGGCGGGAGATGGCCAGGCTCACACTCGACATCGTGGGCGGCACGCTGCTGGGCATCGAACTGCGCGAGGACGCGGATAACGTGCGGGACGCGCTGGAGGCCGCGCTTGACGCGTTCGCCGCCAGCGGGCAGGTGATGCCGCTGGCGCGGCGCGGCGAGCTCGCGGCGCGGCCCGCCGTCGTGGGCGGTGCGCTGCGCTCCGGGGTGGACGCCGTTGTGGGCAAGATCGTCGAGGCCCGCCGGGACAACCCGTCCCAAGACCGGGGCGACGTGGTGTCCGCGCTGCTGGCCGCCATGGCCGGACCTGACGGGCTGACGATGACCGAGGTACACGACCATGTGATCACGCTGCTGATGGCCGGGCACGAGACCACGGCCAACGCGCTGAGCTGGACGCTGTACCTGCTCAGCGGCCACCCCGAGGCCGAACGCGCGCTGCACGCCGAACTGGACGGGCTGGACGGCGCGCTGCCCGGCTACGCGGATCTCGGGCGGCTCCCGTATACCCGGGCGGTGGTCGCTGAGTCGATGCGGCTGTACCCGCCGGCCTGGATCATCACCAGGGCGCTGGTTAGGCCGGCGGAATTGGGCGGGTGGCATGCGCCGGCCGGGACGATCGTGGCGGTGAGCCCGCTGCTGCTGCACCACGACGCGCGGTGGTTTCCCGAGCCGGAGCGGTTCGACCCCGCCCGCTGGCTGGACGCGCGGAAGGAGAAGGTGCCGCGCCATGCGTACCTGCCGTTCGGCACCGGGCCGCGTGCGTGTATCGGGGAGCAGTTCGCCTGGGCCGAGGCGACCCTGGTGCTGGCGGTCATCTGCTCCCGGTGGACCGCCCGGCCGGTGCCCGGGCAACCGGTGCGGCCGCAGTACCGGGTGACGCTGCGCCCGTCGCCCGCGCTGCCGATGGAACTGCGGGCCCGGTCCGCAACCTCTCATTTAGCGGCAGCCAGGCAGCCCATCGTGGCGGTCATGAGCTGATCGATCGGGGTGACTTATGCGCTGGGGCGGAGGACATGGCGAAGTACGAAGCTAAGTATTGTGCAGCTAAGCTTTATACTTCTATTATGAACGAGCAGGTCAGGAAGCCTGATCATGTCTTCGGCCGGGACACGGAGTGGGAAGGGCTGGTCCGGTTTGCCACCTCGGCCAGCGCGGACGTGCGCTTGGGCATCGTCAGCGGACGGCGTCGGCAAGGTAAGACCTACTTGCTGGATGCCATAACGTCCGCGGTCGGCGGGTTCTTCTATGCTGCGACGGACGCAACAGAAACCGAGTCACTGGCCAGCTTCGGCCGCGCGCTGGCGGCCACGACCGGTGGCGGACGGTACGCGCTGGCGGACTGGGATGAGGCGCTGCGGCGGCTGTTCGAGGTAGTGCGCGACGGATTGATCGTCATCGACGAGTTTCCTTATCTGAGCAAGGCCACCCCGGCACTGCCGTCGCTGATCCAGCGCGCGCTCGACCCGCGTGGGTACGCGCGGCAGGGGTCGGCCAGGCTCCTGCTGTGCGGATCGGCCATGTCGGTGATGGGCCACCTGCTCAGCGGCAGCGCGCCGTTGCGCGGGCGCGCCAGCCTGGAGCTGGTCGTGCATCCGTTCGGTTACCGTGACGCGGCGCGGTTCTGGGGAATCACCGACCCTAAGCTCGCCGTGCTTGTCCACTCCATCACCGGCGGGACGCCGGCCTACCGGCGGGAGTTCACCGGCGGTGATACCCCCGCATCGCTGGCCGACTTCGACGCGTGGGTGCTGCGGACGGTGCTGAACCCGCAGCTGCCGCTGTTCCGCGAGGCGCGTTACCTGCTCGCCGAGGAGACCGACATCCGGGACACCGCCAGCTACCACGCCGTGCTGGGGGCCATCGCGTCCGGGAACGCCACCCGCGGAGGCATCGCGAACCAGATCGGCCGGAAATCCCCGGACATCGGCCACCCGCTCACCGTGCTCGAGGATTCCCAGCTGATCACCCGGGAGCCGGATCCGTTCCGTACCGGTAGATCGCTCTATCGCATTCGCGAGCCGCTGATCGGCTTCTACGAGGCGGTGATGCGCCGGGAGTGGACCCGGCTCGACCGCGGCGATTCCGCTGGTGCGTGGCGCAACGCGCAGTCGGCGTTCCTGGCACAGGTCGTGGGCCCGCACTTCGAGACGATCTGCCGGGAGTGGGCGGCTAGCTACGGCGTCGGCGTGTTCGGCGACGTACCGGGCGAGGTGGCGGCCGGTGTGGTCGCTGATCCAGCCCGCCGGACCCAGATTGAGGTCGACGTAGCTGTCCTGGCGGTCAGCGAACCGGGATGTCCGCAGCGGATTCTGTCGCTGGGTGAGGCCAAGTGGAACACATGCATGACGGCAGGCCACCTGGACCAGCTTCGCCGTGCCGCGGACCTGCTGTCCGTGAAGGGGTGCGACACGGCTGACACAAAGCTCGCGTGCTACAGCGCAGCCGGCTTCGACGACAGCCTCCGCGACGCGGCGCTGGCCGACCCGCGCGTGTGCCTGATCGGCCTCGGCACGTTGTACGGCGCCGCGATGCCATAACCTCATCGACCCCGACGGCTGTGCGTCGGTGCAGCGGCCGTCAGTTATTCACTAGATAGCGGCACAGCAGGAAGCCGTTGTCATCGATGATGTGGGCGAGCGTCATCGGCACCGCCTTGGGCAAGGGGGAGCCGGTGACGACGCGGGGGGCGCCCGGGCCGGCCAGCAGCGGCCCGATGGTGAGGCATAGCTCGTCCAGCAGCCCGCCGGCGATGAGCTGGCCGAGGATGCCGGGACCACCCTCGGCCAGGATGTGCTCGTACCCGCGCTCACGCAGGGCGGCGATGGCGGTCCCTAGGTCCACGGAGTCCGAGCCGGCCATGATCACGTTCGGGCGGTTAATACCGGCGCGGGACGCGGTGATGATGATCGTGCTCTCGTCGGCGAGCAGCGAGGATGACAAGCCGGGGTCGGCCCGGCCGGTGATGACGGCGATCGGCGGCACTGGTGCGCGCCCGGACCGCAGGTGCCGCCACAGCTCGCGGATACGGACGGGTTTATACCCCTCCTCCCGTGCGGTGTTCGCGCCCACCACGATCACGTCAGCGAGCGTGCGCAGCAGCGCGAACACGTGCCGGTCTGCCGCCGAAGACAGGCCGGCCGAGGCGCCGTCGAGCGACGCGGCGCCATCCGCGCTGGTGACCATGTTCGCGCGCAGCACCGGGCCGGCCGGACAACGGTACAGCGCGGCCAGGTCCTCGTCGGTGAGGGAGCCGTAGGCGTGATACACGGTCAGCCTTTCGAGCGAAGCACGGTGATGGCATGGCGGGCCACCTTGACCTCGGTCTGCGGCAGGAGCGGCACGTCGGCGTGCGGCACCCCGTCCGGCTGCGTGGTGTCGATCACCGCGTCCCAGCCTGGTGCCAGCGCGGCTGGCGGCAGCGTGAACGTGATCGGTTCGCTGCCGACGTTGAACAGCAGCAGGAACCGGTCGTCGGTGATCGGGTCGCCTCGCGGGTCGGGTTCGGTGATCGCGCCGCCGTTCAGGTAGACGGCGAGCGACCTGGCGTAGCCCGCGTCCCAGTCGGACTGCGTCATCTCCTGGCCCGCCGGGGTCAGCCACACGATGTCGCCGGCGTCCCCGGTTGCCGGCGCCGGACGGCCGCGGAAGAACCGGCGGCGCCGGAACACCGGGTGGTCGCGGCGCATGGCGGCGAGCGTCTCGGTGAACTCCACCAGTTCCCGCTCGGTGAACGCCAGACTCCAGTCCAGCCAGGACATTTCACTGTCCTGACAGTATGCGTTGTTGTTGCCGCATTGCGTGCGGCCCATCTCGTCGCCGGCCAGCAGCATCGGCACGCCCTGTGACAGGAACAGCGTGACCAGGAAGTTGCGCCGCTGCCGTGCGCGCAGCTCGGTGATGACGGGGTCGTCGGTGGGGCCCTCGGCTCCGCAGTTCCATGACCGGTTGTCGTCGGAGCCGTCACTGTTGCCCTCCCCGTTGGCCTCGTTGTGCTTGCGGTCATAGCAGACCAGGTCGTTGAGCGTGAATCCGTCGTGACAGGTCACGAAGTTCACGCTGGCGACGGGGCGGCGTCCGCTTGTCGCGTACAGGTCGCTGGACCCGGTGAGCCTGTACGCGAACTCCGGGATCGTTGCCGGCCGCCCGGCCATGAAGTCCCGCACCGTATCCCGGTACTTCCCGTTCCACTCGGTCCACAGCGGCGGGAAGTTGCCGACCTGATACCCGCCCTCGCCGACATCCCACGGCTCGGCTATCAGCTTCACCTGTGACACCACCGGATCCTGCTGGACCAGGTCGAAGAACGAGGACAGGCGGTCCACGTCGTGCAGTTCCCTGGCCAGCGCCGCGGCTAGGTCGAAACGGAACCCGTCCACGTGCATGTCCAGGATCCAGTATCGCAGCGAGTCCATGACCAGCTGCAGGCTGTGCGGGTGCCGGACGTTCAGGCTGTTGCCGCATCCGGTGTAGTCCAGGTACCGCCACGGCTCGCTGCCGGACAGCCGGTAGTAGGCGGCGTTGTCGATGCCGCGGAACGACAGCGTCGGGCCCATGTGGTCACCCTCCGCGGTGTGGTTGTAAACCACGTCGAGGATGACCTCGATGCCCGCCTCGTGCAGCGCACGGACCATCGCCTTGAACTCGCCGACCTGCTCGCCGCGCTGCCCGGTGCTCGTATAGCGGTTGTGCGGCGCGAGGAAGCCGATCGTGTTGTAGCCCCAGTAGTTAGTCAGGCCCCGCTCCGCCAGCGCCTGCTCGGGGACGAACTGGTGCACGGGCATGAGTTCGACGGCGGTCACGCCGAGCCGCTGCAGGTGCGCGATCACGCTGGGATGCGCCAGGCCGGCGTAGGTGCCGCGCTGGTACTCGGGCACGTCGGGATGCCGCAGCGTCAAGCCGCGCACGTGTGCCTCGTAGATGACCGTCTCGTGGTACGGGATGCGCGGCGCCCGGTCGTCGCCCCAGTCGAAGAACGGGTTGATCACCACGTTCTTCGGCATCTGCGATGCCGAGTCGGCGGTGTTGCGTTTGCGGGGGTCGGCGAACTGGTAGTCAAACAGCGACTCATTCCAGCTAATCTCGCCCTCGACCGCCTTGCCGTACGGGTCGAGCAGCAACTTCTCTGGCGCGCATCGCTTGCCCCGGTACGGCTCGTAGGGGCCGTGCACCCGGTAGCCATACCGCTGCCCCGGCGCGATGCCCGGCAGGTAGGCGTGCCACACGAAACCGTCGATCTCGGTGAGCTCGACTCGCTGCTCGTTAGATCCGCTGGAGCCGCCATCGAACAAACACAGCTCCACCGCCTCGGCGACCTCCGAGAACAAGGCGAAGTTCGTGCCCCAGCCGTCCCACGTCGCACCAAGCGGGTACGGCGTGCCCGGCCAAGTATGCATTAGCCAAGAGTATAATCTAGCGGGCCGTCGCCGCGCGGTGGCACGGCGTGCCGGATATTACGCGGCGGCGCGCAGGCGTGCCGGATATTACGCGGCGGCGTGGCGCGGCAGGCGTGCCGCTTCCGCGTAGCGGTCCGCGATCACGTCGGCGACCTCGGGTGCCGCGCCGAGCGCGGCGGAGACCGCGGTCGCCCCGGCGGCCAGCGACGTGTCGCGGACGCGGTCCCCGAACAGGCCCGGCGCGAGCAGGTATGTCGCGACGACGACATCGCCGTTTTCACGAAGGGCCGCGACCGCTTCCGCGGGCGTCGGCGACGCCGCCGAGGCGAACGCGGGCACGACCGTGCGCCAGCCCACGGACCTCCGCCAAGCGGCCGCCACACGCGCTACCGCAGCGTTCGCGGCCGGATCGCTTGAGCCGGTCCCCGCCAGGACGACCGCCGTGCCGGAATCCGGTGTCACGCCGGCCTGGACCAGCCGCCGTCCGAGCGCCTGGATCAGCAGCGGATGCGGTCCCAGCGCGTTCCCGTAGGCAACGGTGCCCGGCAGCAGCCGGGGGATGTCCACCTTGCTGTGGTACGCGTCGGTCAGCAGCAACGGGAGGACTGTCACGCGGTCGTTGTCCTGGAGGGTACCGAGCACGCGTGGCAGCGAGGGCGTCGCATGCCCCAGGTACGCGGCACGCACGTCAACCCCGGTCAGCCGTGTCCGCACCAGGCCCAGCAGCGACTCGATGGTCGCCGCCGCGCGTGGGTCCTTGCTCCCGTGCGCGACGCCGATGAGCACCTCAGACATGGATGCCGCACTCGGTCTTGCCCGTGCCCTTCCAGCGCCCGCTGCGCGCGTCCGCGCCTGGTTCAACCCGGGCGGTGCAGGTCGCGCACCCGATCGACGGATAACCGTCGTACACCAGCGGGTTCACCAGCACGTTGTTCTCGGTGATGAACTCGTCGACCTGCTTGCTCGTCCACCCGATGATCGGGTTGACCTTGACCATCTCCCGGCGGTCATCCCACTCCACCACGCGCATGTCCCGGCGGGAGTTCGTCTCGTCCCTGCGCACGCCGGTGATCCAGGCGTCATAGTTCTCCAGCGCCCGCTCAAGCGGCTCGACCTTGCGCAGGTAGCAGCACAGGTCCGGGTTCCGGCCGTAGAGCCGCGGACCCAGCTCCGCGTCCTGTTCGGCTACGGTCCGTGAGGGAGTTATGTTCAGCATCCGGACTGGGTAGACCACGTCCACCGCGTCGCGCGTGCCGATCGTCTCGGCAAAATGGTAGCCGGTGTCGAGGAACACCACATCGATCCCCGGCTTGACGGCCGACGCGAGGTGGATGATCACGGCGTCGGTCATCGATGACGTGATGCAGATCCGGTCACCGAACGTATCGGCCGCCCAGCGGATGACCTCTTCGGCGGAAGCGTCGGCGAGCTCTTCCGCTGCCTGTTCGGCCAGGGTTCGCATCTGCTCAGCATCCTCCGTGACGGCTAGGGCCGATGGGGCTGTCAGGCCCAGGCCGGCGCTCACAGTTTTGTCCTGTTCGTTCGCCTGCGGGGCGTTTTGCGGCAGCGCCTTCCCTCGTCGCCAGAACCCGGCTCCTCAGTCCAGGCACTGCTACGCCCCTTCGGCTCGCTCACAGCGTGACTCCTATTCCGGCAAAGCGTAGCTGGAAACTGCGTGTACAGCTGCGGCAGTGCCACTCACCGTCCCTGGCGCCGGCCGGCTCTAGATCCTCTTCACCGCAGTACGGGCAGTAAAACGGAATGGCCCGCTCGCTCACTGAAGCTCCTCGTCGGTTGCGCGGGTCGTCCATTGCGCGAACGACTCGCCGTCGGTCCGGGCCGCGGCGAACCGGCGCAGGACGCGCTCCAGGTAGTCGGGGAGTCCGTCGGCGGTGGTCTTGAGCCCGCGCACCTTCCGGCCGAACCCGGACTCCGTGCCGTCCCCGCCGCTCAGCGTGCCGCCCAGGTGCACCTGGAAGCCCTCGACCTGGTCTCCGCCTGGCCCGGTGACCAGCGACCCCTTGAGGCCTATGTCCGCGGTCTGGATGCGGGCGCAAGAGTTCGGGCAGCCGTTGACGTTGATCGTCACCGGGACCCCGAAATCCGGCAGCCGCCTTTCCAGCTCCGAGATCGCGACCGCGGCCCGTCCCTTGGTTTCCACGATCGCGAGCTTGCAGAACTCGATCCCCGTGCACGCCATCGTGTGCCGGCGGAACACGCTGGGCCGGGCCGGGAGGCCATGGGCGTCGAGTTCGCTGGTGAGGGGAGCCACCGACTGCTCAGGGACGTCCAGGATGACCATCTTCTGCTCGGCGGTGGTCCGCACCCGCCCGCTGCCGTACCGGGTCGCCAGATCCGCGATCACGTCGAGCAGGCCGGCGTCGAGTCGGCCTACGGTGGGCGCGAATCCGACATAATAGAGCCCGTCCCGCTGGACATGCACGCCCACGTGGTCGCGGACCCCGTTTTCCGGCGGCTCCGGTGCCGGTCCGTCGGGCAGCGCGTACCCGAGGTACTCCTTCTCCAGCACCTCGCGGAACTTCTCCGGTCCCCAGTCCGCGACCAGGAACTTGATCCTGGCCCGGTGCCGCAGACGCCGGTACCCGTAGTCGCGGAACACCGATACGACCCCGGCCCACACCTCGGGTACCTGACCGGGGCTAACGAACGCGCCGAGCCGCTTGCCGATCATCGGGTTGGTGGACAGCCCGCCGCCGACCCACAGGTCATAGCCGGGTTCGCCGTATTTGCCGCGCACGCCCACAAACGCGACGTCGTTGATCTCGTGGATCGCGCACTGCGCCGCGCAGCCGCTGATGCTCGATTTGAACTTGCGCGGCAAGTTGGAGAACGCGGCGTCGCCTATATACCGGGTGCCGATCGCTTCGATCTCCGCCGTCGCGTCGATGACCTCGCCGGAGTCCAGCCCCGCCAGCGGACAGCCGAGGATCACCCGCGGCGTGTCCCCGCAGGCCTCGGTGGTGGACAGGCCGACGCTCTCCAGCGCGTCCCAGATAGCGGGGACATTCTCGATCTCGACCCAGTGCAGCTGGATGTTCTGCCGGTCGGTGACGTCCGCGGTACCGCGCGCGTACCGCCGGGACACGTCCGCGATCGTCCGCAACTGCTGACCCGACAGTTGTCCGCCGTCGATGCGGATCCGCAGCATGAAGTACCGGTCGTCGAGCTCCTCGGGTTCGAGCACCGCGGTTTTGCCGCCGTCGATGCCGGGCTTGCGCTGGGTGTAGAGCCCGTACCAGCGGAAACGTCCGCGCAGATCGGCCGGGTCAATCGAGTCGAACCCGTAGTGGGAGTAAATGTCGATAACCCTTTGCCGGACGTTGAGCCCGTCGTCGTTCTTCTTATTTTCCTCGTTCTTGTTGAGCGGCTCGTGATAGCCGAGCGCCCATTGTCCTTCGCCGCGTTTTTTCGTCGTTCTCGTCGAAACCTGAGCGATCGGCATCTTGCGGGTCCTCCGGGTCGGTAGGGGACGCGCATACGGAACGGCACGCAAAAAAGCGCCGACATCGTCTGCGCGCCCATGACGGGCAGCAGTCAGCGACCGGCGCGACACATGGCGCTGCGGACCCGGAGCAGGTCAACGTGCCTGCGTCCGGTGAGGAGGGGGTCCGCGATGGCCATAACAGAAGGATCACACGCATTCCGGGCACCTGTCCACCCGGCGTCCGCGATATGGACTGCATCTGACCCCATGCAACGGGCAACTCAGGGGCCAGGGGCGGTATTCCGGATCCCGGGACCTAATTTGGCCGCCTCCGCCAACGGATAAATTCCTATTATTCCGATCGATTATCCCTGCCGGATCCAGCTGAGCGTGGGCTCGGCGTTCCCTTGCGGGCCTGCAGCGGAGACGACCGGCGGCTCGTGCTGGCAATCGCACCAGGTGCCGCCTGGGCAGTCCTCGTGATGCCGCTTGCGGCACTGGTTGCAGATCATGAAGTCCATTGTGCCCAGCCGCAGCGGGTACACCGCAGGCATGCTGGTTTTGCCGTTTCCAGACCGCCGCACCGCCGGCAGGCTGCTCGCCGGGGAGCTTAAGGATCTTTGTTCAGAACAGACGGTGGTGCTTGCCCTGCCCAGGGGAGGGGTACCGGTGGCCAGCGAGATCGCGACGGCGTGCGGCGCCACGCTGGATGTGATCGTCACCAGGAAGATCGGGTTCCCGCGCCAGCCCGAACTCGGTGTGGGCGCGATCGCCGAGGGCATGCTGGACCCGGTATACGACGACTGGATGCTAACCAGGCTCGGGATCACCCCGGCAGACCTGACCGCTACGGTTGCGTCGGAGCGGGCCGAACTGGCGCGCCGGGTGCGGGTCTACCGACCCGGGCGCCCGCCGCCGGACGTAGCCGGCCGGCCTGTGATCGTCGTCGATGACGGCCTGGCTACCGGCGTTACCGCGCGAGCCGCCCTCCGGTCGCTGCGCACGGGGGCGTTCGGCTCGGGTGCTTCTGGCTCGGGTGCTTCTGGCTCGGGTGCTCCCGGCTCGGGTGCTCCCGGCTCGCTGATCCTGGCGGTTCCCGTGGCGTCGCCGTCTGCAGCGGCAGCGCTGGCCACCGAGGCCGACCGCTTGGTGATCCTCGTCACGCCTCGCGGTTTCGCCTCGGTGGGGGAATGGTATGAGTCGTTCCCCCAACTCGCCGACGCTGATGTGCTGGCCCTGTTTCCCGGCTTAGTGCTCCCGGCTTAAGCCGATGCGGCCTGGCACGCCGATGGCGCCGCCGACCGAACCGGCGGCGCCATGAGTTGCGGGTGCCGTGCTTGCGGGTGCCGCGCGAAGGGCTACGCGGCGTTGGCGCGCCGCATGCGACGACGGCGCTCTGCCGAGCGCTCGTCCTCGTTGAGCCCGCCCCAGGTGCCGTACTTCTCCGGGCGGGATACGGCGTAGTTCAGGCATTCCAGGCGGACCGGGCATGACTGGCAGACGGACTTCGCCTTGCGCTCCCTGTTCTCGCGCTCCGGCTGGCGCTCGCCATCCGGGCCGAAGAAGAGCAGCAGATCCTCACCACGGCACGCCGCAGCATCTTGCCACCCCCAGTTAGGGCGGGGAAGCACAGCCGACTGCCGACGTACCTGAGACATGGATCAATCACCTCAACCAAACTGGTCAAATCGTCCGTTACAGTGGTTCTAGCTAGTGTGTGCCGGGCTATCGTCGATCTGGGAAGCAGGCATCTAGGACAGCGGGTTGACCCAACCATGTCCGGAAACCTGCGTTGCAAGATGTAACGCGTCTCGCTGGCGTAGTGTTCCCGCACGTGGCCAAGCGACCACGAGAGCGAGCGGTCACTGTACCTAACGGATGGCGCCAACGTGTCGGTTCACCCGTCCTGTTCACCGAAACGCCGGCCGCTGCATGCCCGCGGACTATGATGCCATCAGCGGTTGCCATTGCGCACGCAGGGCCGGGAAATTTATCATGTCGTTTCCTGCGGTCCAGTCGGCTGGGCGAATTCTGTCACGGCAAAGCTTGTGACGAACTGGACAAAGCCTAGCGGGCACGCCACCATGGGCAGCATGTCTGCATCGGACGCGGCTCCCTTGCCGAGGCTCGGCGAAGTGTTCTTCGACGTCCGGGGCAGCTCTAGAAGCATGCGGCTGAGCTGGTATTCCGATACCGGGATCGCCGTATTCAGCATCTGGCAGGGCGGGACCTGCACCGGCACGTTCCGTCTGCCCATAGAGGAGCTGCCCCGGCTCATCGGTGCTTTGCAAAGAGGCCCCGCCGATGCCCGCGGCGCGGGCGACCCCTACGGTGGCGCGGGCATGCCGCGGCAGCCCTCCGGCCCGCCCACCGATCCGCGCCTGCGAGTCGTACCCGGCTACCCAGGTTCTCGCGAGGCTGATTTCACCGGTCCGGTCACCGGTGACTTCCGTGCGCTGCGGCCAGATGACCCTATCGGGCTGGCCGGTCCCGTCGGCAACGGTACGTACGCTGCCGTCAACGGCGGCGCCTACAGCGGGACGGGTGGCTACGGGCCTGTGAACGGTGGCTATGGTGCCGCCGCCGGGTATGCCGGCAACGGGGCCGCCGGTAACGGGTACACCAGCGGCGCCCCGGCGAGGTTGGCTAGGGCACAGCTTGCTCTCCCGGCTCCGAACTCTGCCTCCCAGAACACAGGCTCGGGGCGCCGCGGCCGCGTCGAGTCCGACTATAGCTATGGTCAGTACACTGGCCGGCCCCAGTCCTTGAGCCAGGACGACTATCCTGCCCAGGCCGACTATCCCGGACAAGGGGACTATGGCCAGGCGGACTATCCGGCCAGCGCTGGGTACCAGTACCCGGCCAGCTACCAGGGAGCAGGGGAGTATCCCGTATCGGGGGAGTATCCCGTATCGGGCGAGTATCCCGTATCGGGCGAGTATCCCGTATCGGGCGAGTATCCCGTATCGGGCGAGTATGGCGGCCAGGACGGGTACACGAGCCAGCTCGAGTACCCGGCGCAGGGTGGTTATCAGGGGCCGGGCAGTTACGAGAGTCAGGGCGACTATCCGGCGCAGGCCCAGTACCCCGCTCAGGCCCAGTACCCGGCCCAGGCCCAGTACCCCGCTCAGGCCCAGTACCCCGCTCAGGCCCAGTACCCCGCTCAGGCCCAGTACCCGGCCCAGGCCCAGTACCCGGCCCAGGCCCAGTACCCGGCCCAGGCCCAGTACCCGGCGCAAGCGGAATACGCCGAACGCGAGCAGTACCCCGGGCCGCCCGAGTACTCGGGACGCGAGCAATATCCCGGTCGGCAGGAGTATTCGGGAGCTGCCCAGTATCAAGGGGGGTCCGCCCAGTATCAGGGACCGAGCGAGTATCCGGGGCAGTTCGAATATCCCGGCCAAGATCAGTATTCCGGCCAGGGCGAGTACCAGGGCCAGGGCGAATATTCCGGCCAGGGCGAATACGTCGGCCAGGACCAGTACCAGGGCCGTGGCGAGTACGCCGAGCAGGGCCAGGAGTACCGGGGCTCAGATGAGTACGTAGCCCAGGCGGGTTACCAGGACGATGGCCAGCATCAGACCCATAGGTACAGTGGCTATGGCGCGTACGCAAAGCAGGAGTACGCGGCGTCGGCCTACCCCGAACGTGCCTACTCTGAGCAGGCCTACCCTGAGCAGGCCTACGACCAGCAGATGTATAACGGGCAGGGATATCAGGGGCAGCAGGGCTATTCGGAGGAGCCCGCGTATCCCAGCCCATCGCAGTATTCCGGATACGATCA
>Ga0335075_10008698_pt1 | contig 15542 bp, 9 predicted proteins | sample Lox_Sample_24_FD_206723 | JGI IMG/M metagenome (GOLD analysis project Ga0335075, IMG submission 206723) | Soil microbial communities from Loxahatchee National Wildlife Refuge, Florida, United States - Lox_Sample_2.4 | ecosystem: Environmental > Terrestrial > Soil > Wetlands | place: USA: Florida... | reverse complement strand
GTCGAGCTGAAGCTCGACGCTCACCGTCGTGGGGACGTACCCGGTACCCGGCACCCGGTACCCGGATCCCGGTTCCCGTCTAGATGCCGTTATCCGCTCGCACTGCGTCCCGTAACTGGTCGGTCATGTTCGGCATTGCCGCGACCACGCGATTCCAGTTGGGAATCAGCGGCGTACCCAGCGGATCGTCGAGGAATTGCTTGCTGGCCAGTTCCACGCCACGCGCGAAAGCCTCGACTGCCGATTCCTCCGCGTGCCGGTCGAACTCGAGGCCATTCAGCATCGCGTCGTGATGGAAACGCTGGAGCGTGTCTTCGGCGGTGCGCACGTACGTGGCGAGCAGCGTCGCGAAGGTGCCCCCCGACAGCTGCACGCCCTCGGCCGCGAGCTGACGGAACAGTGACTTGCAGATGTCGACCGTCATCTTCATCAGCCCGGTCGACGCGTCGTCGGCCGACACCTGCTGATGCTTGTGGTCGTATCGGTCGGCGATGCCGACCTGGCAGATGCGGCGCAGCGAGGTATTGCGATAGATCTCGCCGAGCATGCCTACCTCGAGTCCCCAGTCACCCGGGATGCGCACGGCCCGCATGACGTCGACGTCCATCGCCACCTCGCCGGCGAGGATGTAGCGGAAGCTGTCCATGTAGGCCAGCAGCGGCTGCGTGCCGACGATGCGGGTCAGGCTGCGGATGATCGGCGTCATCAGCAGTCGCGTCACGCGGCCATGCATGCGGTTGCTGCCGACGCGCGGATAGAACCCCTTCGAGAACGTGTACCCGAGCGTCGGATTGGTCACTGGATAGCAGAGGCGCGCCAGCAGGGATCGGTCGTAGGTGACGATGTCGCTGTCGTGCAGCGCGACGACTTCGACGTCCGCCTCGCCGAGCAGGTAGCCGTACGTCATCCAGCACGACCGGCCCTTGCCCTGCTCGCCGATCGGCAGGGCGGCCGCGTGCATTTCACGATAGAGTTCGGCAAGGCGTGGCCCGTCGTGCCAGACGACGGAGACCGGGGTCGGGAAATCGTCGAACGCGCGCCGGGCGGCATCGAACTGCGTCGCGTCGGCCCGGTCGAGCGACACCACCAACCGTTTCAGGTAGGGCACGCGCCGCAGTTCCGACACGATACGCGGCATCGCCGGCCCCTCGAACTCCGAGTACAGCGCCGGCAGCAGCAGGGCCGTCGGACGACGACGCCCATGGACGACCAGTTCGGCCTCGAGCCGCTCGAGGGCTTCCGGCGTGCCGAGGTTGTGGAACGTGGTGAACACGCCGACCTGGTAGAAGTCGCTCACGGCCGCATCATCGGAGCGTCGGCGGTCGCGGCGCAAGCTCGACGGCCGAATGTCGAGGAGAATCGATTCGTGATGGGTAAGTCGAAGGCCACGCTTCTGTGCGCACTGCTGCTGATGGCCGGTTGCCGCCAGGGTGGCGACGAGTTCGAAGCCACGACGGCGGCGCGACGATTTCCGATTGCCGGGACTGTCCGGGGCGCCAACGCCGCCACCGGCGAAGTGACGGTCGCCCACGGTGAGATTCCACAGTTCATGGACGCCATGACCATGAGCTTTCGCGTCAAGGAGCGCTGGGTCGCCGGCGTCGCCACGGCCGGCGATCAGCTCACCGGCACGCTCGTCGTCGATGGCGCGCGATCCTGGATCGAGGGCACCAGCCTCACCAAGCCGCCAGCGGCGTCGACCGACACCCCGGGCAGCACGGAGACGGCGCCCGCAATCGGTCCGCCGCCTGGGACACCTTTGCCGGACGCGCCGCTCGTCGACCAGTCCGGTCGTGCCGTCCGCGTCCGCGACTTCGCAGGTCGCGACCTGATCATCACCTTCATCTACACGCGCTGCCCGCTTCCGGACTACTGCCCACGGATGCTGGCCCAACTCAACGAAGCTGCCGCGCGCCTCGAGAAGGCCGGACGCCGAGACGAGGTGCAGATGCTGGCGATCACGATCGACCCGACGTTCGACACGCCGGTGATCCTCGATGCGTACGGACGCGCGCACATCAAGGAGTCGGGCCCCGACCCGTTCCATCGCTGGTCGCTGCTGACCGGCACGCCAGAGAACGTCAAGGCCTGGGCGTCGTTGTTCGACCTCACGTACGAGAAGGACGGCACCGACATCGCGCACGGCCTGCGCACCGGCGTCGCCGACCGCGACGGCAAGGTCGTCGGTCTGCTCCGCGGCAACGACTGGAGCGTCAACGATCTGATGGCGCTGCTGCCCAGTCGTAGTCAGTAGCGCCTCTTCTCTCGCATCCGTAGCCGTCGAACGTCTCCCAGTCGTAGCCGTCGAACTTTAGTTCGACGGTGAGCGTCGAGCTGAAGCTCGACGCCTACGTCCGAGGGGACGGCGGCCGCGCGGCACACCCGACTGCCGACTCGCCGACTCGCCGACTGCCGACTCTCCGACTGCCGACTGCCGATGTAGCCGTCGAACTTCCCCAGTCGTAGCCGTCGAACTTTAGTTCGACGGTGAGCGTCGAGCTGAAGCTCGACGCCTACGTCCGGATAGAGGCTCCGACCAACAACGTCGTTCCGGTGTCTAACGCTTCCAGACAGCTACACAGGAGGCGTTCATGGTGCGTGCCCTCGTTGCCGCCGGCATCGTCGCAGTCACTGCGATGGTTGCCGTGGCGGCGATCCCGTCCGAAGTGTATTCACCGCCGCGCGAGCCTGTGCGCCGGGACCCGGCCCCGCCTGGCGTCCGCCTGCATCGGACCGCTGGTCAAGGGCACGTGGACAGTCGTCGGATCACTCTGACCGGGGAGGTTTACGACAGCGCCGGACGCGCGCTGGGAGGCGCCGTCATCGACGCCAGCCACGAGGCGAGTGGCTGGCGCGCGCTCGCGCTGGCCGACCAGAACGGGAAGTTCCGGATCGAGTCGGTCCCGCTTGGTGAGATTCGGTGTGTCGTTCGACTCTCGGGGACCGCATTCACGCACGTATTCACGACAGTGCCGTCGATGACGACGGTGACCTTGCGTCCGCCGGACCGAGAGGTGGCGCGCGAGTCGCTGTTTGCCACCGCCCGTCCCGGCGTCGCCCCGCCGCCTTCGTCGCCAATGAACACCGCATCGGTGGAGATGCTGTCGAGGGCGCAGCGGTCCGCCCAGGCTGGTGCCGTGGCCTTCAGCATCATGCCCGCCGAACGGCCGACGTCGATGGATGCGTATGCGCGTGTCGACCCATCGGGGTACCGCCGCGTGGCCGATGCGCCGCTCTCGACCTTCAGCGTCGACGTCGACACCGCGTCCTACGCCAATGCGCGGCGCTTCCTGATGGAAGGCGCCCTCCCGCCAGCCGATGCGGTCCGGGTCGAAGAGTGGGTGAACTACTTTCCTTACACGTACGCATCACCGACGGGGCAGGACGCCTTCAGCGTCAGCACGGCGTTGACAGCGTGCCCGTGGAATGCGAAGCACCAGCTGCTCCGCGTCGGGGTGCGAGGCCGGGCGCTGCCCGAGCGCGACGCGGCACCGCGAAATCTCGTGTTCCTGGTCGATGTGTCCGGGTCGATGACATCGGCCGACAAGCTGCCGCTGGTGCGGACATCCCTGCGCCTGCTCGTCGATCAGCTCACGGCCCGCGACCGCATCGCACTGGTGGTCTACGCCGGCAGCACCGGGCTCGTCCTGCCGTCGACGCCCGGCGACCAGAAAGGGCGGATCCACGACGCGCTGCAGCGCCTCGAGGCCGGCGGATCGACGAACGGCGCCGGCGGGATCCAGCTGGCGTACCAGACGGCGCGCGAGGGTTTCATCAAGGGTGGTGTCAATCGCGTAGTGCTGGCCACCGACGGCGACTTCAACGTCGGCATCACGTCGATGGGTGACCTGACGCGCCTGATCGAGGAACAGCGGAGTCAAGGGGTCTTCCTGTCGGTGCTCGGCGTCGGCCGTGGCAACCTCAAGGACGCCACCCTCGAAAGTCTCGCCGACCGTGGCAACGGCAACTACGCCTACATCGACTCGCTGCAGGAAGCGCGTCGCGTGCTCGTGGAGCAGGTCGGCGCGACGCTGGTGACCATCGCGAAGGACGTCAAGCTGCAGGTCGAGTTCAATCCGCGACACGTCGCCGCGTACCGCCTGACTGGTTACGAGAACCGGGCGCTGCAGACCGAAGACTTCGCCGACGACCGGAAGGATGCCGGCGAGATCGGCGCCGGGCACACGGTGACGGCGCTCTACGAGATCGTGCCCCCGGGCCAGGAACGCGATCTGCCGGGGGGCGCGACGGCGCTGCGCTATCAGGAGACCGCGGGCAAGCCAGCTGATGGGCGGCAGGGCGAGCTGGCCACCGTGAGCGTGCGGCACAAGGAGCCCGACGGCGACACCAGCGTGCTCCGTACCCATGCGGTCGGTACGACCGTGGCGGCTGCCGACGTCGACACCGCCTTTGCGTCGGCGGTGGCCGAAGCCGCCCTCGTCCTCCGCAAGGATCCGCTGGCGACAGGCGCGTCGCTGGCCGCGGCCGCGAGGCGCGCAGGCGGCAGCCTGGGGACCGATCCCGGCGGCTGGCGGGCCGAGTTAGTCCGGCTGATGCAGCTGGCCGGCAGCCTGCAGTCGCTGCAGACCCTGCCGGCGACGTCGGAACCGCAGTAGCGACCTTCCGTATGAGAATGGGGCGCGCCGACCGCGCCCCATTGCCGATGAAGACACCGCACCTGCTCCGTCGCCTCGTCCGCGCCGCCGTGGCGCTCGCCATTGTTGCCAGTGCCCGGCCGGCGGTGGCCGTCGACACGACCGACACGCGGTTGCTGTCGCAGCCCGCCCTCAGCGCCACGCACGTCGCATTCATCTACGGCGGCGACCTGTACGTCGCCGGCCTCGACGGCAGCAACGTCCGGCGCCTGACCAGCGACGAAGGCATCGAGCGGGCCCCCGCGTTCTCGCCCGACGGCCGTCAGATCGCCTTCAGCGCCGAGTACGACGGCAACGTCGACGTGTTCATCGTGCCGCTGACCGGCGGCGTGCCGAAGCGTCTCACGTGGCACCCGGGCGCCGACGTCGTGCAGGGCTTCACGCCCGATGGCAGGCGCGTCCTCTTCACGTCGCCGCGAGCCGTCTTCACGACGCGGTACACGCAGCTGTACACGGTGCCGACCGGTGGCGGCATCGAGACGGCGCTGCCGATTCCGAACGCGTCGCGCGGCAGCTACAACGCCGATGGCACCCGCATCGCCTACAACCCGCTCAACCCGGCGCACCTGCAGTGGAAGCGCTATCGCGGCGGCTCGGTCGGCACCATCACGATTTACGACCCGAAGACGCACGCCACCGAGCGCATCGCACAGCCCGCCACGCGGGCCAACGACGTCGACCCGCAGTGGCTGGGTGACGCGCTGTATTTCCGCTCCGACCGCGACGGCGAGTTCAACCTCTATCGCTTCGACCCGGCCGGCAAGCAGGTCACGCGTTTGACGACGCACGACGACTTCCCGGTGCTCGGCATCTCGGCGGCAGCGGGGCGCATCGCGTACGAGCAGGCGGGCTACCTTCACGTCTACGACGTGCAGACCAAACAGGCGCGTCGCCTGACGATCGGCATCGGCACCGACCTCGTGGATCTGCGGCCACGCTTCGCCAAGGGTGCCGAGTGGATTCGAGCCGCGTCGATCTCGCCGTCGGGCGCCAGGCTGGCACTGGAGTACCGCGGCGAGATCGTCACGGTGCCGGCGGAGAAGGGCGATCCGCGCAACATCACCGCCACCGTCGGTGTGCACGAACGGGCTCCCGAGTGGTCGCCCGACGGGCGCAGCCTGGCGTACTTCTCCGACGCCGGCGGCGAATACGCGCTGCACGTGCGCGCCCAGGACGGCAAGGGCGAACCGAAGATCCTGAAACTCGCGGGCAGCGGGTTCTACGACGCGCCGGTGTGGTCGCCGGACAGCGCGCGGATCGCGTTCCGCGACAACGGCCGCACGGTGTACGTCGCCACTGTGTCGACTGGCGCGATCGCCAGGGTCGTCACCGAACCCATCTACCGGCCCGGTCCTTTCGGCGAAACCACCTACAGCTGGTCGCCGGACAGCAAGTGGCTCGCCTACACGAGCACGAGCGTCGCGCAGGTGCAGTCAGCGCACGTGTGGTCGGTGGACAAGGCGCAGTCGTTCCCGATCACCGACGGGCTCAGCGACGTCGCCGAGCCGGTCTTCGATCGCAACGGCAAGTACCTGTACCTGCTGGCGTCGACCGATGCGGGCCCGGTGCGTGACTGGTTCTCGCAGTCCAACGCCGACATGCGCGCCACGAGCGCGATCTACCTCGTCGTTCTGAAGAAGGGTGAGGTCTCGCCACTCGCGCGTGAGAGCGACGAGGAAAAGGCCGCGGCGGCCGATGCGACCGCGACCAAGGATGCGCAGGCAGCGGCAGCCGCCGGCAAGACCGCGGCCGAACTCGCCCCGGGCGCCACGCCATCGGCGGCGGCCGACGCCGCCAAGGCGAAGACCGGGCCGGCGGCGACCGTCATCGACGTCGACGGCCTCTCGACCCGCATCATCGCGCTGCCAGTGCCAGCCGGCGAGTACTCGGGCCTGCAGACCGGCGAGACCGGCAAGGTTTTCTACCTGCGATCGATGGACGGCAAGTCGTCGGTGCAGCAGTTCGACCTCAAGACCCGCAAGACCGACGCCTACGTATCCGCGGCCGACCAGTTCCTGCTGTCGGCCGACGGCAAGAAGCTGCTGTATCGCAACGGGCAGGCGCTGCACGTGGTTGCCACCGACAAGAAGCCCGATGGCGGCGGCGGCAAGGTCGATGTCGATGCGGTGCAGGTGCGCATCGACCCGCAGGCCGAGTGGCCGCAGATCTTCGACGAGGCGTGGCGCATCAACCGCGATTACTTCTACGCGACCAACTACCACGGCCGCGACTGGGCCGCGATGAAGCGCAAGTACGCCGTCTTCCTGCCCCACCTGGCCCACCGCACCGACCTGGCGCGCGTCATCCAGTGGATGGCCAGCGAGCTGGCCGTCGGCCATTCCTATGGCGGCGGCGGCGACGTGCGCCGCCGCCCCGGTATCGTCCCCGGCGGTCTGCTCGGCGCCGACTTCGACATCGTCAGCGATCGCTATCGCATCAGGAAGGTGTACGGCGGCCTGAACTGGACGCCGACGCTGCGGTCGCCACTGACCGAGCCGGGCGTCGACGTCCAGGCCGGCGAGTTCCTGCTCGCCGTCAACGGCATCGACCTGCGGCCGTCGACGGCCAACCTGCACGCGCCATTCGAGAACACGGCCGGCAAGCTCGTCGAGCTCACCGTCGGCCCGAACGCCGATGGCAGCGGTTCGCGGACGGTGAAGGTGGTGCCGGTCGAGAGTGAGGCCGCACTGCGCAATCGCGATTGGGTCGAGGGCAACCTGCGCAGGGTGACCGAGGCGACCAAGGGGCGCGTTGCGTACGTGTACGTGCCCAACACCGCAGGACTGGGCCACGAGTACTTCAAGCGCTACTTCTTCCCGCAGACCAATCGCGAAGCCGTCATCGTCGACGAACGCTTCAACGGCGGTGGGCAGGTCGCCGACTACTACATCGACCTGCTGCGGCGTCCGCTCATCAGCTACTGGGCGACGCGTCACGGTGAGCCGATCCGCACGCCGTCGGCCGCGATCCTCGGACCCAAGGTCATGGTGACCGATGAAACAGCGGGCTCGGGTGGCGACCTGTTGCCGTGGATGTTTCGCAAGTTCCAGCTGGGCCCGATCGTCGGCAAGCGCACCTGGGGCGGGCTCGTCGGCATCCTCGGGTACCCGGTCCTCATGGATGGCGGCACCGTGACCGCCCCCAACCTCGCGATCTTCACCGAGGACGGATGGGTGGTCGAGAACGAGGGCGTGCCGGCCGACATCGAGGTCGAACAAACACCGGCCGACGTCATCGCCGGCAAGGACCCGCAGCTCGAACGCGCCATCCAGGTGGCGCTCGAGCAGTTGCAGAAGAACCCTGTCAGGATCCCGGCGCGCCCGCGCGATCCGGTCAGGTGACCCGCAGCGCGACGACCGTCATGTCGTCGGCCCGTCCCTGCCTGCCGGCCGCATCGAGCAATGTGGCCGGCAGATCGGCGAGGTGCTGCAGGCGCGCCGCCATCACGAGGCGGTGCAGCGCGGAGATGGGGATCGCCGTCCAGGCGCCATCCGACATGAGCAGGATGGTGTCGCCCTTCGCGATCGGTTCGTGGATCGTCACGCCATCGGCCTGACCGCTGCCCAGCGACGCCGAGGCGCGTTCGTTGAGCACGCGACATCCGTGCTCGTTCACGAGCCAGGCGCGGGAGTCACCGGCGCTCGCGCCGACCACGCGCGCGTCATTGACCGCAACACCGACGAACGTGCAGTGCGGCCCGTTGGCCATGGCCGCATCGGTGCCCTGCATCCACTGATTCCACGACGGGAACCGCCACAGATCCAGCGTGCCGCTCTCGACCTGTCGCGTGAACGCTCGCAGCACCTGCGTCGCGCACTGCGGCGCCGGACCGGCGCCATCGCAGAGCGCGGCGACGTCGCCGGCTGGGCGACGGATCCAGAACGCATCCTCGCTGTTGGAGGCGCCGTCGCGGGGCCGCGTCGCGCCGTAGCATTCCACCCGCATCAGCGGTTGCGGGTCACCTTCACGCCGTGTGCGTCGAGCGCCGACAACACCTGGTCGACGGCGCGAGCACTCATGCGAAGGACGACGGGAGAGGAGCCCTCGAGGCGAATCCAGTGGCTCGGACTGCGGCGCAGCGCGAAGCGGGCCGGGCCGCGCGTGTAGTACGTCGCCTGCGTGATCGCGCTGTAAGGCACCGTCTTCTTGACTTCGTCGTCCTCGTCGACGACCACCACCGCCTTGCCATCCAGTCGTACGCTGACGTCGAACTCCTCGTCCTCGTCGTCGATGCGTTCGATGTAGACGATCCCGCCGAAGCTCGCCGGCGCGGCGGGCGCCGCGGGCGCCACTGCCGGCGGCAGCGCCGTTGTTTCGACCGGCGGCGCGGGTGTCGTGACGACCGGCGCGGTGGCTGGAGCATCTGGCGTGACCGACGTCGACGTCGTGGTCGCGGCAGCCGTCGGGTCCGGCCGGCGCGCCATCGCCATCGGCCCGGGAGCCGTCGTGGTGGCCGGCGGCAGAACGATGGCCTCCGGCGGCGCGACGACGTTGGGTGATGTTCCGGGCAGGGGCGGCATCGTGGTGTCGGCGGGGGTGCCTGTCACCGATGTCGTGATCGCACCGTCGACCGGAGGTACGGGACGCGGCCGGAGGAAGAACGCCCACACGAGGGCCAGGCCGACCACCGCCATCGCCCCGAGCGCCGCCAGCGCCGGCCACGTACGCCGCGGCGATTGCCGTGGGAGCTCGATGCCGTGCTGCGTGCGCGACTGCGTCAGCGTCGCGGGCAGTGTCGGCAGGGGTGGGGGAGTGAGCGGCGTGGCTGGTGCCCCGGCCGGCGACGAGGGGGCGGCCGCAGGGGCCGCCGTTTCGAAGGCCGTGCGCAGGTCGTCGCGGAGCGACGCCGCGGTCGGTGGCCGATCAGCCGCTCGTCGCGCCAGCGCGCGCAGGAGTGGCGCTGCGGCAGGCGCGGCGGCTGGTGGCAGCAGCGCCGCGACGTCTGGCGGCGGGCCGTCGACGATCTCGCGCAGCAGTCCCGCTGTCGTCGAACTGCGATAGGGTCGCCGGCCGGCGAGCAACTCGCAAGCGAGGACGGCGAACGCGTACAGATCGGTACGGCCGTCGATCGGCTCGTCCATCACCTGCTCGGGCGCCATGTAGAGCAGCGTGCCGACGGCGTGTCCGGTGCGGGTGAGGCCGTCCTGCCCGGCGACCTTGGCGATGCCGAAGTCGAGCAGTCGAGCCCGGCCTCGCGTGTCGATCAGCACGTTGGCCGGTTTCAGGTCGCGATGGACGACGCCGAGATGGTGCGCGTACTGGAGCGCGTCGAGCACCTCGTCGATCCAGCGCAGCGCCTCGTTCGTGTCGATCGGCGTGCCCGACTCCAGCATGTGCTGCAGCGTCTCGCCCTGCACGAACTCGGTGACCATGTACAGCACGTCCTCGTCGCGCGAGAAGCCGTGCAGCCGAAGGATGTGCGGGTGATCGAGGCTGGCGAGGATGCGGGCTTCGGTGCGGAACCGTTCCTCGGCATCGGGCGATCCAGTGACGTCGGTGCGCAGCACCTTGATGGCCACCTGGCGGCCGATCATCTCGTCGGTCGCCTGGTAGACGGCCCCCATGCCGCCGCGTCCCAGCAGTCTGTCCAGCCTGTACTGGCCGAGTCGTGTGCCGATCATGTCCGCTCGGGAGGCGTGATGCGGCTGGTCGAACGCCGCGGGAGGCGCGTGGCGCCGGGCCGGCGGAGACCGCCGATCGCGTCGAAGTATAGCTTTGACAGCCCCCGGACCGCCGTGGCGAAATAGCCGGACTTCCGGAGCCTTCTCATGATCACTCGCCGTGAATTCCTGCAGGTCGCCTCGGTCGCCAGCGGCACCCTCGCTACCGCCGACCTCTCGTTTGCGTTGCAAGCGCCCCAGAAAGGACGCTTCGCCATCTCGCTCGCCGAGTGGTCGCTGCACCGCGCCCTTTTCAAGAAAACGATCACCAATCTCGACTTCGCACGGCTGGCGAAGGAGGAGTACGGGGTCACTGGCCTCGAATACGTCAACCAGTTCTTCAAGGACAAGGCGAAGGACCAGGCGTACCTGAAGGACCTCAAGTCGCGTGCCGACGGGCACGGCTTGAAGAACGTGCTGATCATGATCGATGGCGAGGGCACGCTCGGTGCGCCCGACGAGGCCGAGCGCGCCAAGGCGGTCGAGAACCACAAGCCATGGGTCGATGCCGCGAAGTTCCTCGGCTGTCACGCCATCCGCGTCAACGCCGGCAGCAGCGGCACCTACGCCGAGCAGCAGAAGCTCGCCGCCGACGGCCTCCGCCGGGTCGGTGAATACGGGGCCTCCCAGGGCATCCACGTCATCGTCGAGAACCATGGCGGGTTGTCGAGCAACGGTCAGTGGCTCGCCGGCGTGATGAAGCTGGTGGGCCTGCCCGGCGTGGGGACGCTGCCAGACTTCGGCAACTTCCGCGTCAGCCAGACCGAGGAATACGACCGGTACAAGGGCGTCACCGAACTGATGCCGTATGCGAAGGGCGTGAGTGCCAAGACGCACGACTTCGATGCGCAGGGCAACGAGACGCACACCGACTACAAGAAGATGCTCGACATCGTGAAGGCGTCGACGTATCGCGGCTTCATCGGCATCGAGTACGAAGGCAACACACTCGGCGAGCCCGAGGGCATCAAGGCGACCAAGGCGCTGCTCGAGCGCCACCTCCAGGGTTATCTGTGAACAGACGCACGCTGGTGACTTCCCTGGCCGTCATGCTCTCGGGCGTGACGGCCTCGTTCTCGTTTGGCCAGACGGCGGCGCCCACGGCCGCCGCAGCGACGCCCGTCGTCGCGCCGTTCGCGCCCGGCGTCCGCTACGACGCCGCGATTCCTACCCTGAAGCAAGTGCTCGGGCACGAGCACGGCGAAGTGATCACACCGCCCGATGGCGCGGTGACGTACTTCAAGGCGCTCGCCCAGGCGGCGCCGACGCGGACCCGGCTCATCGAATACGGCCGCACGTGGGAAGGCCGTCCGCTGGTGGTGCTCGCCATCGCCTCGCCCGAGCGGATGGCGCAGATCGAGACGGTGCAGAAGGGGCTGCAGCGGCTCGCCGATCCGCGCGGACTGTCAGGCGCAGAGGAAGAATCACTCCTGTCGTCGCTGCCCGTCGCCGTGTGGCTGATGCACGCGGTGCACGGCAACGAAATCTCGTCGACCGACGCGGCGTTGCTCGAGGCCTATCACCTGCTGGCGGCGCAGGGCGACGCCCAGGTGGCGACGATCCTGCGCGACGCCGTCGTGCTGATCGACCCACTCGAAAATCCGGATGGCCGCGCGCGGTTCATCGCCACCAACCTGCAGGCGATGGGACCGTCTGCCGATCCGGAGCCGTTCTCGGCCGAGCACAACGAGCCGTGGCCCGGCGGCCGCGCCAATCACTACCTGTTCGACATGAACCGCGACTGGTTCGCGCAGTCGCAGGCCGAGACGCGTGGCCGCACGAAGCTGTATCTCCAGTGGTACCCGCAGGTCGTCGTCGACCTGCACGAGATGGGTGGCGACTCGAGCTACTACTTCGCACCGCCGGCCGATCCGTTGAATCCGCACATCACGCCGCAGCAGGTCGGGTGGTTCAACACGATCGGCAAGGCGAACGCGGCTCGCTTCGACGAGCGCGGCTTCGCGTACTTCATCCGCGAAGTATTCGACTCGTTCTATCCCGGCTACGGCGAGTCATGGCCGATCTTCCACGGCGCCGTCGGCATGACCTACGAGATGGCGTCGTCGCGCGGGCTCGCCTACCGGCGCGACGACGACACGGTGCTGACGTATCGCGACGGTGTGCTGCGCCACTTCACCGCGGCGATCACGACGGCGCACACCGCCGCCGTCAATCGTCAGCAACTGCTGCGCGACTTCCTGGGCTATCGCCTTAGCGCCATCGCTGACGGCGAGAAAGGCAAGACGCGCGCGTGGCTGGTGCCGGTGGGGCCCGATCCGGCCCGTGCCCACCGTTTCGCCCGCCTGCTGCGCGACCAGGGCTTCGACGTCCTGCGATCGACCGATGCGATCACCGTCGGCACCCGCACGCTCGCTGCCGGCACCTACGTCGTACCCGCCGCACAGCCGGCCGGCCGCCTGCTGCAGAACCTGATGGATCCGTCGATCAGCCAGCCCGAGCCATTCGTGCAGGAGCAGGAGCGGCGTCGCCGGAAGCGCCTGCCCGACCAGATGTACGACGTGACCGGGTGGCACCTGCCGTCGGCCTTCGACGTCGACGTGGTGGCGTTCGACCGCGCGGTGTCGACCCTGAAGACCGAAGCGGTCTCGACGCCCGCGGCGATCACGCTGCCGGCCGCCAAGGTGGGTTACGTGATGCCGTGGGGCACGGGGACGGCAGCCCTCGTGATTGCCGCGCAGGAAGCCGGGCTGAAGCTGCGCTTCGCCGACGCCGGCTTCACCATCGCCGGACGCGCCTATCCGGTCGGAACGGCCATCGTCCGCAACGCGGAGAACGGCGCCGACCTGATGGCGACGTTGTCGCGGCTGGCGACCGAACACGGCGCCGACGTCGTGCCGGTGGATTCGGCCTTCGTCGAGGCCGGCATCTCGCTCGGCAGCAACGACGTCGTGCCGCTGAAGGCGCCGCGCGTGCTGCTCGCGTGGGATTCGCCGACCTCGTCGCAGAGCGCCGGTTGGGCCCGCTACGTGCTCGAACGCCGCTACGGCCAGCGGGTGACTGCCGTCCGCGTCAGCGCCCTCGGCATCGTCGACCTGCCGCGCTTCGACGTGCTGGTGTTGCCGTCGGGCAACTATGGCCAGTCAATCGGCGGGCCGGTGCTGCAGCGCCTCAAGGATTGGGTCAGCGCCGGCGGCACGCTCGTGACCCTCGCCGAGGCGACGCGCTGGGCGACCCGCGAGAGCGTTGGGCTGCTCGATACGACTCCCGAACTGCGGGACGGCCGTCCCGAATCGTCGGGCGGCGGACAGGGAGGCTCGTCGAGCGGCGGGCAGGGCAGCGGCGGCAATCGTCCGGGTGGTGGCAGCGGCCCCGCGAATACCGACGCGGCCAAGCAGCCGATCGATCTCGAGAAGGCGACGCAGCCCAAGGAGGAGCCGCCCGTGTCGACGTCGGGCGCGCTGATCCGCGCGTCGCTCGACACCGAGCACTGGCTCACCGCCGGCACCGACGGCGAGGTCCAGGTGATGGTGGAAGGCACGCGCGTGTTCTCGCCGATCACGCTCGACAAGGGCCGCAACGTCGCGACGTATCGAACGGGCGACGGTGCCGTCGCGGCTGGCCTGATGTGGCCGGAGGCGAAGACACAGCTCGCGAACAAGCCGTTCGTGATCGCCCAGCCGCGCGGCCGCGGTCACGTCATCGCATTCACGGAAGACCCGAACTTCCGCGCGTTCATGGAAGGCACGCAGCTGTTGTTCATCAACGGCGTGTTGCTGGGGCCGGCACACTGAAACTGCGAAAGGACAAAAAGTTCGAAAAGGCCAAAAAGGTCTAGAAGTTCCGGAAGGGCAGGAAGGCACGGGGGAGGGCGGCGAGGTGTCATTCCTTCTCGCCCTTTTGGTCCTTCTAGCCCTTGGAACTTGTCGCGGCCACTCGCCGTCTAGAGCGCGAGACTGTAGACGACCGCGTGATCCGGACCGCCCTCGCGGCCGTGCGGCGCGTGAATCGGTCGCTCGCACGTGTAAGCGAAGCCGCACCTCTCGTAGAACAGGACGGCCGGCGCGTTGCCGGGCATGACGGCGACGTCCAGGCGGGCGGCGCCGACGCGGCGCACCCGACGCGACTCGTGCTCCACCAGTGCCCGGCCGATTCCGCGTCGATGCCACGCGGGGTCCACGTACAAGGTGAACAGCTCCGCGCCCTCGTCGTCACCCCAGCCGCTGCCGGCGACGCCGACGACGATGTCGCCCACCGTGGCCACGTCGAATCCGAACCAGAGCGGTGTGGGGAAAATCTCGCGATGCAGGCGCTCGTGGCCGTACCAGTGCGCGATGACGCGATCGATGTAGTCGTCGGTCACCAGGCCGTTGTAGGCCTGCCGCGTCGCCCGCGCGCACACGTCGGCGATGGTCGGCACGTCGGCCGGATCGGCCTCACGAATGCCCGGAAGCAGCGCGCTCACCCGACGAGCGTCATGAAGCTGCAGCTCGATGCGGGCGCAGCGGCGCGACCGGCGTTGATGGCACCGAGCAGCACCTCGGCGATGTAGGCGTAGCCGGCGTCGTTGGGGTGAAACCCGTCGGCCGAGTAGATGCCGGCGTTGTACGAACGCGCATCGCACATCAGGTCGACGACCGGAACGCGACTGCTCAGCGGATTGATGGCGTCCCTCGTCAGGCGCACGGCGACGTCCTGCACGATGCGCCGCTCGGCGATCGGACGGCCGGCGATGTAGGGCAGCGCGCCGAAATTGGGCGCGTTCAGCACGACGATGAACGCGCCAGGGGCCCGAGCCCGGATGACGTCGATGAGCCGCCCGTAGTCGCGCGCGAAGCCCTGCACCTGTGCGTTCAGGAAGGCGTTCGGATCGCTGCCGCCGCGACCGGCACCGATGGCCGAGGCGATGGTGTTGACGTCGTTGCCGCCCGCGAAGATCGTCACGAGTGTCGTCGACGGCGGGATGAACGGCCCCAGCTGTTCGATGAAGTTGCCCGGAATGCCGCGGCCGAGTTCGTTGCCGAGTGCCTGCACGTCGGGACTGAGTACGGCGCCGGGAAGGGCGAGATTGAGCAGTGAGACGGTGCGACTCTCGCCAAGTGACCGTTGCACGCGGCCGACGTACGACGTGCTGTCCCGGCAGCTGGTCGCCAGCGGCAGGCAGGGCACGCTGGCCCCGACACCGGCCGCATCGCTGGCGCCAATCGGGGTGTAGACGACCGGGGTCGTCCCCGTCGGTGGTGTCGGCGACGTCGGCGTACCGCCGCCA
>Ga0335075_10008697_pt1 | contig 15542 bp, 13 predicted proteins | sample Lox_Sample_24_FD_206723 | JGI IMG/M metagenome (GOLD analysis project Ga0335075, IMG submission 206723) | Soil microbial communities from Loxahatchee National Wildlife Refuge, Florida, United States - Lox_Sample_2.4 | ecosystem: Environmental > Terrestrial > Soil > Wetlands | place: USA... | reverse complement strand
CCGCGCCGCTCCAGGCTGAGGTCCTCGGCCATCGTGATCTGCACGCAGGCCACGTAGTTGGAGCTCCACACCGGCTCGAGCACCGCGTTGCCGAAGCGCAGGTAGAGGATCTCCTCGAGCCCGAGCTTGCCGAGGAAGTGGTCGATGCGATACAGCTGGGACTCCTCGAGATGCCGGTGCAGCTCCGCCGCGAGCGCGCGGGCCGAGGCGAGGTCGTGGCCGAAGGGCTTCTCGACCAGCACGCGACAGCCGCCGTGCAGCAGGCCCGCGTCGTCGAGCCCGGCCACCACGCGCGCGAACAGCGAGGGCGGCGTGGCGAGATAGAACGCGGGGCGGCGCGCGTCGCCGAGCGCCCGGCCGACGCGCTCGTAGGTGGCGCCATCGTCGAGGTCGCCCTGCACGTAGGCGAGACGCCTCGCCAGGGCGTCGAGCACCCGCTCGTCGGGCTGCTCGCCGCTGGCCTCGATCGACTCCCGCGCGAGCGAGCGCAGGCCGTCGTCGTCCAGCTGCTTGCGCGCCACGCCCACGATCGGGAAGCGCAGCAGCTCGCGCCGCTCGAGCCGGTAGAGCGCCTGGAAGGTCATCTCCCTGGCGAGGTCGCCGGTGACGCCGAAGATCACGAGCGCGTCGACGTCCGCGCCGGCGCTCACGAGCCCGCCGACCCCGCCGACTCCGGCCACTTGCGGCCGTCCTGCCAGTAGCGGTCGATTTGCTCGAGCGGCCGCCCCTTGGTCTCCGGAACGCGCAGCGCGACGAACACGATCGCGAGCGCGCTCATGATCGCGTACAGCCAGAACGTCCACGACTTGCCGATCGCGCTGATCAGGGACAGGAAGGTGACCGTCACGAGCAGGTTCGCCGACCAGTTGGCGACGGTCGACGCGCTCGCGCCGACGCCGCGCAGGCGGTTGGGGAACACCTCCGCGCTCATCAGCCAGAACAGCGGCGAGATCGACAGCGAGTAGCAGCCCACGTACACCAGCAGGATCACCACCACGCCGACGCCCCAGCTCTTGGCGCCCACGTCGAACGCCACGCCCAGCAGCACCAGCATCGAGCCCATGCCCGCCAGGCCGAGGTAGAACAGGGTCTTGCGCCCGACCAGGTCGACGAACGCGATCGTGGGCAGCACGAACACGAACAGCACCGCGCCGACGTAGATGGTGGGGATCAGCGGGTTGCCGGTGACGCCCGCGTAGCCGAAGATCGTGGGCGTGTAGAACAGCACCGTGTTGGGCCCCACGAACTGCTGGAAGATCGCGAGCCCCACGCCCGCGATCAGCGCGCCGCGCATGCCGCCGCGGAACAGCTCGCGCCAGGAGGTCTTCTCGGTCTGCTCCACGTTGCGGCGGATCTGCTCGAGCTCCTCGTCCTTGTGGTCGGGGTCGGTGCGTTCGAGCACGCGCTCCGCCTCCTCCCAGCGTCCCTTCATGCCCAGCCAGCGGGGCGAGTGCGACATGAACAGCATCCCCACGGCCAGCACGATCGCTGGCACCACCGCCGCCGCGAACATCGGTCGCCAGCCCCAGCCGGCGGAGTCGAAGGCGTAGTCGAGCACGTAGGAGATCAGGATCCCGCCGGAGATCGCCAGCTGCTGCAGGATCACGAGGCCGCCGCGGATCGGCACCGGCGCCACCTCGGCGATGTAGGCGGGCACGATCAGCGAGGAGGCGCCGACGGCGACGCCGGTGAGGATGCGGAAGGCCACGAACGAGCCGAGGCCGAACGACAGCGAGGCGAGGATCGCGCCGATCGCGTACAGCACCGCCATCGCCAGCAGGCCGTGCCGGCGGCTGATCCGGTCCTCGAGCCTGCCGCCGATGAGGCCGCCGATCACCGCGCCGATCAGCACCGCGGCGACGGCCAGCTCCTCGGTGGAGCTGCTGAGGCGGAAGTGTTCCTTGAGCAGGTTCTCGGCGCCGCTGATGACGCCGATGTCATAGCCGAACAACATCCCGCCGGTGGCCGCCACCGCCGCCACCAGGTAGGTGTAGCGCGGCGTCTGCCTGATGACCCGCAGCGAGAACTGCTCGCTCAACGTGTGCGGGGAGCTGGCCATGCGTCAGCCGCGGCCTTCGCCGGCTCGGACGAGGGCCGGGTCGACCGCGTCGGTGCGCGCGCGCCGGCGGATCAGCGTGCCGTCGAGCTCGGCGACGCTGCGGGCGCCGCACAGCCCCATCGTCATGCGCAGCTCCTCGGCGAGGATCTCGATGCAGTGGCGCACGCCGCCCTCGCCGGCGGCGGCGAGCCCGTACAGGTGGGCGCGGCCGAGCAGCACCGCCTTGGCGCCGAGCGCGAGCGCCACGGCGATGTCGCTGCCGCGCCGGAAGCCCGAGTCGACCAGCACCTCGAGCTGCTCGCCGGCCGCCTGCACGATCCCGGGCAGCACGTCGATGGTGGCGGGCGCGTGGTCGAGCTGACGGCCGCCGTGGTTGGACACGATCACGCCGTCGAGGCCGGCGTCCACGGCTTGCAGCGCCTGCTCGGGGCGCATCACGCCCTTGAGCAGCAGCGGCCCGTCCCACAGCTCGCGGATCCAGTCGAGGTCCGCGAGCGTGACGGTGCCGTCGAACATGTCCGTGAGCTTCTCGCGCGAGCGGTGGTCGGGCGGGCCTATGTTGGGAAAGCTGATGGTGTCCGAGGTGAGGAAGTGCCAGGCCCAATTCGGGTGCAGCGCTCCGTCCAGGAACGTGTCCAGCGACAGATAGGGGTGGGGCAGGTCCAGGCCCGCGCGCTGCTCGCGCTCGCGCTTGGAGCGCACGGTGGTGTCGATGCTGAACAGCAGCGCCTCGAAGCCCGCCGCGCGGGCCCGCGCCACCGCCTCGCGCGCCTCGCCGCGGTCGCCCCACACGTACAGCTGGAACCACAGCGGCGTGCCGGGCGCCTGCGCCGCCACGTCCTCCACCGAGGTGGTGGCGAGCGTGGAGACGCCGTAGGGGATGCCGGCCCGCCGCGCCGCGCGCACGGCGGCCAGCTCGCCTTCGTGGTGGAACATGCGCGGGCCGCCCACGGGCGCCAGCGCGAACGGCAGCTCGATGCGCCGCCCGAGCACGGTGGTGGCGGTGTCCACCGCGTCGACCTCGTGCAGCGTCTGCGCCACCAGCTCGAGCTCGTCGAACGCCGCCCTGTTGCGGCGCAGCGTGTACTCGCCCTCGGCGCCGCTGTCGAGGTAGCCGCGCGCACCCTTCGGCAGCCGCCGCCGCGCCTTGCGCGCCACGTCCTCGATGCTGCGGCAGCGGGCCAGCGAACGGGCGCCGGGCGGGGTGGCGGGGCGGGCTATGCGCAGCAGCGGCAGCGTCTCGGTCAACCTCATCGCGGCCGGGATTCCCGCCTGGGCAGGCGTCTAACCCCGCGAGCGTCGGCGTGGTGACAGGCGGACGCAATCGCAGCGAACGGGCCGGCGCGCGCAACCGGTCGGATTGAGCTGCGTCACAGCGGGTAGGGCAACAGCCGCAGTCCGTGCCACGACCGACGCTGACCGAAGGAGAGCCCCGATGAGGATCGGCTATTTCTTGTCAAGCGAGGAATTCGGCCCGCGCGAGCTGGTCGCCCAGGCGCGCCTCGCCGAGGAAGCAGGCTTCCAGGGCCTGTGGATCTCAGATCACTTCCACCCGTGGAACGAGCGCCAGGGACACAGCGGCTTCGTGTGGTCCACGATCGGCGCGCTCGCGCAGGCGACCTCCACGATGACGGTGACGACGGCGGTGACGTGCCCGACGGTGCGCATCCACCCGGCGATCGTGGCGCAGGCCGCGGCCACCTCGGCGGTGCTGCTGGAGGGTCGCTTCGCGCTCGGGCTCGGCAGCGGCGAGGCGCTCAACGAGCACATCCTGGGCGACCGCTGGCCCGAGGCCGACGAGCGCCTGGAGATGCTGGAGGAGGCGGTGCAGGTGATACGGCTGCTGTGGCAGGGAGGCACGCGCAGCCACCGTGGCCGCCACTACCGCGTGGAGAACGCCCGCATCTACGACCTGCCCGAGCGCACGCCGCCGATCCTGATCTCGGGGTTCGGGCCGAAGGCCACCCGCCTGGCGGCCAAGATCGGCGACGGCTACGTCACCGTGACTCCCGACGCGCAGGCCGTCCGGCGCTTCCGCGAGGCGGGCGGCGGCGAGCTGCTGGTGGCCGGCGGCATGAAGGCCTGCTGGGGCCCCGACGAGGCCGCCGCGCGCGCCACCGCCCACCGCCAGTGGCCCACCGACCAGCTGCCCGGCGAGCTCGCGCAGATCCTGCCGACGCCGGCTCACTTCGAGCAGGCCTCCGAGCTGGTCGACGAGGAGATGGTGGCGCGGTCGATCCCGTGCGGGCCGGACGTGGAGGCGCACATACAGGCGGTCGAGCGCTATCGCGAGGCGGGCTTCGACGAGCTCTACGTCCAGCAGATCGGCGCCGACCACGGGGGCTTCTTCGAGGCCTACGCGAGCGCGGTGCTGCCCCGCTTCCACGACCGCGAGAGCGCGGCGCCGGCGCTGTCTGCCTCGGGCGCCTGATCGGCTCCATGAGCACCGCACCGGCCATCGCCGCGCCGTGTGCAGGGGAGATCGAGCAGGTGCGCGAGCGGGCGCGCGACTGCCAGGCGTGCCCGCTGTGGCAGGACGCCACCCAGACCGTGTTTGGCGAGGGCCCCGCGCACGCAAGGATCATGCTGGTGGGCGAGCAGCCCGGCGACAGCGAGGACCGTGCCGGCCGCCCCTTCGTGGGGCCCGCGGGGCTGGTGCTCGACCGCGCGCTCGCGGCGGCCGGGCTGGCGCGCTCGCAGGTGTATGCCACCAACGCCGTCAAGCACTTCAAGCACCGCCAGCGCGGCAAGCGCAGGATCCACCAGCGCCCCTCGGCCGCGGAGATGTCCGCCTGCCGGCCATGGCTGGAAGCCGAGATAGAGCTGCTCGCGCCGGCCGTGGTGGTGGCGCTCGGCGCGAGCGCGGCGCACACGCTGTTCGGCCGCGCCACCGCCGTCGGCGCGAACCGCGGCCGGCCCCTCGAGGCGGCGCTGTTCTCGCCGGTGCTGGTCAGCGCGCATCCCTCGAGCGTTCTGCGCGAGCGCGACCGCGACGCCCGCCACGCGGCGCTCGACGCGCTCAGCGAGGACCTGCGCGCGGCTGCGCGGCTCGCCGCCGGGCGCTAGCCAAGGGGGCGCGTGTCTTCGCCTCGAGCCCGCTTTCAGCGGGTCGGGAAACGTCTGCTGCCGAAACGGAAGGGGGGGGATTCGAACCCCCGAGGCGGGGATTGCCCGCCTGCCGGTTTTCAAGACCGGTGCATTCAACCGCTCTGCCACCCTTCCTCGCGGACCATGAAGGCTATTCATGCAGGGAGGCGGACCGGCTGCAGGGCTCGGGCACGCGCCTGGCTGCCCGGTGCGGCGGGACCGCGACGTTCTCTGGCTGGCGGCCCGATATCGTTGCCGTGCAGGCGATGAAGCTCGCCTTTGTCCGCACCGGCCTGGTGCTGATGGCTTCTATCCCGGGCGCCTCCTGCGCGCCGGGTTCGACCGTCAGCAAGTGGAGGCCGGCATGTGGCATCGCGATAGGACCAAACACTCGGGCCGGCCTGAGGCGAGCGGACGGCCACCGGCGATCTGGCCGCGCTTCGCGATGATCCCCACCCGGAGGTCCAGGCGGCGTTGACCATTGTCGCACGCGAGTCGCGGCACAGACTGGCTGGCGCCGCCGCCCGCCGGAAAACTGCAACTCACGAGGAGACAGCGAGATGAGCGACATCGATCGCACCCATGCGAGGCAGATACTCGACAGTCGCGGCAATCCCACCGTCGAGGTGGAGGTCGCGCTGGGCTCCGGCGCGTTCGGCAGGGCCGCCGTGCCATCGGGAGCTTCCACCGGCACACAGGAGGCCAGGGAGCTGCGTGACGGCGGACACGCGTATCTCGGCAGGGGTGTAGCCCACGCCGTCGCCAACGTCAACGAGGAGATCGCGGCGGCCATCCGCGGCCGGGATGCGCGCGACCAGTCGGGCATCGACAGGCTGCTGTGCGAACTGGACGGCAGCACCGACAAGTCCCGTCTCGGCGCGAACGCGATCCTCGGGGTCTCTTTGGCGGTCGCGCGTGCCGCTGCCGCCGAGGTAGCGCAGCCGCTGTGGAGATATCTCGGTGGAGCGAACGCAGACCTCCTGCCCGTGCCGATGATGAACGTCTTCAACGGAGGCGTCCATGCGGACAACAGCGTGGACTTCCAGGAGTTCATGATCGTGCCCGCCGGCGCTTCGAGCTTTCGCGAGGCGCTGCGGATCGGCGTCGAGGTCTACCAGCATCTCAAGGCCATCCTGCAAAAGCAGGGTCTCGGCACACGCGTCGGAGACGAGGGCGGCTTCGCGCCGGACCTGCAGTCGAACGAGCAGGTCGTCGAGCTGCTGTTGAGCGCGATCGACGCCGCGGGATACCAGGCGGGCGCGGACGTTCTGCTCGCCCTCGACCCGGCCACTTCGGAGCTCTACAAAGATGGGGTGTATGAGCTGGCCGGAGAAGGACGCAGCTTGACCTCCGAGGAAATGGTCGCCTACTGGGGCAGCTGGTGCGACCGCTACCACATCTACCTGCTCGAGGATGGAATGGCCGAGGACGACTGGCTGGGCTGGCACGAGCTCACCTCACGGCTCGGAGAGCGCGTTCAGCTCGTCGGCGATGACATCTTCGTCACCAACCCGAAACTGCTCGAGCAGGGCATCGAGACCGAGGTCGCGAACTCGATCCTGATCAAGCTGAACCAGATCGGCACGCTCACCGAGACGCTGGAGACGATCCAGATAGCCCACGACGCGGGCTACCGCACGGTGATCTCCCACCGCTCCGGGGAGACCGAGGACACGACGATCGCAGATCTGGCCGTCGCGGCCGGCGCCGGGCAGATCAAGACGGGGGCGCCGGCACGCTCCGAGCGCGTCGCCAAGTACAACCAGCTGCTGCGGATCGAGGAGGAACTCGGCGAGCGCGCCGCGTTTCCCTCGCTGTTCGCCCTCGGCAACTGAGACGCCGCGCGTGGACGACGCAGCCGAGCGACCCCGACCGGCGCAGTGGCGAGAGCAGACAGCCGATGGCCTACGGCGCGGCTGGTTTACCCGGGGGGTGGCGAGCGTCGGCGCGGCGAGCTTCCTCTCGGACTTCGGGCATGAGATCGCCACCGCGATCCTGCCGAGTTTCATCACCACCGTCCTCCATTCCACCGCCGCGGCGCTCGGTGTCATCGAAGGCATCAGCGATGCGCTGACCGGGATCGCAAAGCTCCTTGCCGGGCCGCTCGCCAATGACGCGCAGCGGCGCGGCAGGATCGCCACGGGCGGCTACCTCGGCACCGCGGCCGCGACCGGCGCGATCGGCCTCGCCGGCACGGTATGGCAGGCCGGCGCGTTGCGCGCCCTGGCATGGGTCTCACGCGGTGTGCGCTCACCGGCCAGGGATTCGCTGCTCGCTTCGCTGGCGCCGAAGGACGCCTACGGGCGGGCATTCGGCCTGGAGCGAGCTGGCGACAACCTCGGCGCTGTCGCCGGACCGCTGCTCGCCGCCGGCCTCGTTGCCTGGGTCGGCATCCGTCCGGCGATCTACTTCGCGTTCATCCCCGGAGCATTGGCCGCGGTCGCGATCCTCGCCGCCGCGGGTGCCGCCCGACGGCTCCCGCAGGGCCCGCGCGAACGCGCACGTATCCATCTCGCGGGGTTGCGCGAGGCCGGCCTGCTGCGCTCGCTGGTCCCGGTCGCGATGTTCGAGTGCGGGAACCTCGCGACGACGTTGCTGATCCTCCGCGCGACCCAGCTGCTGCACGGGAACTCCAGGACCGTCGCGGCCGCGGCATCGGTGGCGATCCTGATCTACGCAGCCCACAACGCGCTCGCAGCCTTGGTCGCCTATGCCGGCGGGCATTGGCTCGACCGCGTCGAGCCCAGGCTCGTGTTCGCGGCCGGCGCTGCACTGTACGTGCTCGCCTACCTGGGGTTCGCAGCCGGCCCCCACGCATGGCCGCTGCTGCTTTTGTGCTTCTGCCTCGCCGGCGCCGGCATCGGCCTCGGCGAAACCGCCGAGTCCACGCTCGTGGCCCGCTCGCTCCCCGAACGACTCCGGGGCAGCGGCTTCGGCGTCCTCGGCGGCGTCCAGGCCGGCGGCGACCTTGCGGCCACCCTGGTCGCCGGCGTTCTGTACGCGACCGTGTCGCCGACCGTCGCGTTCCTCTACGCCGCCGCTTGGATGCTCGCCTCGATGCTCGGCACGAGCACGCTGGCCGTCACACGCCAGCCGTGACATCCGTCGCTTGCGCGGCGGCTTGTCGGTGGCGGCGGTGCTCCTTCAGGCCCGCGTGCAGCCGGCGGATCTCGGCCAGCACCAGATCGGCGACGGCCTGCTGCTGGGCGCGCGTCGGGTCCTGCACTGCTTCCCAGCGCATCGGCTGGCCGTACTGGACCGTCACCTTCGGGAACTGCAGGCGCTTCCAGTTGCGTATCCGGGCGGAGCCGTGGATCGCGATCGGCACCACCGGCGCCCCCGTTTCGAGCGCGAGGCGTCCGACACCGGGCTTTGCCCGCAAACCGATCTCGCCCGTGCGCGAGCGTCCGCCCTCGCAATACATCCCGAGCGTGCCATCGCGCGCGAGGATCGACCTGGCGGTGGTGAACGTCTCCTCGTCGTGCGCGCCGCGGCGGACCGGGAAGCAGCCGGCGTGGCTGAACACGAACTGGAGCGGTGGCTTGAATAGCTGCGACTTTGCCATGAACCTGACCTTCCGCCGCAGATAGCAGGCGACCAGGAAATGGTCCATGAAGCTGAAGTGGTTGGGTGCGAGGATCACCGCCCCCGAGCCCGGCACGTTGCGCGCGTCGATCGGACGAGCCCGCAGAACTGCATAGGCGTAGGGCGAGACGATCAGCCGTGCGGCCTCGTAGGTCCAGTCTGGCTCGCGTGCTCGGGCCCGCCGGTGGAAGCGCTCGAAGTACCCGGCGGGCCGCGGGTCGCTGTAGACCTGCTCGCGTATCGGGGTCAGCGACGATCTCACGTTTGTGGTCTTCTGGCTCGCGCGAGGATCGGCGCGTGAGTCGCTTCTCGCCCGCACGGCTCCCGGTCGCTCGTGGGCCTGCTCGCGGCTGTCATCGCAAGCCGGCAGGCCGGGGCTTGTGCAATCCAGTTCACCCATGCTTCTCGAACACCAGCCTGTAGTGGTCGAGCAGATCGCGTTCGAAGCAGACCCTGTTGGCGCTGACCCCGGAGGTGAACGCGAGGCGGAAGTCGGCGCTTCGCAGCCAGCGCGGCACCAGCCGGAGCTTGAGCAGTGACTTCTTGAGGCTTCTCGCGCCGATCCGCGCGTTCCACTGCTCGATCGTGTGGATGTAGTCCAAGCGCCCGTTGGAGCTCGAGATCAGTCGGAAGCTCGGCTGTGCACAGCGCACGATCTGCGCTAGACCGGAGGGCAGCCACGACCCCGGGAACTGACGCTCCATCAGCGCCAGCACAAACGCATCGGAGTCACGCGGCGCGTGGACGTCGACCTGCTCGAGTGGGATCATGTTGCGGCCGAACACCATCGTCTGCAGGTAGAAGCGCCCACCGACGGGCAGGATGCTCGCGACGCGCTCGAAGATGCCGCGGTAGGTGTCCTGCTGGCGTCCGGCTCTGTACTCGTCGGGCGAGCAGAAGTGCTCGAAAGCGCCCAGACTGGCGACGGCGTCGAACCGGCCGAAGCTCGTGCTGTCCAGCCGTCGCGCGTCGTAGAGGTGCACGTCGAGGTCGTGGCGCTGGCAGGCGATGCACTGTGCTTCAGAGAGCGTCACCCCGAGCCCAACGGCGCCGCGAGCGCGGATGAAGGCAAGCAGCGGCCCCCAGCCGCAGCCGAGGTCCAGCACGCGCCGGCCACGCTCGATCCCGATCTGCTCGGCCACATACTCGTGCTTGCGCCGCTGAGCCTGCTCGAGGCTGAGCGAGAAGTCGCCGTCGTACTTGGCGCCGCTGAAGTCCGCGAGCTCACCCAGGCTCAAGCGGAACACGCGGTCGGTTAGCGAGTAGGTGAAGTCGATCTGCTCGCGGCTGGCCATCGCCTCAGCAGTGCTGCGCGGGGTCGGTTGCCTGCTCGCGTGGTTTGCCGGGCTTTCGCGTCAGGGCCTGGCAGGCCGCCATCAGGCCGGGCCCCAGCTCTGTGAGGTTGGGCGCGCGCCTCATCGGCGCACCGGCTCGAGCTGCGCCGCCGCCGGCCGTGCGACGTCGTCCCCGCCGGCGGACGTGTCGCCGGCGCACGTGTCCTCGCCGGCGGCGTCGAGGAATATCCGCCGGTAGATGTCCGGGCCGTAGCTCGTGGCCAGCGGCTCCGCCTCCTCGAGCTTGAACGTGCGCTTCGTGTCCTCTTGGCGCTCGGCGCGCAGGAACAGGCCCTGCTGCTGCTCGTTCTCGTGCAGCCCGCCCGCGAGGTCGAACATGTGGGTGACGAGCATCACCCTGCTGCCGGTGTCCAACAGCGCAGCGACTATCTGGCGGGCGATCTGCGAGCCCTCGCGCTCGTTGGTGGCGGCGAAGGACTCGTTGAACAGCACCAGGCTGTTCGGCCCTGCCGCGTCGGCGATGTCGCTCATGCGGGCCAGTTCCTCATCGAGCTTGCCGCTCCGCATACCCGCGTCCTCTTCGCGCTTGAAGTGCGTGAACAGCCCGTCGCACACGCTCACGGTGAGCGCTTGCGCGGCTGCGAACAAACCGCACTGCGTCATCAGCTGCGCGATCCCGGCGCTGCGCAGAAACGTCGACTTGCCGCCCTGGTTGGCGCCCGTGATCACCACCAGCGGCTTGTCCTCGCCGTTGACATCGTTGCCGACCACCCTGCCGCCGGTGCGCAGTGCCAGGCACGGCTCATACACCCCCTTCGCGACGAGCGTCCGCCGTTCGGGCGACAGTGGCTCGGGGAGGCATGTCGGCTCGCCTTTGTCGCTCAGCACGTCGCGGAGGTTGAGCGCGGCCACATAGAACCCGAGCTCGGCACGCAGCAGCTTGAAGAAGCCCTGGATGTGTTCTGCTGACTGCGCGGTCACGTTCGCGGCCTCGTTGATCGCACGGCCGCGCATTTCTCCGAGCATCCTCGCGCCCTGCTCGTCACGGTCGGCGACCCGGTAGGTGTACTCGGAGCGGCTCGTGAGCGCTGTGATCCGCTGCATGATCCCGCGGCGGCGCCGGCGATGAAACCGATAGGAGACGGGATTTGCGCCCTGGCCGAGCCCGGCGCTCACCCGCACCGCGCCTTGGCCGCCGAGTTCGTCCAGATGCTCGTGCACGGTTCGCAGGTAGTCGTCGTCGAGTTCCCGCTGAATCATCGAGAAGAATGCGCCGAAGCCCTCGGAGGAGAGCTCGCCGGCGTGCTGATCGGCGATCTCCCGCAGACGCTCGAGCCGCTGGACGTAAACCTTCAGAACCTCGACGGCGCTGCGCATAGTGGAGTCGGGGTATTGGCTTGACAGCCCGACGACTCCGAAGTACAGTCGTTTCTCCGCTTGCAGGGCGTCGACGGTCACTTCGTAGAGCTCTCGCGTCAACTCGGGATGCTCCAGGCAGTCGCTCAGGATGCCCTGCCGGTAGAGGATCTGCTCGGGGTGCTCGAGGCTCTCGAACAGCGCGATCTGTGCCACCTTGAACAGGTAGGGATCGCCTTGGGCCATCGTGCCGAGCAGCGTGTTGAGGTCCAGATCCTCGGTGAGCGCCTGCGCGTTGGCGGGCAGCTCGGCCTGCAGGTCGAAGTCGCGGTCGCGATATAGCAGGTGAACGTTCACGACGCCAGCCTGTCTCTGAGGGTCCGGTAGGTGAGACCGTACTTCTCGGCGATCGCCGCCGCATACGCAAGGCCGTCGGCGGGACGGCGGGCGACCTTGAACGTGCGAACGGTCGGGTCGTGCTCGTCGACGGTGCTGGTCGCGCTGACGATGCTCTCATCGAGCGACGCCAGCTCGTCCACGAAAGTCACATACACGCCGAGCGCCCCCACCGCGATCATCCGCTCGAGGATCTGTGTACCGAGGAACGTCGCGTCGTCCAGTGTGGTCGAGGTGAAGCTCTCGTTCATCACCACGATCGTCCGATCGGTCGCGGCCTCGAGGATGTCGTGCACGCGGATCAGGTCGTCTTCGAGCTTGCCGTGTCGGTTCGAGAGGTCCTCCTGCTTCTCGAAATGCGTCAGCAGCCGGTCGAACAGCGACAGCTGCGCCTCGCTGCCGGGGACCGGGCACCCCAGCGCTGCGAGGTAGTGCAGCTGGGCGAAGGTACGGGCAAACGTCGTCTTGCCACCCTGGTTCGGGCCGGACACCACGAAGATCCGCTCCCTCCCCGTGAGATGCCAGTCGTTCGTCACGACCTCCGACTTCTCGCTGGTGAGCTTGTGCGCGAGCGGCAAGTCAAACGTGTTAATCGCCGCCACAGCTTTGCTGTCCGAAACCTCGGGGTAGCAGAACCGCAGGCCGGCGTTCCTGGCCGGCTGAGTGTAGGCGTGGTAGGCCATGTAGAACTGGATCTCCCGGTCGAACCGGAGGATCACCCGGTCGCGGAACTCCCGGTGACGCTCGCAATAGGCGGCAAGCTCGGCGAACGCCTCGGGGTGCAACTTGCTCACGAACTCGAGCACCGCCGCTTCGACGTGTCCCATCTCGGTGAGCTCCGCGTAGCGGGCGCGATGGTCCTTCACTTCACCTTGCGCGAAACGCTCGAAGGTGTCCCTGACCGTCGCGCCGTAGTCCTCCTCGTCTTCGTAGGCGCTGACGCGGACGCTCCCGCCCTTGATCGTCATCGCGTAGCGAACCTGCCCGAGCTCGGCTTTCAGCCGCTCGGTTTCCCCCGCAAGCGCAGTAAAGCCCTGGGAGGCGACGTAGCCGGCCAGGTACTCGCCGATCGCGCGCAGCCCCCGTGAGCTCGGTTGCTCTGCCTTCAGCGCCTCGGCCAGCTCACGCACCGCCTGGCAGTAGGTACCGACCGCCTCCAGGTACCACGCTTCGTACTGGCGACGATAGGACAGCTTGCCGAGCAGCTGCAGGTCTGAGCGCACCCGGCGCAACCCCTGCGCGAACTGCTCGATCGCCCGCGCGAGCTCGTCGCGTTCGGTGTCGCGCATCACCTCTTGGCGGTAGGCGATCTCGTCTGCCGAGCCCAGCGGCGTGTAGAAGATCGGCGTGAGGTTGTAGTCCTCGCGGCGGGCTGTGATCGTCTCCACCGCCTGGTCGAGGTTCAGGTCCCTGAAGCAGCCGGGCTGCTCCGTGTGCTCCCGCGGCCCCGCCGTCTCGCATAGCACGCTCGGGCCGCTGCTCTGCGGCTCGGGGCGCGAATCCGGCTGGATGCTCGCAGGGACCGGATGGTCTACCTGCCGCTCGACGGTCGCCACGATGGAACCTCCACGATCAAGCTTGCGGGGTAGAGGCCATCAGCGGAAACCACCGCAATTGGAAGAGCGAGCCTCATCGCTCTGCCGTCCAGTCTACCCCGTTGTCGGTGTGCTCACCCGGCGATGTGGATCAAGGCGCCCACCGCGGTGACGCAGATCCCCCCGAGGAGCAGGCAGCCGCCCCAAAGCGGCCGGATGTCGCTCTAGCGCAGCTTCGAGTCGGCCAGCCGTGTCAACCCTTTGCGCAAGCCGAGGTTGGCGGAGGCGGTGTCGAGCGCCCGTTCGATCTCGCCCGCGAACGTATCCTCGCCGATGCTGGCGGGATCGCAGAGGCGGCCGGACACGGAAAACTCGATCTGCTGCGTGGTGTAGTGGGGCCATGGGCTGATCGCCAGCTCGACCTCGATCACGAGCTCCCTGAGTGGCGTCTGAGCCTCGCGCATCGCGAGCGCGAGGTGCATCCCCAGGTATCCGGCTAGGGCGCAGGCAAGCATCTCGCCCGGGGTCGTCTCGCCCTCGGTGGGGTCCTCTTCGGCGAACGAGATCTTGACGGCGGCGAACGCCCTGCTTGCCACCCCGAGGCGGCCGATGCCGCTCGGTGGATTGGTCGTCCACTTCAACGTGGCACTTCGCGTCAGCTGCTTCCTGGTCATCGTCGGCTCTCCTTCGATCTCTCTTTGCGCGCTGTTGCGCCCCAGCTCCCTCTCGGTGACCTTCGGGTGGGCGCGGGCGCGCCAGCGCTCGCGCGCGCTCGTGCAGCAGCCGCGGAGCTTGCTCGGCGAGGAGTCTTCAATGCTCTGCGGGACGCGGTGTCGGCCAGTGCAACTCACAGGTGGCGTCGGCGAGCGCGGAGCGCCCTTTTGGCACGAACAGCTCCATGCCGATCCGGGCGTGCCGGCAGACGCCGGGCAGTTTGTAGCCGCTGTCGTCTTCAGCGGGCGGATCGAGCGCAAAGAAGTATCTGCAGGTGGGGCACTGCGAGGGCATGTACGGCCACGGCATCGGGCGCCTCCCATCTCAAAGCGGACCAATCGCTGTTGGACAGAGGCCATCGGCGGCACAACCGCGGTTCAGCGCGCACGGATCGTCTGCGCGCGAAGCGAGCCTCATCGCTTCACCCCGAGTCTACTCGTGCCGCAGATGCGCACGGCGATGGGCAGCGGCCCGTCCCACCTTTGGGGCGCCGCTCGCACGGTGATACGCTCGTCCCTGAGCGATGAGGCTCGCTCTGACCGCGCACACGCAGTGTTCGCTGATGGCCTCTACGAAACGTCGAGCAGATGCGTATTCGTGGAGGTCCCCTGTGGAGCAGGCAGCCGAGCCGTCACCGCCAGAGCCGTGCCAGTGGCCTCTGGACCCGAGCAGCCTGCGCTCGACCCTCACCGAGCTGATCTCGTTCAGCGAGACGCTCGCATCGCAGGGCCCGCTGCGAGACCTGCGGGCTGCGCGCGAGCGGCTGCTCGCCGACCGCTTCAACCTCGCCGTGCTCGGCGAGTTCAAGCGCGGCAAGAGCACGTTGATCAACGCGCTGCTCGGGAGCGAGGTCCTGCCCACAGGTGTGCTGCCGCTCACCTCCGTCGTCACGATCATCACCGCCGGCGAGCGACCCAGGGCGCTGGTGTCCCTGACGGGCGGGGACGAGTTCGAGGCCCCTCTGGAGGAGCTTTCGCAATACGTGACCGAGGCCGGCAACCCCGAGAACCGGCTGGGCGTGGAGCTGGTGCGCGTGGAGCTGGCGCACGAGCTGCTGGACGCGAGGCTCGACCTGGTGGACACACCGGGCGTCGGCTCGATCCACCAGCACAACACCAGCGCCGCGCGGGATTTCCTGGCGCAGGTCGACGCAGCGGTGTTCGTGCTCGATGCCGGCCAGCCGTTCACCGCGGCCGAGCGGGACCTCGTGCGGGAGGTCGCGCAGCGCACGCCGCGCGTGTTGCTGGTGCTGAACAAGATCGATCAACTCACCGACGAGGACCGGCGGTCCACGCTCGGGTTCATCGAGCGCGCCGCGACCGAGCTCTTGGGCAGCGACCGGGAGGCGGTCTTCCCGGCGAGCGCCCGAGAGGGGGAGGGGATGGTCGCGCTGCGGCGGCGATTGACGCGCCTGGCAACCGAGGAGCGCACGGGCACACTGGCGCGCTCCCTCGCCGGTATCGCCGCCGCAGCCGCGGCCGAGCTCGTCGCCGCCGCGACGCTCGAGGCAAGCGC
>Ga0335075_10008696_pt1 | contig 15543 bp, 15 predicted proteins | sample Lox_Sample_24_FD_206723 | JGI IMG/M metagenome (GOLD analysis project Ga0335075, IMG submission 206723) | Soil microbial communities from Loxahatchee National Wildlife Refuge, Florida, United States - Lox_Sample_2.4 | ecosystem: Environmental > Terrestrial > Soil > Wetlands | place: USA... | reverse complement strand
CGTCGCCGTGGCCGGCTCCTTGTTCTGCCGCTGCATCGCGTTCTTGAGGTAGAAGTCGAACAGGCTGCGGCTGATCCCGGTGCCGTTGACCGTGGCGATGTTGTCCGTCGCGGTGCTGCTGCTGCTTCCGGAGTTCGCACCCGGATGGCAGGCCGCGAGGCTCGCCAGGCATGCACTCAGGAGAAGGGCTTTGCAAGATTTCATAGGGTCTCTCGAGGGTTGACGGGTTAGGATTCCTGCGGGGTCCGCGCCTGGATGCTCAGCGCATGGATGTCGGTGCGCAGCAGCTCTGCGACCGCGGCATAAACCAGCTGGTGCCGCTGCATGCGGCTGCGGCCCGCGAACTGCTCCGACACCACCAGCACCGAGAAATGACCGCCCTCGCGCGCGCCGGCATGCCCGGCGTGGGCGGCGCTGTCATCGCGGATGACCAGTTCCAGGGGGGCCAGGCGCGCGATCAGCGCGGCGCGGATGCGCTCGACGCGGGCGGTGGCGGTCATGTGGAGACCGCCGGCTCGGCGCGGCGCGTCAGCCACAGCACCTGGGCCGCCATGAACACGGCGGTCGCGAGGGTCAGGCCGAACAGCTTGAAGCTGACCCAGGCGCGTTCGCTCAGATTGAACGCCACCAGCAGGTTCAGCGCGCCCAGCAGGGCGTAGAAGATCACGGATTGCGCGTTGAGCATCCGCCACTGGCGCGGTTCGATCGGCGCCGCATCGCCCAGCATTTCGCCGAGCGCCTTGCCCAGGACGTGTTCCGCCAGGGTCCGTTTGCCGATCCAGAAACTGCCCAGGAAGGCGAGGCTCAGCAGCCAGAACAGCACCGTGGGTTTCCACTGGATGAAACGCTGGTTGTGCAGGATCAGGGTCGCCGCGCCGAACATGAAGACCAGCACCGCCGACAGGGCGTGCATGGTGGGGATGCGCTTCTGCCAGGCAAGGTCTACGACCAGCAGCAGCAGCATGGACACCATGAGGGCCGCGGTCGCGACGTAGATGCCGTGCAGGTAATAGGCGATGCCGAACACGGCCACCGGGGCGAACTCGAGGACAGACTGCATTTTGGATGGGGAAGCGGCCCTTGCCGAGGGAGTGTTGAACAGCCGTGTATCATAGCCCATGAGCCAATATTTCGAGTTACATCCCGTGACCCCCCAGGCGCGGCTGATCCGCCGGGCGGTGCAGATCGTCACGGCGGGCGGGGTTATCGCCTACCCGACGGACTCGTGCTACGCCCTGGGCTGCCATATCGGGGACAAGGACGCCCTGGAGCGCGTGCGCCGCATTCGCCAGGCGGATCGCAATCACCATTTCACGCTGGTGTGCCGGGATGTCGGGGAGGCGGCCCGCTTCGTGCGCATCGACACCCCGCAGTTCCGCATGATCAAGGCGTGCACGCCCGGCCCGTTCACGTTCCTGCTGCCGGCCACGCGCGAAACGCCGCGTCGTCTGCAGCACGAAAAGCGCCGGACCGTCGGCATCCGGGTGCCGGATCATCCGGTGCCGCAGCTGCTGCTGGCGGAACTGGGCGAGCCCCTGATGAGTTCCACGCTGATGCTGCCCGGGGATGATCTGCCCCTCACCGACGGACTCACGATCCGCGAACGCCTCGAGCATCAGATCGATGCCGTGCTCGACGGCGGCCACTGCGGCATCGAGCCCACCACCGTGGTCGATCTCGCGGTCGATCCGCCGGTCATCCTGCGACGGGGTACCGGGGAGCTCGGCCGCCTGGGACTGTAGGGCCGGGGACGGCGGCCTGCTTACGCTATACTGCGTCGCTCACACATGAGTTCCAATCCGCAAACGCGCCGGGTGCTTTCCGGCATGCGGCCCACGGGGCCTTTGCATCTGGGCAATTTTCACGGCGCGCTGCGCAACTGGGTGGAATTGCAATACCAGTATGAATGCTATTTTTTCATCGCCGACTGGCATGCGCTGACCACCGGTTACGAGGACACGGGGCGGCTGCAGGAGTACATCCAGGCAGTGCTGGTGGACTGGCTCGCCGCCGGCCTCAATCCCGGGGTCGCGACGCTGTTCGTGCAGTCCCAGGTTCCCGAACACGCCGAGCTGCATCTGCTGCTGTCGATGTGCACGCCGCTGTCCTGGCTGGAGCGGGTGCCCACGTACAAGGACCAGCAGGCGCAGCTTGCGGAAAAGGACCTCGCCACCTACGGCTTCCTGGGCTACCCGCTGCTGCAGAGCGCCGACATCCTGCTGTACCGGCCGGCGTTCGTGCCGGTCGGAGAGGACCAGGTGGCGCACGTGGAAATCACCCGTGAGATCGCCCGGCGCTTCAACCATCTGTACGGACGGGAGCCGGACTTCGAGGCGCGCTCGCTGAAGGCCATCAAGAGCCTGGGCGGCCGCAACGCCACCCGTTACCAGGAGCTGCGGCGCAACTACCAGGAAAGCGGCGATGCCCGTGCCCTGGAGCAGGCGCGCGAGCTGGTGCAGGGCAACAACCGCATTACCGTGGCGGATCGGGAGCGCCTGCTGGGATACCTCGAAGGGGGAGCGGTGAGCATCCTGCCCGAGCCGCAGGTGCTGCTGACGGCGACGCCGAAGGTGCCCGGCATCGATGGCCGCAAGATGTCCAAGTCCTATGGCAACACCATCGGCCTGCGCGAGGATCCCGACGCGGTGGCGCAGAAGCTGCGCACCATGCAGACCGACCCGGCGCGCGTGCGGCGCACCGATCCGGGCGATCCGGACAAGTGCCCGGTGTTCGACCTGCACAGGATCTATTCGGACGAGTCCACCCGCAAATGGGTCACCGAGGGCTGCCGCAGTGCCGGCATCGGCTGCCTGGACTGCAAGAAGCCGCTGATCGAGAAGGTGGTGGAGGAGATCCGCGGCATGCGCCGCCGCGCGCAGGAATTCGAGGATCAGCCCGAGCTGGTTCGCAGTATAGTCCGGGAAGGCGCGGACAAGGCCCGCGAAGCCGCCCGGCAGACGCTGGAAGAAGTGCGACGGGTCATGCACCTGCGGGCCGACTGACTTGCAACCGGAGCTCAAGATCGTGGTGTCCAACGAGGCGCCGGCGCCCGAGGCGATGCCCGTGGCGCCCGAAGCCGCCCCCGAACAGGTGGAAATGCCCTTCGCCATCGTCAATGGCGAACCGGTCACGCAGCTGCCCAAGGACCTGTACATCCCGCCCCAGGCGCTGGAGGTCATCCTCGAGGCCTTCGAGGGGCCGCTGGACCTGCTGCTGTATCTGATCCGCCGCCAGAACCTGGATGTGCTGGATATTCCCCTGGCCGAGATCACCCGCCAGTACATGAAATACATCGAGCTCATGCAGGACCTGCAGCTTGAGCTCGCCGGTGAATACCTGGTGATGGCGGCCACGCTCGCCGAGATCAAGTCCCGCATGCTGCTGCCGCGGGCGAGCACCGCCGAGGATGGTTCGGAGGAGGATCCGCGCGCCGAGCTGGTGCGCCGCCTGCAGGAGTACGAGCGCTTCAAGCGCGCCGCCGAAAACCTCGATATCCTGCCGCGCCTGGAGCGCGACGTGTGGACCGCCGGCGCCGAACTGCGCGATCGCAAGGTCGTGCGGCTGGTGCCCCAGGTCACGCTCCAGGAGATGCTGCTCGCCTTCCGCGATGTGGTCGTCCGCAGCGAAATGTTCGCGCATCACCATGTGCAGCGCGAGCCTCTGTCGGTGCGGGCCCGGATGACGGACATCGTGGCGCGGCTCGCCAGCGCGAGCTTCGTCGAGTTCGTGCAGCTGTTCCGGCCGGAGGAAGGCCGCATGGGCGTGGCGGTGACCTTCATCGCCATCCTGGAGCTGGTGCGCGAGGGCCTGATCGATATCGTGCAGCAGGAGCCGTTCGCGCCCATCCACGTGCGGGCGGCGGCGTCCGCGCGGCATCTGCGGGTGGTGGCGGACAATACCGCGACCGAAGAGGTGCTCGAAGCTGCGGCCGTGGTCGAGATCGATCTGGATCTGGGCGATGCCGACGATTCCGACGACGACGCGGATGATGCCGATCCGGACGCGGACGTCGATGTGCCCTAGGAGCTGACCGTTCATGAGCGAGTCCTATCGCAGAAACGTTATCGAGGCGGCGTTGCTGGCCGCCGGCCGCTCGCTGCAGCTGAGCGAACTGGCGCAGGTGTTCGCGGACCACGAGCGGCCCACGGACGCCGAGCTCACGGCATTGCTGGAGCAGCTGTCCGCGGAATATGCAACGCGGGCCCTGGAACTGACCCGCACGGCCAGTGGCTGGCGCGTGCAGGTGCGCAGCGACTATGCGTCCGAGGTATCCCGGCTGTGGCCCGAGCGGCCGGCGCGCTATTCGCGGGCGTTGCTCGAGACGCTGGCCCTGATCGCCTACCGCCAGCCCATCACCCGCGGCGAGATCGAACTGGTGCGCGGCGTCGCCGTCAATCCGAACATCATCAAGACGCTGCTGGAGCGCAACTGGGTGCGGGTGCTCGGGACCCGGGACGTCCCCGGACGCCCGGAAGTGCTGGGGACGACGGCCGAGTTCCTGGACTACTTCGGTCTGCAGAAGCTCGACCAGCTGCCGCCCCTCGCCGAGCTCAAGGCGCTGACCGAACTCAACGTGCAGCTGGAGCTGCCGGCCCCGGCCGGCGATGCCGCAGCCGAGCCGGCGGCGGCCCGCGAGGCAGCGCAGGTGGTCGGCGGGGATGACTCCGATGCCGAGCCCGAGATGCCCGAGGGCGATCCGGAGGATGAGGAACCCGGGGACAAGGCCCAGGCCGACGGCCTGGTAGCGGCCCCGTACCCCACCGATCCCTGAATGCCCGAACCGGCCGGTCAACGCCTGCAGAAGGCGCTCGCGCACCTGGGGCTCGCGTCCCGGCGCGAGGTCGAGGGCTGGATCCGCGCCGGTCGTCTCACCGTGAATGGACAGCCCGCCACCCTGGGCATGCGCGTGCTCGCCTCGGACAAGGTGCGACTGGATGGCCGCCTGGTGCGCCAGCGGGCCAGCGGCGCGGTGAAGGTGTTCATCGTCCACCGCTCACCGGGGGTCGAGATGCGCGAGCTGCTGCAGCACCTGCCGCGCAGCGGCGGACGGCGCTTCGTGACGGTGAGTCCGATGCCGGTCATCGATGGCGGCCTGGAACTGGTGAGCTCCGATGGCGAAACCGCCGAGCGCCTGCAGCGCGGCGTGCGCCGGCTGACGGTGGACTTCAGTGTCCGGGTGCACGGCGAGCTCTCGGCCGAAGGCGTGGCGCGGGTCCTTGAGGGCACTCTCGACAATGGGACGACGGTGCTGGTGCACAGCTGCGATGCCGCCGGGGGCGAAGGCAGCAACCGCTGGTATACCCTGGTCGCGGTGGGCGCCAGCGGCAAGGATGTGCGGCAGCTGTTCGAACGCCAGGGCGCCATGGTCAGCCGGGTGCTGCGCACGCGCCTGGGAACGGTGACCCTCGACCGGTCGCTGCCGCGCGGCCGCTCGCGGCCGCTGACCGAGGAGGAAGCCGCGACGCTGATGACCGCGCTCGGCGTGACCGCCGAAGACGGGACGCCCTAACCGGGCTGGGCGTTGAAGCGCCCGCCGCTGATACCGCGGCTGGCCGGTCCCAGCAACGCGATGTAGGCGCGGGTGATCTGCTCCGGGGCGGGCAACGACTCGGGGTTCTCGGCCGGGTAGGCCTGGGCCCGCATCCGGGTGCGGGTGGCGCCGGGATTGAGCGAATTGACCCGGACGTGCGTAATGCCCGACAGTTCCGCCGACAGCACCTCGTTCAGGCCTTCGATGGCGGCCTTCGAGACCGCATAGGCGCCCCAGTAGGCGCGACCGACGCGGCCGACGCCACTGGCGGTGAACACGATGGAGGCATCCTCGGAGGCCTTCAGCAGCGGCAGCAGGATCTGCGTGAGCACGAACACGGCGGTCAGGTTCACCTGCAGCACCCGGCACCAGGTAGGGACGTCATAGTGTTCGATGGGCGCCAGCTGTCCCAGCAGGCCCGCGTTGTGCAGCAGCCCATCGAGCCGTTGGTAGCGCGCCTGGATGGCGGCGAACAGCGCGTCATAGTCGCGCGCCAGGGCATTTTCCAGATCGAACTCGATGATCGCCGCCCGCTCGGCGCCGTGCGCGGCGCTGATCCGCGCGTGCACCTCATTCAGCTGCCGGGCGTTGCGTCCCAGCAGCAGTACCGTCGCGCCGTGCTGCGCGCAGCTCAGGGCCACCGCGCGGCCGATGCCCTGGCTGGCGCCGGTGACCAGGATGACGCGACCACGCAGCTCATCGGCGCCGATGTCCGCCAGACGGGGGTCGAATGATTCGCTCATGAAGGCTCCGCAGGTTTGAAAGTCTGAGTCGGCGTTCCGGGGTGCATGGCCCGGCGGGCCGCGCGCCAGGCGCGCAGCGCATCGCCGATGCCGTCCCAGCGGCTGCGCTGCCAGACGGCGGGCAAGGCGGCCTGCGCCCGGCGCGAGTGCCGCCGCAGGAGCGCCGCCCACACCAGCAGCCCGCGCAGCGCGACGCGGTGCGCGGGCGCGCGCAGCACCTCACAGCCGCGCGCCAGCGCCGCCTGCAGCTCGCCGTGCCGCTCCCGCAGCCGGGCGCACAGCGCATCCGGCCAGGGCGGGTGCGCGAGCGCCTCGGGCTCGACACCCAGGGCCGCCAGTTCATCCAGCGGCAGCCGCAGCCGCCCGGCCCGGGCGCAGGGCTGCAGCGACAGCAGCATGTCCAGTTCGCACAGGGCCGCGCCGGTGCCCAGCGCGAACTGCTGCGCCGTCTGCGCCGGCAGGGCGGGGGCGCCGGCGGCCGCGGCCGATCCGAGCAGGGCGCGCGCCCAGCGTTCGCAGTACAGCGCCAGCTCCCGGCGCGTCTCGAAGGTGGCATTGGCCAGATCCCAGGCCGCGACATCGACGAGGCCCGAGAGATCCGGTCCGGGGCCGCTGGCCGGCCATTGCGCCAGCAGTGCGCGCGACAGCGGGTGCAGGGCATGTCGGGCGCGCAGCCGCTGCGCCTCTTCCCCCCACCAGGTCATGCGCACGTGCGCCACCGAATGCTCCAGGCCCGGCTGCAGGGCGGCGTTGATCTCGGTCTCGATGCCGAACAACGCGGCGAGCAGCGCCTGCAGGTGTGCATCGCTGTACAGCCACGCAAAGTAGCGCGGCGTTCCGCTGCGCACCTCGGTCACGACGGGTCCCTCGGCACGGCCGCGACATCCTGCGGCGCCGCGAGCGGCGCATCCGCCGTGGCACCCAGGTCCCGCAGCCGTTGCGCCTGCGGCAGCACCTGTCGCTGCAGCGAACCGGCCGCCGCATTGTAGGCCTCGACGGCGCTGCCCAGGCGCTGGCCGACCCGCGCCAGATGGGCGAGAAAGCCCGCCAGCCGCGCATGCAGTTCCCCGCCCAGCGACTGGACTTCGCGCGCATTGAGCGCGACCCGGTTCTGTCGCCAGCAGTACGCGATGCACTTGAGCACCGCCAGCAGCGTCGAGGGCGTGGCGAGCACGACGCTGTCGGCGAGCGCCTCCTCGATGAGCTGGGGCCGCACCGCCAGAGCCGCGGCCAGGAACTGATCCCCGGGGATGAACAGGATCACGAACTCCGGGGCCCGCGGGAACTGGCTCCAGTAGGCCTTCGCGGCGAGTTCCCGGACCCGGGCGCCGAGCTGACGGGCATGGCGCTGCAGATGCTGGCGGCGGCCGCTCTCATCCTGCGCATCGAGTGCCGCGAGATACGCATCCAGGGGCGTCTTGGCATCGATCACCAGCTCGCGGGCATCGGGCAGATGCACGATGAGGTCGGGTCGGGAGGCATTGGGGCCGCTCCCGGCCTGCACCTGCTCGCTGAAGTCGCATTGCTCCACCATGCCCGCCAGTTCCACCACGCGCCGCAGGGTGAGTTCGCCCCAGCGGCCGCGCACTTCCGGCCGGCGCAGCGCCGTCACCAGATTACGCGTCTCGCGCTCGAGCCCCGCCTGGCCGCGGGCCAGCTGTTCGATCTGCCCGCGCAGCGCGGCCTCCGAATCGCGGCGCTCGACCTCCAGCTGCCGCGCCTGGGTGCGGCTGGCCTCGAGCGCCGCCTGCAGCGGCGACACCAGCTGCGCGAGCTGCTCCTCGCGGCGACGGCCGGCCAGCAGCTGCGCCGCGAGATACCCGAGTGCCATGCCCACCAGCAGCACCCCGCCGAGCACCGTCAGTTGCAGCGCGCCGCTCACCGCAGGTCCGCTGGCCCGCCCGTCAGGTGCGCCAGGTAGTTGACGCCGGTGTCGCGACCGAGGCTCGCCCGGGCCGTGAAGGGATCGAAGGCGAGTCCGCACACGTCCTGCAGCGCCAGTCCCGCCTGGCGGCCCCACAGGGCCAGTTCCGACGGGCGCACCAGGCGCTCGTACTCGTGGGTGCCGCGGGGCACCAGGCCCAGGATGTATTCCGCCGCGACGATGGCCTGGGCGAAGGCCTTGGGCGTGCGATTCAGGGTCGATACGAATACGGCGCCGCCGGGACGCAGCAGGGCGCCGATGGCGAGCACGATGCCGCGCGGGTCCGGGACGTGCTCGAGCATCTCCATGCAGGTGATGACATCGAAGGCGGCCGGTTCGGCAGCCGCCAGGGCCTCGGCGCCGAGGAGCCGGTAGTCGATGCCGACGCCGCGTTCGGCCGCGTGCAGCTGCGCGGTCTGCAGCATGCCGGGCGCGAGGTCGATGCCGGTAACGTTACCGCCGAGCGCCTGCAGGGCTTCGCACAGCAGTCCGCCGCCGCAGCCGATGTCGAGCACCCGGGCTCCTTTGATCCGGCAACGGGCGGCGACGTACTCCACGCGCACCGGATTGATCAGATGCAGCGGCCGGAACTCGCCCTGCGGATCCCAGAATCGATGCGCAATGGCATCAAACTTGCCGATTTCCGCATGGTCCGCGTTCATGGTCGAGGGCTCCTGGCCAAATGGGGCGATGAGGCACGCATTATGCTAAAATTTCGGCTTTGTGCCGGCCCTCAAGCCTTCGGACTAAATGACAGAATTCGCGCGCGAAATCCTGCCCGTCAATCTCGAGGACGAGATGCGGCAGTCCTACCTCGACTATGCCATGAGCGTGATCGTCGGTCGCGCGCTGCCTGACGTGCGCGACGGGCTCAAGCCCGTGCACCGCCGCGTGCTGTATGCCATGCGGGTGCTGGGCAACGACTACAACAAGGCCTACAAGAAGTCCGCCCGCATCGTCGGCGACGTCATCGGCAAGTACCATCCCCACGGGGACAGCGCCGTCTACGACACCATGGTGCGCATGGCCCAGCCCTTCTCGATGCGGTACATGCTCATCGACGGCCAGGGCAACTTCGGTTCCGTGGACGGGGATGCCCCGGCGGCGATGCGCTACACCGAGGTGCGCATGGCGCGCATCGCGCACGAACTGCTCGCGGACATCGACAAGGAAACCGTCGACTTCACGCCGAACTACGATGAGTCGGAGAGCGAGCCGGCGGTGCTGCCGACGCGCGTGCCGAACCTGCTCATCAACGGCCAGACGGGCATCGCGGTGGGCATGGCCACCAACATCCCGCCGCACAACCTCACCGAGGTCATCAATGCGCTGATCGCGCTGCTCGAGGATCCGCAGCTGGGCCTGGCGGCGCTGATGCAGCACATCCCGGGTCCCGATTTCCCGACCGCCGGCATCATCAACGGCGCCCAGGAAATCGCCACTGCCTACCGCACCGGCCGCGGCCGGCTCTCGATCCGCGCGCGCACCAGCGTCGAGGACATCGATGGCAAGGGGCGCCAGGCCATCATCGTCACCGAGCTGCCGTACCAGGTGAACAAGGCCCGACTGCTCGAACGCATCGCGGACCTGGTGCGGGCCAAGGAAATCGAAGGCATCTCCGAACTGCGCGACGAGTCCGACAAGGACGGCATGCGCGTGGTCATCGAGCTCAAGCGCGGCGAAGTCGCCGAGATCGTGCTGAACAATCTCTACGCGCAGACGCCGATGGAGACCGTGTTCGGCATCAACATGGTCGCCCTGCAGGACGGACAGCCGAAGCTGCTGTCGCTGAAGGAGATGCTCGATGCCTTCATCCGCCATCGGCGCGAGGTCGTCACGCGCCGCACGATCTTCGATCTCGCCAAGGCGCGCGAGCGTGCCCACGTGCTCGAAGGCCTGGCGGTGGCGCTGGCGAACATCGATGACGTCATCGCACTGATCCGTGCCGCGGCGTCCCCGGCGGATGCCAAGGCCGGCCTGCTGTCCCGGCCCTGGGCGGGCGGGGTGGTGCCGGAACTGCTGGCGCGCGCCGGCGGCCTTTCGACCCGGCCGGCGGAACTGGCGGCGGATCTGGGCATGTCGGCCGAGGGCTACCGGCTCTCGGACGCCCAGGCGCAGGCCATCCTCGACATGCGCCTGAACCGGCTCACCGGCCTCGAGCAGGACAAGATCATCGAGGAGTACAAGCAACTGCTGGCGGCGATCCAGGATCTGTCCGATATCCTGGCGCGGCCGGAGCGGCTGACCGAAGTGGTGCGCGACGAACTCATCGAGATGCGCGACACCTACGGCGATGCGCGCCGCACCGAGATCAATCGCGATCACCTGGACCTGACCACCGAGGACCTGATCGAGCCCCAGGACGTCGTGGTCACGCTGTCCCATGCCGGCTACGCCAAATCCCAGCCGGTGACCGAGTACCAGACGCAGCGACGCGGCGGTCGCGGTCGCTCGGCCACTGCGGTAAAAGACGAAGACTTCGTGGAGAAACTATTCGTGGCGAACACTCATGACACCGTCCTGTGCTTCTCCAGTCGCGGCAAGGTCTACTGGCTGAAGGTCTATCAGCTGCCCCAGGCGGGCCACAATGCCCGCGGCAAGCCGATGGTGAACCTGCTGCCGCTCGAGGAGGGCGAGAAGATCAACGCGGTACTGCCGGTCAAGCAGTACGACGAGCAGCACTTCGTGTTCATGGCGACGAGCCAGGGCACGGTCAAGAAGACACCGCTCACCGCGTTCTCGCGGCCGCGCACCAGCGGCATCATCGCCGTCGATCTGCGCGACAACGACCGGCTGGTCGGCGTGGCGCTCACGGACGGGCAGCGCGAAGTGATCCTGTGCACCAGCGGCGGCAAGGCCATCCGCTTCCACGAGGAGGAGGTGCGCGCCATGGGCCGCGATGCCGCGGGCGTCCGCGGCGTGAAACTCGAGGAAGGCCAGGAGCTGATCGCGCTGATCGTGTGCGGCGAGGGCAACGTGCTCACGGCTTCCGAAAACGGCTACGGGAAGCTCACACCGCTGGATGATTTCCCGCGGCACGGCCGCGGCGGCCAGGGCGTGATTGCACTGCAGACCTCGGATCGCAATGGCGCGCTGGTGGCGGCGCTGCAGGTGACCGCCGGCCAGGAAATCATGCTGATCAGCTCCACCGGCACCCTGGTCCGCACCCCCGTGGACGAAATCTCGGTACTGGGGCGCAACACCCAGGGCGTGCGCCTGATCCGTCTGGCCGAGGGCGAGCGGCTGACCGGCATCGAACGCATCGAGAGCCTGGAGGCCGAGGGCGAGGCCGAAGGCGCCGGGCCCGAGCCCGTGCCCCCCGCCACGCCGTAGCTCGCAGGCCGGTTCGGGTGCAAGCTTAAGCGTCTGCCTAAAAGTTCTAACGGGCGGGGGGATGTGCTTGTACCATCCCGGGCACCCCCCTCACTTGATGCATCCGGAAGGCTTTTGTGCGCGTATTCAATTTTGCCGCGGGGCCGGCGACTCTGCCCCTGGAAGTTCTCGAGCAGGCCCGGTCTGAATTCACCGACTGGCAGGGCAGCGGCATGTCGGTGCTGGAGGTCTCCCACCGCAGCAAGGCGTTCCAGGCCGTCGCCGCGGACCTCGAGGGGTCCCTGCGGGACCTGCTGAGCATCCCCGCCGGCCACAAGGTCATCTTCCTGCAGGGTGGCGCGACCGCCCAGTTTGCCGGCATTCCGCTGAACCTGGCCGCCGCCGGCGCCACCGCGGACTACGTGAACACCGGCGCCTGGTCCAAGAAGGCGATCGGCGAGGCCAGGCGCTACTGCAAGGTCAACGTCGTCGCGGACGAGAGTGCCTCCGGTTACAACACCGTGCCGGCGCCCGGCAGCCTCAGGCTCACGCCCGGCGCCGCCTATCTGCATTACACGCCCAACGAGACCATCGGCGGTGTCGAGTTCGGCTACGTGCCCGACTCGGGGGCGACACCCCTGGTTGCGGATTTTTCATCCACGTTCCTGTCGCGCCCCATCGACGTGAGCCGCTTCGGGCTGATCTACGCCGGAGCCCAGAAGAACGTCGGTCCGGCCGGGCTGTGCATCGTCATCGTGCGCGAGGAGCTGCTGGGCAGGGCCCGTCCGGAGACGCCGCAGGTCCTGGACTACAAGGCCATGGCCGCGGACGGCTCGATGCTCAATACGCCGCCGACCTTTGCCTGGTACCTCTCGGCACTGGTCCTGAAGTGGCTGCGCGGGAAGGGCGGGCTTGCGGCCATGGAACGCCAGAACCGCGCCAAGGCGGAGGCACTGTACGCCGCCATCGACGGCTCCGGGTTCTACAAGAACCCGGTGGCGAAGGAGTGCCGCTCCTGGATGAACGTGCCTTTCACCCTGGCCCGTCCGGAGCTGGACAAGACCTTCCTGTCCGAGGCGCAGGCGGCCGGCCTCACCAATCTCGAAGGCCACCGCTCCGTGGGCGGCATGCGGGCCAGCATCTACAACGCCATGCCGCCCGAGGGCGTGCAGGCCCTGATCGGCTTCATGAAGGAGTTCCAGCGTCGCAATGGCTGACCATTACCGCATTCTCACGCTCAACAACATCTCGGCCCGCGGCCTGGACCGACTGCCGCGCGAACGCTACGAGGTGGCCTCGGACCTGAACCAGCCCGATGCCATCCTGGTGCGCTCCGCCGACATGCACAAGACGACGGTGCCGGCTTCGGTACTGGCCATCGGGCGTGCCGGCGCCGGCACCAACAACATCCCGGTGGCGGAATTGAGCAAGCGCGGGATTCCGGTATTCAACGCACCGGGGGCGAACGCCAACGCCGTCAAGGAGCTGGTGCTCGCGGGCCTGCTGCTCGCGGCCCGCAACATCTGCCAGGCCTGGTCCTTCGCCCGCGGCGTCAGCGGCGACGACCACGCCATCGACGAGGCGGTCGAGAAGGGCAAGAAGCAGTTCGTCGGCTTCGAGCTGCCCGGCCGGACCCTGGGCGTCATCGGTCTGGGGGCGATCGGGGTCGAGGTGGCCAATTCCGCGCAGGCCCTGGGCATGAAGGTGCTGGGCTATGACCCGCAGATCACCGTGCACCGCGCCTGGCAGCTGCGCTCGAGCGTCGGGCAGGCCCTCTCGCTCGATGACCTGTTCGCGCGCGCGGATGCGGTGTCGGTCCATGTGCCGCTGAACAACGAGACCCGCGGACTGGTCAGCGCCGCGCGGTTGAACCTGATGCGCAAGGGCGGAGTGGTCCTGAATTTCGCCCGGGCCCCCATCGTCGATGACGCCGCGGTCATCGCCTCCCTGAATGCCGGCCACCTGGCCGCCTACGTCTGCGACTTCCCCAACAATGCGCTCAAGGATCACCCGAAGGTGGTCGCGCTGCCGCATCTGGGGGCCTCCACCGGCGAGGCCGAGGAGAACTGCGCGGTCATGGTGGCGGACACCGTGCGCGAGTACCTGGAGAACGGCAATATCCGCAACTGCGTCAATTTCCCGGAGAGCCAGCTGCCGCGGGTGCCCGGAGTGACCCGGCTGGCGGTCGCCAACCGCAACGTGCCGAACATGGTGGGCCAGATTTCGACCTGTCTGGCCGCCGCCGGCCTCAATATCGCGGATCTTTTGAACAAGTCCCGCGGCGAATACGCCTACACTCTGATAGATGTCGATTCGGCCGTGCCGCAGTCCATCGTCGGGCAGATTCGTGGCATCGAGGGTGTGCTGGCGGCCCGCGTACTCTGACCTGAACCTCCGGAAGGTGTTGTGAACAAGCCTGAGCCCAAGGACCTGGGCGCCGTCCGCGCATCGATCGACGCCATCGACGCGCAGCTGCACACCCTGCTCAACGAGCGGGCCCGGCTGGCGCAGCAGGTAGGCATCTCCAAGACCGCCACCGGCGCCACGGTCGACTTCTATCGTCCCGAGCGCGAGGCGCAGGTGCTGCGCATGGTCAAGGAGCGCAACCAGGGGCCGCTGCGCACCGAGGACCTGCTGCGGCTGTTCCGCGAAATCATGTCGGCGTGCCTCGCCCAGCAGGAACCGCTGAAGGTCGCGTTCCTGGGGCCGGAGGGCACCTTCACCCAGGCCGCGGTGCTCACCCATTTCGGCCACTCGGTGCGGGCGCTGCCGCTGCCCGCGGTGGACGAGGTGTTTCACGAGGTCGAATCCGGGTCGGTGGATTTCGGCGTCGTCGCCATCGAGAATTCCACCGAGGGCATGGTGATCAACACCCTGGACCGGTTCCTGAACTCCTCGGCGCGCATCTGCGGTGAGATCGAACTGCGCATCCATCACTTCCTGATGGGGCGCATGCCCTCCCTCGAGGGCATCAGGCGCATCTGCTCGCACCAGCAGGCACTCGCGCAGTGCCGGCTGTGGCTGGACGAGAACCTGCCGGGCGTCGAGCGGGTCGCGGTGACCAGCAACGCCGAGGGCGCGCGCCGCGCGCGGGATGAACACGGCACCGCCGCCATCGCCGGCCAGACGGCCGCGGAGGTCTACGGCCTGAGCGTACTCGCGCCGCAGATCGAGGACCGTCCGGACAATACGACGCGGTTCTTCGTGCTCGGGCGCAAGCTGTTCGCGCCCAGCGGCCAGGACCGAACGACGCTGCTGGTCGCCGGCGAATCGAATGTGTCGGGCTCGCTGGTCAAGCTGCTGGAGCCGTTCGCGCAGCACCATATCAGCATGACCCGCATCGAGTCGCGGCCTTCGCAGAAGCGCAAGTGGGACTACGTGTTCTTCATCGATATCGAAGGCCATGTGGAGGATGCTCCGGTGGCGGCGGCCATCGCGGACCTGCAGAAGCGGGCCTCGCTGCTGCGCATCCTGGGCTCCTACCCGCGTGCGGTGACGGCGGGCTAGATGGCGGACGCGGCGCCCAGCGTGAAGGAATACCGGGTCGAACCGGCCGTGCGCGTCGCCGGGGAGGTCACCGTGCCGGGTGACAAGTCCATTTCGCATCGTGCCCTGATGCTCGGCGGTGTCGCGACCGGCGAGACGCGCATCGGCGGCTTCCTCGCAAGCGAGGACTGCCTGGCGACGCTCAATGCGCTGCGGGCCCTGGGGGTCGGGATCGAGCGGCCGCAGCCCACGCGGGTGATCGTGCATGGTGCCGGGTTCGAGGGCCTGCGGGGCGTTGCGGCGCCGCTGGACATGGGCAATGCCGGCACGGCGATGCGCCTGTCCATGGGACTGCTGGCCGGCCGGCCGTTCGCCTCGACCCTGGTCGGGGATGCCTCCCTGATGCGCCGGCCGATGGAGCGGGTCGCCGGACCGCTGCGGCAGATGGGGGCGCAGATCACGACCCACGACGGCCGGCCGCCGGTGCGGCTGCACGGCGGCCGCACCTTGCGCGGCATCGACTTCGACATGCCGGTCGCCAGCGCCCA
>Ga0335075_10008695_pt1 | contig 15545 bp, 11 predicted proteins | sample Lox_Sample_24_FD_206723 | JGI IMG/M metagenome (GOLD analysis project Ga0335075, IMG submission 206723) | Soil microbial communities from Loxahatchee National Wildlife Refuge, Florida, United States - Lox_Sample_2.4 | ecosystem: Environmental > Terrestrial > Soil > Wetlands | place: USA... | reverse complement strand
AGGAATCGCAATTCCCTTGGCCGATCATCCAGCCCATTCAAAAAGCTTCGATCCAGTTTGATTCCGTCGACCGGCAACTCTTTAATTCGCAAGAGTGAAGAATATCCGCTGCCGATGTCATCCAGCGCGACCCTGGCGCCGGAACGCTTCAGATCGAGAAGCACTTCGCGAGAGCCGGCCAGAGAGAGCGTATCAGGATGTTCGAGCAACTCCAGAACAATTCGGTTTGTGCTCAATTCACTCGTTTCAATCTGGTGTCGCAAATTTTGCATGGCCTTTACGTCGGCCAGTGTGGCGGGTTCCAGATTGATTCCAAGATTGAGGTGGAAATTAGAACGATCCAGTTGACGCAGATCTTGCAGAGCCCGCGCCAACACCTGCAATGTTAACTCGGTCAGTTCGTGCGGGCGGAAGCAGTCGAGAAATTCGCCCGGTAGGAGAATCTTGCCAGTGTTGTCGACGAGCCGCGCCAACGCCTCCACACCCCTGACAGATCCGGTATGCAAGTCCACGAGAGGCTGATAATGCACACGAACATTTCCCTTATGAAACAGCGCCAGCACAGATGTCTGTCGATTGCGCTTTTTCGTGTCCGTTTCAGGTTGAAAGATCGTCCAGCGCGCGGTTGCGGTGCCCCGGCTTTCCTTGAATGCACAGAGTGCTTGATCCGCATGGCGCAGCAAGTGCTGGGCTGTGGAGTTATCGTGGGGAAACAAGGTTACGCCAAGACTAGTTTGTATGGTCGTTGTGTGGCCGTTTGACAGGTCGATCAGCCCTTCTACCGCAGCCTGGATTTCGGATAGTGTGGCAGTCAGGTCATCTTCCTCAAGCGCCTCCAACACCAGCACAAAATCGTCTCCATCCAGCCGGCCAGCGGAATCGCTCGGCTTCAAGCAGTCTCGCAGTCGCTGAGCAACCGTGTGTAGCAAGCGGTCGCAGACGGGTCGACCGTGAAGCTCATTCAAGGATTGAAAGCCATTTAAGCTCATGAAGGCTACCGCCATCGAGCGATGATCCTGGCGTGATCGCGCAATGGCTTCTTCCACACGCTCTGTCAATCCACGGCGATTCAACAGGTCTGTCAAAGCATCGTGCCGTGCCAACCAGGATTGAACTTTGTGCTCCTCTTCTAATGCGTGGCGAAGATCGAGAGCGTCCAGACCGTGTCCCGCAAGCCGCCCAATCCGTTCCATTAACTCCCGCAATTCGTGACTGAAAACATCGGGCTCGTTCGACAGCAAAGTCAACAATGCCCAGATCTCGCCTCCGCGATACAGAGGAACCACAGCGATGGAAGACGGAGGATCTTTCCGCACCGAATCCTGGGTGTGCCTAGTTGTCACGCCTGTCTTTCGGTCGTTCATGAATTGGAGCTGACAAAGCCTCCATGCCCGCATGGTCAACTCTATGGCCTCGTCACCGTTGTTGACATTGGGCAGGCATGAGACAGGGTTCGATTTGCCGCCAGCGTTGCAGATGGATTCGATCTGCAATTCATCGTCTAAGTTGGGACGTCCAATCCAGGCTTTCGAGAACAATTTGCTGTCGATCAGCAGGTGGCAAAGACCGTCCAGCAATTCAGGCTCCGTACGTGCGCTGATCACCAGTTCCGCTGTACTCATCAAGGCACGGTAGAGCGCGTTGGAATGAATACTTTCGCGCAGCAAAGCCTTGACATCGGTAACGTCTTTCTGCACGCCGATGAAATGCGTTGTGCAGCCCGTTTCATCCACTACCGGCGCAATGCTGATCGAGTTCCAGAACATAGTGCCGTTCTTACGGTAATTTCGAAGCTCGACCGTGCACGATTTTCCCTGACTCAGGGCCTCGCGAATGGTTTTCATCTGCGGCTGGGCTGTATCTGCGCCCTGCAGGAAGCGACAGTTCCTGCCGATCGCCTCCTCCGCGCTATAGCCGGTGATGCGTTCAAATGCCGGGTTGACGTAACAAATGGGCAGATCCTTCTCTGCCGCGGCGATCAGAATGCCGTGAGTCGAAACGTCCATCGCGCTTTTGTAAAGCTTCAGGGCTTGCTGGCTATTTTGCACCGCTTCCAGCAGTCGCAACCGCTCCAGGGCAAAGCCGAGCAAGCTGTGCAACTGCAGAACAAATCGCCGTATGTAGTCTCTCCCGAAGAATTTGGGGCGCTTGCTGTATAGGATAAAGATGTCGCGTTTCCCGGACTCTCCAGCGATCGGGATGGCACAAGAGGATTTCCAGCCGAAGCGCAATCCTCGTTCCCGCCAAAATTCTCCTGGAAGATGACTTCGCGGATCGGTCCAGTCGCACGCAAACTCAGGTGTTCCGGTACGCCAGGCATGGGCCAGCGGACTGTTCGCGTTCTCGTCAATCAGAATGGCTTCAGTTCCAAGAAATTCGGCGACTCCATCACCCGCTGAATGGTGGTACTGTACTCGCCCATGTTCATCTGGTGAGCCGAGCCACATCCCGTCGACGGCGACGATTTGTAACAGGAATTCTCCCAGGCGGGAATAAAGTTCGGAGACAGAGCGGGACGTTAACAGCAGACGATCCAGTTGTTGCGGCAGATCGCCACGCAGCAGGGGAGGTGTGTTCTCTATCCGGCTGTCGCCGAAGAATTCAACAAGTTGCGCCATAAAGGTTCGCCAGCATGTTCAGGAATCATTTTGGTGCAATCACAGGCATTTCCGAATCGAAGAGTAATTTGATTGCAACAGGAAATTATCACGATGGATGTGATTTTCGTTCGATACATGTACGAAAGTAACCTTCGACAACCGAAGCATGACCTTCCCTTGAGCGAATTGATCAGGTAAAAGTTGTCGCGACTCGAATGGCCAATATTTTGGCCGCGTCAACGATGCTTGCGCCGGTCGCCCAGGTCGCCTTGACGATCACGCCGCATTCGCGCCATAGTATCCGTACACGGGAAAGGAGGGCGATCCAGAGAATGAAAAATATTGAAGATAGTTGTAGCAAATCACGTGAGGTGACTGGGGCTTAGGCGTTCTTCGCCAGTCCTGACGGCAAGCACCACCTTCGTCGAGGCCCACCTGCGGGGATGCCTCCGGTCAATCTAACCACTCACCGGCCACGGCCCGGTGTCTCATTGGAGACATCGGGCCGTTGGTTTTTCTGCACACTTTTTGAAAGCGGTTCTATCTCTTGGCCGCTTTATATCCGGCCTTCTGCGCATCGGCTTCGGTCATAAATTTTCCTTGCTTGGTGGTGCCGTAATATCTTCCGTCCTTGTGATACACCTTGGAATCGGTATTTACCCAGACCAGTCCCTTTGCTTTCGCGCTCGCAATTTCGCTCGAGGACACAGAGGCATTGGTCGGGGCTGCCTTGGTTTCTTTCTTAGCAGGTGTGGCTGCATGTTCAGTGGTGGCGGCTGGGGCGGGTTTTGCTTCAGGAGTTGCTGCCTTTGCCTCTACTGGAGCGGACTTTTTGCTTTTGGTTTTCGCGGGAGTCTTGCCAGCTTCCTCTTTCGTTTCTGCAGCGGTCGACTTGGCGGATTTCTTACTCTCTTTCGTCGCCTTGGTAGTGTCCTTCTTGGTTTCGCTGGCTGTTTCCTTGGCAGCTTTCTTGCTCTTCTTCTTGGATGTGGTTTTTTCCGTAGACGCAGTAGTGTCCGTCGACTGGGCGCTAATCGAGCTGGGTTCGTTCTTCCTGGAGGATGCGAAAGTTGAGCCGACCAGAACGAATCCAGCAAGAATGGGAGTCATTACGGAGAGAAATAATCTTCGACGATCGATCATGGTGCCCCCAGATACGCGTTAAAAATCAATTGCATCTACGATTAGGCTGTGTGCAATAGCGTGTCAAGAAAAAACTTCCAAACAAGGCCTTCACAATCTTTTACGGCACCGTATACTGGCCGCCGTTTGAGACCTCGCTCAAGGTTCCATTCGGCCGCGTTTCGGCTGTCAGGCTCCAACTCTGCTGCTGCATCCAGATGGTCCACTCTACTACCGTTCCAGAGAGTGGAGGTGCGAAGAACCCTGCCAAACTCGAAAGATCCGGAATGGCAAGCGTTGTCGATCCGCTTTGATAATTAGCGGTCGCTTCCACTTGGATATTCTCCGTGGAATCCCCGCCGTTGCCTGGCTTCCAGAAGATCCATGCATTCTGGGCAACGTTGGCCTCTCCAGAAAATCCGGTGTAATCCATGGCGAAGCTTGGCAACGCCGCCGGCGTCGGAGTCGCATAGTTCCATGGAGGGGGAAAGGTAAAGGATACGGGGCCGCCGGAACTTACGATTTCAGTGTTGACAGAGGAGGGGAGATTGGTGCTCGAAGCGCTCGCGTCGAGAATGTACACGTCTCCTTGTTCACTAGCGCTGGCTGGCAGCGCCAGGTATTGCGTTGTTGCGTCAGAGGCATACGTATATTGCAGTGCCGTGCCACCCATGCCCAGCCATATATTGGTGCTCGGACTTTTAAACCCGGAAGGCACATCGTTGTAGGTGATGGGTTCGGGCGTCGTCTCGTCGGTCGTTCCGAATACCACGGTATTGCCGCTGTTCAAGGTGCCAGGAACAGCCTGGTTGTCATAGTTTTTTGCGGCCAATGGGCCGTTTCCCTGATTTCCATTAGCCAGCACCAATACCCTATCGCTACCCGTAGGGGCAGGGACGTTGAAGTTGCCCGTCGGGCCGCCGCTAAAGCCGCCGCCACCCTCACCCAAAGAGGTGCCACTCTGCGCGTTAATTTGGAATGCCGTCACACCCGGAATGGCAGTGGCATTCAGGCTGCCGCTCAAAGTTGGTGTCTCACTTTGCGGATACGCACAAGCAAACGTTAACGACGTCCCGTCGACGATGCTTGCCTCCCACACATACTCAAACTGGGAAGACGACTGCCCGGTCCCCAGGGCTGGACACAGGAACGCCACGGAATAGTTGCTGGTTCCGCTGGGAATAGAGAGCGTCAGGACGCTGCCGCTCAGTGCCTCCGCGGCGAAGGCGCCCGTTCCGACCTGAGCTGCGACCAAACCCGGCATGGAAGGGCCGATGAACGTGATCATCACCGTGGTGGCATTATTGCCGCCACCGCCCGTGGAACCACCGCCTGTGCCGCCACCATCCGTGCTCATGTTTCCACCCGCACTGCACCCTGCTACAAGGGTGGCACACACTCCAACGACCAACAAACGCAAGCGAACCATTGGCATGAATAACTCCCGGCGGGGGAACTGGAATCGTGGAGGGCACAGCCGCATTCGAGTCGATTGTGCCCGCGCGAAGTATACCATCGCCAGTTACAGCGGCAGGCTTTGAGCAATGTCGCGACCAGGAGCGCAGATCCATTTTTCTCTTCAGTGGAAATTGAGACGAGAATTGAACGCTCTCCATCAGGTTTCCTCCCTCTGCATGAAACTGGCTCGCACTACAATAGGGCGTATGGACACTCTTGTCATCGCTGGAAAGGCCTTCCAGTCGCGCTTGATCGTCGGTACAGGAAAATACAAGGACGGAACCGAGACCCAACGGGCCATCGAAGCTTCCGGTGCGGAGATGGTGACCGTCGCCGTGCGCCGCGTGAACCTGGATCGCAGCAAGGAAAGTCTGCTCGACTTCATCGATCCACGCCGCTATTTTCTGCTGCCGAATACGGCCGGTTGTTATACCGCAGAGGAAGCGATTCGAGCCGCTCGATTGGGCAGGGAAGTTGGCCTCTCCGACTGGGTGAAGATTGAAGTTATCGGCGACCAGGCTACCCTGTATCCCGACGTTCTGGCCACTGTTGAAGCCACCCGCGTGTTGGTCAAGGAAGGCTTTACTGTTTTGCCGTATACCTCAGATGACATTGTAGTTGCAAAGCGGCTGATCGACGTTGGCGCCGCCGCTGTCATGCCATTGGGGGCGCCGATTGGAAGCGGCCTTGGCATTCAAAATGCCACTTCGCTTCGAATTCTGCGCGAGCTGATCACCGAGGTTCCTTTAATTGTCGACGCTGGCGTTGGCACCGCCTCCGACGCGGCCCTGGCGATGGAGCTAGGCGCGGATGCTGTCTTGATGAACTCCGGGATCGCAGGCGCCGACAATCCTGTGCTGATGGCAGAAGCGATGCAACACGCGGTTCTTGCCGGTCGCCAGGCATTCCTCGCCGGTCGCATGCCCCGCAAACTCTATGCAACTGCCTCGTCGCCGCTGGAAGGTATTTCCCGTTAATGATGTCGAATTCAGATCGGAACCTACACGATGCGGGTCCTGGGAATTGATTGCGGCACCGAATGGACGGGGTACGGCGTCGTCGATACCCATCAGGCGGGTGACCTCTACTCGGTCTGCCATGGGGCAATTCATCTTTCCAAACGCGATAGCCTGCCGCACCGACTGACCATCATCTTTAACCGGCTCATGGACCTGATTGGCGAACACCAGCCCGAAGTGGTCGCGATCGAGGAGGTGTTTCATGCGGTCAACGCGCAAACCGCGCTGAAGCTCGGCCAGGTTCGCGGCGTTGCGCTGTTAGCCGCCGCAACCTGCAAAGTCGCAATTGCGGAATATTCCCCGCTTTCCGTCAAATCCGCCGTCTGCGGGTATGGTCGCGCCGATAAGGAGCAAGTGCAGTTCATGGTGACTCGCCTGTTGCGTCTGGCCGAACCACCCGAACCGACGGATGCCTCGGACGCGCTGGCGGTCGCAATTTGCCATATTCACATCGCGGAGACTACATTGGCGCAGGGAATCACCTCAAAACCCTGACTCCCTGGTTGTATTCGCACAAGCGGTCATGAAATGGCAGCAACTAATGCGGCAAACCCGTGTCTAATAGGAGAGGGTAAGGAGCGCGCCATGCGAATCCCGCAAGCTGAGCAAGTTCATCCATCCACAATCCAAACCACAGCACCCAGCCCGTCGCGCAATTGGACGCGCATGGCACGAGTGACTTTGCTGGCCATGTCCGCGAGCCTTTTATTCCTGGCTTGCAGATGTCAGGCGTTAACAACCACGACCGACACGACTCCACAGACCGCTGTTGCGCAAACACCGAACCAACCGGCAAATGCCGCAGGGATGCCTGGCCCAGAGGCCGTAACCCAGAACGTTCGCGTGGTCCGTTTGAGCGATGTCGAGGGCACTGTCCAGATTGTGCGGGACCATCAAACAGAGTTTTCTCACGCAGTGATGAATATGCCGCTAACCCAGGGAACCGAAATTGAAACCGGTCCCGACGGTCGCGCAGAGGTTGAGTTTGAAGACGGCAGCGTCTCCAGGATTACGCCCAATAGCTCCCTGAGCCTGGCGAAATTGAGCACTTCGTCCACTGGAGAGCTGGAGACAACATTGGAGCAGCCGACAGGCTTGGTCTATTACGAATTACGCAGCGATCCCCGATCGAACTTCATTGTGGAATTTGGCGACCATAAGGTTACGCCAACGGTGAACAGCACCTTCCGAGTCAACCTGGGAGCGAACCCTGCCGGATTGGCCGTGATTGACGGAAGCGTGGAAGTTCTGGGCGCGAACAACGAAGCCGCGACAGCGGTTCCTCAAAACAAAACGATTGAATTCCAGGCTTCCGCGAGCGCTCCATATACCGTCACCGACGGCATTATTCCCAACGGTTTCGATCAGTGGAACGATCAGCGCGACGAAGAAGCCGCCAAGCAAGCTGCGAATCAGACTGTCGCTCGTACCCAGCAGGGCGGCGGAAGCATGCTGGAAGGCGGTTGGGGTTATGGCTGGGGCGATCTGGACGCCTATGGCGGCTGGTATCCGCTTCCCGGATACGGCATGGTTTGGCAGCCTTATGGCGTCGGTCCCGGCTTCAGTCCATATGGGTATGGCTCGTGGGCGAATGTCGGTGGATTTGGCGTGACGTGGATTTCAGGATATGCGTGGGGCTGGCTCCCATTCCAGTGTGGTGCCTGGTCGTATATCGGCAGTTTCGGCTGGGGCTGGTTGCCAGGCGGATGCGGTTACGGTATCGGCTACGGCATCGGCTATCCATACAGTGGCTTTTACGGGCGTTACTGGCATCATCATCCGGGCTGGGGCCGTGGTACCGCCAGAATCTATTCTGCGCCAGCTGGATACCATATTCCGGTGGCGCCAGCGAGTTTGCGGAATGGTCTGAACGGAGGCAGACCGGGTGAAAATATCGTTCACGTCGGTTCCCCTGCAATTGCGGCTCGCGGATTCAGTCACAACGGGTACGGGGAAAATCACGCTCGCGCGATCGATTTCAACGGAACCAAAATTGAGCCACTGCACAGCGACACACGCGGAGTGGACATGCCGCTGAGAAACGCCGCCCTCCGAAATAACGCGCCTGCCCACGCTTTTGAAGGTGGCATACACAGCGGATTTGCCGGGGCGAATCGAGCGCTGGCAAGTCGCGGTACCGAAGAATTTCGCGGAGGGAACGAATTCCGCGGAACCTCCAACGACATGCGATCCTCATCCTTCAATAGCATGCGCGCCGAGAACGCGGCGGCCTTTCAAAACCGTAGCGCGTTCGGCGATCATGCTACCTTCGGCTCCCACGGCAGCTTCCACGGGAGCACCCCATCCTTCGGTGGCGGGTTCCACGGCGCTTCATTCAACGGCGGCGCACGCGGCTTCTCCGCAGGTGGATTCCACAGTGCTTCTAGCGGCGGTGGCTTCCATGGCGGCGGTGGCGGCTTTCATGGTGGTGGAGGCGGTTCCTTCGGCGGCGGTGGACATGGTGGCGGCGGAGGTGGCGGAGGCGGCCATCACTAATCCAAACTTTGAAGGGAAGTCAGAAAGCCGGCGACGCAATCGCCGGTTTTCTTTTTTATGCTTGCTTTGCTTGCAGCCGACGATAGATTGAAGCCATCGCCTCGAGCGAGATGGATTCCGCCCGCGCATCCAAGCGTAGCCCGGCGTCTCCCATCGCGGCCTGGATATGCTCTGCGTCGGCGACCTGCGCGCTCCTCAAATTATTAACAAGCGTCTTTCGCTTCTGGTGAAAACACAGCTGCAGAAACCGCATGAACGCGGATCGTTCCACCTGCAATTCTTCAAAGCGAGGATGCATATCCAGACGCACGACGGCGGAAGATACACCCGGTGCCGGTGTAAACGCTTCCGGCGGCAGCGCAAACAGTTTCTCCACGTGTCCATGCATCTGCGCGGTTGCAGACAACACTCCATACGCGCTGGTTCCGGCAGTTGCTGCCAATCGGTCAGCAACCTCTTCCTGCACCATCACAATCGCACGCGAAATGGACGCTGCCTGTGCGAACAGGTGTAACAGAATGTCGGATGTAATGTAGTAGGGCAGGTTTCCGACCACGACCAACGGCGCATCGCCCGCGGTCCCCGTCATCGTGCGCGCGTCCGCCATCTCCAGTTCCAATATGTCCGCCTGCAAGATGGCAACATGACCCGCGGATTTCCATTTCTCTGTCAGCCACGGCGCAAGCGTTCGATCCAGCTCGACCGCAATCAGGTTTCCAGCCCGCGCTGCCAGCAGATCTGTCAGCGCGCCTCGTCCCGGGCCGATTTCCAGCACTGTACTGGAGGAAATATCACCGAGCGCCTCGACGATACGTTGTCGAGCGCTGGGGTCGGTAAGAAAGTTCTGGCCGAGCTTAGGTTTTTTCTGGGACATGCCTTCGACAGGTTTGCGTGAATGTTCGCTTGGTAACAGGTACGATCGAACTGCTCTAGAATAACCCTTCCGATGAAGGATTCATGTTCCGCAAGTTGCAACAGGGAATTCAGTCCATCGAAGATTTATAGGATGCAAGGAGAACCGCATTGCGAGTAGGTCTAATGACGCGCGAATATCCGCCCAAAGTCTATGGCGGCGCTGGTGTGCATGTCGAGTATCTGAGCCGTGAGCTGGCAAAGAAAATTGAAGTTGAGGTGCACAGCTGGGGCGACCAACATCTCGATCAGGGGAATCTTCATGTGCGCGGTGCAGAGCCGTGGTCAGCTCTGGCCAAAGGCACGCAGGAAAAATTCGACACCGCCCTGGCAGCCTTCAGCCTGAATCTCCTTCAGATGAAATCTCTGGCGAAGATCGACGTGATTCACACTCACACCTGGTACGTATCGATGGCTGGGTTCCTGGCAAAGAAGCTCTTCAAGATCCCGTTCGTGCTGACCACGCATAGCCTGGAACCGCTGCGAGCATGGAAGGCCGAGCAACTGGGAAGCGGCTACGCGATGAGCTCCTGGATGGAGCGCACCGCGATTCTCGACGCCGATGCTGTGATTGCCGTGTCAAATGGCACCAAGGCGGATATTCTGCGCGTCTACCCGGAGCTGCAGCCGGAGAAGATTCACGTCATCTATAACGGCATCGACCTGGCTGAATATAACCAGACCAGCGACACAACCGCGCTGATGAAATACGGTGTTGATCCGTCGCTGCCGTATGTTTTATTTGTTGGCCGCATCACTCGACAGAAGGGCGTCACTCATCTGGTGGAGGCTATCCGCTATTTGCCGCGCGATAGCCAAGTTGTGCTATGTGCGGGTGCGCCGGACACGCCGGAAATTGCCGCCGAGATGCGCCAGAAAGTTGCAGAGGCCCAGGCCACGCATCCGCACGTGGTGTGGATTGAAAAAATGGTGACCAAGCCGGAAGTGATTCAGCTCTACAGTCACGCGCGCGTCTTCTGCTGCCCATCGGTCTACGAGCCGTTCGGCATCATCAATCTGGAAGCAATGGCGTGCCATGCTCCGGTAGTCGCCAGTGCAACCGGAGGAATTCTTGAAGTGGTCGTCGACGGCGAGACTGGCTACCTCGTCCCATTTGCTGCGGATCCGACCACGGGATTTCCATCGAATCCGGACCAGTTTGCCCGCGACCTGGCCGCAAAAATTTCTGACTTGCTGAACGATCCAGAGACATGCAGGAAGTTTGGTGAAGCGGGGCGCAAACGTGTGGAAGAAAAGTTTGCCTGGTCTGCCATCGCCGACCAAACCATCCAGCTATACCAACAGCTGATTCTAGCGCCGATCACATAGAAATCGACCGCGGCGAGGATGATCCGAGGTTGAGGGTTTGACAAATAGTACAAATAGTAATACATTGGAAATAGAGGAAATTATGGTATGGCTGTAAACACATATCTAAAAGATGAGATTAAGGTAGCCGATGAACTATTTCTGATCGTCGCCCTGTTGCATCGAGAACATCCGGACAAATCCGCCTTCTCCTTGAAGGAGATCATGGCTCGTGCGGAACAGGAAAATATGACCGGAAAAATAAGGCCCGGTGTGAAGCAACATGCATATGAGCATGCCGTCGCGAATATCAAGCCCGGTTCCGGGAAATACAAAATGCTTTATAGGACTACAGAAGGGAAATTGCGTTTACTGCATGCCGGAGACGATGTCCATCCGGGAAGGACAGGGAAGATATGGCCTAATCCGGAGGAGGTTCCCGAGCAATATCGCCCATTAATCACCTGGGCGCAAAAGCGATATGCCCAGCAAAAACCTCAGGGAGCGCGATGGCTAGACGGCATATTTCAGATGCGGGGTCTGGGCAGGAAACTGTGGGCTGGTCAGGACGCCGACGAGTATGTCAGCCAGCTTCGCAAGGATTGGCAATGAGCCGAATATTTTTTGATACCAATCTATTCATTTATCTGTTGGAAGATGCGGGACAACGGGGAAAGCGCGTCGAATCGATGGTGGAGCGGATATCTGAGCGTCATGACCATCTGCTCACCTCCACGTTGACGCTGGCGGAAGTATTAATAAAACCGCTAGCGGTGGGTGATTTGGCATGGGCTGACAAATATGAGAAGTTGTTGGCTACTCCGGGCGTTTCGCTTCTTCCATTCGACCGGGGTTCCGCTCGAATGTACGCCGAGATTCGACAAGATAAAACCGTCAAACCGCCAGATGCTATTCAATTAGCCTGTGCGGCGAATGCAGGTTGCGACCTTTTCATTACGAATGACGAACGGCTCAGCAAAAAAATCGTCCCCGGCATTCACTTCATCACATCTCTCGACCGGGCTTTCCTCTAAAGAGCTCTGCCGCTGCTCCGCCGATATCGCATCCACACGTACATCGGCAGCCCCAGTGCGATGACTACCAATCCTCCGATGGAATTATGAAGGTTGCTGAGAAAAATGTACGTAATCACCAGCAGCGCCGCCGCTACAAAGACTCCCGGTAAGACTGGATACGCGGGAACCCGATACGGCCGCTCCCGATCCGGTTCACGCACGCGAAAAACAAATACTGATGTCGCCGTCAGCATGTAGAACAACCATTCCCCCAGCAACGCCAGCTCAAATAGCGCCTGAAATTTCCCCACCATCAATAACAGCACCGTCGACATGGCGGCCTGCACATTCAACGATACCGACGGACTTTCAAATTTGGGATGAATGTAAGCCATCGAGCGAAAAAAGATTCCGTCGCGAGCCGCGGCAAACGGAATGCGTGCCCCGGAAAGAACGGTCCCATTCAGCGACGCGAGAATGCTGATGGCCATGCCGATCGAAACCAGTCCCGCACCCCACGCGCCTACGGCAAGAAACATCGCATCGGCGGTCGGACGCGGAGAATTGGCAATGGCAGTTGCGGGCAATAAATATCCAGTAGCCGCATTGGTCAGCATATAGAGCAACGCGACCAGCAAGACCCCGATGACCAGCGCCAATGGAATCGACCGCCCCGGCCGCTTGATTTCGCCCGCCACCATGTTCAGATCGTTCCATCCGTCATAAGCCCACAACGCCGCGATCATCGCTACCGTAAATCCAGCGACGCCACCCGCTGCTCCGTGGAAGACGGTCGCAAAATTCCCGCGATGGCCCAGCGAGCTGTTGAAACAAAAAAATACGATGGCCGCAATCAGCGCGACCTTCAGCAGCGTAAAGACTAATTGAAATTCTCCAGCGCGCCGAAGTCCAAGATAGTTCAAGCCGGTGATGAGCCACACCACAGCAATGGCAACGATCTGCCCCCATTCCAAACGGAATGGATGCAGCAACAGCGGCCGTCCCAACCACGTCAGCAGAGAAAAAATTCCCAGCACGCGAACCAGACCAATGGCGCTGCTGGCGATCGAGGCGGGCTTGGCCAGCGAGAACCACGTCCACATGTAAAGAAACGATGGCAGCTCGCCGTAGGCATCGCGAAGATACACATACTCGCCTCCCGCGAACGGTCGCATCGCCGCCAGTTCCGCGTAGGTCATCGCGCCAAATAGTGAAAGAATGCCGGCAGCAATCCACGCCAGGTATACCAGGTTGGAGGAACCCGCGGCCCGCATCATTTCCCGCGGAACAAGAAAAATGCCGCTGCCAATGATGGTGCCCGCGACAATCGCCGTCGCCTGCCACGGGCCCAGCACGCGCGGCAGCGTATGCGCAGTGTCGGAGTTTCCATCGTGCGACCGGCTGTTTCCCTCGACGGAGTGCATGCTGGTTACTGTACCTCACATCGAGACTGCATCGCGCGTGTAGAAATTATGGATGCTCGGCGTGTTCCATCACCCGCGCCAGCAAGTGAAGCAGCTGCCATTCATCCCAAACATTCGGCTTGGTGGTGTCGGTAGTGACGTGCGCAATCAACGGACTGATCAGCAACTCCTTCAGAGTTCCGCGCGGTAAATCTTCTGCCAGCCATTTCGCCTCTGCAAAAGGAATCAGCGTGTCCCCGCGTCCATGCAGCAGATACACCGGCACGTGCAGGCCGGCAAGGTGCCCGTGCGGAGACACAGCCGCCATTTCCGCTGCATGCTTTTTATTGGAGGCGAACAATGCGGCGGCCTCTTCCTTCGGGTCAAGGAGCTTTTCATATTCCGCCTTCTGGGTCGGCGTAAGGTGCGCCACCAACTGTTTTTCAAGTGCCGAATTTTCGTAGAGCCGAGCGCGCAGCACAGGGCGAATCGCAGCGACATCCGCCTGCGGTACGAAATCCTCGAGATGCTCGTACTCCAATACCCACGGCCCGTAGTTGTTCGGCTTGGCGCGTTCTACATCGCCGTCGGGAAGGGGATCGGCATCCGTCGCATAGAAAGTCGCGACGCGCAGCAGATCGTCATGCGCGCCTACGGAAAAAACAAAAGAAACGTCATTTGAAAACGGCGGTCTCGCGGCCGCCATCAGCGCCAGGCCACCAGAAAAACTCAGGCCCATCAATCCCACCGGACGGCCTGTGGTGTTCTGCATCCATTGGACCGAGTCGCCAATCGCCTGCACATCCAAGGGCTGGATCCGATAGTCACGGCTATCAGGCAACTCAGGCGTCAGCACGCGCAGACCGCAGGCCGACATGGATCGCGCGAAAGCCATCAGGCGCGGCTCGTCCATCCCCAGATAGTGAATGCCTGGCACCAGGACCAGTCCGGGCGCATTTGGTACGAGAGTCGGCGTGTACAGCCGCGCTTGCACAATGCCTGCCGACGAGGGAATCGTGAGCGTCCGCGTGGTCACCGGCCTCGCCGCGATCGGTTGCAGCAGGTGCGGGACGGGCTTGCCATGCAACTGATCCAGAATCGCCATCGCCTGCAAATAGGTGCGTGTCTTTGACCAGAAAAAAATCGGCAATAGCAGAACAAAAATCAAACAAGCCGCAACAATAAGAAATACGCGTCGAAAACGTTCCGAGGAAGGTTTGGAATGGCGCGAAGCGTTCACTCTTTCAGTTGTACCAAAGGTACGCGAGGCGCTGGATCAGATCTCCAGAATCACCGGCATGATCATTGGACGACGGCTTGTATTTTTCTGGATGTAGCGCTTCAAATCCTGGCGGATTTTTTCTTTGATGACGCCGTAGTCGGCCTTCTCTTCCGCGCTGGAAGCTTCCAGCGTCGCCCCCACAACCTGGCGCGCCTGCTCAATCAAAGCTTCTTCACCGGCAGCAAAACCGCGGGTAACAATTTCCGGCATACTCTCAACGCGTCCCGTCGTTTGGTTGATGGCCAGGATCGGCAGCACGATGCCGCCCTCGCTCAAATGACGCCGATCGCGCATCACTACATCTTCCACCACGCCAGCCGTCGATCCGGCATCAATGCAGACTCGGCCAACCGCAACCTTGCCATGTTTCCGCGCAGCGTCTTTTGTCAGTTCCAGCACGTCGCCGTTTTCCAGCAGTAAAATTTTCTCCACTACGCCCAACTCCGCGGCTAATTCCGCGTGCAGCTTCAAGTGACGATAGTCGCCATGCAGCGGAACAAAGAACTTCGGCTTCAGCATATGCAGCAGCAGCCGCAGTTCGTCCTGACTGGCGTGTCCGCTGACGTGGATTAGTCCATTGGTGCCGTCGTCGTAAATCACATGAGCGTCGCGACGATACAAGTGGTCGATCATGCGGAAAATGCTTTTTTCGTTTCCTGGAATAACGCGCGAACTCAGAATGACGGTGTCACCCGGCTCAATCTTGACCTGTCGATGATTGTCGACGGCGGCGCGGGTCAGCGCCGACATAGGTTCACCTTGCGTGCCGCTAATAAAGACACAGACTTTTTCCGGCGCGTAATCCTTCACCTGTCCGGCGGCGATCAACTGCGAATCGGGAACGTCCAGATAATTGAAATCCTGCGCAATCTCAAACGAGTTCTGCATCGATCGGCCAACAATGGCAACCTTGCGTCCGTGCGAGGCTG
>Ga0335075_10008694_pt1 | contig 15545 bp, 13 predicted proteins | sample Lox_Sample_24_FD_206723 | JGI IMG/M metagenome (GOLD analysis project Ga0335075, IMG submission 206723) | Soil microbial communities from Loxahatchee National Wildlife Refuge, Florida, United States - Lox_Sample_2.4 | ecosystem: Environmental > Terrestrial > Soil > Wetlands | place: USA... | reverse complement strand
GGAAATGGTCGCATTGGAACGTTGCCACGATGTCTCCTCCTCGTTTGCTGCATCCGGTACGCCGCCTGGCTGTGGTCTCGGCTTCACCGGTCAACCGGCCTACCGCCCAAGCGCCGCTATCAACTCCGAGAACTCGCGCTTGGAAAGGCCGCTCTCCGGCTGCTCCACGCGCTCCCCGGCCAGCATGCGCCGAAGCACCGCCAGCATCGGTGCCGACAATGTGGCTGCATTCAGCCGGTAATCGAGAAACGCCTGATGCGCAAGCGGCACCCAATGGGCCAGCACCTCGAGCATTCGCTCGGCATAAGCACGAATCTCGTACTGGGCGTGCGGGTCGGCGCGAAGCTCGAGGAAGTGGAAAAGGTTGTGCAGATCGGTCTTCCAGTACCATTGCGTGTAGGTGTTGAGGGTGAGATTGATCCGCGCGAGCTCGCGGGCGAGGCCCTGCCGCGACGGGTCATGCCCGCCGGCCTCGCGCGGGTCGTTCAGCAGCTCGAGATAATGGGCGTGGCAGCGCTCGGCATCGGCGCGAAGCGTCGCGAGCACGAAAGCCGCGTCGGCCTCGCCGAGCAGTTCTGCACGTCCCTGCCGGTTGGTCGCCGACTGGACGGCAAGATGCTTGCGCGACGGCAGGTAGAACTCACGGTCCAGGATCGAGTAGCGCGCCGAATACTCGTTCACGCTCGCCATGCGGTGGCGGATCCATTGCCGCGCCACGAAGATCGGCAGCTTCACATGAAACTTGATGGCGCACATCTCGAACGGAGTAGTGTGCCGGTGGCGCATCAGATAACGGATCAGGCCGGCATCCTCGCTCAACCGGCGTGTGCCGCGGCCATACGAAACGCGGGCCGCCTGCACGATGGCGCCATCGTCGCCCATATAGTCGATGACCCGGACAAATCCGTGATCGAGGACAGCCATCGGCCGGTTGAGCAGGGCCTCGAGCGCCGCGACCGTCGGCCGCCGCGTCGGGCTCGTTTCCATCAGCTCCTGCTCGATCCCGGTCTCCGGCTCGGCGCTCGCGTGCATCATGATCCTTCCACGAATGGCGCCGGCATCCTATATTGCTTTTGCCGGCTTGCCGGCTATGGCGATAAACGATGCGTGGAATAAGCGTCGTGGACCCGGGGGCAGTACCCGGCGCCTCCACCAGTTTCCGGCCCCTCGGCGCTTCTGCCGTCAGGCCGGCCCGAACGGGGGCGAAATAGGCTCGACACGCGTGGTAAAGACCCATCTTTCGCCCGGCATGGTTCCGCCGTTATCGGGCCGATCCACAAGTGCCAACGACAACGTGGCGCTCGCTGTTGCTGCGTAAGCAATAAGCGCGGTTTGGGGGGCACCGGGCAACAGAAGCCCCCCACTTTCACCGCCGGTCGCTCGTTCGGCCTTTCCGCGAATTGGCCGGCGGCGCTATGCAAGCAGACGGGTCACGGGACGGGCAGGATGGGCGAGAACGAGGGACCGGCCAAGGAAAGCCTGCTGCCGTACGAATCCTGGGCGACCGAGGCGCTCAGGCAGGTGGCGGTGGAGGCGCTGGCCCATGTAGCCGAGCACGGCCTGCCGGGCGGCCACCATTTTTACCTGACATTCCGCACCGCGCATCCCGGGGTCGAGATGCCGGGACATCTCAGGCAGCGTTTTCCCGACGAAATGACGATCGTCCTGCAGCACCAGTTCTGGGACCTGGCCGTCGATCGCGAGGCCCGGCAGTTTCGCGTCGGCCTCTCGTTTGGTGGCGTGCCGGCCACCCTCGTCGTGCCGTTCGCCGCGCTCAGCACATTCGCCGATCCCGAGATTCGCTTCGGCCTGCGCTTCGGGTTGCCGGACGGGGAGAAGAGCGTCGCTCTGCCGGGCGCGGATGCAGGCCGGGCGGCGCCGCCCGAAGCTCTCCCCAAGGCGCCCGAGGAACCCGAGCAAGCGCCGCAGGTCGTCAGTCTCGAAGCCTTCCGCCAACGATCCTCACCCAAGGAAGAATAGGCAGATGGGTCCGGCCGCATGAGCCCGCCGCCGCAGGATGCAGCAGGGAGGCGGCCACGCCCGGTGATGCTGGTCATCCTCGATGGCTGGGGATGGCGCGAGGAGGCAGCCGACAATGCCATCCGCCAGGCGAGGACGCCGGTCTTCGATCGGCTGTGGGCGAGCCGCCCGCACTCCTTCCTCCGCGCCTCGGGCAGCGATGTCGGCCTGCCCGGCGGGCAGATGGGCAATTCCGAGGTCGGCCACCTCAATATCGGTGCCGGGCGCATCGTGATGCAGGATCTGCCGCGCATCGACCGGGCCATCGCCGACGGCAGCCTGGCGCGCGCGCCGGCCCTTAAGGACTTCGTCGCGGCGCTGCGCCGGAGCGGTGCCTGCCATCTGATGGGCTTGGTGTCGCGCGGCGGCGTGCACTCCCACCAGAACCACGCGCTCGCCCTGGCCCGCCTGCTGGCGGCGGAAAAAATCCCGACCCGGCTGCACGTTTTCCTGGATGGGCGCGACACGGCGCCGATGGCGGCCGCGGCCGAGCTGCCACCGTTCCTTGCCGACCTGCCGGACGGCGTCACGGTGGCCACGGTCGCTGGGCGCTATTTCGCGATGGATCGCGACCAGCGTTGGGACAGGGTGGAAAAAGCTTGGCTCGCGATCGCCGAAGGGGGCGCGCCGCGTTTGCCGGGCGCAATGCAGGCCGTGACCGCGGCGCATGCTCAAGGCACCGGCGATGAATTCGTGCCGCCCGCCGTCATCGGCGCCTACGATGGTGTTCGTGACGGCGACGGATTGCTGTGCTTCAACTTTCGCGCCGACCGGGTGCGCGAGATCCTCTCCGCTCTCCTCGATCCCGGCTTCGCCGGATTTTCCCGCCCGCGCCTGCCGCACTTCGCTGCCGCCTGCGGCATGACCCGCTACAGCGCCACCCTCGCGCCGTTCCTCGCCGTGCTGTTTCCTCCCGTCGCCCTCAAGAACATACTCGGTGAGGTCGTGGCCGCCGCCGGGCGCGCGCAGTTGCGCATGGCAGAGACGGAAAAATATGCGCACGTTACGTATTTTCTGAACGGCGGCAGAGAGGAGCCGTTTCCCGGTGAGGATCGCATCCTCGTTCCCTCACCCAAGGTCGCGACCTACGATCTCCAGCCGGAAATGTCGGCGCCGCTTCTCACCGACAAGGCGGTGACAGCGATCGAGTCGGGACGCTATGACCTGATCGTGCTGAATTACGCGAATCCGGATATGGTGGGACATACGGGAAAGCTCGCAGCGGCGATCCGCGCCGTGGAGGCCGTAGACCAGGGGCTCGGGCGGATTGCCGCGGCCCTGGAACGGGCCGGTGGCGCCTTGATGGTGACCGCGGATCACGGCAATTGCGAGCTGATGCGCGACCCGGTGACTGGCGGCGCGCACACTTCGCACACGACCAACAAAGTGCCGCTGCTGCTCTGCGGTGGCGGCGCAGGCAAACTCGGTTGCGGCCGCCTGGCGGACATTGCCCCGGCGCTGCTGGCACTGATGGGCCTCCAACAACCGCCGGAGATGACCGGCCGTTCGCTCATCGATGATGCGGAGCCGGCTCGCGGCTAGCCTGCTTCTTCTGGCCGCTGCGGGACCGCCCGCCCTCCCGGGGCCGCCGCCCGCCCCGCCAGGGCGGCTCGCCCCGCCAGGGCGGCTCGCCCCGCCGGCGCAGCTTGCCGCGGAGGCGGCATTGCCGCTGCCGCTGCCGCTGCCGCCGTCGCCGCCGGCGGCACCAGCCATGCCCGCGAGCCAGGCCGCGGCCCGCCAAGCCCTCGTGGGAGTGGAGCAGAGCCGGCAGCAGGCGATCGCCGCTGCCGAGGCGGCGGCGGCGATGGCGGCAGCCGCCTCGGCAAAGCAGGAACGCCTGGCCAAGGCGCGGCGGGCCGTCACGCTCCGGCTCAGCCTCGCCGAAAGTGCGACGGAAGAGCTGGCGCTCCGGGCGAACAGGCTCGCCCGCCAGCGCGCGGCGGCCGAAGCCAGGCTCACCCAGCAGGCCCGGACTTTCGCTCCGTTGCTGCCGCTGCTTGAGCGGCTCTCGCTCTATCCCGCCTCGACACTCCTCGCCGTGCCGGCGCCGCCCGAGGAGGCGTTGCGTGGGCTGCTGGTACTCCAGGAGATGGCTGGCACGCTCGAGCGGGACGCCGCTCGGCTTCGCGCGGAAGAGGCGCGGGTGAAGATGCTCGCGGCGAAGGTTGCCGAGACGGACGCCGAGTTGAAGAAGGCGGAGGCGGCGCAGGCCGCCGAGGCGGCGGTGCTCGACCATGAGATCGTGCTCGCCCATGAGAGCCGGACGGCGGCGATCGGCCAACAGGCGGCGGCGGAGGCTGCCGCTGCCGCCGCGGCCGCACATGCGAAGACGCTTGAGGGGGCGATCGCCGCCATTGCCGCGGCAGCGCGCCGTGCGGAGGCGGCCCGCCATGCGGAGGCGGCCCGCCGCGCTGCGGCTGCCCGCGCCGCCGTCGCGGCGGCAAGACGTCAGCAAGTCGCTTTCGTGCCCCCGCCGCCGCCCCGGGGCGCGCTCCCGCCCGCCGGGACAGCGCTCGGTGCCCCGGTGGCCGGCGTCCTTGTGAGCAGCTTCGGCGCGCCGACGCCGGCGGGCCCGGCGAGCGGTGTCCGCTATCAGACCGCGCCCGGCGCGCATGTGCTGGCGCCCTGCACGGGCAACGTGGAATTTGCCGCTCCCTTCCGGAGCTATGGCCGCCTGGTCATTCTCGACTGCGGCGACGGCTATCGCTTCGTCCTCGCCGGCATGCAGCGGCTTCTGGTGCAGGCCGGCAGCCAGGTCAGCGCGGGCGAGGCGGTCGGCGTCATGGCAGAGTGGAATCCGGGCTCGCCAGGGCCGCGCCCGACGCTCTATCTTGAACTTCATCATGGGGCGGGCGTCGTCAATCCGTTGCCGCGGTTACACGGCCGGGGATAGGAAGAAGGATTGGTCGCCTGTAAAATGCGCCCGATGGACAGGGTGAAGCCCGGATCCCGGGATCCGGAAGCGTGGTGGCGCCGGGGCGCACGGGAAGGACAGGAATGAAGCTTCGCAGTGGATTGCTTTTGAGTGGGGCATTCCTGGCCGGATTGGCCGCGCTGCCCGCAGCGGGATGGCTCACACATACCGTGGCGCCGGACCTCGGCGTTCCCGCCGCCTTTGCGCAAAACGCGAACGCCACCGGGAGCAACAGCGACACCTACCGCCTGCTCGGGCTGTTCGGTGACGTGTTCGAGCAGGTGCGCGCCGACTATGTAGACCCGGTCAGCTCAAAGACGCTGATCTACAATGCCCTCAACGGAATGCTGAGCGGGCTCGACCCGCATAGCGACTACATGGACCCGAGCCAGTACAACGACATGCAGGTCCAGACCAACGGCCAGTTCGGGGGCCTGGGGCTCGAGGTCACCGAGGATCCGAACGGATTCATCAGGGTGGTTACCCCGATCGACGGCACGCCGGCCGCCAAAGCGGGAATCAAGTCGGGTGATTTGATCGTTTCGCTCGATGGCAAAACAGTGGAGGGGCTCTCGCTCAACGACGCGGTCAACCGCATGCGCGGCCCGCCGGGCAGCAAGATCACGCTTACCATCAAGCGGGCCGGTGTAGACAACCCGATCGAAGTGACGCTGACGCGCGAGATCGTCCACGTTCAGATTGTGCATCACAAGCTCTTCGGGGATATCGGCTATATCCGCCTGGCGGAATTCGATGAGACCGCGAGCGCGCAAATCCGCAACGCGGTGGCGACGCTGAGGAGCGAGTCGCATGGTGCGATCAAGGGGTACATCCTGGATCTTCGCAACAATCCGGGCGGTCTGCTCGACCAGGCAGTGGCCGTTGCCAACGAATTCATGCCCCAGGGGGAGATTGTTTCGACGCGTGGCCGCCATGCCTCCGACGATCAGCGCTGGGATGCCACTCCAGGCAACGATATTGTCGGCCATGCGCCTCTCGTCGTGCTCGTGAATGACGGCACGGCCTCGGCCGCCGAGATCGTCTCCGGCGCGCTGCAGGACAACCGGCGCGCCATCATCCTCGGCACGCGCACCTTCGGCAAAGGGTCGGTTCAGACGGTCATCCCGTTGCCCGGCAACAACGGCGCCATACGCCTGACGACCGCCCGCTACTACACCCCGTCAGGACGCTCGATCCAGGGGCTCGGCATCGTCCCCGACGTGCACGTTGCCGAAACGCGCACGCCGGAGGTGCAGTTCCAGCCGGCGCATGAGACCGATCTCAACCACACGCTTTCGAATACCGGCGGCGTTCCCGTGACGACGCCGCCACCACCGCGTACCGACCTGCCGCCGATCGTCAAGGAGATTCCAAACAAGCCGCCGGCCGGCTGGCCGGCCTTCAATGCGGCCAAGCCAAGCACCGATTTCCAGTTGCAGGAGGCGCTCAAGGTCGTCCAGGCGATGGTGGCAGAGAGAACCACGACGCAGCGCTAGGGGAGGCCGCGCCTGACCGGCCTTGCGAAGTCGACGGCCGCCGCGTTCCTGACCCGGTCCGGCTAGAAGCGATCAGGGGGATGCGGCGCAGGGCGCAGCGGCATTCGGCACCGGCTCGGGCGCTGGGGCGCTTCTGGACCGTCCTCGTCGTGGTGATCGGCGGAGGAGCGGCGACCCTGCAGTGGCTCGGTCCGCCGCCGGCGCCCCCGAAGCCAGCGGCGGGAGCGGTGGCGTCGCCTTCGAGCGCGCCGGCGGCCCAGATGCCTTCAGCCGCGGCCGCCTCAGTGGCGGCGGGCGCCGGCGGCAACCCAACCGCGCCAAGCTCTGCGCCGGTGACATCCACCATTGGCGCCATCCCGCCGCAGCCGAGCCGCGCGATCGCCTCGCCCGACCCGGCGCTGCTGGAACCGTCGCCCGGGCAGCCGCACGCGCTGCTGCCCCGCATCGGCGCGAATGGCGCGACGCCGATGCAGGTCTATGCCGCCGCCTTCAACCCGGCCGACCCACGCCCGCGCATCGGCATTGTGGTCGCCGGCGTCGGGCTCTCCAGCCAGGCGAGCCAGGACACGATCGACAACCTCCCAAGCGCCGTCACGCTCGCCTTCTCTCCGTACGCACCCGATCCCGCAAAGTTGCTGGCACGCGCCCGGAGCAAGGGGCACGAGATTCTGATCTCGCTGCCGCTCGAGCCCAACGGCTATCCGCTGACCGATGCCGGCGACGAATCGCTCCTGGTCGGGGCGCCGGCCGGGCAAAATCTCCGCCGGCTCGACTGGGCGTTGTCCCGGATTCAGGGGTACGTCGGCGCAACCGGGGCGATGGACGGGCTCTACGGCGAGCGTTTCGCGGCTGCGACCGACCTGCTCGATAAGCTGGAGGGGCGGCTCGCGGCACGCGGCCTTCTTTACATCGATCCGCGCCCCGGCAAACCCGATCCAGCCATGGTGACCGGGCGGACCGTGGATGTGCTCGTGGACCAGCCTCCGATCGAGCCGGTGATCGACGCCAATCTGCAAAAACTGGAAGCCATCGCCCGCGCACATGGCAGCGCGCTCGGCTTGATCGGTTGGCCCGGCCCGCAAACCCTCACGCTTCTGACCGACTGGGCCGGGACGCTGTCGGCGGCCGGCTTCGTGCTGGCGCCGGTCACCGCACTCGTGCACCGGCCAAGCCACGCGATCAGTCAGCAGTGAGCGGCTCCTTGCACGCTTCGTTGCCGTACCGTCCGAACGTCGGCGCGGTGCTGTTCAATCGTGGCGGACTGGTGTTCGTTGCTCGCCGCGCCGATCTGCCGAACGCCGAGGGTGAGGCTGGCGGGTGGCAGTTGCCGCAGGGCGGGATCGATCCCGACGAAGAGCCGCGCGTCGCCGTACTGCGCGAGCTCGGTGAAGAAATCGGCACCGACCGGGCCCGCATCATCGGCGAACATCCCGAGTGGCTTTGCTATGATTTGCCCCGGGAGCTCATGGGGGTTGCCTTGGGCGGACAGTTTCGCGGCCAGCGCCAGCGTTGGTTCGCGCTCCGCTTTCTCGGCCGTGACGCGGACATCCGCCTCGATCGCGATCCCGATCCCGAGTTCGATGCCTGGCGCTGGGTCGAACTTGCAGCGCTTCCCGAGCTTGCGGTCGGCTTCAAGCGCGCGATCTACGAGACGCTGGCGCGCTCCTTCGCGCGCTTCGCCGTCCCGGAAAGAGACGCATGAACGGGGATCCGCATCGCCTACGCTGGGACGCGCGCTTCGCCGCCGAGGGCTACGTCTTCGGGACCGAACCGAACGCTTTTCTTGTCAGCGAGGCGGATCGCCTTCGGCCGGGGTGGAAGGCATTGGTGCCCGCCGACGGCGAGGGCCGCAACGGCGTATGGCTGGCCCGGCAGGGACTTGACGTGACAAGCGTCGATTTTTCTCCGCAGGGCGTCGCCAAGGCGAGACGGCTGGCCGAGCGGCATGGCGTGACGATCCGCGCCATCATTGCCGACCTCAATCGCTGGACCTGGCCGGAAGCGGCGTTCGAGGTGGTGGTCGGGGTGTTCATGCAGGTGTTCGCCCCGCCCGAGCGGGCGCAGATTTTCGCACGCATGAGGCGGGCGCTGAAACCGGATGGACTGCTCCTGCTGCAGGGTTATCGGCCGGAGCAGATCGCCTACGGCACGGGCGGACCTTCGACGCCCGAGAACCTCTACACCGAGCAGCTGCTGCGCGCGGCTTTCCGAGATTTTTTCATCGTGACATTGCATTCGCACGATTCGGTCATTCACGAAGGAAGCGGCCACGACGGGATTTCCGCGCTCATCGATCTCGTGGCCGTCAGGCGCGATTGACATCAGGCAGATGCGCGCCGGGCGAAGCCGGGCTCTCGCCGCGCTGACTGTCTTGGCACTCGGCGCTTGTGCGGGCCGGGCGATCGAGCGGTCCCCGGTCGCGATGGAGGTCACGGGCGACGGCCCTGTCGTCGTGTTCGAATCGGGGCTCGGGGAAACGCAGGCGACGTGGAATTCGGTCCGGCCTGCACTCGAGCATTGCTTCGCGGTCGTCACCTATGACCGGCCTGGAATCGGCAACAGTCCGCCCCCGCGATATCCGATCCATCGCGTGCTGGCAGTGAACGTGGCGCGCGAGCTGCGCGCGGAATTGCGCAAGCGCGGTTTGCCCGCGCCCTACATCCTCGTCGGCCATTCCATAGGCGGGCTTTATGTTCAGGCCTTTGCGCGGAGCTACCCGGCGGCGGTTGCAGGGCTCGTGCTGGTCGACGCAACGAGCCCGCTCGAGCCGCCCGGCGTCTTCGTCTCGAAGGTGCCGCAGAAGCTCACCGGCGTCGAAGCCGCCGAGGATGCCGGTGTCGATGCCTCTATGGCGACGCTCCTGAAGGGGCCGGATTTGCCGCCCGTGCCGCTCGTCGTCATCGCGGCGACCGATCATGCCGACACGCCGGAGCGCGAGGCGTTGTGGCTCGATGTCCAGCGGCGGACGGCGTTGCTTTCGCCGCAAGGACGCCTGGTGGTGGTTCCGGGCGGCCACGACGTTCAGCTCGACCACCCCGCTTCCGTGATTGCCGCGGTGCTCGCCGTTGCGGCGGCGGCCGGCGACCACGTTGCCGCCTGCCGGCGCTGACGCTCCGGTTCAGTCGGCGGCGTCGGTGAGCGGCTTCCCTGCCGCTATGTTCTCCATCGCACGCTCGACATGGCGGCTGAACACGTATTCGGCCGGGCGCTGGTTCGCGAGCGGTATCTCGGGCGCCATCGGACCCGCCGTCCGCGGTCCGCGGAGCGCAACCTTGAGGGCCTTCAGCGGATGTGAGACGGCGTCGATCACGGCGGTCGCTTCGTAGCCGGAATGCACCATGCAATCGGCGCATTTCTCGTAGTTGCCGGTTCCATAACGATCCCAGTCCGTGGTCGCCATCAGTTCGGCGAAGCTCTGTGCATAGCCCTCGCCAAGCAGATAGCAGGGGCGCTGCCAGCCGAAGACGTTGCGTGTGGGCTTGCCCCAGGGAGTGCAGCGATAGCGCTGGTTGCCGGCCAGGAAATCCAGGAACAGCGCGGATTGGTTGAATTTCCAGCCCCTGCCGCGACCCCGGCGGAAGATCTCGCGGAACAGCCGCTTGGCCCTCTCGCGATTGAGAAAATGCTGCTGGTCCGGCGCCCGCTCGTAGGCGTAACCGGGTGAGATCATCACGCCATCGAGACCGATCGTGTGTACATGGTCGAGGAAATCCGCGACGCGACCGGCATCCGCGCCCTCGAACAGTGTGGTGTTGATGCACACGCGGAAACCCTTGGCCTTGGCTACCTTGATGGCCGCAACCGCGCGCTCGAAGACACCTTCCTGGCTCACCGCGTGGTCATGCATTTCGCGATCGCCGTCGAGATGAACATCGAAAGCAAAATTCCTGTGCGGCCGAAACCGATCGAGCCGCTTTTCCATGAGCAGCGCGTTGGTGCAGAGATAGACGAACCTGCCGCGCGCAAGGATGCCCGCGACGATTTCGGGCATCTCCTTGTGCAGGAGCGGCTCGCCGCCGGCGATCGCGACCACCGGCGCGCCACACTCTTCGACCGCTTCGAAGCATTCAGCCGGGGAAAGCCGCTGGTTCAGGATTGGTGCGGGATAGTCGATCTTCCCGCAGCCGGCGCAAGCCAGATTGCAGCGAAACAGCGGCTCCAGCATCAACACGAGCGGATAGCGCCGGCGTCCCGACAAATGCTGCCGGACGACGTATGCGCCGACCCGGAGCATCTGGTTCAGCGGCACGCCCATGGGCAATTCCCCGACCGTTTCATGGAACCGAACTCGCCTCGGCACGCTGCCAAAGTCAAGCAACCTCTGCCGGAAAGCGGAAGCGGACGTCCTCGGCCACCCCCGCGAGCGTCGAAATCTCGATCTCGTCCAGCCGGCGCAGGCCATCCAGCACGCCCTGCACCAACGTTTCCGGCGCCGACGCGCCGGCTGTCACGCCGACCGACCCGGCGCCCCGGAACCAACCGGGATCGAGATCGGCGGCATCATCGATCAGATAGCTCGGCTTGCCGAGCTCGGCGCCGATCTCGCGGAGCCGATTCGAGTTCGAGCTGTTGCGCGAGCCGACCACCAGGATCAGGTCCACCTGGTGGGCGAGGTCCCGCACGGCCTGCTGGCGATTCTGGGTCGCGTAGCAGATATCGCGGACGTCCGGCCCGACGATCCCGGGGAAGCGGGTCTCGAGGGCGGCGATGATGCCGCGCGTATCGTCCACGGAAAGCGTTGTCTGGGTGACGTAGGCGAGCCTCGTCGGGTCGGCAACCTCGAGTTTTGCCACGTCGGCGACCGTCTGCACCAGATGCACCTTGCCGGGAATCTGGCCGATCGTGCCCTCCACCTCTGCGTGTCCGGCATGGCCGACCAGCACGATTTCCCGCCCTTGGGCGGCGTAGCGGCGGCCCTGGTTGTGCACCTTAGCAACGAGCGGACAGGTGGCATCGATCACGGGAAGCGCCCGTTCGGTTGCGTCGTCCTGGACCCGACGTGCCACGCCGTGGGCACTGAAGATGGTGCGCCCGCCGGGGGGGACCTCGGCCAGCTCATCCACGAACACGGCGCCCCGCGTGCGCAGATCTTCGACGACGTGCCGATTGTGCACGATTTCATGGCGTACATAGATCGGCGGCCCGAATTTCTTGAGCGCCCGCTCGACGATTTCGATCGCCCGCTCGACGCCGGCGCAGAAGCCGCGCGGTTGAGCCAGGATCACGCGCAACATATATCCCTCCGCGAGCAACTCTGCCGGGGCGGCATGTCGCGGCGCGAATCTGGGGGTCGGCCACGAAAAAGCCAACTTTCCCGTCGTGCAATCGTCGCCCCTCGGTTGGCTGCTATGGCATGAAATTGGCGGCAGGAGTAGGGTCAAAACAATGGCGGCATGACGGGAGTCGCCCCGGCCGTGCCCGTGCCCGCGGTAAAGCGGCCGCCAATCAAGAATGCCAGAGTGTCAACAGAGCGAGAGGATGAAAGTGGAATGGCGCTCGCAACGCCGCTTCTGGATCGGGTCAGGGTGCCGGAGGATCTCCGTAATTTCTCGGCCGAGCAGCTCAAGACACTGGCCGAGGAGCTGCGCGCGGAGACGATCGATGTCGTCTCCACAACCGGGGGGCATCTCGGTGCCTCGCTCGGGGTGGTCGAGCTGACGGTAGCCCTTCATGCCGTATTCGGTACGCCGCACGATCGGCTGGTGTGGGACGTGGGTCATCAGGCGTACCCGCACAAGATTCTAACTGGCCGGCGCGACCGCATTCGTACTCTCCGCCAGGGGGGTGGCCTCTCCGGCTTCACGCGCCGTGCGGAGAGCGAGTACGACCCCTTCGGCGCGGCGCATTCCTCGACCTCGGTCTCCGCCGGGCTAGGCATGGCGGTGGCCCGCGATCTGAAGGAAGAGCGCGAGCGGCACGTGGTTGCCGTGATCGGCGACGGGGCGATGAGCGCGGGCATGGCCTACGAGGCGCTGAACAACGCCGGCGCGATGCGCTCGCGGCTGCTGGTCATTTTGAACGACAACGACATGTCGATTGCCCCGCCGGTCGGCGCGATGAGCGCCTATCTCTCGCGACTGATTTCCTCGCGGCCGTTCCTCTCCTTTCGCGAGCTGGGCGCGCGCATGGCGCGGGCATTCCCGCGCGGTATCGAGCGCACGGCGAAGCGGGCCGAGACGTACGCGCGGGGCATCTTTACGGGCGGCACGCTGTTCGAGGAGCTCGGTTTCTATTACGTCGGCCCGATCGACGGACATAATCTCGACCATCTGCTGCCCGTGCTCCGCAATGTGCGCGAGGCGGAGGAGCGTGGGCCGGTCCTGCTCCACATCGTGACGAAGAAGGGAAAGGGCTATCCGCCGGCCGAGGCTTCGGCCGACAAGTATCACGGCGTTTCCAAATTCAACGTGGTCACCGGCGAGCAGGCGAAGGGGCCACCCGGCCCGCCCTCGTACACCCGTGTCTTCGCCGACACGTTGATTGCCGAGGCCGCGCGCGACCCGCGGATCGTTGCGGTAACGGCAGCCATGCCTTCGGGCACCGGCCTCGACCGATTCGCCAAGCGCTTTCCCGATCGCTGCTTCGATGTCGGGATCGCCGAGCAGCACGCGGTGACTTTCTGCGCCGGCCTGGCAACCGAGGGGATGAAGCCGTTCGCCGCCATCTATTCGACTTTTCTCCAGCGCGCCTACGACCAAGTGGTGCACGACGTGGCCATCCAGGGCCTGCCGGTTCGCTTCGCAATCGATCGTGCCGGTCTGGTGGGCGCGGATGGCGCCACGCACGCCGGCAGCTTCGATCTCTGTTATCTCGGCTGCCTGCCAGGCTTCACCCTGATGGCCGCCGCCGATGAGGCGGAGCTTGTGCACATGATCGCAACCGCCGTCGCGATCGATGACGGCCCTTGCGCGGTGCGCTACCCGCGCGGGGAGGGAGAGGGCGTGGTGCTGCCCGAGCGCGGAACGGTGCTGCCGATCGGGCGCGGCCGGGTACTATCCGAGGGCAGCAAGGTCGCGATCCTCTCGCTTGGTCCGCGGCTGGCGGATGCGCGGCAGGCGGCCGATGAGCTCGCCGCGCGCGGCCTTCCCGCCACCGTCGCCGATGCCCGCTTCGCCAAACCTCTCGACTACGCCCTGATCGAGCGGCTCGCGCGCGAGCACGCGGTGCTGGTGACGATCGAGGAAGCGGCGGCAGGCGGTTTCGGTTCGGCGGTGCTGCACCATCTCGCCCGGCGCGGCCTGCTCGATCGCGGGCTCAGGGTGCGGCCGATGACGCTGCCCGACTGCTTCCTCGATCACAATTCACCGAAGGCGCAGCTCGCCGAGGCCGGCCTCACGGCGCGCGATATCGTCCGCACCGTGATCGAAGCGCTCGGCCGGGAAGCGCGGCCGGCCCGCCTTCGCCTGTCGCCGCACGATGCGGCCTGATCGCCGGCTCCTGCTGGCCGGGGCGCTCGCCGCCATCGTTGCGCCTGCCGGCGGGCGCGCGGCGACAGGCTTCGGCGCGGTCTCTGCGCCGATCGCGGACCTGGATGTCGGCCTGCTCGCGGTCATGAAGGCGGGGCAGACGACGCCGTTTCCCAGGCGCTTCACAATGCTCGACCCGGTCATCGGGCGGGTCTTCAATCTGCCGCGGATCCTCTCGATGGTGGTCGGCTTCGACTGGCCCGACATCGCGGCAGCCCAGCGGCAGAAGCTGCTCGTCGTGTTCCGCCAGTACACGGTCGCGAGCTATGTAGCGAACTTCAAAAGCTACAATGGACAGCAGTTCCGGATTCTCCCGGGGCTGCGCGCCGTGGGAAGCGAGCAAGTGGTGACGACCGAGATCGTTCCCCAGAACGGCAGTCCGACGCGGATCGACTATGTCATGCTTCCGGCAGGAAACTCCTGGCAGGCAACGGATGTTCTCCTGGACGGCACGATCAGCCAGGTTGCGGTGCAGCGTTCCGATTTTCAGTCCGTGCTGGCCTCGGGCGGAGCTCCAGGGCTGATCGATGCCTTGCAGAATAAAATAAGGAGCCTCTCCGGCGGCACGCTCTCTTAGATCAGGCCGGTCAGCGCGGCTCCGGGTGGCATTCTGAAGCGATCCGCGGTCTGGGGGTAGAACCGAGGTCGGGCGCGGTGTTCGGCGTGCATGGGATCTGACGCCCCGGCCGGGGTGGGAACGGATGCGGAAATGAGACTGCTCGCCTGGTTATGCGGTCTGTGCGCGCTCATCGGCCTTGCGGAAGTCGTGGCCGGCGCCCTGCTCGTGCGCCGCTTTTCGCGCCAGGCTCGATCGCACAGCAGCAGCCCTCCGCCGCTCTCTGTGCTGAAGCCCCTCGCCGGCGACGAGCCGCTTCTCGAGGAGGCCCTGGCCTCGCTCTGCCGCCAGGACTATCCCGAATTCCAGATCATCCTCGGCGCCGCCGATCCGGCAGACCCCGCCTTGGCCGTGGCACAGCGGATTGTTGCCCGATTTCCGGGGCGTGATATCGCCGTGGTGGCCGGCGGCGCGCCCCGCACGGTCAACCGCAAGGTCGGCAACCTCATCGCGATGCTGCGGGTGGCGCGGCACGATGTGGTCGTGATCGCGGATGCCGACGTGCACGCCCCGCCCGGTTATCTCGACGCGCTCGCGGCCGCTCTCGACCAGCCTCGGACCGGCCTCGTGACGACCCTCTACAGCGGCCGTCCTGGCGCGCCCGGCTGGCCGGCACGGCTCGGGGCAAGCCAGATCACCCACGGCTTCCTGCCCGATGCCCTGATCGCCCGAGCGCTGGGTCGTGAGGACGCGCTCGGGGCGACGCTCGCAGTCTCCCGCGCAGTGCTGGCGCGCGCCGGCGGCTTCGAAGCCCTCGCGGCCGAAATCGCCGATGACGCCGTGCTGGGCCGGCGCGTCGCCGCGCTCGGCCTCGCCGTGCGGCTGGCGGCGACGGTGCCCGCAACCACGGTTCCGGAACGCACCCTCCGCGCCCTCTTCCGCCACGAACTCCGCTGGGCACGCACGGTCCGCACGCTCGCCCCCGCCGGGTTCGCCGCCTCGGCGCTCCGCTATCCGCTTCCCTGGGCGCTCGCCGCGCTGGCTGCCTCCGGCGTCGCATCCTGGTCGGCCGGGCTGTTCCTGCTCGCCTGGGC
>Ga0335075_10008693_pt1 | contig 15545 bp, 12 predicted proteins | sample Lox_Sample_24_FD_206723 | JGI IMG/M metagenome (GOLD analysis project Ga0335075, IMG submission 206723) | Soil microbial communities from Loxahatchee National Wildlife Refuge, Florida, United States - Lox_Sample_2.4 | ecosystem: Environmental > Terrestrial > Soil > Wetlands | place: USA... | reverse complement strand
ATCACGACTATGAGGGCCCGGCGATCGATACGGAAGAGCGCGAGCGCCTGGTCAGCGACCTTGGCCCGCACGACGCGTTGATCCTTCGCGCGCACGGGCTGCTCACCTGCGGGGCAACGGTGCAGCAGGCGTTCAACACGATGTACCATCTCGAGCTTTCCTGCCGCACCCAGGTGGACGCGATGGCCTCGCGCACCGAGCTCGGGCTACCCTCGGAAGACGTGCTGGAAAGGACGGCGCATCTTTATCAGCCCGGCACAAGGCGCCCATACGGCGTGCTCGAATGGCCGGCCATGCTGCGGCTCCTCGAATACGAGGGCAACCAGTCGCCCTGGCCGCCCTACTGGAACTGAGCGACGGTTCCACCGTGCCGAAAGGTGCTGAGCTGCTGGTGGCGGCGCTCGAGAACGAGGGCGTCGAGCAGATCTTCGGGGTTCCGGGCGAGGAGAACCTCGACGTGGTCGAGGCGCTCCGCCGCTCGTCCATTCGTCTGGTCGTCACGCGCCACGAGCAACCCGCCGCGTTCATGGCCGCGACCTACGGCAGGCTCACCGGCCGGCCCGGTGTCTGCCTGAGCACGCTCGGGCCCGGCGCGCTCAATCTCGCGACCGGCGTCGCCTATGCCCACCTCGGCGCCATGCCGATGGTTGCCATCACCGGCCAGAAGGCGATCAGGTCGAGCCGACAGGCCGGCTTTCAGATTGTCGACGTGGTCGCAACGATGCGCCCGCTCACCAAGTCGGCGCGGCAGATCGTGAGCGCAGCGATGGTCCCGACGATCGTCCGCGAGGCCTTCCGCCTTGCCGCCGAGGAGCGGCCCGGCCCGGTTCATCTCGAGTTGCCCGAGGATATCGCAGCCGAGGAGGTAGCGCCGGTGCCGCTCGTAGAGCCGCATCCGGTGGACCGGCCGGTCGCGCGTTCCGAGGCGCTCGATCGCGCGGCCGCAATGATCCTCGCCGCGGAGCGTCCGCTCATCATGCTCGGCGCGGCGGCCAGCCGGCCGCATCTCGCCGATGCGCTCTCGGCGTTCGTCCGGCGGATGCAGATCCCCTTCTTCAACACGCAGATGGGCAAAGGCTCCGTCGCCGGCGGCTCGAACCTCTATATGGGCACGGCCGCGCTCTCCGAGCGCGATTACGTGCACATGGCGATCGATCAGGCCGACCTCATTCTCGCGATCGGCCACGATACGGTGGAGAAGCCACCCTTCCTCATGGGTCCCGGCGGGCCGCGCGTGATCCATGTGGGCTTCGTGCCGGCGAGCGTCGAGCAGGTCTTTTTTCCGCACGCGGAAGTCGTGGGCGATGTTGGTGCCGGCCTCGCTCTTCTCGCCGACCGGCTGGAGGGCCGCCTCGCCAACGCGCAGGCATTGCTGCCCTTGCGGAAGGAAATCCTCGCCCATCTCGAGGAGGGCAGCGGCGAGGATCGTTTCCCGCCGACGCCGCAGCGGATCGTGCACGATGTGCGCGAGGTGATGCCGGAGGACGGCGTCGTCGCCCTCGACAACGGCATGTACAAGATCTGGTTCGCCCGGAACTACCGCACGCGCATGGCCAACACGCTCTTGCTAGACAATGCGCTGGCGACGATGGGAGCCGGGCTGCCCTCGGCCATGATGGCGGCGATGCTCGACCCCGGCCGGCGCGCGCTCGCGGTGTGCGGCGACGGCGGCTTCATGATGAACAGCCAGGAGATCGAGACGGCGGTGCGGCTCGGGCTCAACCTCGTCGTCCTGATCCTCGAGGATTATGCCTACGGAATGATCCGCTGGAAGCAGGCGGTGGACAAGTTCCCGGACTGGGGTCTCACGTTCGGCAATCCCGAGTTCGTGCGCCATGCCGAATCCTACGGCGCGCAGGGGGCGCGCGTCGCCCGCACCGAGGATCTCGCGCCCACGCTCGATGCGGCCTTCCGCGCGGGTGGCGTGCAGCTCGTGGTGACGCCGGTCGATTATTCCGAGAACATCCGCGTGCTGGTCGAAGAGCTAAACCACCGGCTTCCGGCCGCGGCCGCGCCATAGGCCGGCCGCGCAAGCTGGCAGGCGGACCGCGCGGCTGCTAGAATCGTCCGCTCCGGACAAGTCTCCGGAAGACGGGAGGGAAACCCATGACCGCGATCGGCGGTTTCCGGGCGCCGAGCCGCGAGCGCGGCGGGCTCGGCGTGCACTCGATCGGCGAATTCGTTCTGACCGTGCCGGCGCCCGAGAAAGCCGCCGATTTCTATGGCTGTTTCGGCCTTGAGGTGATCGGCGCCGGAAACCAGCTCGCGCTCGCGACGACGGACGGCTACCGCTGGGGCCGCGTCGTGGGCGGCGCACGCAAGGCGCTGCACCACATTGCCTTCCACTGTTTCGAGGAGGATCTTCCGCGCTTCAAGACCCACCTCGAGGGGCAAGGTATCCGGCTGCTCGCGCCGCCTCCCGGGTTCGACAGCAACGGCGTCTGGCTCACCGACCCGGACGGCCTCAAGATCGAGATCCGCGTGGGCCCCAAGACCTCGCCCGACTTCAAGGCCGCGCCCGCGCCCTTCGACGCCGATGAGGCAGCGCGCTGCGCGCCCTACCGGCGTCTGGCCGGGCGCGTCCGCCCGCGCCGTCTGAGCCACATCCTGCGCTTCACCCCCGACGTCGAGCGGATGATCGGTTTCTATTCCCGAGCCCTCGGGCTCCGGCTGTCCGACCGCTCCGGCAGCAACATCGCCTTCCTGCACGCGATCCATGGCAGCGATCATCATGTGATGGCCTTCGCTAAATCCGACGCGCCCGGCCTGCACCATCTCAGCTGGGACATGCCTTCGCTCGATTCGGTGGGCGTGGGCGCGATGGCGATGGCGGACCGGGGCTACAGGATGGGCTGGGGTCTCGGACGGCATGTCCTGGGATCCAACTATTTCCATTACGTCCGCGACCCCTGGGGCAGTTTTTCCGAGTTTTCCTTCAACATCGACTACATCCCCGCCCGTATGGACTGGGAGCCGCTCGATCATCCGGGCGAGGATTCGTTCTACCTCTGGGGACCGGAGATGCCGCCCGAGTTCGTTTTCAACGCCGAGGCGGCGCAGGATTGAGCATCTCCGACGGCCGCCCGCGGCGGCCGAGATAGGCACGCTTGGCGTTCCCGCCGAGCACCGCCTGGCGCTCCGTCTCGGGAAGCGATGCGAGGAGACCGGCCGTGGCGGCGCGCCACGCATCATAGCCACCCGCACGCTCGACCACCGGCCAGTCGCTGCCCCAGAGTAGCCGCTCGGGGCCGAAGACGGCGAGGAGATGTGCCACGCTCGGCCTCAGATCATCGAGCGTCCAGGCCGCGCCGGCCTCGGTCACTAGGCCCGAGAGCTTGCACCACGTGGCGGGCCGCGCCGCGACGGCCGCGACGTCCGCGCGCCAGGGATCGAGCCGGGCCTCGCGGATCTCAGGCTTGGCCCCGTGATCGAGCACCACGCGGAGCTCCGGATAGCGGTCGAGGAACACGAGCAGCCGGGGCAGATGGCGCGGCAGCACCAGTGCGTCGAAGACGAGCCCGTGGCGCACCATGGCGGCGATCGCCGGCTGGAGGCAAGGACGCAGCAGCCACTCGTCATCGGCGGTATCCTGGACCATCGGCCGGAGGCCGACGAGCAGTGAATTGGCGGCCAGCCGCGCGATCTGCAGGGCGGCATCGGCCGCCGTGAGATCGACCCAGCCCACGACTCCCGCCACGAACGGCGTGGCCGCGGCGAGAGAGAGAAGAAACTCCGTCTCCGCGACGGTGGGCGCCGCCTGCACGAGGATCGTCGCGCCGATGAAGTGGCGGGCGAGCAGAGGCTCGAGGTCGCGGGGCAGGAAGTCGCGGAAGATCGGCCCGGCTTCCGGCGTGAGCCAGCCGTAATCGCCCCGGTCGAGCCGCCAGAAATGTTGATGCGCATCGATCTGCATGGAATCGCATTCCCCCGCCGACAGCCTGCCCTCTTGCTCGCGTCGGCGCCATCGCCGATCCGAGCGACCGGCGCCGCCGTGAGCACCGAGGGGCACTGGCGCGGCGGGGCGAATGAGAGTGAGCATGAGCGATGCCCAGCGAATACCTCCTCGCCGCTCCGGTGCTCGGGATTGTCTGGCCCTCGATGGCGGTTGCGCTCTGGTGGGGCGCGGCCTGCGGGGTCCTTTTCCGTTCCCCGTGAGCGGCACCACGCCGGCCGCCGGTATGGAGCGTCATGCCTTCCGATCCCATCCCCTTCGATCCGCATCGCTTCCGCACGGCCGCACAGCATTACCGCGCCGGACGGGTGCCCTATCCGCCGGCGCTCATCCGCCGCGTCGCCCAAGCCATGCCGCTCGGCGAGGAGCACCGCGTGCTCGATCTCGGCTGCGGCCCGGGCCAGCTCGCGATCGGTTTCGGCTATTTCGCCGCCGAGGTCCTCGGCCTCGACCCCGAGCCGCGGATGCTCGCCGCGGCGGCCGAGGCGGCGCAGGGGCTGACGCCCAACGTGAGCTTCCGCCAAGGCAGCTCCTATGACCTCGGTCCGCATCTCGGCAGGTTCCATCTCGTAACGATGGGCCGCAGCTTCCACTGGATGGACCGCGCCGACACGTTGAGCCGCCTCGACGGGTTGATTGAATCGGGCGGCGTCATCGCGCTTTTCCGCGACGCCCATCTCGACGTTCCGCAGAACGCCTGGCGCAAGCAGTGGCGCGAGATCACCGACCGCTATGCCAGCGACGATTTGGTTCGCGAGCAGCGGCGGGCCGGCACGTGGCTTCCCCACGAGAGCTTCCTGCTGGCCTCGGCGTTCAGCCGGCTGGAGAGGGTCTCGCTGATCGCCGAACGGCTCAGCACGACGGAGAGCCTGATCGACCGCGCGCTTTCGATGTCCAGCGTTTCCCGCGCGCGCATCGGCGAGCGGGCCGACCAGCTCGTGGAGGAGCTCGGCGCTCTTTTGGCGGAGGTGGCGCCCGAGGGCACGGCGAGCGAGGTCATCGAATGGTCCGCGCTGATCGCCCGGCGCGGTTAGTGCCGAGGGAAATTCCCTCTTATTCGGGGAAGATACAGGGAATATTCGCGCCCGATCGGCCGGCCCGGCCAGTCCGAGGGCGAATGGCTGCATCTTCTCAATGGGTTGGACGGAAAATCTCTCCGCAACCGAACAGGGACGTTTTCCTTCGCAACAGGGAGGAAAATCGACCGAACAGGGAATGCTGCCTCTCAAGCCGGCGGAGGGAGGAAGGTGAACGCGCGATCGCTCCCTTCGTCGAGGTGGTGGCGACCGAGGGGCAACGCAAGCGTCATTTGCGCGATGCCTCTCGCGCGCGCCGCCCGCGGCAATTTCCACATCACCTGCGGAACAAGCGCGACCGTTACGCTGAGAGATTATCGGAGCGCAGCATCCTTGAATGGTGCATGAGCCCCGCCTGTGCCGTACGCCCAAGATTGCCCGGCCGAGGGCTCCGGTGATAGCGTCTGCCCATGCGAAACACCGTATGGGTTGCGCTGGCCGTCATATGGGTCAGCTGGATTTTGCTTTGGGTCATTTGGGCGATCGGCAACAAACCGCCCAGCCGGCGGGAGAGTCTTCTGCAAAATGCCGCACATATGGTCCCGCTGCTGCTCGCCTGCCTGCTGCTCGCAGCACCGAAAATTCCCTTTGCTTTGCTCTGTGGCGCCTTTCTGCCGGATGCATTGCGCGGCCCGGCGCAGTGGCTCGGCGTGGCCCTCACCGTCGCGGGGCTGCTGCTGACCATCTGGTCGCGGCGGATCCTCGGCGTCAATTGGAGCGGCGAGGTGGCGATCAAGCCCGATCACCAGTTGATCGAGCGCGGGCCCTACGCTCTGGTCCGCCACCCGATCTACACGGGGCTCCTGCTCGCCATGCTGGGCAGCGGCCTCGCATGGGGCGAGTGGCGCGGACTGGTCGCGCCGCTGATCGGCTTCGCCAGTTTCTGGTGGAAGCTCCGTCAGGAAGAAATCTGGCTCTCCCAGCATTTCGGCGCGCGGTATCACGGCTATAAGTCGCGCACCCGGGCCCTGATCCCCTTTTTGATTTAGGCCTGCGTCCACAGCCGTCGCATCCGCCCGCCGTCGGCCGGCCGCCGTGGAGCCGCGGGCGGCGGCAGACAGCGCACGGTCGGAACCGCCAATTGTCCGCAACCAGCTCTGCGATGCGCAACAGGGTATACAGCGTTTGTCACGCTTACATTCCGAAAATGTACGAGTGGGGAGTTGTGCGCGGACGAGGACAATACGCGCGATACGGACTCTGCACGCTGCTCGGCCGATTGCTTGTCAAATGAAACCGCGTCTCGACAAGGGCTCTACCGATCACCCCCTCATCATCCCGCGCCGCCCCGCGAAGTGCTGTTTGGGACAGGCCATCCTTCATTTTTCGCAAGGCGCCCTTGTCATTTGAGACCCGGCACGCCGGCCGGCACGTACCGCTCGATCGCGGCCGGAAACTCACAATGCCGTGTCCAAGGAAGTCGTGCAGAGCCTCGATTTTACTTGACGGTTATCACGGTTGTTAAATATGCTACACGCGCAGCTATGGTGACTAAGCGGGGGATCTAAGCACGATGGCCAGTGTGTTCGACGACGACGAATCGTTGTACCTCGCGCTAAAGAACACTGGTGACTTTTACTCGATCTGGCCGTCGTTCATCGATATTCCGTCAGGCTGGAGCGCTGTCGCCGGTCCCGCGTTGCGGGCTGAAATCCTGGCCCATATCGAACAAGAGTCGAATCAAGCTGAAGCGCCTGCCGCGAGCCTCTGCGCGGATGCGAAGGCATGAATGATGCGGCATTTCCGGATTCGATCAGGCGAGAAGGCGATTTAAGCGGAGAGACCGCTGCTGGCGAACAGACGCCCGCTCCTGAAATTGAAGATTGCTGGTTTCCGCTGACCATCGCCCAGCGCGGCATGTGGTTCGCGCAGCGGCTCGGGCCGGACGACGCCGTCTTCAATCTTGCGGAAAAAGCCGAGCTTTTTGGCGAAATCGATGTCGAAGCCTTCAATCGGGCCGTACGGCATACGGAATTGGAGGCCACGGCAACCAGGCTTCGCTTCATCGAAATCGACGGCGAACCCCTCCAGGCAGTGACGCGCGGCCTGAGCGGCGTGCTCCCGCACCTCGATTTTTCGGATGCCGAGGATCCGCAGGCGGCCGCGGTCCAATGGATGGAGGACGAGTTCCGGCTTCGCCACGATCCGCTGCAGGACCGGCTGTGGGCGACATGCCTGATAACGGTCGGGAAAAATCATCACATCTGGTATCACCGCAGCCATCATATCCTGATCGATGGTTTTGCCGGCGGTTTGATCGCCCGGCGTGTCGCCGAAGTTTACAATATGCTGATCCGCGGCGAGACGCCCGAACTGACGCCCTTCGGGTCGTTGAACGACTTGGTCAGGGAAGACCACGCCTATCGTCAATCGGAGCGTTTCGAAGCGGAACGCAACTACTGGACCACGTCGTTCGCCGACAAGCCGAGCCCGACGAGCCTGGCGCATTACCGGCCGGGCCTGGAGGGCGTTCTGTTGCGCCACACCACCATGCTGGCCGCCGGCTTCGTGGAGGATTTGCGGGCCGCCGCACGTGCGGCGCAGGGCACCTTTCCACAGCTGATGATCGCAGCGTTCGCCATTTATTACTATCGCATGACAGGTGCCGAGGATCTGGTGCTGGGGCTGCCGGTGACGGCGCGAACCAACCGAAGCTTGCGGCGCATCCCGAGCATGCTCGCCAACGCGGTGCCGTTACGATTGCGGCTCAAGCCGGCCGACAGCGTCGCCGATGTCGTCCGTCGTGTCGGCCGGGGTGTGCGCGAGGCCTTGCGCCATCAGCGCTACCGTTACGAGGATCTGCGGCGTGATCTCAACCTGCTGGGCGAAGGGCGGCATCTGTTCACCTCGGTGGTGAACATCGAACCGTTCGACTATGCGCTGAACTTCGGGGAGGCGCGGTGCGAGGTCACGAATCTTTCCAACGGCTCGATCGAGGACATGGCTATTTTTGTCTATGATCGCGGATCCGGCCAGCCCGTGCATATCGATTTCGATGCCAATCCCCGCCTCTACAGCGAAGCCCAGCTGGCAGCGCACACGGCGCGGATCCAGCAGCTCCTGCGCCAGGTTTGCGAGGATGTGGAGCGCCCGATCAGTCGTCTTCCCCTGCTCGACGATGTCAGCCGCGCCCGTCTTCTGGCGGCCGGCAGCCCGGCCGCCGCGGCGCCGGCCATGCGCTTCATGCCGGAGGATTTTGAGCGCCAGGCTGGAGAGAGCCCCTGGTCGGTGGCGGTGGTGTACGACGGGCACGCCATCACCTATCGCGGCCTGGATGAGCGGGCGAACCGGATTGCCCGTGCTTTGCGCGCGCGCGGGGCCCGGGTGGGGAAAATCGTCGGGATCTGCCTGCCGCGCGGGATCGACATGGTCGCTGCGATGTTGGGCGTCATGAAATCCGGCGCCGCCTACCTGCCGCTGGACCCGGACCTGCCGGCCGCGCGGCTGTCGGCCATGGTCGAGGATGCCGCCCCTTGCCTGATTTTTGCGGCGGCCGAAACCATCGCGTCGCCGGCGCCGTGCCCCGTGCTGACGATGGAGCGGCTGGCGCTCGAACAATTCCCGGCCGAGGCGCCGCAGGAGAAGCGGCCGCCCGACGCGCCGGCCTATGTGATCTACACGTCGGGCAGCACCGGCAAGCCCAAGGGCGTGGTGCTGACGCGCGCCAATCTGGCGAATTTTCTGGGCGCCATGGCGGCGCATATTCCGCTCGATCCGGCCGACCGGATGCTGGCGGTAACCACCATCAGCTTCGACATTGCCGCGCTCGAGCTTTTTCTCCCGCTGCTGGCGGGCGCGCGCACGATCCTGGCGCCGCGCGCCGCATTACGCAATCCGTCGGTGCTGACACGGCTGATCGCGGCGAGCGGCGCGACCATCATGCAGGCGACGCCGTCGCTGTGGGACACGCTGACCGGCAGCGAGAGCGATGCGCTGCGTGACTTGCGCATTCTGACCGGCGGCGAGGCGCTGCCCGAGCATCTGGCGCGCCAGCTTTGCGGCCTGAGCGGGCAAGTGCTCAATCTGTACGGTCCGACGGAGACGGCGATCTGGTCGACGCTCCATGCGGTGGAAAGCGGCGACGCCGCCGCGATCGGCCGGCCGATCGCGCGGACCCAGGTTTATGTGCTGGATTCCGGATTGATGCAGCTGCCGGAAGGCGTGGCGGGCGATCTCTATATTGCCGGCGCCGGTCTCGCCCAAGGCTATTTGAACCGGCCCGGTCTGACCGCCGAGCGTTTCGTCGCCGACCCCTATGGGCCGCCGGGCAGCCGTATGTATCGTACCGGTGATCTCGCGAAATTCGAGCACGGCGTGCTGCACTATATCGGCCGCGCCGACAGCCAGGTGAAGCTGCGCGGCTTCCGGATCGAGCTGGGCGAGATCGAGACAGCGCTGACCGGGCGGCCCGGTATCGCTCAGGCGGCCGTGGCGGTGCACGAGGGGCGGCTGGTTGCCTATATCGTGCCGGCCGCGCCGAAACACGAGCCCGACCTTGCCGTGCTGAAGCGCGCCCTGGCCCGGCAATTGCCGGACTATATGGTGCCGGCGCTGTTCGTGGTCCTGCCGGAAATGCCGCGCTCGCCGTCCGGCAAGCTCGACCGCAAGGCTTTGCCTGCCCCCGCCAAGGCATCCGCCGGTCCGCGGCAGCTCGACCGTTCACCGACCGAGGAGATCCTGATCTCGATGTTCTGCGAGCTGATCCGGACGGCGGATGACATCGACGTCGAGGCGAATATTTTCGAACTCGGCCTCGACTCCCTGATGGTGGCAAAAATCGTCGCACAGGTACGCAACGGTTTCGGCGTCGATCTGCCCCTGATGGCGATGTTCGAGACGACGACCATCGCCGGCCTCGCCAGGCTCATCGATGATGCCGCGCACGGCCACCCCGTCATCGAGCGCCAGTTGCGGCCGGCGCGCATTCCGCTCGGCGCCAGCCAGCGCCTGATGTTCGATGTCTCGCTCATGCCGGGCGTGGGCGCGGCGTACAACATGAGTCTCGGCCTGCGGCTGCGCGGCACGCTCGATGCCGCGGCACTGGCGGCGGCGTTCAACGATCTGCTGGAGCGGCACGAGACGCTGCGAACGATGATCGACGCCGATGCGGACGAGCCGGCGCAGGTCATCCTGCCGCCGCAGGCCGCAACACTTGCGCTCGCCGCCGTGCCGGTGACGGAGGCCGAGATGCCGGCGCAGTTGAACATGGCGGCGCGGCAAACCTTCGACGTCACAAGCGAATTGCCGATGCGGCTCTATCTCTGGCAGCTCGCCCCGGATGACCACGTGCTGCTCGTGGCGGTGCACCATGTCGCGGCCGATGGCGGCTCGCTGGCGCCGCTGGTGCGCGATCTGGCGCAGGCCTATGCGGCGCGGCTGGCGGGCGAAGCCCCGGCCTGGCAGCCCCTGGCGCTGCAATATGCCGATTACGCGCTCTGGCAGCAGCAGCAGCAGAGCAGGCTTTCCGGCCAGCTCGAATTCTGGGTGCGGACGCTGGAAGGAGTGCCGCAATTGGCCCTGCCGGTCGATGCGCCCTATCCGCCGATGCAGCGGTTTGGCGGCAGTCTCGCGCCCATCCGGATCGATGCCGAATTGCATGCCGGCCTCATCCACCTGGCGCGCAGCCATGGCGCCAGCCTGTTTATGCTGCTCCAGGCGGGACTCGCCGTGCTGCTCAGCCGGCGCGGCGCGGGAGAGGATATCCCGATCGGCAGCCCGTTCGGCGGCAGGCTCGATGTCGCCCTCGATCCGATGGTCGGCTGCTTCTTCAACCATCTGGTGTTGCGCACCGATGTGTCGGGCGATCCGAGCTTCATCGCGCTGGTGGAGCGCATTCGGCGCTTCAACATCACCGCCTATGCGAATCAAGACGTCCCCTTCGCCAGCGTTGCCGCGGCGCTGGGGGCGAGGCCCGACGGTGCGCGCCATCCGCTGTTCCAGGTGATGCTAAATTTCCTCAATCATTCCTTTCAGGAATTCGAGATGGCCGGGCTGCATGTCGCGCCGGAGCCGGTGGCGCTCGGCACGGCGCGCTACGAACTGACGTTCGTGCTGAGCGAGACGCGCGACGCCGGGGGCAAGCCCACCGGCATCGCCGGCGGCATTGAATATCGCACCGACCTCTTCAAGCCGGAGACCGCGGCCGGTCTGGCGTCGCAGCTCGCCGGCTTGCTGCGCCAGGCGGTGGCCGCGCCACAAACGCCGGTCAGCGCGTTCGCGCTGGAGGGCTGACCCGTGGCAAGATATCTGCTCGCGGCGACCGCCATCCCGGGCCATGCCAACCCCGTCATCGCAATCGCCGGCGGCCTCAGCGCGCGCGGCCATGACGTGGTGGTGCATACCGGCAGCGTGTTCGCGTCGGCCGTCGCGCGGAGCGGGGCGCGATTCGTACCCCTGGTGCCCGAAATCGACATAGACTACCGCACGATCGATGCACGCTTCCCCGAGCGCGCCGCGCTGCCGCCGGGGGCGGCGCAGGTGCTCTGGGGCGTGCGGCATTTATTCGCCGATGCCATCCCCGCCCAGTATCGCGGGCTGTGCTCAATCCTGCGGGATTTTCCCGCCGATGCGGTGCTCGCCGACATGATGTTCATGGGCACGCTGCCGCTATTGCTGCGGCCCCGCGTCGCGCGGCAGGTGGTGGCCCATGTGGGCACCTCCAGCCTGGCGTTGTCCGGCCCCGAGGTTGCGTTTTTCGGCGCCGGCCTGCCGCCCGCCCGCACCGCCCAGCAGCGCGCACGCAACGAAGCGGCGGCCCGCTTCATGGAGCGCCAGGTCTTTTCCGTCGTGCAGAATTATATCAACGACGTGCTGAAGGACTGCGGCGCGCCGAAGCTGCCGTGCTTCGCCACCGATGCCGTGATCACCCTGCCGGACGCGTATTTTCAGCTCGGGGTGCCGGCTCTGGAATATGACCGCGCGCTGCCGTCCGCCATTCATTTCATCGGCGCCTTGCCCGGGCCAGCGCCGGACCGTCCGCTGCCGTCCTGGTGGGACGATCTCGAAGCGGCGCGCGCCGCAGGCCGCAAGATCGTGATGGTCACTCAGGGCACCATCGCCAATGCCGATCTCGGCCAGCTCGTCCTGCCCGGCTTGGCGGCGCTGGCGCGGCATGACGATGTGCTGCTGCTTGCCGCGACCCCGGGCGCCGATGCGGCGCTGCTGGAGGTGCCGGAAAACGCGCGCGTGGCGGATTTCATTCCCTACGCGGCGGCGTTCCCCTATCTCGATCTGCTGATCACCAACGGCGGGATCGGCGGCGTGCTGCTGGCGCTCCGCCACGGCGTGCCGCTGCTGGTCGCAGGCGATACCGAGGAGAAGCCGGAAGTCGCGGCGCGCGTCGCCTATACCGGTGCCGGGATCAACCTCGCCACCGGACATCCGGAGGTGGGTTTGATCGAGGCGGCGGCGCGGGAAATTCTCGCCGATCCCGCCTATCGTGCCGCCGCGGCGCGGCTCGCGGCACAGCTTGAAGCGGTGGATGCGCTGGACACGATCGAAGCCGTTCTCGCCGAGGAACGGGCAAAGCCGTCCGTCGCCGCATGAGGCGGACCGCATGCGAGTGACGAAGAGCAAAACCAGCGCGCCGTTCCTCTGGTGCGGCGTCGCGACATCCGAACTTGGCGCGCCGGAGCTTGCGCGGCTGGAGGATGTACTCGACGACGAGGAGCGCGCGCGCATCGTCCGGCTGCGCGCCGCCCCCCTGCGCCGGGATTCGACGGCGGCGCATGGGCTGTGCCGCGTGCTGCTTGCGGCTTTCACGGGCAGGCCGGCGCATTCGTTCCGGTTCTACCGCGATAAATCGGGCGCCAAGCCCAGGGCCGAGGGGCTGCTGCAGATCGATTTCAGCCTGACCCATTGTCACGGCTACGCCGCGGCAGCGGCCGGCGCATTCGGCCGCATCGGCATCGATGCCGAACCATTGGACAGGAGGGTCGAGCCGGAGCTGGTGGCAGGCAATAGCGGGACGCCGTACGAAGGCGCCGCGGGCACGGTTATTGCGTGGACCCTGAAAGAGGCGCTCAGCAAGGCGGAGGGCTCCGGCCTGGGGCTCGGCTTTTCGCGGCTGGACGTCGAGATCAACCCGCCGCGGCTGCTTGCGGCCCCGGACTCTTTCGGCAATCCGGCGGGTTGGAAGCTGGAACGCCATTGCCATGCCGGCTTCACCATCGCCATCGCCTTTGGCCCCAGGGGAGCTGGCGGGCCGCATGGACCGCATTAGCTTTCGCGTTGCCGGACCATAAGCGCCATGGTACTAGAAGGCGCTGTGCGAGCGTTGAAAAAATATGGCGGCGCCGCAGTGGTCCTCGCGGCGCTGGCTTCTCTTCTGCTTGTGGTGCGGTTTTATTCCCCGAGCGGCGCGGCGCCGCCCGACCCGCCACCGCTGGTGAGGGTGATCACCGCCAGCCCGCAGCGTCTGCCCCGCACGCTGATCGCCGCCGGCACGATCGAGCCGGTGGCCGAGGTCGATCTCGGCGCCAAGGAGGCCGGCACGCTGAAGAGTGTAAGCGTGCAGATCGGCGAGCACGTGCATGCGGGGGAAGTGTTGGCGAGCCTGGATACCGCGCAGCTCGCCGCCGATGTGGACGCCGCGCGGGCGCAGCTGCAGGTGGCGCTTGCCAATGGTGCAGCGACCGCGCGCGCTTATGACCGCGTCGCCAATATTCGTGACAGTGGCGCGATCGCGCCCGAGCAGGTCGATGAGCGCGGCGCGGACGCCGTGGCGCAAAAGGCGCAGATCAGTGTTGCCAAGGCCAATCTGGCGGCGGCAGAGGCGCGTCTCGCGGCGGCGGTGGTCACCGCGCCCATGGATGGCATCATCGCCGCGCGCAATGCCGAACCCGGGCAGTTCGCGGCCCCCGGCGGGCCGCCGCTGTTCTCACTGATCGGTGATCAGGGTGAGATCTTTCGCGCCAGCCTGCCGCAGGATCAGCTCGGGCTGGTGCGTCCGGGCATGAAGGTGCTGCTGTCCCTGCCGGCGGGCGAGGCCACGGGCCATGTCATCGCCATCGATCCCGCGATCGACGCGGCAACGCATCTGGGCACGGTGCGGGTGGCGCTGGACCGGGATGCGGCCCTGCGCCCCGGCGCCTTTGTCGAAGCGAGCATCGATATCGGCAGCGTTACGACCCTGGCCCTGCCGCAAAGCGCGCTCGTCGCCGGCGAAGACGGCTTCCACGTCGTGGTGGTGCGCGGCGGCAAGGCCCATCCGCAGCCGGTGACATTGGCCGACCTGCCGGGCAATCGTTCGGCCCTGGTGCCGATCGCGGGCGGCGTCGCCGCCGGCGATACGGTGGTGCTCTATGCCGGCGCCGATTTGCGTGACGGGCAGCCGGTCCGGCCGGTTCATTGATGCCGCAGACCGGCGTTCAAGATAACTCTGCAAAATTCGTGGACCGAGCAATTCGAGCGTGATTCGCGTGTGATCATGGGACGGCCCGCCCCGCTCGCGGCGATTGTCTCCGATCGCCGAGGCGTCTGGCATGAGAGGAGCGGACCGATGGATATCGCGATGGTTGGGACCGACGTGGGCAAGACCCTTTGCCGTCTCGCCTGTCCGGATGCGGAGGACCGGGTTGCGCGGACCGCCATCTTGGCCGAGAGCTTCGCTCCGAGGCCGGATAGGTTGAAGCAGGCCGGCCAGGGCTCGATTTCCGGCCCCCCTTGCGGTCGGAACGGGCGATACGTTCGTGAGATGCCGGTGACTTGAAGCGCGTGGGCTCGATCGATGATGCAAATGACGCCGGCGGGCGTGGAGCTTGAGCGCCATGGCAGGACGGCGCGGCGGGCAACATCCCTCGCCGGGATGGAGCGCGTGGTTCTTTCGTCCGATCTCCGCTCTCTGATTGGGCCCGCGGTGAAGGAGGCGCGTTGCGGCTCGCCGGCGATGCGCCGGGCGATGCCAGCGCTTCGCGCGGAAGCGCCGGGTTTGCGGCGCCAATGATGTCATCCGCTTCCAAAATCGCCATTTCTGCAGATTTTTCCTGACCGGCATGAAAAACATCTCGGCCTACGCCATCCGCAACCCGATGCCGGTCGCCGTGTTGTTCCTGGTCCTTGCCTTCGGCGGCGTGCTGGGCTTCCTCGCTCTGCCGGTCATGCTCAGCCCGGATACCTCCTTTCCGGTCGCCGTCGTTACCGCCGTCGATCCGGGCGTCGATCCGGCGGATCTCGTCAGCGCCGTCACCATACCGATCGAGAAAGCGGTGACGCCGATCGCCGGCGTGGATCACGTGTTTTCCGCTACCACCCCGGGGCTGGCGACGGTCACGGTGGAGTTCAATTTCGGGACCGACCCCGATGCCGCCGTCGCCGCCGTGCGCGCGGCGGTCGAGGGTGCCCAGGCCGGCCTGCCGCCGCGGCTGCCGCCGCCCAGCGTAAGCCTGCTGCCGACCCAGGGCGGGCCCATCCTCACCTACGCCGCGGCCGACCCGGCGGTCTCGGCACTGGCGCTCAGCCGGCTGGTGCGCGACCGGGTGGCGGGCATGCTTTCGGGCCTGCCCGGCGTGGCCAAAACC
>Ga0335075_10008692_pt1 | contig 15546 bp, 14 predicted proteins | sample Lox_Sample_24_FD_206723 | JGI IMG/M metagenome (GOLD analysis project Ga0335075, IMG submission 206723) | Soil microbial communities from Loxahatchee National Wildlife Refuge, Florida, United States - Lox_Sample_2.4 | ecosystem: Environmental > Terrestrial > Soil > Wetlands | place: USA... | reverse complement strand
GCCGGAACGACGCGTGCAGCACCCGGCAGCGCCGGCGGTGCAGCGTGGAGACGACGCGCAACAGCGCAGAGCCGCTATCGCGCTCGAGCTCCAGCCAGAGACGAAGCTCCTGGTGTGTGCCTGTGGGTGATGGAGGGGCTGCTGCAGGGGGCATGGGCGTTCTCTCCTGGCCCCCAACGTCCTCGAGCGGCATCCGACCACCAGCTCGACCCGCGGGGGCCGATCCGATCGCCAGCTCGTTGTCCGTCGAGCTGGGATCTAGGTGGTAATGACGATGAACGCGCAGGCGCTGCCGGCGATGCTGCGAAGGGCATATGCGACCGCGTTCACGCAAATCACCGTACCGGTGCGCGATCATGGTGTCCAGGCCGCTGTAGCTCAGCTGGTAGAGCAGGGGACTTTTAATCCCAAGGTCGTGGGTTCGAGCCCCACCGGCGGCATCCTCCTATCTAGGTTTATAGCTAATCGGGCTATAGCCGGCTATGGACCGGTAGGTGCCTCAGACATCGAATGGGTAGTTACGGCGTACGAACTCTGCGCAGTGGGGAACGGTGAAGTCGAGGTAGCCCCTGCGGGGTGAGTAGACGATCGCGCCTCGCATGAGGTCGTCTCGCACGGGTGACAGCGACGTCGTCGTGCGGCCGAGAAGGTCGGCGATGGAACCGACTTGCTGAGGGCCGTCTCCGAGGTGGGCGAGTGCGGAGACGTACCGGCGTTCGCTGGCAGTGAGTTTGCCGATTCGGTTCTCGTAGAACTCCTCGTCGAGGTCGGCCTCGACGACCGGCCGGGCCGCCTCGACGTCATTGAGCGTGATGACCGATGCTTCGTCTTGGCTCCACACGCGCCGCCCGTACTCCTGAAGGAAGAACGGGTAGCCCTCGGTGAGCTCGAGCACGCGCTCGATCGCGTCTTCGTGCCACTGGACGGCTTGGCGCTCGGCAGGAAGCACCAGCGCAGAGCGAGCCGCCGCCGGTGTCAACGCCCCAATCTTGGGGAACACGAACATGCGCTCCGCATAGGACTTCGCGTCCGTGGTCAGTGCCGGCAGCAGCGGCAAACCGCCACCGACGAAAACGACCGGCAGTGCCTTCTGCTTGGCGCGGTGCAGCGCCATGATCAGAGCCTCGTATTCCACCTTCGCGGCGTTCTGAAGCTCATCGAGGATCAACGCGAAGCCGAGCCCGACCGCCTCGGCGGCCTTACCGACCGCGAGCAGGAGATCCCGTAAGTCCTCGGAGAGGATCCCCGAGTCCGCGACACCGGGGGCAGCGTCCACCTCGATCTTCAGCGAGGCGACACCTCCAAACGTCAGCTCAAACGACTTCAGCGCTCCGAGCGCGCTTCGGATGTGATCGCCGGCCCGCTTCTTTGCGTCCATGCTGAGAAGGGCCGTCCGCGCGATGCGCATCACCAAGTTGATCAGAGGAGTCGTTCTCCCCAGCTCCTTGGTGTCGGCGTACCAGCCCGCTTCAGTGCACATCGACTCAAACTCGTTCAGAAGCACCGTCTTCCCCACTCCGCGCAGACCAGTGATCAACACGTGCCGCTCGGTGCCCCCTTGGCCGACCTGGGTAATGATGCTCTGCAGGTGCGCCAGCTCCTTATCGCGACCAGTCAACGCCGGCGGCTTCACGCCGGAATCGGGCGTGTAAGGGTTGCGGGTCTCGGGTCCTCTGGCCATACCTCACTCCGCGAGTCTCAGCGACTCTAGCCGGTTATAGAAACATCGGCTATAAAACCACATAAGCGGCTACGAGGACGGCCTCTCGTCCCCGGGCGCCCGTGCTGGCAGCCGTCGCCAAGTCGCGACAGCCGCTATTGAGATCGCGGCAAGGCACTCACGACCGCCGCCGACGCGCGGCAGGCGACGCGGCCGAGCCCAGCTAACGCGCCGATGCGAGCGCAAATACGCGAACGGACGAGCGCGTGCTGCAGGTCGCGGTTTATTTGGCCCGGCGACCTGCGTCGCTCGTCCGGGAACGGTCAGGTCAGCCCGGCCTGACCGTTCTCCAGGCCGGAGTCTCAGTGAAATCGATCAGGAGTGTCGACTCAAGAGCCGGCGGTGCCTCGCCGACAGCTCCGTCCGGGAACCGAAGCCGATGCAGCCGCACTGAATGGTAATGACTGGCTGCGCGTCCGAGCGCATCGAGGTGCGTCGGGTCTGACCGCACGTGCTCGGAGTCTTCTTGGGCGGTGAACAGGACGAGGTTGCCCCATTGGTCGGTCGCAAATCGAACGTTGTGGTAGGCGAGCAAGCCCGGAAACCGCGAAGCTCGCGACAGCATCTCTCGCTCGAGATCAAGGATCGGGCCGTGGTCGACGTGCTGGCGTACTTGGCCGAAGAACCCGACTCCGAACGCCAGCCGAGCCGCCACCAGAGCGCGTAAGTCAGGCACAACCAGCCAGTGGGACTCGCCAGCGCTCGACCACGCCCCGCTGCCTAGGCCCGAGCGCACCCTGGCCACCAGCGACGAGCGGATCGCCGCCAGCGCGACAAGATCATCAAGCGAACGAGCCGGATCTGTGAACTCGCGCCCGACAACGGCTTGCCCCGGCGACAGTCTCACACGTGAAGCCACGGTGACACACTAAACCGCTTCACACCCGTCAGACACCCGCGCCGAGCAGAACCCGCGATTTCCTCTCGGGCTAGCGTCGTCAACGAAGGCGTGCCGCCGCGTGCGAGGGGCGCCCGAGTCTGTGCTGACCTCAAGCGGCGGCATCACGCGCGGTCCTGGGTATCAAGGCCGTCCGAAGGCTGGGCCGGTTCTGCCGGTCGAAAAGTAGGCCACTTGAGTGTTGGTGCGTCGGTCGGTCGCGCTGCTTGGGCGCGCGTCGGTGCTCGTTCACGCAGAAGCGAGGGGTCAGCCGGTGTCGCCGTAGTTGTCGTGGTAGTTCCACCACTGATAAGGCGCCGTCTGCGGATAGCCCTCTGGTGAGTCCTCCCACTCCTCCTGCCGCCCGAGCGCGGTCATGTCGAGCATGGACCAGGTGCTGCCCATCGCCTCGGCGCCACGACTGTTGATGAAGTAGGTGCGGTACACGCGATCGTCTGCGTCGCGGAAGAACGCGTTATGGCCGTGCCACTGATCGACGTCGAAATCGGCATCGAAGTCGTCGGTGATGGTGTACCAGGGAAGGAGCTGCCAACCCATCCGTTCCTTGAGGCTCTGGATCTCTGCCTGGGGCGCCCGCGACGCGTACACGAGCGTCGTGTCGCGAGCGTTGAGGTGCGCGAGATGGGCGACTTGGTCGGCGCCGAAGGAGCAGCCCGTGCAGGCGCGGTCGGGATATGACGTGCCGGCCGCGGTGGTCGTGATGCCGGGCTCGTAGAAGGCGCGGTACACGATCAGCTGCCGGCGCCCGTCGAACAGGTCCAGCAGGCTCGCCGGCCCGGCCGGGCCGTCAAAGCGGTACTCCTTCTCAACCAGCATCCTCGGCATCCGGCGGCGCTGCGCGGCCAGCGCATCACGCGCGCGGGTCAGCTCCTTCTCCTTCACGAGCAGCTTCTCGTGGGCGGCCTTCCACTCCTGCGCGGAAACGACCGGTGGCATGTTCATCAGGGTGCTCCTTTTGCAGATGCTCGTCGACGGCGTCGGATATTCGGTGCGCTCACGCGTCGGGCGGCAGCGGGACTTCGCGCGGCGCTTGACCTTCGGTCGCGTCCCAACTCTGGAATGCCTCGCCGTCTCGGCCGACATGGGTGCCAGAGCCACCGAGCGCCAGCACAACGCAGGTTTCCTCGCCGTCGTTGGCGAGTTGACGGCGCACCAGAGGCGGTAGGCGCACCACCCCGCCGGCATCGAGTTCGAGGGCGTCGCCTTCGACGACCAGGGTCAGCCTGCCGCGAAGCACCACGTAGACCTCCTCCTGCTCGAGGTGGCGATGAATGCGGCCACGCTGCCCTGGCAGCAACGTCATTTGGTTGATACCGAACGACTCGACGCCGAGCGCGCGCCGCAAAGAGATGAACCGCTCGCGGGAGTCAAAATCGATACTTGAACGGCGGACTCGGTCGCTCATGCTGACGACCATGCCATAACGCGGTGTCTCGCCCGACGGTCGCAAATGACACGCCACAGCCCGCGTCGGCGCCACCCACCCGGATCCCGTGAGTCACCGGGGTGCAATCGGGCCGCTCCCGGACACTGAGCCGCGCGGATCAGGCTTCGCGTGCTGCCCGGTCGTAGGATCCTGCTGTGTTCGACTCGGTGCTGGCCGCCTACGACGAGGCCTGGAATGCGCGTGACACTCGCACCCGGAGACGCCTGCTTGAGCAATCGCTGATCCCGAATGCCGAACTGGTGGATCCCACCACCGCCGGGCGCTTGACCGGCATCGACGCCATCGCCGGGCGTATCGAGGGGCTCGGCGAGCGCTTCCCGGGAGCCCGGGTGGCGATCACAAGCGGTGTCGATGAGCATCACGGCTTCGCTCGCTATGCCTGGACGATCGCCGGCCACGACGGCCGGACGATTCTGGACGGCATCGATGTCGTCGAGCGCACCGATATCGGCCTCATCAGGCGGGTGGTCATGTTCTTCGGCCCATTGCCGCCTCGAGAGCGGTGAAATCGCCGGGCGTTGCCGCGATGGCGATGGTGGGGTCGTCGTCCAGCGGGACGGCTGCTTGGTCGAGGTTCCGGCCCGCGGGCGTTGTGCGCAGCGTCGGATCTCAGGTGCCGGGTCTGGTGAGCGCGACGGATCCCGAGCGCACGAGGGCGACCAGAGGCTCCAGGTCGCTTGGATAGGGCGCCGCTGAACCGGCAAATGGGACCAGCTCGCGTACCTGGCCGAACGCGCGTCGCGTCTGGGCACCGAGCTTCTCCAGAGCGCGAAGATCGAGCGCTTGGGCGGCGCACAGCAGCTCGATCGCGACGATCCGGTGGCCGAGCGCGGTCTGCTCGGCAAGGCGGCGGGCGGCCAGCGGCGCCATCGTGATCCGATCGCCGATCCCTTCCTCGGGCGTGGTGGTTGCGAGCTCAAACGAGACCGGCTGGGCCAGCAGCCGGGCCTCAGCGGTCAACGCGTGCGCCGACCAGGAGATCGCGCCGAGGCCGCCGTAGACCAGGCCCTCTTTCTCAGACAGGCCACCGGGTAACCCCGACAGCGGCGTCTGCAGCAGCTTCATGGCGCGCTCCAGGCTCGCGGTCAACACGGGTGCCAGCGCGATCCGTAGGAAGTCCAGCGCGGCCGCCACCGGCAGCGCCTCGTAGTTTCCCGCCGAGATGATGCGATCCTCGCCTGGCATCACGATCGGGTTGTCGTGGTGCGCGTTGAGCTCGATCGCCAACTGGCCCTCCACGAACGCCAGTGCGTCACGAGCGGCACCACCAAGCTGGACGATCGATCGGTAGCTGAGCGGATCCTGGAGGTTGCGCGCCGCTCCGGGCTGCCAGAGCGAGCTGCCCTCAAGCGCCCGTCGTAGCCCTGCGAGCTCGGTCTGCAGCCCAGGGTAGGGTCGGGATTCGCCCACCACCGGATCCAAGACGCTGAGGTTGGCGCCAAACGCCTCCAGGTCAAGCGCCCCGGCGACGGTGATCGAGTCGATCAGCGCGCGCGTGTCTGCCACCGCAAGCGTCGCGAGCGCCGTCGAGAACGAGTTGTTGTTGACCAACGCCAACCCCTCTTTGGCCTGCAGCTCGACGTCGCGAAACAGCCCATGGGCAAGATCGGCAAGCGGCGCCAGATCGGCCTCTCCGGCTGAGCCGAGCAACCGCACCAGCGGGTGGCGAGATACGTTGAGCGCCTCCACCAGACGCTCGGCTAACAGCGGCCGAACCCCCACCGTCCCCTTGGCGAAACCGTTGGCCAGCCGAAGCATCGTGGCGCGCACCACCTCGTCGGGGACGCGCGGGCCGTGACCGATCAGATGATTCTCCAGCAGCTCTCGATTGAACCGCGGCACATCAGACGCGGCCAATCGATGGCGCTTGTGTTCTCCCAGACCAGTCGTCAGGCCATACACGGCATCGTCGCGTGCCAGCACCCGCTCGACCGCCAGCCGGCTTTGCCGCATCCGTTCGATCGTCGCCTCCGACATCGAAACCGGCTCGCCGCTGCGCGCGACGCGGACCACCTGCTCAAGCGACAGGCTGGCACCGTCGATCTCCACCGTCATCGCTACCAAGGTATCCGTGCCAGCCAGCGCGTCGCCAGGGCGGGCGACCCCTTCGCCGCGGCAGAAGCCGCCCCGCCGAGCCCGACACCGACGATCGTCTTGCCGCGCAAAGGGTCCCGCCGGCGTCAGCGATCTCCTCGCCGGGTGCTGGACCACGGCAGCGCTCGCGGGAGTCCGAATGCCGGAAGCAACCCGGTGTCCGTGAAATGGGTCAGGCGCGATACACGGCGGTCGTCGAGGGCCAAGACGAATAGGCCGTCGAACCGGGCGAGCGATGCGTGCGCGTCTGCGACGTAGCGCGCGAACGCGGGCTGCCCGTTGGCGCGGGTCGCCACCAGCCGCCCTGGGCGCTCGCCGGAGTGCGAGAACAGGTCGTGCAGGTAGGCAGAGATCTCGTCCCGGCCACGGCACTCACCGGGGACGGGCGGCATCGTCAGCAGCGCGTCATCGTTCAGCAGGTCCACGACCCGGTCGGCGTCGCCGTTCTCCAACGCGTCGGCGAACTGCCCGAGCAGTTTGCGCTCCACGATCGAGCCGGGCAGTGGCGCGCGGCCCAATGCGTCGACCCCCACCGGCGTCCGTGAATCGAGCGTGGCCCGTGCGCGCTGCAGCGCGCTGTTGACCGACGCTGCGGTGGTGTCGAGCATGCCCGCGACCTCGCCGGCGGAGAAGCCAAGCACGTCGCGCAGCACGAGCACCGCTCGCTGGTGGGGCGCGAGATATTGCAGGAAAGTGATGAACGCGAGAGCAACGGCCTCCTTCTTCTCGTAGCGCGTGTCGGGCCCGGGTGAGCGGTCGGCGATGCCCTCCAGCAGCACGTCCGGATAGGGCTCAAGCCACTGCGGCTCGATCTGCCGCGTCGTGACGGACGACCCGCTCTGCGACCCTGGGACGCGGCGGCCGCGGTCACGCCGGGCGTTAAGGCAGCGATTGGTCGCGATCCGGTACAGCCACGAGCGCATCGACGCTCGACCCTCGAAGCTGTCCAGACCGCACCAGGCCGCCAGCAGCGTCTCCTGGAGCAGATCCTCGGCGTCCTGCAGGGAGCCGAGGATCCGGTAGCAGTGCAGTTGCAGCTCCCGCCGGTAGGGCTCGACCAGGCCACGGAAGGCCTCCTCGTCGCCACCGCGGGCCCGCCTGAGCGCGGTCGCTTGCGTCATCACCTCAGAAAGGACACCACCCGCACCAGAGACTCATCGCTCAATCCTCGCCCCTCCCAGGTGTCTGACCAGATGACCCCGACTCCGAGGAGACACCTGACCATGATGAACCCCTACCTGCTGCACGCGCTGGCCCGAGAGCGCCTTGCCGGCCTACGGACCGAAACCGCGGCCCATCACCCGGCCAAACCGGAAGCGCGGACGCATTCGGCTCGGACGTCGCGACGGATCTCGAGACGCCTCAAGACGCGCCGGCCACGACCCGTCTAGACCGCCGCCGGCCTGACAACCGCTCCGCCGGAACTGCGGGATCGTCAGGCGTCCCTGCCGGGGTGAGCGCTAACGACCACGAGTGGGCCTGTCGCCCTGGGCTTGGCCGCGCCTTGGACTGCCTTCCTCGGGCTCGAAGTGCTTGACCCAGTTGTCCGAAACTGGTAACAAAAACCCGAGATGGGATAGGGCGGCGCCTCGGGCTTAGGGGATCGGGATACCAACCGGGACCGGAGGTTGCGATGAGCGCGACGGGAGTCGACGAGGGGAAGCTCGAGGAGTTCATGGGCCGGATGGTCGGCTACATGACCGGCGGAGCTGCGTGTTTTGGGATCTGGCTCGGGGACGAGCTTGGCCTGTACTCGGCGCTCGCGGGCCACGGCCTGCGCACGGCTGAGGAGGTGGCAGTAGAGGCCGGGTGCAACGCGCGGCTGGTTCAAGAGTGGCTGGATGGGCAAGTGGCGGCCGGCCTGATCGACTATGACGCCAAGGCAGATAGTTACTCGCTGAGTGCTGAGGCCGCGATGGCGCTGGCCGACGACACTTCTCCAGTGTTCACAGCGCGGGGGATGAACGCGTTCGGATCGATGTTCAAGGACATCGACAAGCTCAAGAGCGCGTTTACCGGCGATGGCGCGATGGCGTGGGGCGAGCACGACACCTGCCTGTTCAAAGGTACCGAATGGTTTTTCCGGACCGGTTACCGCACGTATCTGCCCGACATGTGGATACCAGCGCTGGACGGCGTACAGGAGAAGCTGCAGGCGGGCGGGCGGGTGGCTGACGTTGGCTGCGGGCACGGCGCGTCCGTGGTGGTCATGGCCGACACCTACCCCAACTCTCGGTTCTGGGGCTTTGACTACCACCTACCGTCGATCGAGACCGCGAAACAGCGCGCAGTCGACGCCGGCGTGCAGGACCGCACGACCTTTGAGGTATCTGGCGCCAAGGAGTACCCAGGCACCTATGACATGATCTGCTTTTTTGACTGTCTTCATGACATGGGCGATCCGGTGGGTGTCGCGACCTACGCGCGTGAGCACCTCGACTCCGACGGGACGGTGCTACTCGTAGAGCCATTTGCCCTTGACGGGCGTGCCGCCAATCAGACCAACAATCCGATGGCCACGCTGTTGTACACCGCCTCTACGGCAGTCTGCACGCCGAACTCGCTCTCCCAGGAAGTTGGATTAGGGCTAGGAGCACAGGCCGGCGAGGCAAAACTACGGAGCGTCTTTGAGGAAGCCGGCTTCAGCCGGTTTCGTCGCGCTGCGGAAACGCCGCTGAACCTGATCCTCGAAGCGCGGCCATAGGGTGAGCCGACCACTGACGAGTGAGGAGGTCGGGACCTGCATGTGCAGCAGCACGGCCGCGTGAGTCGACAGAGCGTTGCCCGCTTCTGGCGAGAGGTGCGTCCCTTGCGATGGGGGCTCGACCCTCGTGAACGCAACCGCGGCGAAGGAATCATCGGGCGCGCCCGACGCCTGACGAGTGCCTGGTCGACAAAGGACTCGCCCGGCAGGTCACAGGTGCCTCGCCGTCGTTTGCGCCGGTCTAGCGGGGGACGGCGGTCGTCTCCCAGCTTGGCGGAGCGCGGAAACGTCCGTGAGGGTCCAGAGACCGGCGTAGGGCGCACACCCGCGGCCACGCGGCCGCCGAGAAGGATGCAGATGCTGGCCATCGGCCCGTCTCCAGGTCGGCCTCTCCGACGTACCGGCCGACCGTGGCGGCGCCCAAGCACGCAACCACTCCGTCAAGCCAACCCGTCGCGGCTCGCTGGATCGGCCTGCGCTCGAGCTCGTAGCAAGCGAGAAAGCTTCGCCCCTCGAGAGAGAAGGCGGCGTCAATCGGTTCGGGCGAGTCGGGGTTGTTGCCGGCGAGGAAGAACGACTCTCCGCTGGGAACCGAGGAGAACAGCTCCGCGCTTCTTCGCAGCAGGTCTCCGAACCGCAACCCGGTCGCGAAGACCTCGGCTCGGTAGTAGCGGTCCTTGACGTAGTACGAGTCGGTGTGAGCGTGGAGCGCAGCGATGTCGACCTCCACCGGAGCCGACCGATGCAGAGGGCTCACGGTTCCAGACGTGTCGAACGCCTCCAGGCCCTGATCACGCGTCGGGCCTATAGGCAGGAATGCCACCGCGGTCACGGTGATCAGGCCAGAACCTTCGCCGTCACGCTTGGTGAATTTGACCTCGACCTCAATCCACGGGGGAAGCGTCTCGGTGATGTGCTCGAGCCACTCGCTGACCGGCCTGATCTTCTCGATCTCGAAGGAAAGTTCGCGCATCGACACCCGCTCGGGTCGGTCTTTGAGCGTGAGTTCGAAACTGGTCACCACTCCGGGGAAGCCGGATCCGGCGCCTCTTGCCAACCACAGGAGATCCTGGTTGCGCCTGTCGTCGGCTCGAACCGACGTCCCGTCGGCCGTCACGACCTCTATCGCGCTGACGCTCATGGCGGCTGGACCCCAGCAGCGCGAGTTCCAGCCAAGACCTCCCGCCAGGAGGTAGCCACCGAGAGCGACCTCCGAGCAGTGGCCCACCGGGAACGCAAGACCCTCACGCCCGAGACCGGCCTGGAAAGCGGCGTTGGTGACCCCCGGCTGAGCGATCGCTGTCTTGTTCTGCCTGTTGATCGCAAGCGCGTTCATTGCGGACATGTCAATCACAAGCCCGCCGTCTGCGAGGAAGCTGCTGCCCCAGCTATGCCCTCCGGAGCGCACCCCGATGGTGAGGTCGTTCTCGGATGCGAAGGTGACGGCACCGATCACTTCATCTACCGAGCGGGGCTTGGCGATGGCGGCCGGGTAACGCGCGGCGACGCCTCGCTGCCAGGCCAACCCCTGCCGCGTCAACTCGTAGTGGGGAGCGTCTTTGTGGGTGAAATCAAGCATTCGCGGAGCTACGACTGTCGTTGCTCGCCGAGACGGGAGTGGACTCGCGCGTGGAGATGCATGTCGTGCAGCCCGTCGGCATGGTTGACGTGCTGACGTCGGACGCCCTCGAGCTGAAAGCCCGTTCTCTGGGCGACCGCGCACGATCGAGGGTTCTGCGTCGAGTGCATCAGTTCGACTCTGGTCAGTCCCAGTTCTTCGAACGCCCACCGGGTCAAGGCCATGACGGCATGCATCGCCAGACCTTGCCTGCGCGCGGAAGGCAGGACCCAGTAGGACAGCTCGGCAGTCCCATTGGCCAGGTCGATCGTCCGAAAGCTCACCTGTCCCGCGACCGCGGATCCGGCGACGACCGCCCATCCCGCTCCGTTCTCCTGTTCCCAGCGATCCAGCCACGCCGTGATCCAGCGCTGGGCGTCGCTTCGAGTGAGCGCATGCATGTGCCAGAACCGGATCGCTGGATCGGCGTACGCTGACTCGACGACAGGAACGTCAGCGTCCGTCCACGGACGCAGGCGGCATCCCTGGGCGCGCAGCTCGGGCTGCGTGCGGCTGCGGAGCGCTCCGGGGGCCAGAACCGGATCGAGGCCCGGAGTTGGGAACCGCGCGACGGTCACCCTCGTGCGAGTGCCGGCTCGTTGACCATGGGGATGACTCGCTCACCGAACGCGGCCAGCGTCGCGTCCTGGGCGTCGTGCTGGAGGTAGAGACCGAAGTGGTCCACGCCGACCTCGGCGAGCTCCTTCAGCTTCTCGACGTGTGCCGCGGGCGGCCCGATCACGCAGAATCGCTCGACGATGTCGTCCGGGACGAACTCCGTATGCGTGTTCCCGGCCCGGCCGTGCTCGTTGTAGTCGTAGTCCTGGCGCTGTTTGATGTAGTCACTCAGGCTCTTGGGGATCGCGACACCGTCGTCCCCGTAGCGGCTGACGATGTCGGCGACGTGGTTGCCGACCATGCCGCCGAACCAGCGGCACTGGTCGAGGGCATGCTGTCGATGCGCCCCCGAGCCGTCGGTGACGTACGCCGGGCCGGCGACGCACATGGTGATTGCGTCGGGATCGCGGCCGGCCGCCTCGGCAGCTCGCCGCACGGCGGCGATGCACCAGGCCGCGATGTCGGGGTCGGCGAGCTGGAGGATGAAGCCGTCACCCACCTCGCCGGCGAGCTTGAGCGCGTTCGGGCCGTACCCGGCGACCCACACCGGCAGCCGCGACTCGGGGTTCCACGGGAAGCGCATCGGCGTCCCCTTGTAGACGACACTCTCACCGTTGGCCAGGGCTCGCACGACCCCGATGCACTCGCGCAGGTCGGCGAGACGCACCGGCTTGCCGTTGATCGCCCGCACGGCCGAGTCACCGCGTCCGATCCCGCAGACGGTGCGGTTCCCGTACATCTCGTTGAGCGTCGCGAACAGCGACGCCGTGACCGTCCAGTCGCGCGTCGCAGGATTGGTCACCATCGTCCCCACGTGCAGCTTGTGGGTCGCGTCGAGGATCCGGCTGTAGATCACGAACGGCTCCTCCCAGAGGAGATGCGAGTCGAACGTCCAGGCGGTGCTGAACCCGTAGGTCTCGGCACGTCGTGCCAGCTCGACGACGCGAGCCGCCGGGGGTTTGGTCTGCAGAACGACACCGAAGTCCACAGTTGGCTCCTCAGTCGATGGTGGTGAGCATGTCGGGTGACAGCAATCGCTCGACCACCCGTCCGTAGGCGTCGACCGCGGCCGCGAGCGCAGCGTTCGGGGAGTCCTCGATCGCCGCGTGGGAAATCGGCGGGTCCGACTGCGCGAAGATCATCGCGGTGGGAACGACGCGTCCGATCTCGGTCGCGTCGTGCAGCGGCCCGCTGGGGATCGGCTCGACGTCACGACCGCACAACTCCTCGACGCTGGATCGCACCAGGTCGATCAGCGCTGGGTCGAAGACGGTCGGTGCCGCGCTGAGGAGGTTGCGCATCTCGATCGTGCACCCGAACTCCGCCGCTGCATCAGCGCAGCTCTGGTGGGCGTCCTCGAGCATCACGGCGAGCTGACCGGCGTCCACGTGACGCTGGTCGAGCTGCATCTCGGTGACTCCCGCAACCGCCGTGATGATCCCGGGTGTTGATCTCATCCCGCCGACCGTGGCGACGCCCCCGTGCGTGATGGCGCTCTCGCGGATGGAGAGAGCGGCGCGCGACGCCGCGGCGAGCGAGTCCCGGCGCAGCGGAATCGGCGCGGAGCCGGCGTGGGCAGCCTGGCCGGTGAACGTGACCAGATGACGCTCCACTCCGACGATCCTCGAGACGGGGGCAACCAGGATCCGGCCGTCCTTGAGCACGGGGCCTTGCTCGATGTGCAGTTCGAGATAGGCGACAACGCCGGCGAGGACGTCGCCCGGTGCCGTCGCCGCCGTCTCCAGGTCAACGCCACAACGCGCGAGCGCGTCCGCGAAGCAGACGCCGTCCCGGTCGGTCAACCCCGCGACCTCCGCGGCGGACAGGGTGCCGGCAGCCGCCGATGAGCCGATCAGGCTGCGTCCGAACCGCGCGCCCTCCTCGTCGGCCCAGTCGACGAACCGAATGCCGATCGCGGGCGTGTGCGTCGTCCGCACGATCTGACGCACCACCTCCAGTGCGGTCAACACACCGAGAGCGCCGTCGAGCCAGCCGCCATCTGGGACAGCATCGATGTGGGACCCGAGCAGGATGAACTGCGCCGATTCCCCAGGGATATCCGCCGACAGGTTGCCTGCGGGATCGGTATGTGGCTCGAGCCCGAGCGCCTCGAGCTTCTCAATCAGCCACCGGCGCGCGTCGAGCCAGTCGTCGGTCCACGCAAGTCGCTTGGCGCCCGCGAAGCGTCCGCCGCTCAGCTGAGCCAGCTCGTCGAGGTCGGCGATGACCGCGGCGGCGTCGACCGTGAAGTCGGTCATGCCACTCGTGCCGACACTGCGCGGGGGACAAACCGGCCGTGGCCGGGCTCGGTGAGGATCTGGCCGCGGTCATAGACCAACGTCCCCCGGGAGAAGGTGTGCCGGACGCTCGCGCTCGCCGTCTGTCCTTCGTAGAGGTCGTAGTCGACGTTCATGAGAGAGGTTTCGACGCCGTAGGGACGCGGAGCGGCGGGATCGAGCACGACGATGTCGGCGTCCTTTCCCGGTGCGATCTCTCCCTTATTCACGAGCCCGAAGCGCCGGGCGATCGTTGTCGAGGTCCGCGCGACGAGCTCGGAGCGGCTGAGCCGTCCGGCGGTGACGCCCTCGTCCCACAGTTTCGCGAGCCGGTGCTGAATGAGCGGAAGTCCGTTCGGGACCTGGCTGAAGTCGTCGATGCCGCGCCGCTTCTGTTCGTCGTTGAACGGGCAGTGGTCGGTCGACACGCTCTCGAGGACGCCACGACGGAGGAACGTCCAGAGCGGCGCGTGGTTGGCCGCGTCGCGCAGGGGCGGCGAGCAGATGTAGCGGCACCCCTCGACGCCGGGGCGGCGCAGGTCCTCGACATCGTTGACCAGGTATTGCACACACGTCTCACCTGCCACGGCGACGTCGCGAGCCTGGCCCGCCGCGATCTCCTCGGCGGCCGCGGCGCAGGTGACGTGGACCACGAACAGCTCGGCGCCCGTGTTCTCAGCGATGCGGATCGCGCGGCTCGTCGCCTCGGCCTCGACGTACTCCGGCCGTGTGAGCGCGTGATGAATCGCCGACGTCTGGCCGGAACCGAGCGCCCGCGTGACGAGAAGGTCGATGATGTCGCCGTTCTCGGCATGGACCATGGTGAGCGCGCCGAGGTCGCGGGCGCGCTCCATGCACGCCGTCAGCGTGTCATCGCGCGCCATTAGCTCGCCCTTGTAGGCCATGAAGAGCTTGAAGGAGCTGACCCCCGCCTCGGTCATCGCGGCCATCTCGTCGAGTACGGGAGCGCTGGTGTTCGTGATCGCCATGTGGAAGCCATAGTCGATGTGTGCGGCTCCGCTCGCCCGCGCGGACCAGTCCTCGAGTGCAGAGCGCAGCGAATCGGACTCTCGCTGGATCGAGAAGTCGACGATGCAAGTCACCCCGCCGGCTGCGGCGGCGCGGGTGCCGGTGTCGTAGTCATCAGATGACATCATCCCCATGAACGGCATTGACATGTGGGTGTGGTTGTCGATCAGGCCGGGGAGCACGAAGCATCCGGATGCATCGATGACCGTCGCGTCGGACGGCGGCGCAAGGCGCCCGACGGCGGAGATCGTCTCGCCCTCCATCAGGATGTCGCCGGCGAACTCACCCGTCGCATTGACGAGGGTCCCGCCGGTGATGACGGCGCTGTGACTCATCGGCTCTGGCGGAGGCTCAGGACCCGGGACCGCGGAACGCGAACCGGTACGGCAGCAGGTCGCCGAGCCGTCGCTGCGCGATCTGCCCGTCGTTGCGGAAGATGACGCGCATCTCGTCATCGCCGAACTCGGCGAGGACCTGCAGGCACGCTCCGCACGGGGGAACAGTCTGTGCGGCGGCGGCGGCGACGGCGATCGCGGAGAAACGCCGCAGACCCTGGGCGACCGCAGTGAACACCGCGGTGCGCTCGGCACACATCGTGAGGGGATAGGAGCCGTTGTCGATGTTGACACCCCGCACGATCGTGCCGTCGGAGGCGACGAGTGCCGCACCGACGGGGAAGCGGGAGTGGGGTGTGTACGCCTGCTCGCGCGCATCGAGCGCGTGGGCGTACAGCTCGTCAGCGGTTGGTCCGGGCATCGCAGATCGTCTCCAGGAAGTGGGCTTTGAATCGGGGGATGTCGACGTCGAGCACGGTGTCGATGGTGCGAGCGGCCATCGACTCCCGCGCGCCTGTGTCCTGTCCGGGCCGGCGGTCGGCGACCGTCATGCCACGTGTCACGCCGGCTCCCAGCGACACGGTGACCGGACAGCGCAGCGTGTCGGTCGCGAGTGTCGGATCGGCGGCTATGCCGACCGCGAGGGGACTGTGCAGCGGGCAGGCCCACCGTCCGAGGCTCTTCTCGTAGAAGCTCATGTAGAACGGCGCGACCGCGCTGACGTATCGCGCGGCTGGGGTTTGCGCAGAACGGACCCGCTCGTAGTCGTCGGCCTCGAAGATCGTCCGGTCGGTCACGTCGAGCCCG
>Ga0335075_10008691_pt1 | contig 15546 bp, 13 predicted proteins | sample Lox_Sample_24_FD_206723 | JGI IMG/M metagenome (GOLD analysis project Ga0335075, IMG submission 206723) | Soil microbial communities from Loxahatchee National Wildlife Refuge, Florida, United States - Lox_Sample_2.4 | ecosystem: Environmental > Terrestrial > Soil > Wetlands | place: USA... | reverse complement strand
TTGGCGTTGTCGACCATCGGGCCTTCGCGATCGATCGCATACTTCAAGCCTTCGTTCAGGATGCCCGCGTCGGCCATCGCCTCGGCGGAGAGCACCGCCGTCTCCTTCATGTAACTGTCGTCGTGCCGGTTTCCGGCGAAATAAAACACGGCGGAGGTGGCAAACGGCGCGTATAGCCCCGCGGCGTCGGAGTAATTCTCAAAGCTGTCCTGACGCGAGGGGTGAATTCCGATATCCCTCATGGCGTCGGTGTCGAAGTGGATGGTAACTGCTGTGGCGAGGCCGAAGGGCGCGATCCACAGCAGGTCATGCGGCCGGACACGCACCGGGCTGGTGACGATGTCGAATTCATCCTGCGCAACATGCTTGACGCAGGTCGGCAGGGCGCTCAGAGCGCAATCCTGACTGGTCTGTGGGGCCGGAGCCTGAGAAACCGGCGCGTTGGCCTGTGCAAGGGCGGGCAGCGCGAAAGCGAAGACGAGGGCGAGAAGGGACCGTTGGCGCTGCATGAGGGAGGCGTTCCTGAGTTCGGGCCGTGATCGGATTGTATCGTGACGCCGGGGCCCGGGTGCGTGCGCCGCTGCCGATAGAATGAAGCTATGTTGCAGCTCTCCGGCGCGGGGAAACGATTCGGCCCGCGGCTTCTTTTTGAAAATGCAGACTGGCTGATTACGCCGAACGAGAAGACCGCCCTTGTGGGCGCGAACGGCGCGGGCAAGTCGACGCTGATGAAGATTCTCGGCGGCATGGATTCGCTCGACTACGGTACGACCCAGCGCATGCGCGGCATGAGCATGGGCTACCTGCCGCAGGATGGTCTCGCGCTGAGTGGCCGGACTGTCTTCGAAGAATGCCTGAGCGTCTTCGACGAGCTGCGCGCGATGGAGAAGGAGTTCGAATCGCTGGCGCACGCCCTGTCGGAGCTGGATCCGGCAAGCGCCGGATACGCCGCCGCCGCCGACCGCTACTCGCACGTGGAGTCGAAACTGCGCCATCACGATGTCTACGCGCTCGACGCGCAGGTGGGCACGGTGCTCACGGGCCTTGGATTCAGCAAGGAAGACTGGACGCGGCGGACTGAGGAATTCAGCGGCGGCTGGCAAATGCGCATCGCGCTGGCGAAGCTGCTGCTGGAGCAGCCCGACCTGCTGCTGCTCGATGAGCCGACCAACCATCTGGATCTCGAAACGCGCAACTGGCTCGAGAACTACCTGAGCACCTGGCCCAACGGATACGTGCTCATCTCGCACGACCGCTATTTTCTCGACGTGACCGTGAACAAGATTGTCGAGATCTGGAACAAGGGGCTGCATTTCTATCACGGCAATTATGAGAAATACCTGACGCAGAAAGCCGAACGGCGGGCGCAGCTCGAGTCGGCCTACAAGAACCAGCGCGACCACATCGAGCATCTCGAGGCGTTCATCAGCCGTTTCCGCTATCAGGCGACGAAGGCCAAGCAGGTGCAGAGCCGCATCAAGGAACTGGATAAGATCGAGCGCATCGAAATTCCGCTCGAAGAGCCGGTGCCGCACTTCAGCTTTCCGCAGCCGCCGCCGTCAGGCCGCACGGTTGTTGACGTCTCCGGTCTCTCGATGCAGTACGGCGAGAAGCGCGTGCTCGAAGACGTGCATTTCACCATCGATCGCGGCGACCGCATCGCGCTTGTCGGTGTCAACGGAGCAGGGAAGTCGACGCTGATCCGCCTGCTCAGCGGGCAGGAAAGCCCCGCATCCGGCACGCTGAAGATGGGCCACAACGTCACTGCCGAATATTTCGCGCAGGACCAGTACAAGGTGCTCGACCCCGACGCGCGCATGCTCGAGGATATCGGCCGTGTCGCGCCGAAAGTCGCCGAAAAGGATCTGCGCAGCCTGCTTGGCTGCTTTCTCTTCACCGGCGACGATGTCTTCAAGTCCCTGGGCGTGCTGAGCGGCGGCGAGCGTAACCGCTACGCGCTCGCGCGCATTCTCGTCAGCCCGGCGAACTTCCTGCTGCTCGACGAGCCCACCAATCACCTCGACCTGCGTGCCAAAGACGTGCTGCTGGAGGCGATCGGCAAATTCAACGGCACCGTCATCTTCGTCTCGCACGATCGCTACTTCATCGACGGACTCGCGCAGAAGGTCATGGAGGTGGCGAAGAGCGACGATCCGGCGCGCGGCAGCCAGGTGCACGTCTTCCCCGGCAACTATGAGGATTATTTGTGGCGCAAAGAGGGCGGCGCTGCGAAACTCGCGGAGCAATCGGCTGCAGCCGAGCCGGCGCCCGTGGCTGTGGTGGCTGCGCCCGAGCCGGAGCCGGTTCCGGCAGCTCCGGCAAAGCGTGTGAATCCCATCAAGTTGCGGCAGATGCAGGAGCGGCTTTCCGAGGTGGAAGCGGAAATTCCGCGCGTCGACGGCTGGGTCGCTGAGACCGAGCAGGCGCTGGGCGTCTACGTCAGCGCCGAGGAAACGCAGCGCCTCACGGAAGTCCTGGAGACGCTGCGCGATCGTCAGGCCGAGCTCAACACCGAGTGGGAATCGCTCTCGCTGCAACTGGAAGAAGCCAGCGCCGCCAGTTGAGGCGGGTACCGCTTCCTCGAATCAGCGCGACGCCGCCGGCGCTTTCGGCTCGGTCGCCTTCTTCAGCGCGGCAATTACGTCGGGCGCAGTTTCCGGATTCGCGCGGAAAGCAATCTGGAAGCGGTTCCACGAATTGATGAGGGTGACCGCAAGCGTCAGGTCTACCAGCTCGGGTTCGCTGAAGACGCTGCGTGCGTGGTTGTAGACGTCATCGGGCACATGCGAGTGCGCGATGTCCGTCACCGCTTCGGTCCAGGCGAGTGCCGCGCGCTCGCGGTCGGAATACCACGGAGTTTCACGCCACGCAGGCAAACCGTGGAGGTGATCGTCGCTGAGTCCGGCCTCTTTGGCTTCGCGCCAGTGCATCGCGATGCAGAAGGCGCAGGCGTTCATCTGCGAGGCGCGCAGAAACACAAGGTTCAGCAACGGCGTTTCCATGGTGCCAGCGGTGCGGAGGTGATTGCCGGCGATGTACAGCGAGCGAAGAGCTTCGGGCGCCACTGAGGCGGGCGCAATGCGTTCCGTCACGGAAATGCCTCCCTGGGAATCCTCACCTCTTCGATGACCTCGGGAGGGATCGGGATTCGCGAGAGCGAACTACTCGCTTTTCGCCGGCGTCGATGCTGGCGGAGACGAAGAAGAGCTTCCGGAATCGGACGACGAGGCCGTTGACGAGCTTTCCGCGGGACTGGAGTCGGGCTTTGCCTTTTCGCCATCCTCCGAAGCCTTCATGGGGCCGGACTTGTTCTTGCCGGCGTAGTCGCTGACGTACCAGCCGGAGCCTTTGAACTGGATGGCGGGCGCGGAGATCAGGCGCTCGACCTCGCCATGGCAGACCGGGCACTCCTTTTCCTCGGGAGCGCTGAAGCTCTGGATTTTCTCGAACGTATGTCCGCAACTTTTGCAGCGGTATTCGTAAAGCGGCACGGGATCGGTTGTTCCTCTGGAGATTCGATGTTTCTTCTATCTTAACGGTTCCGCGCGGCAGAAGGCGCCAGGAAGGCAGCAGCGCGCAAGTCGCGGCAGCCCGGCCGGCCGCTGTTTTGTATAATCGGCCCAATTTCCATCGGGAGCGCAGCGTTGCCGGAAAAGCCTGGATTGGCTTCGAAAAACGGGTTCCGCAGGCCTTTGCGCCGCGGCGCGACCGAGGATTTCGGCCTTGCGCCGGCCGATGTGCGCACGCTTCGGGCGCTGAAGACGCCGGCGCGCGTCCAGAAGTTCATCGATGGGCTGACCTACCAGTACGCGAATACGGCGTGGTCGCCGCAGCGCGTGCTCCGCGAGCGCAAGGGGCACTGCATGGAGGGCGCGCTGGTGGCCGCCGCGGCGCTCCGTCTCCAGGGGCACCCTCCGCTGCTCATGGATCTGGAAGGTGTTCGCGACGACGACCATGTGATTGCCCTCTATCGCCAACACGGCCTGTGGGGCGGGATTGCCAAGTCGAACTTCGCGGGCCTGCGCTTCCGGGCGCCCATCTATCGCACCATGCGCGAGCTGGCCATCAGCTACTTCGAGCACTATTACAATCTGCGCGGCGAGCGCACGCTACGGTCGTACTCGGCACCGGTGAATCTCGCCCGGCTCGACGCCAAGGGCTGGATGACGTCGGACGAAGACGTCTGGTGCGTCGCCGATCTTCTCCTCGAGGCGCGACACTATCCGCTTTTCCCCGACAAGGTCGCGCGCGCCCTCCCGCGCCTCGATCGCCGCAGCTTCGAGGCCGGCATGCATGGTTGGGTGAAGCACTGAGCGCCGGGCACAGGCCGGTTTGCGATCAATCTCTCAGTGGAAGGGCTGAACACGCCTCTGCGCATCTCCGGCAAGTAAACTGGTGCACGGTTGACTGAGATCGATGCCGGAGACAAGGGTGGCGATGATGGCGAAGCGATGTGTCCTGTTGGGGATGCTGGCGTTATTCTCATTCGTTCTTACCTCGCAGGCGCAGTCGGTTTTCACCACGCGCCTCGACGATCCTCTCGCGGTCTACCTCGGCAGCGCGAATTTTCCTGCGCATGCCGACGGATCAGGCGACGACACTGCGGCGGTCCAGGCCGCCATCGATGCGACGGAAGCGCAGCACGGCGAAGGCATCGTCTTCGTTCCCGAAGGCCGCTATCGCATCACGCATACCGTCTACGTGTGGCCGAGCGTGCGCATCATCGGCTACGGCGCGCATCGCCCGGTTTTCGTGCTGCCCGACAACACGCCCGGCTATCAAAGCGATCTCGGCTATATGTTCGTGTTTGCCGGCGGCCGGCCCGACAGCAAACGTGCGCAGTGGCGCCCACCCTCGCGGCCCGACCGGCCGCCGATGCCGGGAACCGTGCCGCCGAACAATACCGTCCCCGACGCCAATCCCGGAACGTTCTACTCGGTGATGAGCAATATCGATTTCGATCTGGGCGAGGGCAATCCCGGCGCGGTCGCCATTCGCTTTCACGTCGCGCAGCACTGTTATTTGTCGCACATGGACTTTCACATCCGCTCCGGTCTCGCCGCGCTGAAAGACATCGGCAACGTAGGAGAAGACCTGCACTTCTTCGGCGGCAAATTCGGCATCGTCACCGTCATGCCCTCGCCAGGCTGGCAATACACGCTGCTCGATTCCACGTTTGAGGGCCAGAGCGTGGCCGCGATCCAGGAGCACGAAGCCGGCCTCACCCTCAGCGGCGACACGTTCCGCAACGTGCCCGAAGCGATCGACATCGACGCCGGCTTTCCGGAGGAGCTGTGGATCGAGAATGCCCGGTTCGATGACATCAGCGGCCCGGCCATCACCATCAGCGACGAGAACAACGCGCGGACTGAGATCAACGTCGTCCACAGCGCCTGCCACAACGTAAAGACCTTCGCCCATTTCCGCGAGAGTGGAAAGAATGTCACAGGCCCGGCTGAGAACTACCAGGTCAGCGCCTTTGCGCACGGGCTCACAATGCGCGAGCCCGGCGACGCCGGTACAATTCGCACCAGCTTCGACGCCACACCGTCCTCTGCTCTTCCCGCCTTACACGCGGTCATCCCTCCGCTCCCTCCCACCGACACCTGGGTGAATATCCGTTCCCTCGGCGTCAAAGGCGACGGCGCCACCGACGACACCGACGCCATTCGCAAGGCCGTTGCGGAGCATCCCGTTCTCTACATTCCCATGGGCCGCTACCTGGTCACCGCGCCCATCACGCTGCGTCCCGATAGCGTGGTCATCGGTCTCGACCCCAGCACGACGCAGTTCGATATCCCCGACGGAACCCCGGCGTATCAGGGGCCGGGCGCGCCGGTTCCGTTGCTGGAAGCGCCCGAGGGCGGGCATACGATCGTCAGCGGCATCGGCCTTTACACCAACGGCATCAACAGCCGCGCAGTCGCCGCTCTGTGGATGGCCGGTGCCGACTCGCTCATGGACGACGTCCGCTTCCTCGGCGGCCACGGCACCAACGCGCCCGATGGAACCCGGATCAATCCCTACAACAACACCCACACTGCCGACCCCGACATCCGCCGCGCATGGGACGCGCAGTATCCCAGTCTGTGGGTGACCAAGGGCGGCGGAGGCACCTTCGTCGACATCTGGACGCCCGACACCTACGCGCAGGCCGGGATGTATGTCTCCGATACGGACACGCCAGGCCATGTCTTTGAGCTGTCGAGCGAGCATCACGTCCGCAACGAAGTGGAGCTCACGCGCGTGAAGAATTGGGAAGTCGACGCGCTGCAGACCGAAGAAGAGCGCGGCGAGAGCGGGTTCGCCCTGCCGCTCTCCATCGAGCAGTCGTCCAACATCACCATCGCGAACTACCACGGCTATCGCGTCGTGAGCAGCTATCAGCCGTTCCCCACGGCCATCCGCGTCTCCGAATCGAGCGACATCCATTTCCGCAACATTCACGTGAACAGCAACAGCAAGGTGCCTTTCGACAATTCGATCGTGGACGCGACCCATCACCAACAGGTCCGCGCCTGGGAATTCGCTTCGCTCGATCTGCCGGGATCCGCGGTCCCGCCGACGCCCAGCAATCTCGCATCCATCCTCGCCGCCGGTGCGCACGTGAAGCAACTCGCCACCGGATTCTTCAGCATCTCGGGCGCCGCCGTCGACGCGGCCGGCCAGCTCTACTTTGTCGACGCGCACTGGCAGAAGATCTATCGCTGGTCGTCACAAGACGCTGAAGCGGTCGTGTTTCGCGACAGCCCGCTCGATCCGGTCAACCTCGCCTTCGATCGCGCCGGCGACCTGCTCGTCGTCTCCTATCAGGGCAATGGCACCGTGTATGCCTTTCGTCCCGGCACCCCGGAGACGCAGATGCAGCTTCTGAAAGCGGAGCCTGCCCAACCGCGCTCAGGCGTGACGGCGATGATCCCCGGCGACGTCTGGTCCAGCGCCGATCTCTCGATCAAAACGCCTTGGCAATTTGTCTCGCCCGACGGAAGCGTCTTCATTCCGGCCAGCGACGACTTCATCAGGGGAGAAATGCGCTGGGGCACCAAGCTGGCCAATGTCCTGCACGCCTTCAGTCTCGAGCCCGCGGTTCCCGGCAAGCCCGTCTTCATCACCGACGAGTCCGATGAGCGAGCCTGGAAGGTCGATCTCGAGCCCGACGGTTCGCTCGGCGCCGCCACGCCGTTTGCCGAAGCCGGAGCCGAAGCCGTCGCGCAGGACCGCGACGGCAACATCTACCTGGCTGGCGATCAGGTGCTCGTTTACAGTCCTCAGGGCAAGCCTCTGGGCAAGATCGATATTCCCGAGCGGCCGATCGATCTGGTCTTCGGCGGACCCGATCGCCGTACCCTCTACATCCTCACCCACACCTCGCTGTACGCGATGCAAACGAAAATCCCTGGCCTCTGAAACGCCTGCCGCACTCGCAAAAGCAACGGGCCCTGAGCACTCGCTCAGGGGCCGCCGCAAATCCACGCTGCGCTGCGGCTACAGCGTTACCTGCCGTACGCCCGTAATGGCCGGAACACTGCGCAGCTCCTTCATCACCGCATCCGGCAGTTCTCCGTCAACCTGCAGAACCGCGAGAGCTGTCGCTGACGTTCCTCCGTTGGAGCGGCCCAGCGCGAAGTTCGCGATGTTGATCTGGTGCTCGCCCAGAATCGTGCCGATGCGCCCGATCACGCCGGGCACGTCCTTGTTGCGGATGGCCAGCAGCGTTCCCTGCAGCGGCGCTTCGATATCGATGCCGTCCAGGTTCAGCAGCCGCGGCGACGCTCCGTGCAGGACCGCCCCGCTGGCGGCGATCGTCGCCTCGCTGGTGTGCAGCGCGATCTTCAGCACGCTGCCCGCGCCGCCCTGCATCTCTTCTTTCTTTTCCTCGTGCAGGCGGATGCCGCGCTCCTGCGCAACCGACGCCGCGTTGATGCGGTTCACCTGCTCCAGATGCCCGAGCACGCCGGCGATGGCGCAGTTGCGGATCAGCTCCGTCTTCAGTTCCGACAGGCGGCCGTTGTACTTGATCTGAATGCTGTCGATGCTCCCCTTCGGGAACTGCGCGAGAAAGGTGCCGAGCCGCTCGGCAAGCGTCATGTAGGGCGCCAGCTCCTGATACTCCTCGTGCGAGAGCGACGGCAGATTGACGGCGTTCTGCACCACGCCGGACTTGAGATATTCGCGCACCTGCAGCGCGATCTGTACGCCCACGGCTTCCTGTGCTTCCGCCGTCGATCCGGCGATGTGCGGCGTCAGCAGCACGTTGTCGAGCGAGGCAAACGGCGAGTTCTTCGGAGGCTCCTCGTGGAAGACGTCGAGCGCGGCCCCGCCGACGTGGCCGCTCTTCAGCGCCTCGGCCAGATCCTGCTCCACAACCAGCTCGCCGCGGGCGCAGTTGACGATGCGCACGCCCTTCTTCATGGTCGCGATCGTGGTCCTGTTGATAATCCCTGCCGTCTGTGGCGTGAGGCCCACGTGCAGCGTCAGATAATCCGACTCCGCGAAAAGCTCTTCCGCCGAACGAAGCTGGATGTTGTTCTCGCGCGCGATCGACGCCGAGACGAACGGATCGTGCCCCAGCAGCTCCATGCCGAAGCTGCGGGCGCGCCGAGCGACCTCGAGGCCGATGCGGCCGAGGCCGAGGATGCCGAGCTTCTTGCCCCGCAGTTCCGCGCCCTGCAGCGATTTCTTTTCCCACTGGCCGGCGTGCATGGTGGCGTTGGCGCGGGGAATCGAGCGAGCCAGGGAAATCATCAGGCCGAGCGCCAGCTCGGCGACGGCGATGGCGTTGGCGCCGGGCGTGTTCATCACCACGATGCCGCGTCGCGTCGCGGCATCCGCGTCGATGTTGTCAACGCCCACGCCGGCGCGGCCAATCACGCGCAGCTTCGGCGCGGCAGCCATCAGCGCGTCGTCCACCTGCACGGCGGAGCGAACCACCAGCGCGTCCGCATCGGCGAGCGATTCAGGCAGATTCTTCACCTGGTCGTGCGTGAGAACGTTCCATCCGTGCTCCGCCTGAAAAACCGCAAGCGTGGCCGGAGAGACTTTTTCCGCCAGAACAACTTTCATCGTGTCCTTTCTGAAAGACAGCGTTGAGCGCGAAACCGCAGGCTGCGTCTGCGCGGGCAATCCCCCAACTGCCGTTGCCAGGCAGATGGGGGACCGGCCCGGCGCTACGCTTTCACAAGTTCGGGCTGCGCAGGTTCCCCAGCTTTCGGCGAGGCCGCGCTGCTGCGCTCGGCGTAGGCCTGCTGCGCCGCGGCCAGGGCTTTGCCAAACGCGAAACCGGGCAAATGCAGCTTCGACGCCGCCACCTGCTCGAGCGCCGCGATGATGGCGATCGTGTCCATGTAGTCGAACAGCCCAATATGCGCCACGCGGAAGATCTGCCCCTTCATGTCGCCCTGGCCGTTGGTCACGATGGCCGCAAAGCGGCTCTTCAACTCTTTCACAATCACGCCCGAATCGACGCCCGCAGGCGGCAGCACCGCGGTGGCCGCAGCCGAGTAGTGACTGGGCCCGAAGAGCTTCATCCCCATCGCCTGCACGCCCGCGCGCGTCATCGCGGCGCAGGTTTCCGCGTTGTCCACGAGTGCGTCGCGCCCCGCGGCCAGATCGCCTCCGCCCTGCGCGGCGATGTAATCGAGCGCGGCGCCGAGCGCGGCGATCAGCGCAACCGCCGGCGTGTAGCTCGATTCGCCCTTCCGGGCGTTCTTCCGCTCCTTGCGCAAATCAAAGTAGTACCGCGGATTCTTCGACGTCTCCGCGGCCTTCCACGCGCGATCGCTCAGGCTCAGGTAGGCGAGGCCCGGCGGAATCATCACGGCCTTCTGCGATCCGCCGATGATCACGTCGATGCCCCATCCGTCCACGTCCAGGCGCGTGGTGCCGAGGCCGGTGATGGCGTCAACGATCAGCAGCGCAGTGGGCGCGGCCGACTTGAGCAGCTTTGCGATGGCTTCAACGTCGTGGCGGATGCCGGTAGACGATTCGGTGGCCTGGACGAAGACTGCGCGCGTATCGGCGCGCAGACCGGCCCTGATCGCGTCGAGCGAGAACGTTTCGCCGTAGGGCGCCGAGACCAGATCCACCTGGCATCCAAACGCCTTGGCCAAAGACTCCCAGCGTTCGCCAAATTTTCCGGCGGAGAAAACCAGAACCCGGTCGCCCGGCGAGGTCAGATTCGAGACCGAGGCTTCCATGGCGCCCGTGCCCGAAGAGGCGAGCAGCAGAACGTCGTTTTTCGTGCCAACAAAGGTCTTCAGCTGCCCCAGCACGCGCTCGTAGAGGGCACGAAACTCCGGTGTGCGGTGATGAATGTCCGCGGCGGCCATGGCAAATTGCGCAGCGGGCAGCAGGGGCGTCGGTCCGGGCGTAAACAACCTGGTTTTGCGGATCATGATGGCGTGGTTCCTCACTCACATTTTATCTGCCGGGCGCCGTAACAGACGGTCCCTATAATGGAAGGTTTGGAAGCATTGGAGGGGGCTGCTCACGATGGAACTCGCAAAACAAGTTGACCGCGACATGATCGCCGCCATGAAAGCCCACGATACCGAGCGCACGTCCACCCTGCGGATGGTGAAGGCCGCGCTGAAAAACAAAGAGATCGAGAAGCGCGAATCGCTCACCGACGCCGAATGTCAGCAGGTGTTCACCACGATGATCAAGCAGCGCAGAGATTCGATCGAGCAGTTCCAGAAGGGCAACCGCCCGGAACTGGCCGCGAAGGAAGCGCGCGAGATCGTGGTAATCGAAAGCTACATGCCGAAGACGCTCGACGAAGAATCGGTGAAGAAGATCGTCGAGGAGACGCTGGTAGCCGGCGCCTTTGGTCCCCGCGACATGGGACCCGCGATGAAGGCTGTCCAGGCGAAGATTGCCGAAACCGGCGCCCGCGCCGACGGAAAACAGGTCAGCGATTTAGTAAAGGCAAAACTGGCTGGTTAGACGCGCATCACAGCCAGAAGAGGCGCAATCGCGCCCGCATTTCACTTTCGCGAAGGGTTCCCAGGAATGAGTTTTCGCAATCGTGTGCAGTTGCTGAAGTTCTTTTGTGTTTTGTTGGTTCTTCTCACCGTGATTCCTCTCAGCCAGCAGTGGCTTGGGTTCGGGGCGCTCACCCTCCGCGAGGTTTTCTGGAACTCAGTCGCGCTGTTCGGGGTCGGCATCGCGGCTTTGGTGTTCGGGGCGAGACAGGCGCTGGCGCTCAGCCGGATTCGGCACTAAGGGGTGAGCGGTCGCTCCAGCCATACCACGTCCCAATAGCGGCCGAATTTATAGCCCTGCTCGGTGAAGGTGCCGACCGGGCGGAAGCCCACGCGCGCGTGCAGCCTGGCCGAGGCTGGGTTCGGCGGAACGTATCCCGCGACAATGCGGTGGACGTCTTCCGTGCCAAGAGCTTCGAACAGCGCGGTATAGAGCGCGATGCCGAGTCCGCGGCCCCTCGCGTCGGGCGCGCAGTAGACGGTCGTTTCCACCGTTTGGCTATAAGCCGGCTTCGCGCGGAATCGCGTCGTCCCGGCGTATCCGGCGACGATGCCGTTCTCTTCAGCGACCAGCAGACGGTGACGGCCGGTTTCCGCGAACTGCGCCAGCCACTCAGCGCGCTCGGCAACTGTCTTCGGCGCCAGATCGAAGGTCGCCGGCGACGTGACGACGTAGTGGTTGTAGATCTCCGTCAGGCGCGGGAGATCGGCGTCGCGAGCGGGCCGGATGAGCGGTTCCACGAAGTCTCTTTCTCCGCGAGCTACTGCCGGTCGGGAATGATCCGCACAAAAACCCCGTCGGGCAATTCCCCTTCGATCAGGTGGATCACCCCGCCTTTGGTGAATCCCTTGTAGGATTTCGCCGGCTCAGCCTTCGGCTCCCGCCCGGCCGCGCCGTTCGCCGGGGTTTCCGTCCGATTGCGGCCGGTGCCCTTGTCCATCGCGAGGTTGGCCAGCCGGTCGGCGCGCTGATTCTTGCCGCGCAGCACGTGCTCGATACGGAACATCTCGAGCCGCGCGATGCGCCGCTTCGCTTCGTCGTAAAGCGGGCGCAGATCGGCGCTGTTCACCTTGTACTGGCCTTTGATCTGCTTCACCATCAGCTCGGAATCGGACACCACCCGCAGGCGGCGATGCCCGTTGCGCACGGCGTAGTCGACCGCCGCCAGCAGGCCCGAGTACTCCGCGACGTTGTTGGTGGTCTTGCCGAGATATTCACTCAGCTCGGCGATGGTCTCGCCGTCGGGACCTTCGATGTAAACGCCGAAGCCCGCCGGACCGGGATTGCCGCGCGATCCGCCGTCGCAGAAGGCGGTGATCCACTCAGAGTGGGCGCCAGGATCGGGGGAGCCGGGGAAAAGATTGCCGCTGGATGTGTGAGGCACAGGGAGAGTGTAATACGGTGGCCGCGGCCGTTATTCCTTCGCGTACGCCTGCACATCGATGCCGTCGACCACCACCAGCGTCATCGCCTGGCCGCCCACGTTCACCGCCTGGAACTGAAAATGATCTTTTGACGAAATCGCAACGCCCGGTGGCGGCTGCGCCGGATTCGCCGGCGGCGCGGCCTGCGGCAGTGAAGCAACCACCTCCTCCGCCGACGCATACCCCTCGGCCTTCGCAAATGCGCCGCAGGCGTCCTCCGCGGATTTCACGTCCTTCGCATCGGCCGGCTGATAGCTGCACATCAGTTGCGCCTTCAAACCCGGCACGGCGATCTGAAACCACGTGACGTACGGAGCCGCGCTGGCGTCAGTCGGTGCGATCGACGAATCCACCAGCAGATGCCCGGCGCGATCGAACTCCGCCCGCAAATTGCCACGAATCCCCAGCGATCGCATGTGCTCCGTGTCCGTCGACTGGAACGTGTCGAGGCGCACCACGTCCACGAGCATCTCCATCGGATACGGATCGTCATTCGCGACGCGCAGCGGCGCCGAGAGCAGGGCCACGATGTACTTGCCGTCCGGGGTCAGCGCGAGATCCATCTGCCCGACCGACGCGATCGGATCGTGCGCCGAAAATCCCTCCACCAGAATCCCGACTTCGTCGGGATGATCCATCCACCATCCCCGCACACGCGAGAGCACCCAGTTGCCGTCTTTCCGCGTAATCAGCGTGTAGAGCGTGTTATCCGGACCCACCAGCATGGCAAACGGCGCGTTCTTCTCCTCCTGCTCGTGCAGGTGGTACTCGTGGATTCTGCGGCTCTGCGCGGACAAAGCCATCGCGCCGAGCCCCATGGCCAGAAAAACAGCGCATCGCAGCCGACGAATCCAGCAAGTCATTGCGGCCTTAGCATACGCCACTGCCTCAGCCTCGGCGCATTCCCGGGCCGCCGCATGGGTAACCCGCCGTGATCCGTTTCCCACCAGCCGCTGTCGCGCGCCATGGCATTCTGAAGTCAGCCCCATGGATCTCGTCTCGTTGCTGCGGAGCGCCTTCGGTTACCAGGCCTTTCGTGAAAATCAGGAAGCCGTTTGCCGCGCCGTGACCGATGGCCGCGATGCCCTGCTGGTGATGCCTACGGGAGCAGGGAAGAGCATGTGCTACCAGCTTCCCGCGCTCGCCCGCCGGGCCCCGGCGCTCGTCATCAGCCCGCTCATCGCGCTCATGGACGATCAGTCGGCGCGCCTTGCGTCCCACGGCCTGCGCGTGGCGCGCATCCACTCCGGTCTTTCTCGCGACGATGCCCGCCAGGCCTGCCGCGACTACCTCGATGGCACGCTGAACTTCCTCTTCATCGCGCCGGAGCGCCTGCGCGTCCCCGGCTTTCCTGAGATGCTCGCTCGCCGTACGCCCTCGCTCGTCGCCGTCGACGAGGCGCACTGCATCTCGGGATGGGGCCACGACTTCCGCCCCGACTACCGAACCCTGGGCGACTCGCTGCCGATGCTGCGGCCCGCGCCCATTCTCGCCCTCACCGCGACCGCCACGCCCCTGGTCCAGCAGGACATCGTGACCCAGTTGCGCCTTGTCGATCCCGCGCTCTTCGTGCACGGCTTCCGCCGCAGCAACCTGATTCTCGAAGTCGTCGAGCTGTCGAAGCCGCGCCGGACGGAGTTCATCCGCAAGTTTCTGGAGCCGGCGGAGACCCGTCCGGCCATTGTCTACGCGCCCTCGCGTAAGGGAGCCGACGAGATGGCCGCGGACCTGAACGCGCGCTTCCCCACGGCGTCGTACCACGCCGGCCTCGAGCCGGCCGTCCGGGAGCGGGTGCAGCGCAGCTTTCTCTCGGGCGATTTGTCGGTGGTGGTGGCGACGATCGCCTTCGGCATGGGCATCGACAAAGCGGATATTCGCACGGTGATTCATGCGGCGCTCCCGGCCTCGGTCGAGGCGTACTACCAGGAGATCGGGCGAGCCGGGCGCGACGGCCGCATGTCACGCGCGATCCTGCTGCACAGCTATGCCGACCGCAAGATGCATGAGAGCTTCTTCGAGCGCGATTACCCGCCGGTCGACGATCTGGCGCGCGTGGCGCGGGCCCTCACCGACGAGTTCCAGCCGCCGGAGCCGCTCTGCGAGAAGCTGCGCATGACGCCCGACGTCTTTGGCCGCGCGGCGGAAAAGCTGGCGTCGCAGGGAGCGGTCGCGTTCGATATGGAAGGCCGCGTCCGCAGTCTGCTCCGCGCTAGCGAAGCCGGCAAGTGGCGGTCGGGCTATCAGGCGCAGATGGATCACCGCAAGGCGCAGCTGGATGCCATGGTCGCGTTTGCTGAGACGGCGCAGTGCCGCATGTCCGCCCTGGTCCGCCATTTTGGAGACAGGCCCGGAGCGCCCTGCGGCAAGTGCGACTTCTGCTCGCCCGAGGCCGCGGTGGGCGCTCCCTTTGGCGATCCCACGCCCCACCAGGAGCGGCAACTGCGGCGCATCCTGCGCGATCTCCAGGCCGGGGCCCGATCCGTGGGCCGGCTGCTGACCGAAACCGGCATCGAGAGCGATCGCAAAGTCTTCGACGCGCTGCTCGATGGCCTCGCTCGCGCCGGACTGGTGTCGCTTACTTCCGAGACGTTCACGAATCCCGAGGGCCGCGAGGTCACCTTCCGCAAAGTCGCGCTCACCTATGAAGGCCGCAGTGCGCCGGAGTCCGAGCCGCTCGGCGTGCTCCTGCGCCAGCCGGCCGAGCAGGAAGACTCGCTCTTCACCGCGCCGCGAAAGAAGAAGAAAACCGCGCCGAAATCCAGCGGGCAGAAGCGAAATTCCGACGAGCCCGTGGAATTCACCCCGGCGCAGACGGAACTGGAGAATCGCCTGCGGGCGTGGCGCAAAACCGAGGCTGCGGCTGCCGGCAAGCCCGCATTCTTTGTGCTGTCGGATGCGACACTGCGCGCGGTGGCGCTGGAATCGCCGCGGACTCTCAGCGAGCTGGTAGGCATTAGCGGGATTGGGCCGCGTAAAGCGGATTTGTACGGCGCTTCGATCCTTGCTCTGTGCCGGTCCGAAGAGGGGTGAGGGCTTTGCCGAGGGCTGAAGCTTGCAATCATGAGGACAGGACCGTGGCCCATGGTTGTGTGTCGCTGTCTTTTCCACGGCGGTCAAAATCCCTGACGACCGGCGATGC
>Ga0335075_10008690_pt1 | contig 15546 bp, 12 predicted proteins | sample Lox_Sample_24_FD_206723 | JGI IMG/M metagenome (GOLD analysis project Ga0335075, IMG submission 206723) | Soil microbial communities from Loxahatchee National Wildlife Refuge, Florida, United States - Lox_Sample_2.4 | ecosystem: Environmental > Terrestrial > Soil > Wetlands | place: USA... | reverse complement strand
CGCCAGGCGGGAACGTTCCGCGCCAACGAGGCTGTGGCCGAGCGGGTGATGGACTCGAACGAGCTGGAGCGGGAGCGCGGGATCACGATCCTGGCGAAGAACACGGCGGTGTTTTATCACGGCGAGAAGATCAACATCGTGGACACGCCGGGGCACGCGGATTTTGGCGGCGAGGTGGAGCGGGCGCTGAAGATGGTGGACGGAGTGATGCTGCTGGTGGATGCCAGCGAGGGTCCGCTGCCGCAGACGCGCTACGTGCTGTCGAAGGCGCTGGAGGCGCGGCTGCCTCCGATTCTGGTGATCAACAAGATCGATCGGCCGGATGCGCGGGTGCAGGAAGTGCTGAACGAGGTGTACGACCTGTTCATCGATCTGGACGCGACCGAGGATCAGCTGGAGTTTCCGGTGCTGTACACGAACGCGAAGCTGGGGCAGGCGAGCGCCGATCCGGCAGTGCCGGGCGAAAATCTCCAGCCGCTTTTCCAGGCCATCCTCGACACCATTCCCAAGGGCAAGGGCGACCCGGAAGGAGTGCTGCAGATCCAGGTGGCCAACCTCGACTACTCGGATTATCTGGGGCGGCTGGCGATTGCGCGGGTGTACCAGGGGACGCTGAAGACGGGCGACGAGGTTGCGATCTCGAAGCGCGACGGGAGCCTGCAGAAGACGCGGATCACGAAGCTGTTTTCGTTCAGCGGGCTGAAGCGTGTGGACATCGAGGCCACGGAGATCGACGACATTGTGGCGGTTGCGGGCGTGGAAGGGATCACGATCGGGGAAACGATCACAAATGCGGAGACGCCGGAGCCGCTGCCGGCGATTGTGATTGACGAGCCGACCATCGCGATGCAGTTCAGCGTGAACAACTCGCCGATGGCGGGGCGCGAGGGGCAATGGGTGACGTCCAGGAATCTGCGAGAGCGGCTGGAAAAGGAGCTGCTGACGAATGTGTCGATCCGGGTGGAGGAGACAGGGTCGCCGGACAGTTTTAAGGTGCTGGGGCGCGGGGAGCTGCAGCTATCGATTCTGATCGAGATGATGCGGCGCGAAGGCTACGAGCTGATGGTGGGGCGGCCGGAGATCGTGACGCGCGAGGTGGACGGGAAGCTGATGGAGCCGGTGGAGCACCTGACCACCGACATCCCGGAAGCCTTCATCGGGACGGTGATTGAGCATCTGGGCCCACGCAAGGGCGAGATGGTGAAAATGCACAACCATGGCTACGGGCGGGTGCGGCTGGAGTTTCGGGTGCCGTCGCGGGGGCTGATCGGGCTGCGCGGCGAAATGCTGACGGAGACGCGCGGGACCATCGTCATGAACTCGCTTCTCGACGGGTATATGCCGCATCAGGGGCAGATTCCGCAGCGTTCGACGGGAGCTCTGGTGGCAGACCGGCCAGGGTTGACCACGGCGTACGCGCTGGAGGGACTGGAAGACCGAGGAATTCTGTTCACGCCGCCGGGCGTGGAGGTGTACGAGGGGATGATCATCGGAGAGCACTCGCGCGACAACGATCTGGACGTGAACGTGGTGCGGGAGAAGAAGCTGACGAACATGCGGGCGTCGACGGCGGACGAAGCGATCCGGCTGGCGCCGCCGCGGCTGCTGAATCTGGAGCAGGCGATCGAGTTCATTGCCGATGACGAGATGGTGGAGGTGACGCCGAAGACGCTGCGGCTGCGGAAGAAGATTCTGCAGTCGAACCGGCGGCCGCGGAGGAACCCTACGGTGACGGCCTAATCACACACGCGGAGTGCCGCTCTCACGTATAGTACGTGTAGCACGTAGAATGCGGGTTGGTGAGGGGGCCAATGTCCGAGACGGCCAGGAAGCAAAATATCACCGTCAGTCTCAGTCTGGAGACCATCCGAAAAGCAAAGATGCTGGCGGCAAAGCGTTCGACGTCCATAAGCGGATTACTTGCGGAGCAGATTGACGTCCTGACCGGTGAGGACGAGAAGTACGAACGCGCCCAGCGCTCCGCCCTTGCGCTTCTGGAAAAGGGTTTTCACCTCGGCGGCGTGATTACGGCGAAGCGAGACGAGCTCCATGAGCGCTAAGACCTTCGTCGATTCCAACATTCTGATTTACGGCCACGATGTGGACGCGGGCTCCAGATACACGACGGCCAGGTTGCTGCTCCGGGACTTGTGGGCTGAACGTCTGGGTGTGCTTAGTCTGCAGGTGCTGCAGGAGTTCTACGTCAATGTCACGCGGAAAATTGCCAGACCGCTTCCGCGAAAGTCGGCTCGCGCGATTGTCGAGATGTACGCTGTCTGGTGCATCGATACCACCTCAGCCGAATTGACGAGCGCATTCCGTATCGAGGATGAAGTGCGTATCGGTTTTTGGGATGCGCTCATCATCGCGGCCGCGCTGAAGGCGGGCGCACAGACAATCCTTTCGGAAGACCTGAATCCAGGCCAGCAGATACTGGGCTTACGCATCGAGAATCCGTTCAAAACCAACTGAAATGAATAAGGCCGAGCGTGGAGCTCGGCCTTTGCTGTTTGCGGGGCGCTACGCGGCTTTTTCGGCCTGAGGGTTGACGCGGTTGGAGATCTGGGTGAGCAGGTGGTCGGCGTGGCCCTCCTCTTTCAGGGTCCTGTCGAGGAACTCGGCGTGGCGGGTTTCGCCGAGAATCTGGGCCCAGTGGCGCACAGCGCCGTAGCAGGCCATCTCATAGTGCTCGACGCGCTGGCCAGCGGAGATGAGGGCGGCGTCGCGGACATCGCTGTCGGCGGCGTCCTTCACCATATCCTCGGTTTCGGCAATGAGGGCGGCCATGACCTTGCACTTGTGGGGGCTGGCTTCGCCGACGCTGGCGTTGAGAATGTGTTCAAGGCGCATGACCTGCTCGCGGGTTTCCTGAAGATGCGACTGGAAGGCCTGTTTGAGCTGGACGTCGGTGGATTTGTCGATCATCTTCGGGAGCGCTTCGGCGATCTGCTGCTCGGTGGAGAGCAGCATCTGCAACTGGTTGATGTAGAGCTTGCGGAGATTGTCGAGATTGGCGGAAAAGATCTTCATGACGTGTCTCCCTGGTGTGCGAAATGAGAAACGGCGGCGCACGAGCCGCCCGAGGACTGCGCGCTCGATGACGGAGCGCGGCGTGCTGTCGATCGTGACTTCTGTTTAGTAAGATGCCTGGGGCGGCAGGGACGCGGCCTCGGGTGCATCCCACGGATACGAGGCGAGATGGCGGGGAAGGCGACGACGTATCTGCGCAAAGGAAGGCGGGGGAGGGCGGCGTAAACGGGGTGCGCCTTGTCGGGCGGCGGTTCAGACCATGCGGGCGAATTTCTGACGGCGGATTTCCCACTCGTCGGTGGAGAAGAGGTGCGGGCCGACTTCGATGAGGCGGGGAATCATGTTGAAGATGGCGACGGGGGACCAGCGGCGGCCGTCGCGGGTGCGAAAACCCTTCTCGTTGAGGTCGCTGGCGATGCTGGAGAAGGAAAAGTCCTGGACGAGCATCTCCATCATCTGCATGAGGGCCTGCTGCTCGGTGGGCTCGATTTCGAGGCGCTGGCAGTCGTCGGAGATGCGGAGGCCGTAGGGGATGTCCTCGGACCAGGCGCCTTCGACGGGTTTTTCGGAGTCGGGAAGCTCGCGGCGCCAGTCGATGGAGACGATCTGCCAGCCGGCGGCGGTGCGCTGGCGGAGGATTTCTTCGCTGAAGGGGCCGGAGATGACGTCACGGATGCGCTCGAAGTGGGCCATGCTGACGCTCCTGTGCTGGCGCGATCAGGAGCACGCGAGGGGCCAGTCGGGATGAGGGGCTAAGGCGTTGGAAATGCAGGGGTGAGAGGCTGGGTGCAGGATGCGCGGATGGAACGGGGGTGTCCGTTTGCGGCGAGGGATGTCCGGGAACGAACGGGGGAGTGGAGCGGCGCGACGAGGGCCGGGGCCGCTGGGTGGATTTTGAGGGCTGGTGATCTTCCCAGTCGGATTGGCGGGTTCCGAAAGAGGGTGGAGGCAGGGTTTCTCCCGAATTGGTACGGCACGGTACTTTTGCGAGAGCGGGAGCGCCGGATTGTGCGGAAATTCGGGCGGCAAGAGCGTTTGCTTCTTGCTATGGGGTGAACCTGGCCGGGAGCGCGGCGGGGGGACGGGGCGGCTTTTCGAACGCTGTGAGGTCATGTCCTGATTCAGCAGCCGGTTCGCAACTGTTAAAAGTCCACGCAAGAGGGGATTGATTCGAGAGTCTTGTGCTGTTGTTTGCCGCGGCAGGTGATTGTCGGGACGCTGGGGTGAGGTTTCCTGCAAACGAAGGGTGCGCAATGCCGGTGATTCGGCCAGAACGGCGTTTCCTGCAGGGCAAGCTCGTTTGGCCGTAGTGGAGCATTCAAGGGCGACTGTGGACGACCAACTCCAGGTCATCCAGGAGACCGGAGGGTGAGGACTCATGGTCATGAATTTGGTCGCCGCCCTCCGGTTCTTTTACGGTCTCCTCTAGTAAACCTTTGTGACGACGCCGTGAATCGCCTGAGTGCCAAAATGCTTCGTCGCCGGCGAAGGCGCCCCGGATGCCAAATTCACGAACTTCATCGTCAGATTCGAGTAGGGGACGGAACCCGCGACGAAGTTCCCCCCGGTCACGCAAATTTGCAGCACCGAGGACGGCGGGCTGGTTTCAAATGGGGCGGGACTCCCATTTCCCGTCAGCTGAGTTACCGTGCCAGTGAACTGAAAGCCCTGCAGGACTGCCGGAGAGAATCCGGGACAGCCGGACATGTTCCAGATGACTTTGGCGCCGGTTACGACGATGTGGTGCGTGTGGGCTCCTCGAGTCGTGGGATCCGCGGGATTGACAACTCCCGTTTGTATCCCATAGTCGGATGTTTCCATATTCATTTCGGCGGTAAAGTCGGCGGTCCCCGAAAACACGTTTAAGTCGATCTTCCAAGTGCCGCGCATCTCGTAGGGGCCGTTCGTCACCGTGTCGGGGGTGTAGTCGTTAAGAAGACCGCTGAGCTGCACCAGAGGTGGTTGCCGCACCTGGGCGTGGGTTGGCCATCCGGCGAGCAGGAGGACGGGCAACAGGCTGAATATCCATAGTGGCGTTTTGCCGCGCATTCTCATGGAAAATCTCCGGTTTTGAGATGGGCGCCGGGCAGCCGGTACCGCTGGTCAGCCGGGGACTCTCCGGGAACGACCTGCGGCGTGCGTGACGGCGTGCGGCGCCTGAACTGTCCCACACCTTCCCGCAATGGTGCGGACTTCTTCAAGCGGCAAGACGCGGAGGGGGCCCTATACCGTCAAATACCGCCTCTTGCAGTCCGGCCAGCCGGCGTTACAATCTCCCCATCTTCTGCGACCAACGCTGGAATGCCAGGAGATCGCCATGGCTGAGCCGTCGTATGATGTCCCGTCTCTGGAAAAGTCCCCGGATCGGCGGCTGGACTCGTGGAAAGAGATCGCGGCTTACCTGAGCCGCGACATAACGACTGTTCAGCGATGGGAAAAACGGGAGGGGATGCCGGTCCATCGTCACCGGCATGACAAGCGGGGCTCCGTATACGCTCTCGCCGGCGAGCTGGATGCATGGATCGAGAGTCGCCGTTTGCCGGTGGACGAGCCGGAAACAGAGCCGGAGACGGCAGTGATCCCGATGCCTGTGGTTCTGCGCCCGGCACGGGAAGCCTGGAGCGCACGTCTTTGGTTTGGTCTGGGCGCTCTTGTCTGCCTCTGCCTGGTGACGGCCGGGTGGCTCCTGTTGCGGCATCGGGCCAGCGTCGTGACTTCGACCCCGATCCGATCGATCGCCGTGCTGCCCTTTCGCAACCTTTCCGAGGATCCAGGGCAGGAATACCTGGCCGACGGCATCACTGAGGCCCTGATCGGGCGCCTCTCGGGCATCCATGACCTCCGCGTGACCTCGCACACTTCAGTCATGCGCTTCAGGAATCCGCAGCAATCGGTGCCCGAAATCGCAAGAACTCTGGGCGCAGACGCCGTTGTCGAAGGATCGGTCATCCGCGAGGGCAGCCGGATTCGCGTGACGGCGCAGTTGATTCGCGGAGCGACCGATGAACACTTCTGGTCGGTGAGCTACGACCGGTGGATGCGGGACGCGCTCACCCTGGAAAGCGAACTGGCTCAGCTCATCGCCGCCAAAGTGGAGGTAACGGTGACCGGGGAGGAGCGCCAACGGCTGGCCGCCGCCCATCCCGTCGAGCCCGAGGTCTACGAAAGCTATCTGAAGGGGCAGTTTGCGCTGACCCATGGAAATGGGAGGGCCGACGTTGAGCAAAGCATCCGCTATTTTGAGGATGCGATCGACCGGGATGCCAGCTTTGCTCCCGCTTACCTGGGAGCGGCCGAGGCGTGGAGCGATATGGGAACGGTCTTCGTGGGCGTGGCTCCGGAGCAAACCAGGCCTCAGGTCGTTCGCCTCGCCCGCCAGGCGCTCTCACTGGATCCGAATCTTGTGGGGGCGCACCTCGTTCTGGCCGATGTCCTTCAGGAAGAATGGCAGTGGACCGAAGCCGAGTCGGAATACAAGCGCGCCCTTGAACTGAGCCCAAACGACGCGTCTGCCCACGCTGGGTTTGCCTCCTGGCTGTCCTGCCAGGGCCGGATTGACGAGTCTGTGACCTGGATCCGGGAGGCTCGCGCTCTGGACCCGCTGGGCGTTTCCGGCGACAGCGTCTCGTGGATCCTCTTTCAGGCCCACCGCTACGGTGAGGCCATTCGGGAGTCCCGCAGCGTTCTGGCTGTGGAGCCGGACAATGCCGGCGCTCTTATGGATCTGGGATTTTCGCTGATTGCCAACAACCAGGCTGCAGATGCCGTTCCCGTACTGGAGAAGGTCGTATCGCTCACCCAGGGCAGCCCCGCCGCAACCGGCATCCTGATCCGCGCGTATGCCCACGCGGGGCGGCGCAGCGACGCGCTGCGGCTGCTCGCCAAACTGAAACAGCGCCGCAACTCGGGCTATATTCCCGCAGCCGCATTCGTGAACGCCTACCTCGGCCTCGGCGACAACGAAGAGGCCTTTTATTGGCTCGACCAGGCCCGGCGCGAGCAGTCGAATATCCTTCAATTCGTCAAAACTCATCCCTACTTCGATCCGATCCGCAGCGATCCTCGATTCGAGGATCTGATCCATCGTGTTGGGCTCGGATAGCAAGCTGCGCGGTCATTCGGGATGGCCGTAGATTCGGCTTTCCGAAAGGTTTGGCCTGCGATTGGATGTGCGAGATTCATCGGCCGTGAATCGTCACTGGTCCTGGAGCTGGAGGGTTAGGACCTGCTGGCCGCTGAGGACGGCGTCCAGAGGCACGGAGGCCATGGGAAGCGCCGACTCGCCATTGAGGGCCATGCCGCGGTTTTCCCGCAGAGGCTCCAGGATATTGGCGTAGGAGAGCGGGATGGCGGAGAGCGTGCGGCCGTCGACGGCGGCCTGGGCCTCGGGCGCGAGGAGGGTGACGTAGAGGCGGTCGCTGGGGTGGGAGCTGTTCAGCTGGGCGATGGTTTCTGAGATGTTCAGCGACTGCGTGCGCATCAGCGGAGGCTGGAGCAGGCGGTCGAGGGTCGCTCCGTCGCTGACGAGGAGGCGGACCGGGCCGGCGGAGAGATTGGCGGGGAGGGTGACGGGGATGCGGACGTTGCGGGGCTCGCCATGCCAGGGAAGGATGGTGGCGTTGACGGTGACGGTATCTCCGGCGTGGAGGAGGGTGCGGCTGACCTGGGCGCTTTCGATCTCCGCGGTGAGGCGGCGGGGAATGGCGGCGACGTCGAGCTCGACGCTTTCAATGGGGGTGCGGCGGGCGGCGTTGTCGTAGAGGCGGGTGAAGCGCTGGCCAAGATCGATGGCGGTGAGGATGTTGGCGGGAATGGCGTCGGTGGGGGCCACCAGGTTATCGATGGTGACGGAGGGGTAGCCGGAGAGCTTGACGGTTCCCTGGACGCGATAGGTGGTGAGGGCGGAGTAACCGTTCTGCTGCATCAGGCCCTGGAAGACGGCGACCATGACGGCGGTGGGGGTGATCTGGGGCTGGTCGACAACCTCGAAGTGGAGGGCCTGGGTCTGGTCGGGCTGGCCGTCGGAGACGCCGTCGCGGGAGACGCGGAGGGTGACGGGGATCATGCGAGCGGGACGGCCGAAGACGCCCATGATGGCGGACTGTCGGTCCTCAGTGATGGAGCCGATGGTCTGGGTAGTGTTGATGATCTTGAAGGAGTCGTAGGGCGAAGGCAGCGTGGCCAGCACCTCGGCCTTGGTCATGGGCATGGAGACGGGGCCGAACTGGGTGATGGGGTGGCCGCAGGCGAGCATCTTCTGCGGGTCGACGTAGGTGACCGTGCAGGTGGCGGCGATGTCGAGGTCGCCGCGAACGAGGACGGCGCTGACGGCGGAGCCGGGGATGAGCGGGCCCTGGCCGGGATCGTCGCCGGCCGAGCCGCCGATGCCCTGAACGGGCATGAGGCCGGCGGGTGCGTGTTCTTTCCAGAGCTGGAGAGCGGCGGGGCTGAAGCCGCTGAAGGTCAGCGGGGTATCCATGGGCTGAATGAGCGGCTGGGAGGAACCGGGTGCGCTGACGGCGGTGGGGGACGGATCGGCGAGGGCGGCGGGCTGGAAGGCGGCCTCGGCGACATCTTCAGCGGGAGCGGCGGACTGGTGCTCGACGCCGAGCATCTGCTCGATGGGGGTAATGCCGGCGATGGGCTCCTTGCTGAACATGCCGATGCGGTAGGAGAGCGCGCCGACGAGGCGGCCATCGATGTAGACGGGGCTGCCGCTCATGCCGGCGACGACGCCGGTGTAGTCGGGTTTGGCGCCTTCGAGGCGGGCGAGGATCATGTCCTGACGGGGGCCGATGGCGTTGTGGAGGACGCCGAGGATTTCGACGCCCATGGGCTCGGGTTTGGTGCCTTCAAAGACGGTCCAGGCGACTCCCTGCTGGCCGCGATGAATCTGGCTGAGGGGAAAGAATTTGGTAACGGCGGGCGGAGCGGGGGGGAAGGAGGCGAGGGGAGCGGAGCCGGGGGCCTGCGCGAGGAGCACGCAGGCGGAGGCGAGGAGCAGCGCGGGAGCGGCTGCCCGGCGGATATCTTTCAGGCCTGTTCGCACGTCCATAGACTAAGCTTGTTGCGCGCTTGTCGCCAAGACACAAGCGGCTCGACAATGAATCGAGAGGATTTTGCCATGAGGGTCACACGGTGCGGAACTTCGGTGATGGCTGCCGCCGCCCTGCTGTTCTGTCAGACGCTGTTTGCGGGCAATTTGTTACAGGCGCAATCGGACGGGTCGAGTCAGCAGACGAGCCAACAGCAAAACACGGGATCGCAGCAACAGACTCAGCAGCAGACGGATCAGAGCACGCCGGCGGCGGGAGGACCGGGAAGCGATAACGGGCCGATTGCGATTCCGAAGAAGGCGCCGGCGCCGCCACCCCCGCCACCGCCGACGACGATCAAGAATCCTCCGGGGCTGAATAACTACTCGCTGCGGGTGGACGTGCCGGTGGTGAATGTGGACGTGGGGGTGCTGACGGAAAAGACGCACCAGTTCATTCCCAATCTGCAGGAAGACAACTTTCGGGTATTCGAGGACGGCATTCCGCAGCAGATCATCGGATTCCGGCAGGTGAAGGCGTCGATCACGGCGGTGCTGCTGCTGGAATTTGCGGCCAACAGCTACTGGTTCATCCAGGATATGTGGAACGCGGCGTGGGCCTTTACGCAGCAACTGGAGCCGCAGGACTACGTGGCGGTGGTGACCTACGACATGCACACGAACATCCTGACGGACTTCACGCAGAACAAGATGGTGGTCCAGCAGGCGCTGAACTCGCTGCAGATTCCGACGTGGAACGAATCGAACATGTTCGACGCGCTGTACGAGACGCTGGATCGGCTGTCGCGGGTGGAGGGGCGGAAATACATCATCCTGGTGGGGTCGGGGATCGATACGTTCTCGAAGATCACGCTGGACAAGATGCTGGAGAAGATCAAGGAGACGCCGAACGTAACGATCTTTACGATCAGCACGGGCGGATATGTGCGGGCGATGACGGATGACAGCGTGGGCCCGTACACCGGGATGCCGGGATTCGGCGGCTCGAGCGGGCGGATCACGATGCTGCAGGCGGATAACGAAATGCAGACCTTCGCGCGGATGACGGGCGGGATGTGGTTCGAGCCGCGCTTCCAGGCGGAGTTCCCGGACATTTTCGCGCAGATCAATGCGTCGATCCGGAACCAGTACCAGATCACGTACAAGCCGAGCAATCCGAAGATGGACGGGACGTACCGGCGCATCCGGGTGGAGCTGGTGGACAACGAAGGACATCCGCTGCGCATGGTGGATGAGAAGCACAAGCCGCTGAAGTACGACATCATCGCGCGGGACGGGTATCGGGCGCGGCAGGAAGTGCAGTGAAGCAGCGGGTAGCGGGTAGCGTTTAGGGTGTAGGGACTGGTGCATCCGTTTGGTTTCGTGGCTGCGGGTTGGGAGCCGTGCTGGGATCGACGGAAGACGTTCACCACAGAGGACGCGGAGAGCGCAGAGTTGGGAGTGGGCTCTGCCTGTTGGGGCACGCGGGACAAAGGGAACAGGTTACAGGTTGCAGGTTACGGGGAGCGGGGAACAGGGAGCAGGGAGCGCGCCTGCTGATGGCGGAGCGCGCATTTTGCGCAGCCTGTAGTCTGACATTGATCCTATGGAGCCGATCCTTGTAGCCCTGCCGGGACCGACCGGCAGCGGCAAGACCGCGCTGTCGCTCAGGCTGGCGCAGCGGTTCGGCGGAGAGATCGTCAGCTGCGACTCGGTGGCGGTGTATCGAGGGATGGAACTGGGCACGGCGAAGCCGACGGCGGAGGAGCGGCGGCTGGCGCCGCATCATCTGATCGACGTGCTGGAGCCGGATCAGTTTTGCACGGCGGGCGATTACAGCCGGATGGCGCGAGCGGCGCTGGGAGAGATTGCCGCGCGCGGGCATTTGCCGATTGTGAGCGGGGGGACGGGGCTGTATCTGCGGGCGCTGCTGGAAGGACTGTTCGCGGGGCCGGAGCGGTCGGAGGAACTGCGGGCGCGGTTGCGGCGCAGCGCCGAGCGGCGGGGCAGCGGATGGCTGCATCGAGTGCTGGCGAGGCTGGATCGCAGCGCGGCGGAGCGGATCCACAAAAACGATGAACCGAAGCTGATTCGCGCGATCGAGGTTTGCCTGACGGCGCGGCAGCCGCTGAGCGCGGCGTGGGAGGCGGGACGCGATGCGCTGAAGGGGTTCCGGATTTTGCGGATCGGGCTGGATCCGCCGCGGGCGCAACTGTACGAGCGGCTGGATGCGCGGGCGGGGGGGATGTTTGCGGCGGGGTTGGTGGAGGAGATGCGCGGGCTGATGGCGCGCTACGGCGAGGAGCCGCGGGCCTTCGATGCGCTGGGGTACCGGCAGGCGCGGGCTGTGGTTCGCGGCGAGATGAGCGAGGCGGAAGCGATAGCGGCGACGGCGCAGGGACATCGCAATTACGCGAAACGGCAGATGACGTGGTTCCGGCGCGAGGCTGAGGTGCACTGGCTGCGGGAATTCGGAGACGATGCCGCGGCGGGGGAGCAGGCGACGGCGCTGATCGAGAGCCATTTGTGAGCACCGCGGTTACAGATCGGCCGGAGATCGGCGCAAGCGGGGAGACAAAGCGCGGCGAACGCGCCTGGGCGAAGTTGCGGGGGTGCGGATGGATGCTGCTGCTGACGGCGGCAGTGTTTCTGGGAGATGGATTCCATCCGTTTGCGGGCGACGCGGGGATTTACGTGGCGGGGGTGCGGCATGCGCTGGACCCGTCGCTGTATCCGGTGAATGCGGCGTTGGTGACGGCGTTCAGCCGGTGGTCGATATTTGCAGACGCCATGGCGGTAGCGGTGCGGGTGACGCATTTGCCGGTCGCGTGGGCGCTGCTGGCGGCGCACCTGCTGTCGATCTTTCTGTTCCTGGCTGCGAACCGGGCCGTCGCGGCGGGACTGTTTGAGGAAGAGCGGGCAAGGGGTTGCGCGGTGATCCTTGCGGCGGCGTGTTTTACGCTGCCAGTGGCGGGGACGGCGCTGCCGTTGATGGATCCGTACGTGACGGCGCGGTCGTTTTCGACGCCGCTGTGCCTGCTGGCGGTGGCGGCGTGCCTGGAGGGCGAGTGGGGATGGACGGCGCTGTGGCTGGCGCTGGCGGCGGTGGTGCATCCACTGATGGCGGCGTACGCGGTTGCGTTTGTTGTGCTGTGCGCGGCGCTGAGAGCGGGACGGCGGCGGCTGGCTCTGGGAATGTGTGCGATGGGAATTGCGGCGTGCGGTGCGGCGTTTGTGTGGGCGCACGCGACGCCGGATTCGGCAGCGTACCGGGAAGCGGTGGATCTGGCGCCGCGATCGTTTTTGTTTCTGTCGCGATGGCGATGGTATGAGGACCTGGGGCTGGCGATGCCGCTGGCGCTGTTTGGGATAGCTGTGTGGAAGTTGGGAACTGCGGGCCGGCGGGGCGCGGTGTGCCTGACGTGCGTGCTGCTGGGGAGCTGCAGCGTGGCGGTGGCTGCGTGGTTTGTGCCGGCGGCGGGGCCAGCTTTGCTGGTGCGGCTGCAGGTGCTGCGCAGCTTTCACGTGATCTACGCGCTGGGCGTGATCTTGTGCGGAGGGGTGCTGGCGACGGCGATACAGCGAGCGCGATGGGTGGGCATCGCGCTGGCGACGCTGGCGTTTGCGGGGATGATTGCGGCACAGTTCGCTGCGTGGCCGGGATGCCGGCATGTGGAATGGCCGGGTGCGAGGCCGGCGAACGAGTACGTGCAGGCGTTCCTGTGGATTCGGGAGAACACGCCGCGGGATGCGGTGTTCGCGTTCGATCCACGGCTGGATTATTTGCGGGACGAGGACGAGCAGGGATTTCGCGCGATCGCGGAGCGGGAAGCGCTGGCGGACGATAAGGATGCCGGGGTGGTGGCGGAAGTTCCGCGGCTGGCGGAGCGATGGGCCGAGCAGAGGAATGCGGAGCTGCGGGTGGATGAGATGACGGACGCCGAACGCGTGGCGGCGCTGGCTCCGCTGGGAGCGACGTGGGTGCTGCTGAGGCCGGATGCGGCGACGAGCTTTGCGTGTCCGTACCGGAACGGCGCGGTGATGGTCTGCCGGATGAGGCGGTAGCCGCGGGCGCGAGGTATCCGGACTCGATCGATTGCGGACCTTTCATCATCAGCAGGTGAGGGCTCATAGCTTCGCCCTATCTATTGGATTGGGCAGAATCGGGTGCGATGATAGAAGTAATCCAGGCAGGGTTACTAATATAGCCGGAGAAGTTATCCTGAGAAGAAAGGCAAGAGCAGGGCTGACGCTGTGAAGAGCCATGATTCAGGGAGATGAAGGCGCGCATTGAGCAGGAGGGCGATGCAATGATCATAGAAATGCGCACTTATAAGACGAAGCCGGGGCGGCGAGGCGAGTTTCTGGAGATATTCAGCCACAAGTCTGTGCCGGCGCACGAAGAGATCGGGATGAAGATTCTGGGGCCGTTTCTGTCGGTGGAAGATCCGGATGCGTTTTTCTTCATGCGCGGATTTCCCGACCTGGGTTCGCGGGAGGCGATGAAGGCGAAGTTCTACGAAGGCGAGCTGTGGCGGAAAGAACTGGAAGGCACGCTGATGCCGATGCTGGACAAGTTCGACGTGGCGCTGGTGGATGATCCGGAGGGAAAGATTCGGTGGTAGGTGGGAGGCCGAATTTCACCACAGAGGACGCAGAGAACACAGAGTTGAGGATGGGCCCACCCTGTCGTCCACTGCGGGCGACAAGGGTGGAGCAGGCGGGACCAAGGGAACAGGTTACAGGTTGCAGGTTACAGGGAGCGGGGTGCAGGGAGCAGGGAATGCCACTCTGTCGTCAATTGCGGGCGACAAGGGTGGGGCACTTGACCTGGGCGGGGCAACCGCTGCTTTAGTGGCGGAAGTGGCGGATGCCGGTCAGGACCATGGCGAGACCGAGGCGGTCGGCGGCGGCGATGACGTCGCTGTCGCGGACGGAGCCGCCGGGCTGGATGACGGCGGTGGCTCCGGCCTGAGCGACGACCTCGAGACCATCGGGAAACGGGAAGAAGGCGTCGGAAGCGGCGACGCATTGGGCGAGCGGGAGCACGGCTTTCATGGCGCCGAAGCGGGCGGCATCGACGCGTGACATCTGGCCGGCGCCGACGCCGAGGGTCTGGCCGTCGCGGGCGTAGACGATGGCGTTGGACTTAACGTGCTTGCAGATTCTCCACGCAAAGAGGAGCGAGTCGAGCTCGCCGGGTGTGGGTGCGCGGCGGGTGACAGTTTTCACGTCAGCGGCAGAAACGCGGCCGAGATCGGCGTCCTGAAGAAGCAGTCCGCCGGAGACCTGCTTCAGCACGCGCTTGTCGGCGGCGGGGCGGACAATGACGAGGCGGAGATTCTTTTTGGCGGCGAAGCGCTCGCGGGCTTCGGGAGTGAAGCCGGGAGCGGCGATGGCTTCGACAAAGAGCGCAGACATTTCTTCGGCGGCGTCGCCGTCGACTTCGCGATTGACGCCGATGACCGATCCGAAAGCGGAGACGGGATCGGCGACGAGGGCCTTGCGGTAAGCGTCAAGAACGTCGGAGCCGGTGGCTGCGCCGCAGGGATTGGTGTGCTTGATGATGGCGACCATGGGATCGTCGAATTCCTGGCAGAGGGCCCAGCAGGCGTCGAGGTCGACGAGGTTGTTGTAGCTGAGCTCCTTGCCCTGAAGCTGCTCGGCGGCGGCGACACCGGCACCGGAGCCGTCGACATAAAGGGCGGCTCGCTGGTGAGGGTTTTCGCCGTAGCGCAGGGACTGCGCGAGGGGGTAGACGATGCGCAGGGCGGCGGGAAAGTCGTCGCTGAATTGCACGGGGGCGTGCGCGCCGGCCTGGGGAGCGGGCAGCCGTTCGAGGGTGTTAGCGATCGCGGTGTCGTAGGCAGCGGTAGCGGCAAAGGCACGCTGGGCGAGGCGCCAGCGGGTTTCGAGCGAGAGCGCGCCGTGATGAGCGGCGAGCTCTTCGGCGAGGGAGGGGTAGTCGCCGGGCGACGTGACGATGGCGACGTCTTCGAAGTTCTTGGCGGCGGAGCGGACCATGGAGGGCCCGCCGATGTCGATGTTTTCGATGATTTCGGGGAAGGCGACGCCGGGCTGGGCGGCGGTTTTCTCAAAAGCGTAGAGATTGACGACCACCATATCGACGGGCTCGATGCCGTGGGCGGCGACCTGGTCGCGATGGCGGGGATCGTCGCGGCGGAAGAGGATGCCACCGTGGACTTTGGGGTGGAGGGTCTTCACGCGGCCGTCGAGCATCTCAGGAAAGCCGGTGAGATCGGCGATGTCGCGGACGGCGAGGCCGGCGTCGCGGAGGGCTTTGGCGGTGCCTCCGGTGGAGACGAGCTCGACGCCGTGAGAGGCGAGCTGCCGGGCGAAGGAGACGAGGCCTGTTTTATCCGTCACGCTCAGCAGCGCGCGGGCGATACGTTTTTCACCGCTCAAAGATTTTCTCCGCAGGAATGGGAATGGGATGAGAGTGCCGACATAAAAAATTGTAA
>Ga0335075_10008689_pt1 | contig 15547 bp, 12 predicted proteins | sample Lox_Sample_24_FD_206723 | JGI IMG/M metagenome (GOLD analysis project Ga0335075, IMG submission 206723) | Soil microbial communities from Loxahatchee National Wildlife Refuge, Florida, United States - Lox_Sample_2.4 | ecosystem: Environmental > Terrestrial > Soil > Wetlands | place: USA... | reverse complement strand
CCCTTCGTCGAGGAGCCCGGTTTCCCTTGCCCAGATGACGCCATCTCTTCTGGATCCGGCCAGGTGCGGGCTGACGCGGAACTGGTACGGCATGTGCAGCGGCGGCACGCCAAGATGGCCGACCGGCTGAAACGGCACGTGGCCGAACTGGTTCATCCGTGTCTTCGCGCCGGTACTTCTTTCTTGTGCCACGCCTTGGTTCATGTACCGGCTTGACCTGGTGTGCCACTCGTGCCCGCCCGCCTGCCAGTCCTGCAGCCCCTTCGCGTAGGCGGCGACTCTTCCCGTCTCATCCGCTGTGGCCTGCCGGTCGGCGAGCATGGCGGGGACCTCGGCCAGCGCGGTGTGCTCAAACTGCTGCAGCCGCGAGGTCAGCAGGTCGTTGACCAGTTCGGCGGCCTCCTGCGTGGGCACGTCCAGGAACTTCTCGAAGACCAGGACCGCGTTGGAGTTCTCCCCCTCCTCCTGCACCTCGCGCTGGTAGGAGAACAGGTCGTTGCGCAGGTGCACCGCGTCCGCGAACGTGTCGGTGAGCACCTGGATCTGCCGGTTCTTCGCGAGCCTGCCAGGAAGCTCGGCCCCTGCGGCGAATTCAACAAGGTTCGCCGACCAGGGCGCCCCGCCGACCCGGCGCCGCATCTGCATGTATTCGACCGGGTTGGCGATCCGGCCTCTGTCGATGTTATCCAGTTCCCACATCGACTCGACCATCAGGTTGTGCGTACTGGTGCGGAATCTCTCCTGCCAGGCTGGCGACATTTCTGGCGCGGTCCGCTGCCACAGGTCCTTGAGCCCGGCCTCGGCGGGGTTCCCCGGCTCCTGGTCGATGTCTGCTGCCAGGAAACGTTCGAGGTCGCTGAGGTAGGCGCGGGCACCCTCGCGATCGCGGCTGTGCTTGAAGTGCTCAAGGAAATGATCGTCAAAGAAGAACACCCAGACATACCAGTCGGTGATCAGGTCCAGCGTCGCCTGATCGCAGTCGGGATGGGTGTAGGCGCACATCAGCGGGTAGTCCATCGTGTTCAGCGCGGCCTCGTCCCAGACGACGCCGCCACTGGGCTTCGGCGCGTCCAGCATGCCCATCCGCCGGGCCCACCCGATGCTGTGCTCGCGGGCCCCGGCCAGGTTCGGGTTAAGCCGGGCCGGATACGGCAGGTAAAACTCCGGAAGCGTGAATGCCTGCATGCAGTCACCATGACACGGAGAGTAATGGTCCGGCAAGAGCAGGTGACCGGATTGAACGCAATCGCGTTAGGTATCGCGGTTACGTATATGTGCCGATGCCGGAGGCAAGTGCGGCAGCACACACTGGTGCCGTGATTCACTTGTCCGACCTGAACCCGGGAGGGCTGACCGGGCGAGCGGCGGAGACGGCGGCGATCCGCCACTCGCTGGCTCGTTCCCGGCTGGTAACCGTCACCGGCCTGCCGGGTGTCGGCAAGACCGCGACCGCGATCACGGCCGCGCTGGGAGTCCACGACAGCTTCCCCGACGGCGTCGCGCTGGTCAGGCTGGACACGCTGCAGGACGAGGCGCTATTGCCGCATACGATCGCGGCCGCCATGCAACTGCCAGACACGTTCGCCGCGAGCCCGCTCATATCGCTTACCGACCAGCTTGAGGGCAAGCGCATGCTGCTGCTGCTCGACACCTGCGAGCACCTGCTTGGCGCGTGCGCCGCCACCACGTCTGCGATCACCGAGCTGTGCCCGGGCATCCAGGTGCTCGCGACGAGCAGGGAACCGCTCCGGGTGCCCGGCGAGGACCTGATTGCCATCCAGCCGCTGCCCGTGCGCGACGCGGTCCAGCTGCTCGGGCGGCCGGAAGACTGGCGGCTTGGCAGGCCGGAAGACTGGCAGCACGGGCGGTACCGGGTGGCGCGTGCCGTGTGCGAACGGCTGGACCGGCTGCCGCTCGCTCTGGGCATGGCGGCCCGCCAGCTCGCCTTCGGGTCGCTCGACGCGCTGCTGACCGGGCTCGACGGCGGCTACGGATTCCTCTCCGACCCGAGCGCCTCCGTCGCGCGCCTCCGCACGCTGCACGCGGCGATCGGATGGAGCCACCAGTTGTGCACGCCAGCCGAACGCCTGCTGTGGGCGAGGCTGGCGGTGTTCGAGGACGTGTTCTCCGTGAAGGACTGCCTGGAGGTGTGCGTGACCACGCATCTCAGCGACGAGACCGTAACGGTCGGCGTGGCGATGCTGGCGGAGCGATCGCTCCTGCTGCGAGAAAGCGGTGAGCCGCCCCGGTACATCATGCCGCGGGTGATCCGCTCGTACGGCCTCGGCATGCTGCGACGGCTCAGCGAGGACGAGGAGATGCGGCGCAGGTACCGGCGCTGGCGGAGCGGCCCGCGGCGGAACGAGGTCTGGAGCTGAGCCCTCCTCGTACGGGAGGAAAGACATTGCGCGTATTGCGCCGCAGAGTGTCATCATCCAATTACCAAGCCTGCGAACGCATGTCGGGGACCGGCAGAGCGTCGACATCTTGATGTCGCTCGCCGCGAGTAAATGACCACGCCATGATATGCTGGTAGCGCTCCCCCGGCTCAGTTCCGGGTGCAGCTTGCCACCTGGCTTACGTCGAGCCGTCCCATATCGTGATACGTTCTTTTTGCTCGACACAACACGCGGCGAGGTTTGCATGGCACCCGGCTTAACGCAGCGACGTCTGGGCGAACTGCCCGTAGAGGTCACCGGGTTCGTCGGCCGACGCAGTGAACTGGCGAAGCTCTCCACTTTGCTGCGGACCGCGAGGCTGGTGACTGTGACTGGCCCCGGCGGTGTCGGCAAGACGCGCTGCGCGCTGCGCGCCGCCGCACGGCTTAGCGATCGGTACACCGATGGTGTCTACCTGGCCGAGCTAGCCGGCCTGCGCGACCCGGAGCTGCTGCCGCACACGATCGCCACCGTCCTCGGCCTGCCCGACCAGGACACCCGGCCCCCGATCGACGCGGTACTCGACTACCTGCGCGAACGGCAGGTGCTGCTGATCCTGGACACCTGCGAGCACCTGATCGATGCGAGCGCCGCGCTAACCGGCACGCTGCTGCGCGGCACCAAAGGCGTGACCTTGCTCGTCACCAGCAGGCAGCCGCTGGACGTGGCCGGCGAGCGCATCTGCCGGATCCCGCCGCTGCCCGTGCCGGCCCTCGGCACCGCTGGTGCCGACCCCAGGCGCCGGGCACCCGGTAGCTCGGTGCGCAGTAGCCCGGCACGCAGCGGCCCGGCGCGCAGCGGCCCAGCAGAGCCCGGCCGCGGCGACGCGGTCGAGCTGTTCGCGCAGCGCGCCGCCGACGTGATACCGGGATTCGCGGTCACCGACGCCAACCGCGCCGACGTGATCAAGTTGTGCTGGTGGCTGGATGGCATCCCGCTGGCGATCGAGCTGGCCACGGTCCGGCTCCGCGCGGTACCGCTCGATCAGCTCGCCGAGCGCCTGGAGGACCGCTTCCTGCTGCTGACCGGCGAGCGGAGGGACGCGCTGCCGCACCACCAGACGCTGCGCACCGCCATCCAGTGGAGCTACGACCTGTGCACGCCGGCCCAGCAGGTGCTGTGGGCCCGCCTGTCAGTGTTCGCCGGCGGTTTCTCCATCGCCGACGCCGAGCAGATCTGCGCCGATGAGACGCTAAGCCAGATGGACGTGGTAAGGGCGCTGATTGACCTGGTCGACAGGTCTGTGGTGGCGCAGGTCGACGACCGGTACCGGCTGCTGGATACGATCAGGGAGTTCGGGGCGGAGAAGCTGGCCGAGTCCGGGCAGGAAAGCACGGTCCGCCGTCGGCACGCCGTCCGCTATGCGGCGATGGCCAGGTACTTCGGCGCCAACCCCACCGCGGAGGACCAGCTCGATCGTTACCGTGAGCTGCGCGTGGAACACGACAACCTCCGCGCCGCGCTCAACTACGCCTTCGCCGCGGGTGACATGGACGCCGAGGCGGCCAGCCTGGCCACCGACCCGTACGCGTACTGGCAGATCTCCGGCCTGCTCGGCGAGGGCAGGTACTGGATGGCCAAGGTGCTCGACCGGTACCCCGGACCCTCGCCGAAGCGCGCCTGGGCGCTGGTCATGATCGGCATCCTGGCCACGTTGCAGGGGGAGCTAGCCGACGCGCTAGCCGCCATCGACGAAGGCATAGCGATCGCGGAGGATCTGGGCGACGTGCTGACGGCCGCACGTGGCTACGGGACCCGCACGCTGGCCAGCGGGTTCGCCGGCCAGCACGAGGAGGCAGCCGTCGCCGGCGCGACGGCGGCGCAGCGAGCGGCTGCGATCGAGGACTTTCCCGGTCTGGTGGCGCTGGACGTGGAGATGGCACTGCTGTACTTCGGCACCGGCGAACCGCAACTGGCCCTCGACCGGTGCAAGCAGGGCCTGGGGCGATTCCGGCCCGGTAGCAGTGAACGGTGGATGCAAGGCTGGCTGAACTGCTATGCCGGCCTGGCCCAGTTCCTGCTCGGCGCACTAGAGGACAGTGCTGCCACGCTGCGCACCGCGCTGGCCATGAAGTATGAGCTGGGCGACATCGTGGGAATAGCCTATTGCCTGGAGGCGCTCGGCTGGCTGGCCGCGGCCTGGAAACGGTACGACCGCACCGCGTGGCTGCTCGGTGCCGCCGACACGCTCTGGGATCGGGTGGGCCGCAGGATGAGTGGCGACGCCGCGCTTGAGCAACTGCGCCAGCAGGCGGTCATGGCGGCCGATGACGCACTCGGACCCGTACGCTACACAACGCTGTACCACCGAGGGGCACGCGACACGCTGGGGCACGTGGTAGACCTCGCGGCAGGCGATGAGGACGTGGCAGCCCTCGCGGGCGGCGGGCAGCGCAAGCGGTCCGGCCACCCGCCGGCCGCGCTCGTCGCAGGCCGCCCGGTCGGTCGGGACGGCACCGACGCGCACGCCGCCTTCCTCCAGCTCACCAGCCGGCAGCGGCAGATCGCGGCGCTCGTCGCGGAGGGCCTGTCCAACCGGGAGATCGCCGAGCGGCTAGTGATCTCCAAGCGCACCGTGGACACGCACATCGACCACATCTTCGGCCGCCTCGGCGTCTCATCGCGCATGCAACTGGCCGCCTGGCTAGCGTCCTCGGGTATGAGCCAGTAACAGCTGGGGGCCTAGGGCACGGGCGCAGGCGGCCCACGGGTAGATTCTGCGGTGGAACCATGACGGGAGGAGACGACATGGCGGTGCCGGCACTCACGCAGCGAAAGGCCTGGCAGGCGCTCACGCAGCACTACGAGGAGATCAAGGGGCGGCATCTGCGCGATGAGTTCGCGGCCGACCCCGGGCGAGGCGAGCGGCTGACGGCGCAAGCCTGCGGCATCTACCTCGACTACTCGAAGAACCGGGTCACCGACGAGACAATGCGTCTGTTGATCGCGCTGGCCGAGGAGTCGGAGGTAGCCGAGCGCCGGGACGCCATGTTCCGCGGTGAGCACATCAACGTGTCGGAGGACCGTGCCGTGCTGCACGTCGCACTGCGCATGCCGGGCACCTCGCAGGTAATGGTGGACGGCGTGAACGTGGTGCGTGAGGTGCACGATGTGCTGTCGCGCATGGTGGAGTTCACACTCAAGGTCAGGTCCGGTGAGTGGCGCGGATATACCGGCAAGCCGGTCAAGAACGTGATCAACGTGGGCATCGGCGGCTCCGACCTGGGGCCGGTGATGGCCTACGAGGCGCTCAAGCACTACTGCACCAGGGACATCCAGTTCAGGTTCGTATCCAACGTGGACTCCACCGACTTCGCCGAGGCCACCCGCGACCTGGACCCGGCGGAGACGCTCTTCATAATCTCGTCCAAGACGTTCGGCACGCTGGAAACGCTGACCAATGCGCGGTCCGCCAGGGACTGGGTGGTCGGCGCGCTCGGGTCGCAGGACGCGGTAGCGTCGCATTTCGTGGCGGTGTCGACCAACGCCGAGCGGGTCGAGGCATTCGGTATCGACACCGGTAACATGTTCGGGTTCTGGGACTGGGTCGGCGGCCGCTACTCAATGGACTCGGCCATCGGGCTATCCACGATGCTGGCGCTTGGACCCGACCAGTTCGGCGACATGCTGGCTGGCTTTCACGACATGGACGAGCACTTCCTCAACGCGCCGCTACAGCAGAACCTGCCGGTGCTGATGGGGCTGCTCGCGGTCTGGTACCGGGACTTCTTCGGCGCGCAGACGGCCGGCGTGATGCCGTATGAGCAGTACCTGAAACGGTTCCCCGCGTACCTGCAGCAGCTCACCATGGAGTCCAACGGCAAGCACGTCACGCTGGACGGCACGCACGTAGACTACGACACCGGTGCCGTGTACTGGGGCGAGCCGGGCACCAACGGGCAGCACAGCTTCTACCAGCTGATCCACCAGGGCACTCAGCTGATCCCGGTCGACCTCCTCGGGTTCGCCAAAGCGCTCAACCCGATCAGGGACCACCACGACATCTTGTCCTCCAACGTCTTCGCCCAGGCCCAGGCGCTCGCCTTCGGCAAGACCTTGGACGAAGTGCTGGCCGAAGGAACCCCGCCGGAGATAGCGCCGCACCGGGTGATGGAGGGCAACCGGCCGTCCAACGTGCTGCTCGCCGAGATCCTCACCCCGCGCCTGCTGGGTTCGCTGGTCGCGCTCTACGAGCACAGCGTGTTCACTCAGGGCGCCATCTGGGGCATAGATTCGTTCGATCAGTGGGGGGTAGAGCTTGGCAAGGTACTGGCAGTCAAGATCATCCCGGAGCTGACGAGCGTGGACGAGCCTTCGCTGAGTCATGATTCATCAACGAACGCACTCATCCGCCGCTACCGATCCTTGAAAGGCGCGTAACAGACAATGGCAACCGACAAGCCCATGCAGCTTGGCATGATAGGGCTCGGCCGGATGGGTGCGAACCTGGTCCGCAGGCTGATGCGCGACGGCCACCGCTGCGTCGCCTACGATGTCAACGCCGACGCGATCAAGATGCTGGAGGCCGAGGGCGCCGACGGCGCTTCCTCGCTGACAGATTTTGTCGGCAAGCTCGACAAACCGCGCAACATCTGGATCATGGTCCCGGCCGGCATCGTAGACTCCACGCTGGACCAGCTGGTCCCGCTGCTCGACACCGACGATGTCGTGATCGACGGCGGCAACTCCTACTACCGCGACGACATCACCAGGGCCAGGGCGCTCAAGGCGAAAGGCATCCACTACGTGGACTGCGGCACCAGCGGCGGCGTATGGGGCCTAGACCGCGGCTACTGCCTGATGATCGGCGGAGACGACGCGGCCGTACAGCGGCTCGAGCCGCTGTTCCTCACCATCGCGCCAGGCCGCGGGTCGGCGGAGCTGACGCCAGGACGCGACGGATCGAGCTCGGCCGAGCAGGGATACCTACACTGCGGCCCGTCCGGTGCCGGGCACTTCGTCAAGATGGTGCACAACGGCGTCGAGTACGGCATGATGGCGGCGATCGCCGAGGGCCTGTCGATCATCAAGCACGCCGACGCCGGCCTGCACCAGGAGGAAATCGACGCGGAGACGGCGCCGCTGCGCTCCCCCGAGGCTTACCAGTACGAGATCAACGTCGCCGACGTCGCCGAAGTCTGGCGGCGCGGGTCGGTGGTGAGTTCCTGGCTGGTCGACCTGACCGCCGCCGCGTTCGCCAAGTCCCCGGACCTGAACGACTTCAGCGGCCACGTGTCCGACTCCGGCGAGGGCCGCTGGACGGTGCTGGCAGCGGTCGACACCGGCGTGCCCGCCTCGGTGATCGCCGCCTCGCTGTACGAGCGGTTCGAGTCCCGGGACAACGGCGCGTTCACCGGCAAGATCCTGTCCGCGATGCGGTCGGAGTTCGGCGGACACGCGGAAAAGAAATCGTGAGCGAGCATGCGGGGCGCCGCTTCGCGGCGCCCCGCATGCGAGCGGACAAGGAGAGCAGGGCGTTATGGCAAAGAACGGTCACCCCCGGCCGGATGATCACGTTATCGTCTTGTTCGGTGCCACCGGCGACCTCGCTAAGCGCAAGCTTCTGCCCGGCCTGTACCACCTGTTCGTGGCCGGGCTGCTGCCGAAGGACTTCCGGGTCATCGGGTCCTCGCCGCACTCGTTCGCGTGCACCGACGAGGTATTCCGTGCGCATGCCAAGGACGCGGTCACGCAGTTCGGCAACACCAAGCCAGACGGCCAGTGGCCCGACTTCGAGAGCCGACTGTCGTTCGCCGTGGCGGAGCCGGGCAATTATGCCGGCCTGGTTGCCGCGGTATCGGCGGCGGAGAAGGCTATAGGCGGCTCGGTGCACCGGCTTTTCCATCTGGCCATTCCCCCGGTCGCGTTCTCCTCGATGGTGGCGATGCTCGGTGAGTCCGGCCTGGCCAACGCCGACTCACACGTGATCATCGAGAAGCCGTTCGGCACCGACCTGGCGTCCGCACGGCAACTGAACTCCGACGTCCACAAGGTGTTCAGCGAGGATCAGGTCTTCCGCATCGACCACTTCCTCGGCAAGGAGTCGGTCGACAACATCCTCGCGTTCCGGTTCGCGAACGGCCTGTTCGAGCCCGTGTGGAACCGGTCTCACATCCAGTACGTGCAGATAGACGTGCCGGAGACGCTGTCGATCGAGGGCCGCGCGGCGTTCTACGACGCGACCGGCGCGTACCGGGACATGGTCGTCACCCACCTGTTCCAGGTGCTCGCGTTCATCGCCATGGAACCGCCGGTGTCGCTGTCGGCCAAGCACCTGCGCGACGAGAAAGAGAAGGTCTTCGAGTCGCTCCGGCCGCTGGACGTCCGGCGCGTAGTGCGCGGGCAGTATTCCGGTTACCTGGATGAGCCGGGTGTGGCCGCCGGCTCCGACACCGAGACGATGGTCGCGGTGCGGACAGAGGTGGAGAACTGGCGCTGGCACGGGGTGCCGTTCTTCCTGCGTTCCGGCAAGAGCATGGGCGCGTCGCGGCAGGTGGTGACGCTCGGCTTCCGCGAGCCGCCGCTGCGGATGTTCCGCACTCACCGCAAGGACATCCCGACCGGGCGGCTCAACGAGATCGTCATCGACTTCGCCGACCCCGGCTCGATCAAGACCGAGTTCCTGGCCAAGGTTCCCGGCCCGGAGCTGACGCTCGGCCACTCCGAGATGGTGTTCAGCTATAAGGACTCGTTCGCGGCGGCCAACGCGCTTGAGGGCTACGAGCGGCTGATCCTGCTCGCGATGATCGGCGACCAGTCGCTGTTCACCAGGTCGGACGGCGTCGAGCGGGTGTGGGAGATCTCCGCGCCGCTGCTCGACGAACCGCCGGCGGCCGAACAGTACCCGCCCGGCTCATGGGGCCCGGAGTCGGTGGACAGGCTCATCGCCCCGTACCGCTGGCACCTGCCCGACTGACCCCGCCCGGCCCACTTTATGGGACTTCGTTTCCGACGATACGGACACCGCGGGCCCGGTGAGCGGCCAGAACGGGACATAACACCCGCACAGTCAGCGATTCCGGTTATCGTGTGTAGTTGCACCCCCCATGAGGGGTGCAACTACACACGCTCATTCGATTAATCGCCTCAGCCAGTGAGATAGCACAGGTGCACCCTTCGGGCGGCCGGGGTTGGCAACCGGTCTCCCCGTAAAGTGGGCCAGAGTCATCTGACCCAGCTGGCACCGCTGACACCTCGCTTTGGGCGGCATGGCTCAGGGTACGGACACCTGCCGGCACCATCGGTCACCATTTGCGGACAGTATCGGTATCGGAGGTGAATGCCCGGCTGGCCGGGGGATATGGCTGGCGAATGGTGAGGCGCCCCTTACTCATCACGCCGATCCGCTGGGCGCGGCGGACCACGGTGCTGTCATGGCTGACCAGGATCAGCGTGATGCCGTGCTCGCGCCACAGCGATTCGAGCAGGTTCACGATCTCGTCCCTGGTGTCTTCGTCGAGGTTCCCCGTCGGCTCGTCGGCCAGCAGCACCCTGGGGTCCTTGACCAGGGCCCGGGCGATCGCGACGCGCTGCTGCTGGCCTCCCGACAATTCGGCGGGAAGGTGCTGGGCACGATCACCAAGGTCCACCGATTCCAGGGCCTGGGCGACGCGCCGCCGGCGTTCCGATGCGATCATCTTCAACGGGATCAGGGCAGCTTCCACATTCTCCCGCGCGGACAGCGTGGGAATGAGGTTGAACGTCTGGAACACGAAGCCAAACGACCGGGCTCTTACCTCCCGTGCCGCCGGGTCCTTGCCGTCGAAGGTGACGCTGCCCTCGGTGGGAGCGTCAAGGCCCCCGAGCAGTTGCAGCAGCGTGGTCTTGCCGTGCCCGGTCTTGCCCTGCACCGCGAGCCACTCCCCCTCGCGGATGTCCAGGTCGAGACCGCGCACGGCGGGGATCACGCGGTTGCCTTTGCGGTAGATCTTGCTGACGCCAGACAGGCGGTAGGCGATGTTGTCCACGTCTTTCACCCGATCTTCTGTAGAGCGGTAGCCGGACGGAGCCGGGCGGCACGCCAGCCGCCGAGCGAGCCGGCCAGCAGGCCGCCGGCGATGGCGAGGAGCACGGCGAGCACGATCGCGGTGACCGTAACGCTCGCGGACATGGGCACGGAGACGGTGGCGTGCGCGGGGGACTGGAGGCTGGAGAACTGCTGGCCGGGCCCGGCCGTCTGGGTCTGCGGGCCCGTGCTCGCGACTGGAATCGAGGCGGTCAGCGGATGCGCTACCGCGCGGATGATCGCGACGCCGGCGAAACCGAAGCCTATTCCGGCCAGGCCGCCGATGATGCCGGTGGTGACGGACTCGCCGAGCACCTGGCCGACGATGCGGCCACCAGACCAGCCGAGTGCCTTCAGCGTGCCGAACTCACGGACGCGGCGGGATACGGCTGCGCTGGTGAGCAGGCTGGCCAGCGCGAACGCGGCGATCAGGACAAGTATGGCCAGCCACTTGCCGAGGTCGTTGGCGAGCTTCGCGGCGCTGGCCAGGGAGCCGGTGACCTGGCTGGCCAGGTTCGCCGAACTGCTGACCGTCGCCTTCGGCACGACCCGCTGGATCTCCTGCTGGATCAGCGGGATGTCGGAGTCGCTCGCCGCGGTGACGTAGATCGTGGTCACCTGGTTTTTCAGCGAGGCGCCGGTCGCCGGGTTGGTGGCGAGTGCCTGCGCGCGGGCGAGCGGGATGTAGACGTCCGGCGGGCTGGCGGCCTCGTCCTGACTGAGAATGCCGATGACCGTGAATTTCGTGTGCGCGAGCGTGATCGTGCTGTTCAGCGTCAAGCCGTGGGCGATCGCGTAGTTCGCATCGACGAGCGCCCCGTTCCTGTCCGCGTCTGTACCGGTGAACGAGCGGCCTTCGGTGAGCCGGGCGCTGGCCAGCGGGCCGTAACCAGCATGCGCGACGTCTGTTCCGTCGACGCTGGTCGACGTCGGCTGCGGCATGGTGGTCGCGTTCGCGCCGGGGATCGTGATCCGGTTATCGGTCAGCTGCAGCCCGCCGACGGCGTTCGTCACGTCGCGCAGGCGGGCGATCTCGCTGACGTCATCCTCGTCGATCGGGCCGTTGTTGAAGGAGCTGAGCTGGTCGATCACCGAGCCCGGCCCGATCTCGGAGCATGTCCCGTTGACGCAGTCCTGGCCACCGCTCGGGGTGACCATAATCCGGGTACCGCCGCCGCCCGTCGGCGGTGCCGGTTTCATTGTGACAGTGAGGTCGGTGCCGATGCCGTACAGGCTGGCCAGGACCTTGCCCTGGGCGTTCCGTACGCCGGCGGAGGCGCCCATCACGGTGACGACCAGGCCAACGCCGATGGCAAGGCCGAGGGCGATGAAGACCGCCTGTCGCATTCGGTTGCGGAGTTCGCGCCGCAGATACGTGAGGAAGAACATACCTGCTTGGTGTACGCGGGACCGCGTTGCGCCAGGGTTACACCGGGCGGCCAGCGTCACATTCTGGCGGTCTGCTCCGTCAGTTCCTATGTATGCAAAAGAGCGAACCAAGGAGCTAACCATGGAAGCACGGCTCAACTACATCGCCAATCCCGTCGCGATGAACTTCGCCAAGCGCCTCAACGGGGCGGTCGCGGTCTTCGAAGACTCGGGCCTGCCGCATGCGACGCAGGAGCTGGTGAAGATCAGGGCCAGCCAGATCAACGGCTGCGCCGTCTGCCTGGACATGCACACCAAGGACGCCCTGCATGCCGGGGAGACCCAGGCCCGGCTGAACATGGTCGCGGCCTGGCGGGAGGCCACCGTGTTCACCGAGGCCGAGCGCGCGGCGCTCGAACTCGCTGAGCAGGGCACCAGGCTTGCCGACGGCGGCGAGGTCACCGACGAGGCCTGGCAGAACGCCGCCAAGCACTATGACGAGGCACAGCTCACCGCGCTGGTGGTTCTCATCGGCGTCATCAACCTCTACAACCGCCTGAACGCCATCACCCGCCAGCCGGCCGGCGACTACCAGCCCGGCCAGTGGGGGTAAACCGGCGTTACTCGCGTGCAACCGTCCGCCGGGCAAGGTGGGCCCGAAAGGACGGTGGCGGCTATGGAAACCGGCAAGCCAGAGGAATGGCACATCGCCACGGGCCCGGACGGCTCGCAGGACTGGCCAGGGACGGACGACCAGCAGGACGACCCGTGGTATGAGGGTGATCCGGACGACGACCCGTGGGGTGAGCCGGGCGCGGAACACCAGTTGTACGGACCGGGTCCCGGCGGAAAGCGGGGGCTCACCGGGAGCCCGGGCCTGCTCACCGCCGCAGTGGCCATCGCCGCGGCGGCGGCCGGGGCGGCAATCGGGCTGGCGTTCGTGCGGCTGCCCGTGTCGCACGCCTCCTCTTCCTCCCCCTCCCCGCCGACGTCGTCGTCCTCGGCGCCGCGTCCGGCGTTCGGCGGCGGAGGATTGCAGATCAGCATGGTCGGCACCGTGCTGGCGGTCAGCGCGCACTCGATCACGATCGGCGGTGCCGGCCCGTCGGTAACGGCGGCTATCACCAGCGAGACGCGGTTCACCGGGCGCGTGACCAGGACCGGGAGCATTAAGGTCGGCAGCGAGGTCGCCGCGGACATCTCCGGGTCGGGCAGCTCACTGACCGTGACGACGATTCAGGATCCGGCGGCCCAGTAACCAGCGCGCAACCTCACCCGTTGCACCATATGAACGGAGGTGCCGGGTATGCGGGTGCTGGTTATCGAGGACGACAGTGAGCTCGCGGACGCGATCGCCGCCGGGCTGCGCCAGGAGCAGATGGCCGTAGACGTCGCCTATGACGGGACGACCGGGCTTGACCGGGCGCTGTTCACCGACTACGACGTCATCGTGCTGGACCGGGACCTGCCCGGACGCCACGGAGACGGGGTGTGTGCCGAGCTGGTGCGGGCCGGGTGCAGGAGCCGGGTGCTCATGCTCACCGCGTCCGGCGCCGTCGAGGACCGCGTGGACGGGCTGAGCCTGGGCGCGGACGACTACCTGCCCAAGCCGTTCGCGTTCGCCGAGTTCGTCGCCAGGCTGCGCGCGCTGATGCGCCGCAACCAGCCGGCGCTCGCCCCGGTGCTGGAGAACAGCGACCTTCGGCTCGACCCGGCGCGGCGCACGGCCAGCCGGGCAGGCCGGCCGCTGGACCTCGGCCCCAAGGAGTTCGGCGTCCTTGAGCTGCTGCTGGCCGCGCAGGGGCGGGTAGTATCCGCCGAGGAGATGCTGGAGCGGGTCTGGGATGAGATGGCCGATCCGTTCACGTCCGCGGTCAAGGTGACGGTCAGCCGGCTGCGTCGCAAGCTCGGCGAACCGCCGGTCATCGAGACGATGGCCCAGGCCGGCTACCGGATCCGGGGGCATTGAGATGCTCAGGCTCCCCCGCAGGACCGTGCGGCTCCGGCTCACGCTGCTGTACGTCGGCTTGTTCTTCGCGTCCGCCGCGTGCCTGCTGGTGATCACCTATTTCCTTGTCGCCCGTGAGCTGCCGTCGGTCACGGGGTTCACTCAGGCCAGTTCCCCCTCGCCCGGCGGTGACTTCTTCATCTCCAATGGCACCGGACCCAGTGCCGGCTGCCCGGGGCAGACCACAAGCGCTCTCCCGACAGCAGAACAGATGACCACGTGCGTGGACTACCTCGTCCGGCAGAACATCCTGCTGCGCACCGGCACGCTGAACAAGCTGCTGATCGAATCCGGCATCGCGCTTGGCATCATGGCGGTCGTCTCGGTCGGCCTTGGCTGGCTGATGGCGGGCAGGGTGCTCGGTCCGCTGCGCGTGATCACCGCGGCCGCTCGCCGTGTCTCGGCACGCAACCTGCACGAGCGGATCGCCATGACCGGCCCGGACGACGAGCTGAAGGAACTCGGTGACACCTTCGATCAGCTGCTCGGCCGCCTTGAGTCCTCGTTCCGCGCGCAACGGCAGTTCGTCGCGAACGCCTCGCACGAGCTGCGGACGCCGCTGGCCAGACAGCGCACAGTGCTTGAGGTGGCCCTCCGCGACGAGCACGCGACCCCCGGCAGCCTGCGCACCGCTTGCGAGCGGGCGCTGGCCGCCGGTGAGCAGCACGAGCGGCTGATCGCCGCGATGCTCACGCTCGCCCGCGGCGAGCGCGGCCTTGACCGGTTCGACCCGTTCGACCTCGCCGAGATCACCGAGGACGCGCTGCTCGCCCGGGACACCGACGGCCTGAACGTCACCGCGGATCTCCGCCCCGCCCCGGCGTCCGGCGACCCGGACCTGGCCGAATGCCTGGTCGCTAACCTCCTCGACAACGCGATCCGCTACAACGAGCCGGGCGGTCCGCTGGAGATCGGCTCCGGCATGCGCGGCGGACGCCCGTTCCTCGCGGTCAGCAACGGCGGCCAGGTGGTGCCAGCCGACCAGCTCGGCAGGCTCTTCCAGCCGTTCCAGCGAATGACTGCCGTGCGCGGCGCCACCGCCAGGGACGGCCTGGGCCTCGGGCTGGCGATCGTGGCCGCGATCGCGGCCGCGCACGGCGCGGAGCTGCGCGCGCGACCACGTGCGCCAGGCGGGCTGGACGTCGAGATCGTGTTCCCGGCCAGGGAACCGCTATTCGCGAACACCGTCAGCTGACTGCTGCGGCGCATGTACCTGCCTGTCTACGCTGTATGTATGGAGCAGGCCGATCTGGGTCGTGAGCGTTACATCAGCATCACCACATTCCGGCGCGACGAGAGTCCGGTCGCGACCCCGGTCTGGATAGTGGCCGGCAGCGGCCACCTGTACGTGTGGACCGGAGCGCGGACCGGGAAGGCAAAGCGGATCAGGCGTAACCCCGCGGTGACGGTCGCGCCGTGTACCGCGCGCGGCACGCCGACCGGCCCGGCCGTGCCCGCCAAGGCGCAGATTGTGCCAGCGGCCAGCCTGCCCCAGGTCTGGCGGCTGTTCCTGGCCAAGTACGGCATCCAGCTGCGGGCGATCATGTGGTCGAGACGGATCAGCGGCCTGCTGCGGCGCGGCCGGCCGCCGACCGAGCGGGTCTTCCTGGAGCTGACCCTGACGAACGCCTGAAATCGCGCTGGCTCGCGCTGTCGCGGGGTGGGGCGGGGGGGGGGGGGCGCCGGCGCCCCCCCCGCACCCCCGGGGAAGAACCCCGGGGGGCCCGG
>Ga0335075_10008688_pt1 | contig 15547 bp, 10 predicted proteins | sample Lox_Sample_24_FD_206723 | JGI IMG/M metagenome (GOLD analysis project Ga0335075, IMG submission 206723) | Soil microbial communities from Loxahatchee National Wildlife Refuge, Florida, United States - Lox_Sample_2.4 | ecosystem: Environmental > Terrestrial > Soil > Wetlands | place: USA... | reverse complement strand
CCGCGGAGATACTGTCCTGAAAATGCCACCAGGAAGGGCTCACGAGTCGCCGAAGTTGCAGCGTAAATCCGCGACTGATGTTCCGCGAGCATCGGGTGACCGCTCTGCTGGACGAGCGCAAGCTGGCTCTCCTCATCCGGCAGCACGGCATCGGCAAGGCAAAGGACGGGACTCCGGCGAAACTGCTCGCCGCCTTCCTCCGCAAATCCGACGAAGGTACCCTCGGGCGCGTGCTCACCGAAAGCGTCATCCTGCTGTCGATGGGCTCTGCGGGCGATACTGACCGCTTACTCCGCGAGGCGGCATCGCTCTACAAAGTCGACGTGGACGGCATTTCAGCGAAAATGAAGCAGGAATTTGCTGCCAAGGCCAATACCAAACCGGCTCAGAAAGCTCCACCTGTCAAGGCTGCAAAGAAGGCCTCCGCCGCTTAGAAAGTCTGGTTGCTTTCTCGGGTCTGCTTCGGCAGACCCTTTTTCGTGCCCGCCCGTCTTCCCACCCTCTTCCGAGGCCCGCGTGCACGCGGGCTACCTCTTTGATCCCACCCGACGGGCAGAGCAATTGAGCTCGTTGCAATGATTCCGCCCCGGGTTGATTCCTGGAGCGTTCCGGAGCGAATGGAAAGCCATTTGCTTCGTGGCGTTGAGCCGCGAAGGGGGCTAAGCTGCCGATGCAGAGTAAGTTCAAGGTTCTGGTAGTCGACCCCTGGCAAGGCGCGTTAGTTCTATCGGAACGAAGAGTAAGCCGACAGTGTGCGCTGCTTCTAATACATTTCGATTTGAGCTGGGCTCTGAAAGACATCGGTGGTACAGATTGCTCACGGCAAGATTCGGGTGAACCTGCGCCAGGTGGGGGCAGCCACAGTGGAAGAGAAGTCGGACGCGCTGCTGACGCAGCTATTCTACGGCTGCTCTTAAATTGAGCTTCCTGTAGCAGCCCGGACGAGTCGCATATCCGCAACCGAATAGCAGGCGATCAGCACATAGGCAAAGGCGGGGACGGCATACGCAATGGGCACGCCGCCAAAGTGGATGGAGAGCAGCCCCATCAGCGGTGTGAGCACCGCGCCTCCCGCGATCGCCATCACGATCAGCGAGCCGCCCAGCTTGGCTGCTTCGCCAAGCCCGCGAATGCCCTGCGCGAAGATGGTGGGATACATCAGAGACATGAAAAAGCTGGTCAGCAGGAGCGCGGCGACACCGATCCAGCCGGGAAACAGGACGCCGACAGCGGCCAGCAGGGTGTTGACGACCGCGTAGATCGCCATCAGCCGGCTGGGCTCTACAAAGCGCATAAGCCATGCCGAAAAGAAGCGTCCAATGAGGAAGAGAACCAGGCTTCCGGTGAGGCAGAAGCCGGCAAACTTCTCTTCCCTGCCGGTGACAGCCTGAATGTAGGGGATCAGATAGCTCCAGGTGCCGACCTGCGCACCGACATAGGCAAACTGGGCTGCAATGGCCATGAGGAAATGCGGGCGGCGCAGCAGATCCGCGGTGCGAGTTTCCGGGGCGGCGGCCTCGGCGGCGGCCAGTGAGACAGGGAAGCGAATCAAGGCGATCAGGATCATCATCACCAGGGTGATCCCCGCCAGCGCCAGGTAGGGAGCGATAACGCGCATCGTCTCCGAGTGCAGATAGGCCTGATAGGCGTGCCCGGCTTTCAGGGTCGCCACCTGGCTCGGATCCAGATTCACGCCGGAGAAAATGAAAATGGTCCCAATCAGCACCCCGGTAATGGAGCCGAGCGGGTTAAAGGCCTGTGCCAGATTCAGGCGCCGCGCCGCGGAACGGGCATCACCGAGCTGGGCGATGAAGGGATTCGATGCGGTCTCGAGAAAAGAAAGGCCGCTGGCGATGATGAACAGCGCAAAGAGGAAGAAGGAATAACGGTCGACTTCGGCCGCGGGCCAAAAAAGAAACGAGCCTGTGCTGTAGAGACACAGCCCGATGATGAATCCCGACTTGTAGCCGAAGCGGCGCATCACCAGCGCCGCCGGCATGGCGAGCAGGAAGTAGCCGAGGTAAAATGCCGACTGCACCAGGCCCGCTTCAAACCGCGTCATCACGAATGACTTCATAAACTGCCGGATGAGGACGTCATTCAGATTGTTGGGAATGCCCCAGAGAAAAAACAGAGTCGTAACGAGAATGAAAATCAATCCTGAACCGCGGCGGATCAGGGGAACACTGGCGGCGGCGTCTGTCGTTGGAATGCCGTCGATCGGGGGTTTGGAAGCGTGCATCACAGGACAGGGTGGCGGTATGCGGGCCGGCGGAGCGGCAAGCCATGAGGCAGGAGAAACAAGGCGCGCATCAGTCCTGGTTCTCCTCGCGGCCCGACCGCCAGAAGCGATTGAACACGGGAGCAAGCAGCACGCCGATCTGACGAAGCACCTGAGGGTCCGCAAAAGCTTCGAAGGCTCGAAGGCTTCGGCGAACGTCCTCCCGAGACGACATACCCACTAATGTGCTCGCCACGCGCGGATAGTCGAAACAGAACCTCAGCGCCAGTTCGGAAAGGCCGGAGCCGCGTTGATGGCAATACTCCGCAGCACGTTTTACGGCTTCGCGCATGTCTTTCGGTGCCGGATGCCAGTCGGGAGGCGCATGATCTGTCAGCAGACCCATATGCAGGGGCGAGGCGTTGATGAGGCCGATGCCCAGGTTCTCCGCCCATGGCGCAAGCACGCGGTCCATTGCATCACTCAGCAGGTCATAGTGGCAATAGCTCAGAATCACGTCCACCAGAACAGAGCTGGCAACATGGATCAGAGGTTTTAGTGGATATCCGGTGATGCCGATGAAGCGGACCTTCCCCTGTTCCTGTAACCGGCGCATGGCGGGGATTGTCTCGTCGATGATCTGATGCAAGTGTCCGAATTCGATATCGTGCGCCAGCAGGACGTCAAGGTAATCTGTGCGGAGACGGTGCAGAGAATCCTCGACGCCGGTCCGGAGGCGATCTGCTGAGAAATCGAATTCGCTGGTCCCATACCGTCCGCACTTCGTAGAGAGAAACACCTGGTTGCGGCGCCCCTGAAGCGCAGCCCCAAGCCGCTCTTCAGCCAGGGTGGATCCGTAGTAGGGGGAAACATCAAAATAATTGATCCCTTCATCGATAGCCAGTTGAACCGCTCTCCTGCCTTCCTTCGGCTCGATGGACCCAAATACATCGCCGAGCGGAGAGGCGCCAAAACCAATGACGGAGATCTGGAAACCAGTACGACCGAGGGCTCGATATTGCATTTTCTGGGTGCTCTGAAGACCTTTGCGCGTCGAAGATGCCAGAGACACATTTCCTCCGAAGCCCCGCCCCGAAAGGCAGCGCCTCTATTGCACCGTAGTATACGTTAACTGTAACGGATGTCAATGCGAGGTCAGGTGGAGTCGAGTCGGCTGGCTTTCTGATCCGCCAGGCCGGAGCGCCGATGCCGGTGCAGCCACGGCTTTCGCGCCGATTGCAGCTTCATAACCGCGCTGGAAAGGGTCAATGAGATCTTTGCAAACGCGCTCTTACGGCGAGGCTTTTTCTTAGCCTTCTCAAACTGGGGTCCTGTATAGTAGCCGCTATGGCCGTCAGGATGAAAGACATCGCGAAGGAACTCGGCCTGTCGGTCGTGACTATCTCCAAGGTGCTTCGCAATCATCCTGATATTGCCGAAGAAACGCGCGAGCGCGTGCTCCGAAGGGTCAAAGAACTCGATTACCAGCCGAACATTACCGCCCGAAGTCTTGTGACTGGCCGCAGTTATCTGATCGCCCTGATCGTACCTGATCTGCTCCATCCCTTCTTTGCCGAGGTGGCCAAGGCCCTGTCCGAGGCAGTGGGGAAAAGCGGCTATTCGGTAATCATTTCATCTTCTGAAGAGAGTGCCGAGTTGGAACAGCGGGAAATTCAGCAACTCACGGCGCGGAGCCTGGATGGTCTGGTCATCGCGTCTTGCGACACGGAGTTGCAATCCTTCCAGCGTCTGGACCGTCGTGAACTGCCCTACGTTCTGATAGACCGTGAATTGGCTGGGCATGTTGCCAACTTTGTCGGGATTAATGATGAAGCGGCAGGAAGGACTGCCACCGACCACCTGATCGCGCAGGGCTGCAGGCGCGTGGCGCATATCGGAGGAAGAGAAAACTCCACGGCGACGCGCAGGCTGGAAGGGTACAAGACGGCGCTCCAGTACCATCGGATGCCCTTTGATCCATCGCTGGTCGTGGCTCGATCCAATGTTGATATAGACAGCGTTCGTACGGGTGCCGAAGCGATGTCAATTCTTCTGAGGGAGAAAAAGATGCCAGACGGCGTGTTCGCTTACAACGATCCCCTGGCAATTGGCGCCATGGGAGCGATTTTGGAAGCCGGATTGCAGATTCCCGAAGACATCGCCATCATCGGCTGCGGCAATTTGCATTATGACGAGTCTTTGCGTGTTCCTCTCTCGAGTGTCGATCAAAAAACGCGCCAGATCGGCGAGCGCACGGCGGCGATCCTGCTCGGGATTTTGGATTCCAAAATCCGGCCGCAGCCCAGGAGCGTGATCCTGGAGCCTTCACTGGTAGTCAGAGCCTCATCACTGCGGATACGGGCCGACCGCCAAGGCGCCCCGATCTCCCCTTCCCGGAAAACGGGCCAACCCGCACAGCTTCGGCGCAACTCAAAACGCACCAGTCGTGCTCGATAGCCCAGTGCAGCAGACCCGCCCGGAAGAATCGCTTGTCAGGCGGCCTGAGTCCAGCCGCGTCATGCATTGCCGGCCTGCCGGCTCGGCACCGCCGCTGGAACGATCCGTTATTCGATTTCTAGCTGACGCTCATCGGCTCTCCAGAGGAACGATGCTGGCGGCGTAACCGGGATGGGCATCCGCGGATTCTCTGGGATCCCGCAGATGAACCCATCATTCGGCGGACCGAAATCCAGGTCACCGCCGGCTGGCAACGACTACCGGCAACGAACCTCCGGGCCCGCACCTTACATGCCTCCGGTGTACCTCGAAAAGAGATCTCCTCGCCAACCTGACAACCCCGGCAAGAGTGACGAGAGAAACCATGGTCAATCTGTGGCATGGGCGCATCCTGAAGGCCGATTCGTGCTGGCGGAATGTCGGTACCTGCCTAAGCTTGCCGAAAACTTCGTCTGGGTTCACCCCGATTCAAGCAGGATATTCGCGTACGGGATCGTGTCGGCTGTGCGGATCAGTCCGACAGCCTGGGGAACACGCTTCTTGAAATCGATATGCGGCTCGAAGACGAGTTCAGCGCCGGCGGTCGCCTCTAGCCACTGCCGGGTCACTGCCGGAATATTGCTGCGGCGGAATTCCTCCGCCATAAAGAATCGACCCACGTTAAAATTCGGCCGAATCGCCTGGAGCACATCGAGCACACGCGGTATGTCGTCCACGAGGGACAGGTCCACAGTTTCGATTCCGGGCCAGAATGGAAAGCCGCGGTCGGCGATCACCAGAGTATTGGTGTGGCGGACGCGGCCGAGCAGGGAGTTGATCTGCGGGTTGAGAATTCCTGAAATGATCATCGATTCCTCGAGCGGACGAGATCACGAGCGCAAATGGCGGTGCAGCCGATCGGGAGCCTCGCCAGCGCGTTCATGCACCCGGTTGTTCGAGGTGATACACGCTGACTGCATTGCCTCCCAGCACTCTTTCCTGCTCCGAGAGACTAAGCCCGGCGAGGAGCTCGCAAAGCGTCTTCCACCATTGCACGTAGCTGCTTGCCAGGGTGCAAACCGGCCAGTCGGATCCCGCAATCAGCCGCTCCGGCCCAAAGCAATCGATTGCGATCTCCACGTAAGGCCGCAGATCGTCGACCGTCCATCGCTGCCAATCGGCTTCCGTCACCATCCCGCTGAGTTTGCAGCAGACATTTGGTCTGCGCGCCAATTCGCGCAACTGCTCGCGCCAAGGCGAGATTTCGCCGAGGCGGATCTTTGGTTTTGCCGCATGATCGAGCACAAATACCTGCGAAGGATGGTGGTCGACGAGTTGGGCGGCGAGTGGAAGCTGGTGCGCGGAAATTAACAGGTCGTATACCAGGCCGGTTCCCTTCAGTGCCGCCAGACCGTGCTGGAAATCCCGGCGCAGCATGTAGGCTTCGTCGGGCTCATCCTGCAGTACATGGCGAAGCCCTTTGAGCCGCGGGTAGAGAATCAGTTCTTCCAGGAGCCCGGGAAAGTCAGCGTCCGTCATGGGTGCCCAGCCCACTACCCCCGCAATGAAGGCATGTTCGACCGCCAGCCGTAACAGCGAGCGCGTCTCCTCCACTGTTTGCCGGGCCTGCACCGCCACCGCGGCCCGTACGCCACCGCGGGCCATCCCCTCGTGCAGATCGGCGGGCAGGAAATCGCGCTGCAGTGTCTGCATGTGGTCATCGATCCAGCCATACTCGGCGGCCGAGTACTTCCAAAGATGAAAATGGGCATCCACACAGAGCGTCATGATTTGGCCGATGGCCTCCGAGGTTTCAGCGAGCAGCCGATTCGAGCGAGATCGACCATGGCACATCCGGCACCTGTCGTAGGACGGGCGCTACCCAAAGCGCACACCGGTGGATGCTTATCAATGGATTCTCATGTCTGGCAGGCCGATGTCGCAATATTCAGCCATGTATGTCAGAGTAGTCAACGATAACTGTAGCGGATCATATAGACTGACCAGAGGGCGCGTCAAGTGGGGACCGAATAGTACTGAACCTGGTCGGACTCCAAGGGTGGACGACATTCGTCTCCCTGCCGCGCAGGCAGCAGCCTTGCCCGCACAGCCGTGCCATGAGCACCGTAAAAAAGTTGACGATACAGCGAACGAATTATTGGGGGATGGATATGAAAGCGCTCGTGATGCATGGGCCGGAAGATGTTCGTGTGGAAGCGGTGGCGGATCCGGTGCGGGCGGCGGGCGAGGCTTTGTTGCGCGTTCGCCGTGTCGGCCTTTGTGGAAGCGACCTGAATTCCTATCGCGGAAAAAATCCTCTGGTCACGTTTCCCCGCATTCCCGGCCATGAGATCGCCGCAACCATTGTGGATATCGATCCGAACCCACGCGAGTTGACCGCCGGCATGCATGTTACGCTGTCGCCCTACACGAACTGCGGACGCTGTGCCGCCTGCCGCAACGGCAGAGTGAACGCTTGCCAGAACAACCAGACGCTGGGAGTGCAGCGCGACGGCGCGCTGACGGAATACATTGCCGTGCCCATCGAGAAACTGTATGCCGCCAACCTCACGATCGAGGAGCTCTGCCTGGTCGAGCCGCTCACCGTAGGCTGCCACGCTGTCGCCCGCGCCCGCATCGCTCCAGAAGACACGGTCGCCATCTTCGGCTGCGGCGGCGTAGGACTGGGCGCGGTCGCCGCATCAGCCTTCCGGGGCGCCACCACCATCGCGCTCGATATCGACGACTCGAAGCTCGCCACTGCGCATGACGCGGGCGCCGAACACACGGTCCATACGCTTCGCCAGAATCCCGCGGAGGTCCTTGCCGAACTTACCGGCGGGCCAGGCCCGGATGTTGTGATTGAGGCCATTGGCCTGCCGCAGACGTTTCGGGCAGCGGTCGAGCTGGTCTCCTTCACCGGCCGCGTGGTCTACATCGGGTACGCGAAAGAGCCCATTGCCTACGAGACACGGCAGTTTGTGCAGAAGGAGCTCGATATTCTGGGTGCGCGCAACGCACTGCCGGCGGATTTCCGCCAGGTGATTCAGATGCTGGAACAGCATCGCTTTCCGGTGAAGGAGGCTATCAGCATCGTCGCGCCACTGGAAAAGGCGCCGGAACTGCTGAGCCTCTGGAGCGCGAATCCTGCCCGGTTTACCAAGATCATGATCACCCTGGACGGACCTGAGTCGGAAGCTGGAGCATAAAGCATGATCCGAATCATTTCTCGCATGGCTGTGGCGGTGGCCGTTTTCTGGTTCGGCACTTCCGCCCTGGCGGAAACTCCCCAGCCCGTTCACCTGCGCAACGGGTGGGTACAAGGGATCGCCGAGAACGGCCTCACTGTCTACAAGGGCATTCCCTTCGCTGCGCCTCCGGTCGGCCCGCTGCGCTGGCGTCCGCCTCAGCCTGTGGCTAACTGGCAGGGTGTGCTGCACGCCGACCACTTCGCTCCCACGTGCATGCAGACCATCGAGCCATGGATGGGCCCGCTGCACACCAGCGAGGATTGCCTTTACCTCGATGTATGGACACCGGCGAAGTCGTCGCGCGCGAATCTGCCCGTCATGGTCTGGATTTACGGGGGCGGCTTCACCTCCGGATCCACCGCCATCCCGCTCTACAGCGGCGAGAAGCTCGCCGAGCACGGCGTGGTGGTGGTCAGCATCGCTTACCGCGTCGGCCCCATGGGTTTTCTCGCCCTTCCCGCGCTCAGTGCGGAATCACCGCATCATGTTTCCGGCAACTACGGAATCCTCGATCAGATCGCTGGTCTGCGCTGGGTGCAGCGCAACATTTCTGCCTTCGGTGGCAATCCTCACCGAGTGACGACCTTCGGCGAATCGGCGGGAGGGATCTCGGTGAGCATTCTCGCGGCTTCGCCGCTGGCTCCCGGGCTGTTTCAGGGCGCGATCTCTGAGAGCGGAGGATCCTTCGGCCCCACCCGCACTCCACCGGCTCCCGGCGAAAACATTCAAACACTGGCCAACGCCGAGCAGGAGGGCGCGGCCTTCGAGAAACGGCTCGGTGTGAAGTCCCTTGCGCAGATGCGCAAGCTGCCGGCCTCCGCGATCCAGAATGCCAGGGCCGATCGCGGAGAGTTCTGGCCCGTGCTCGATGGCCGCGTGATCGTCGGCGACCAGCACACGCTGTATCAGCAGGGGCGCTACAATCGCACGCCGGTCCTCATCGGCACCAACTCGGATGAAGGAGCTCTCTTCGGCACTCCTCCGTCGCGCGAGGCTTACCTTCGGGGCGTACAGGAACGCTTCGGACCCTTCGCCGAGCGCATTCTCAAGGTCTATCCCCCAACTCCCGGCGGCTGGCGCCAGTCGAGTATGAACCTGATGCGCGATTCTGCCTTCGCGTGGGGGACCTGGGCATGGGCGCGTCTGCAGGCACAGACCAGCCAATCCCCGGTCTACCTTTATTACTTCAACCACATTCCGCCCCGTCCGGCGGACTCCCCGTGGAAGAACGCAATCGGCACAGTGCACTCCGAGGAGATGGTCTATGTGTTTCAGCACATGAACCAGTCGCCCAATCTGCCCTGGACCGCAGTTGATCGCAGCCTCTCGGATGACGTCGCCACGTACTGGACGAATTTTGCGAAGTACGGAAACCCCAATGGCACGGACCTGCCCCACTGGCCGGCGTTTACCGACTCAAGGCCCGCAGTGATGCACTTCACGGACGCACCGCATGTCGGAGGGGTCGCCAACCTTCATGATCTGGAGGTCCTCAACGCGTACTTCGCCTGGCGCCGCACGCCGCAGGGCGCAGCCTGGGTCCGCGAGCAGGGAGATCGACCGACCCCGTCACGATGAACTTCGACCGGCTTGGCTGAGTTGTCTGCCGAACTCCCCCGACGGTACTGCCTCCTGTTTCCGTCCGGAGGCAGGCGACGTCTCAGCTCAGAGTGACCTTCAGCGCGGCGGCATAGTCCGCGGCGGGATGGTATCCCTCGGGCAACTCCACGCGGAGGGATCCCGGCATCTGCTTCCAGTGGACCTTCCGGTCCGTGCCCACCAGCTGAACGTTCTCCACCTTTCCCGGTTGTGTAGCCGCGTGGCTTCCCAGCGATTCAATCGTCATCGGACCCGTGGGCCAGCCGAGCGCGATCGCGTACACCACGTTGCCCGCCTTGTTGCGCGTAAAGCGGATGTCCTTCTCGTCCAGTTTTGCGATGCTGTTGCCCTGGAAGCTGCCGGCCTTGATCATGTCCGGGCCTTCACCGAAGACCTTCCACGGGCGCGTCGCGTAGATCGCCTGGCCGTTCGTCTGCATCCAGGCGGTGATGCCGTCCAGCACCGCGATCTCCTTGCTGTCGATCGTCCCGTCCGGCTTGCCCGGTATGTTCAGGATGAACGTTCCGTTCTTGCTGACCGTGTCGATCATCCAGTGGATGACATCCTTCGGCGGCAGATAGCCGCCGTACTCGCCCGGCATCTCGTACAGCGCGCGCAGATAATGCCACATCCCGATGCACGTTTCCGACTGCCACGGATAGGGCATGATTTTGCTGGTAATCCCGCGCTCCACATCGGCCACGACGGACTTCAGCCACTTGTCCGGCACTTCCTTGATGTTGACCACCCCTTCCATCCTGCCGCCGTGGGTCTGGAGGTTGTGGTTGTAGAAATAGGCCCCGATGTTCATTCCCGCCCAGCCCAGCGGGAAAAGCGGATTGTCGAAGTACAGCAGGTCAGGATCGTGCTGATCGATCAGGTCCCGCGTGCGATCATAGAAGTTCTTCACGTAGGAGATATCTGGCAGCGCGTTGAACGGATGCTTCGCGCTGTAAAGCTGCTGGGGATCGTATCCTTCCCACCACTGCATCTTCCCGTCAGCCTGCGTCATCCGCCCGTCGTAAGGAATCCCGGCCAGCGGCCCCGTCTGGTCGGCCCCGTGCGAAGGCTGGAACCACCACCAGTTTCTGGCCTGGTGCACCGTTACCCCCAGCCGCAAACCCTGGCCGCGCGCCGCCGCTGCCCAGCGTCCGATGACGTCGCAGTGCGGGCCGATCTTCGCCGCGTTCCACTGGTGATGCTTTGAGTCCCAGGTGTCGAAGCCGTCGTGATGGTTCGCCAGGGCGATGAAGAATTTCGCTCCCGCCTTCTTATAGCGCTCGATCAGCGCCTCCGGATCCCAGTTCAGCAGCGTCCACTGCGCGCACAGATCCTTGTAGCCGAAACGCGAGGGCGGACCGTAATGCTCCAGCTGGTATTGATACTGGCTCTTGTGGTGGCCGTAGCCGTATTCGCTCTGAAGGTACATGTTGCGCGCGTACCAGTCGCCATCCTCCGGCACGCACTGCGGGCTCCAGTGCGCCCAGATGCCGAACTTCGCGTCCCGATACCACTCCGGGGCGTCGTATTGCAGCAGCGAATCCCACGTCGGCTGGTAAGGACCCGTACCCGCGAGATTCGGAATCGGCGAATTCATCGGAACGCCGTCCCATGAGCCACCGGGGGGCAGCAGCGCCGGAGGATCGCCCCAGGCGGTCGGCTTCCATGTCGCTTGATCCAGCCGCTCGCTCACTATTTTCCCGTTCACCAGCGCGTAGAAGATTCGCTTCTCCGCCGGCGTGGCGCAGAACTGCGCGTAATCCTGGGTCAGCGTATCGAAGCCCGGCGCGGAAGCCTCCACCGCAGTGCCTGCCGCCGTCGATTCGCTAGTTTGCGCGGAAACACTCGCCGTCTCTGGAACCGCCGCCGCTGCGGCCGCAGCCGCCATCAGTTTGCAGAAATCGCGCCGTTGCATAGGTTCTCCTCATATGAACCGCCACTATAAAGTAGCTGACACATTGCCGTCAACGATGCAGTTATCGCTGACTAGAGCGCCGCGGCGAATCGGCTTTATCGGATGGCTCCCAGTAAGCAAATGATCGCCTTTTCTCACCTTGCCGACTCCGCACAATTCGTCGGCTGAACGTTACACCCGGGACCGCCCGCAGGAGGAGCCATGCCCCTGATGGCTGAGAATGAAGCGAAAGATGCCGGGCTCATCTTGACGACTTCACTCCCGGCGTTGCCATCTGCCACAGCTTGCCTGTCCCCCGCACCTTCACTCCCGCGATTCGCGGCGAAAACTCAGACTCGTCTTCGGAGGGGTCCACCAACGAAAGGATCAACCATCCTCCATCCAGGGACAGCGCTGCGGCCACACCCCGCGGACGTGCAAGGCTTCCGCCAGGCGCCGGAGGAATGTCTGCGATGGCGCACCGCACTCCGCCTTTTCGGGTGAATCCCTGCCTGCTGCAACCGGCAGGCTTGAAAAGCATTGGCCCTCCGGTCTCTAACGTCATAGCGCCGGGTCCCAGCCTGGTGAGTATACGAATACTGGAATGCGAATCACGCCTGCCGGTCGCCCGCTTGCGTTTGTCATGGCGGCCAAGGCGTGCGCGGTATAAGCGAAATGAGTTGCGGTGTCGATATCGTTACAGTTAACGGCGATTGACAGCGAGTGGTCGTGCCGCTAATATGGCTGCGCAGTGTAAGGGGCCGCGTGGTGGGCCTGAAGCCTCCGATTCTTCCCCGTCTGCGAACTCGGAGAGCTGGAGTTGCTATTCTTCTGAGGACCGAGACGAAGGGATCGTAAAACATTAGGGGACGTACGTCCTTTGAGCCGCGTACGTCGGAGTTGACATGTGCGTTTTGAGGTCTGCGGGCAACGTTTGCAGCAAAGTACTCTGTCGTGCGCCGAATTCGCGTCTTTTGCTGCGGGGCTTACCGGAGATGACAAATCGAGAAGCATCGGCCGGTTCGGCCTGCCCTTCCGGGCTGGACCGCGGTGCTTATGTGGCGGCCGGAAGGCCCTGAGACCGTCGAACTTCCCTGAGATGCCGCAACGCATGTACCCCTCTACACTACCGGCTTGGGTTTTGAAGCCCGGACGGCCGATGGCAAGCGCGCCGCTCGATTCTCGCGGCAGAAAATGGGGCGCGCTGTTTGCGCCTGGAGCTTTCAACAGAGACAGTGGGCAGGAATTGTCCGCACTGTCTGATGGAGAACCCCGATGAACGGACATGCGATGCGAGTTGTTTTGCTCTTTTCCGCCTGCGCAGGATTGCTCATGGGTGCCGCTGCCGTTCCGGGCGCGGCCGCGCAGAAGGCCTCGACACCGGCCTACCTGAATACTTCGCTGCCGCCAGAGGTGCGCGCCCGCGACCTGGTAGCCCGCATGACGCTCGAAGAGAAGGCGTCGCAGTTGGTGAACGGAGCCCCCGCTATTCCCCGGCTTCATGTTGCCGCCTACAACTGGTGGAGCGAGGCGCTTCACGGAGTGATCGACAACGGCGTCACCGAATTCCCGGAGCCGATCGGCCTGGGCGCGACCTTCGACGTGCCGGGGATTCATGCCATGGCCACCGATATCGGCATCGAGGGCCGCATTAAACATGTACAGGATGTGCGCGCCGGACACCTCGGCATTATGGGAGGCCTCGATTTCTGGGCCCCCAATCTGAATATCTTTCGCGACCCGCGCTGGGGCCGCGGCCAGGAGACTTACGGGGAGGATCCCTTTCTCACCGCCCGCATGGGCGTCGCTTTCGTCACCGGGATGCAGGGTGACAATCCAAAATACTACCGCGTCATCGCCACGCCCAAGCACTTCGACGTGCACAGCGGCCCGGAGCCGACGCGGCACTTCTCCGACGTCGACGTGAGCAGGCACGACGAACTCGACACCTATGAGCCGGCTTTCCGCGCGGCCATCGTCGAAGGCAAGGCCGGATCGATCATGTGCGCTTACAACGCAATCGATGGCGAGCCTGCCTGCGCCAACCAATACCTGCTTCAGGATCAGCTTCGCGGCAAATGGGGATTCCAGGGATATGTGGTCTCCGACTGCGGCGCTGTTGAAGATATATTTACCGGTCACCATTACCGGCCGACACAAGCGCAGGCTTCGGCCATATCGCTGATGCGCGGCATGGATAACGAATGTTTCGGCGCCGGCACAAACCCCAAAGATTACGACTACCAGCCTTTTGTCGAGGCGGTGCAGCAGGGCTATCTCCCCGAGAGCGCAATGGACACCGCGCTGGTTCGCTTGTTTACGGCGCGAATCAAACTGGGCATGTTCGACCCTCCGGACATGGTTCCCTACACCAGGATTCCTGAGAGCGAACTCAGCAGCCCGGCGCACCGCGCCATGGCCCTGAAGCTCGCCAATGAGTCGATGGTGCTCTTGAAAAACGATGGCACGCTTCCCCTCAGCCCGGATATCAGGCGCATAGCCGTGGTGGGCCCCCTGGCCAACCAGACGCGCGTTTTGTTGGGAAACTACAACGGTACTCCGACGCACACAGTTTCCTTCATGGAAGGTCTCAAGGCTGAGTTTCCGAACGCCAAAATCACCTATGTTCCGGGAACCCAGTTCCTGAACCCGGACGGCAGTCCTGTGGCGGACAATCTGCTCACGGCGCCTGATGGCAAACCGGGGCTTAAAGCCGAATATAGCGACTGGACCGGAGTCCAGATGGGCCCCGGCGCGATTCCAAAGCCAATTGTTGCCCGCATTGAGCCGAATATCGACTTCAGCGGAAATAAGCTGCCGTCCCAGCTCGCGGGCAAGAGCTCTGTAGGCGTGCAGTGGACCGGCTTTCTTACTCCGCGCGCAACTGGCGACTATCTCCTCGGCGTCCAGGCCAACGGTTTTGCCCGCGTTGCGGTCGACGGCAAGGCTGTCGCCATGCAGTTCCGATCCGAACAGGTCCAGCCGACCCTTGGGCGAGTGCACCTCGATAAAGGCGAGAAGGTTGCACTGGACGTGCTCTATCGGCCGCTTCCCGGCGTTAAGCCGAGCGCGCAGCTCATTTGGGCGCCTGTGGACAATGCGCCTTCGCCAGAAGCAGTCGATGCGGCCAGAAATGCCGACGTTGTGATTGCCGTCGTCGGCATCACCAGCCAGCTTGAGGGCGAAGAGATGCCGGTCAACCAACCGGGATTCCTTGGAGGAGATCGCACCAGCATCGATCTGCCCGAGCCGGAAGAAGCCCTGGTCAAGGCGGTCGCGGCAACTGGCAAGCCTCTGGTGGTTGTGCTGATGAACGGCAGCGCGCTGGCCGTCAACTGGGAGAGTAAACATGCCAATGCGATCCTTGAGGCGTGGTATTCCGGCGAGGAAGGCGGCGCGGCCATCGCCGAAACGCTGATCGGTAAAAACGACCCCGCTGGCCGGCTGCCGGTCACCTTTTACACCGGCATCAATCAACTGCCCAACTTCGAAAACTACTCAATGGAAGACCGGACCTACCGCTACTTCCATGGGAAGCCTTTGTATCCGTTCGGATATGGCCTCAGTTATACGACCTTTGCCTACAGCGATCTCAGCGTGCCGCAGGCGCCGGTGAGCGTGGGCGATCCCGTGCCCGTGGCTGTGACCGTGACCAATACGGGCAAGGTGGCGGGCGATGAAGTGGTAGAGCTTTATCTGAAGTTCCCTCCGGTAGCCGGCGCGCCCCGGATCGCCCTGCGCGGATTTGAGCGCATTCACCTCGATCCGGGCGCCAGCGAGAAGGTCCACTTCGAGCTGAAAGGCCGCGATCTGGGGATGGTGACCGCGGCAGGGCAGCCGATCATTGCCAACGGAGACTACACGGTCAGCGTCGGCGGCGGGCAGCCGGATACCGGAGCGCCCGGCGTGACCGGGCACTTCCGCATCGACGGCCAGATCGATCTGCCGGAATAAGAACAAGGCGCACCCGACAATTTGGATCGCTTGGCTTTTTCGGAAAAATGCGCGCACCGGCTGGTTAGCGGACTGCGGTGGTGCTGCTTGATGAGTATACTGCGCACGATCTTCGAGAGTGGTACAGGCAAACGCCTCATCGCAACCCCGAGGACTGGGTGTTCGTCTCAAGCTGCGGTCGGGCTGGCAGCA
>Ga0335075_10008687_pt1 | contig 15549 bp, 10 predicted proteins | sample Lox_Sample_24_FD_206723 | JGI IMG/M metagenome (GOLD analysis project Ga0335075, IMG submission 206723) | Soil microbial communities from Loxahatchee National Wildlife Refuge, Florida, United States - Lox_Sample_2.4 | ecosystem: Environmental > Terrestrial > Soil > Wetlands | place: USA... | reverse complement strand
AAGTACACGTCTGGGCGCGGGCTCGGGTTCTCCGGTGAGGAAGGCGTGAACGTGTTGCAGCTCAACCTCGCGCTCGACCGGCTCCCCGGGCAGGGCGGGGCCTCAGCAGGCGCAGGCTCGGAAGGGGCGCGCTGATGTCCACCGTTCCGGCAACGCACGAGCGCCAGGCGATCTCGCTGTTTCAGCGCGACATTGTCGTGCGCGCGCTGATCGACTCCGTCAAGAAGCTCGACCCGCGCGTACAGGTTCATAACCCGGTGATGTTCGTCGTGGAGATCGGCTCGCTGATCACGACCGTCACCTGGCTGATCCAGGTGTTCGGCGGCAAGCCGCTCGGCGGTGGCAGCGATCCCGCGTGGTTCACGTTCACGATCGCGATCTGGCTGTGGCTGACGGTGGTGTTCGCGAACATGGCCGAGGCGTTCGCGGAGGGTCGCGGGCGCGCGCAGGCCGACACGCTGCGGAACATGCGCAAGGAGACGGTCGCCCAGATGCGCGACGGCTCGATCAAGGCCGCGTCTGAGCTCACGCGCGGCGATGTGGTGGTCGTCCCCGCGGGCGAGCTGATCCCCGGCGACGGCACCGTGATCGAGGGCATCGCCACGGTCGACGAGTCCGCGATCACGGGCGAGTCCGCGCCCGTCATCCGCGAGTCCGGCGGCGATCGCTCAGCGGTGACCGGCGGCACGCGCGTGACCTCGGATGAGATCGTCGTCGAAATCACCCAGGAGCCGGGCCAGTCGTTTCTGGACCGCATGATCGCGCTCGTCGAGGGGGCGCAGCGGCGCAAGACCCCGAACGAGATCGCCCTGAACATCCTGCTCGCGGCGCTGACGCTCGTGTTCATGATCGTGATCGCGACACTGCGCCCGTTCGGGTTGTTCGCCGGGACGGACATCTCCGAGACGACCCTGATCGCGCTGCTCGTCGCGCTGATCCCAACGACGATCGGCGCGCTGTTGAGCGCGATCGGGATTGCCGGCATGGACCGGCTCGTCAGGCGCAACGTGCTCGCCCTGTCCGGGCGCGCGGTCGAGGCCTCGGGCGACGTGGATGTGCTGCTGCTGGACAAGACCGGCACGATCACGATCGGCAACCGCCTGGCCAGTGAGTTCGTGCCGATGCCGGGCGTGCCCGAGTCCGAGCTGGCCGAGGTCGCGCAGCTGGCCTCGCTCGCCGACGAGACCCCCGAGGGCCGCTCGATCGTGGTGCTGGCCAAGCAGTACGGCATCCGCGAGCACGACATGTCCACCCTGAACGCCGAGTTCGTGCCGTTCACCGCGCAGACCCGGATGAGCGGCGTGGACCTCGACGGCCGGCGGCTGCGCAAGGGCGCGGGCGATGCGATCGTCGAGCTCGTGCGCTCGGAAGGCGGCTCCCCGCCGCCGGAGCTGCAGTCAGAGCTCGACCGGATCGGCAACGAGGGCGGCACACCGCTGGCCGTGGCGCGCGACAACCAGGTCCTGGGCGTGATCTATCTCAAGGACACGATCAAGGAGGGCATGGCGGCGCGGTTTGAGCAGCTGCGCGCGATGGGCATCAAAACCGTGATGGTCACCGGCGACAACCGGTTGACGGCCGCCAAGATCGCGCAGGAGTCGGGCGTCGATGACTTCCTCGCCGAAGCCACGCCCGAGCGCAAGCTCGCGCTGATCAAGGAGCAGCAGGCCGACGGCCGGCTCGTGGCGATGACCGGCGATGGCACCAACGACGCGCCCGCGCTGGCCCAGGCCGACGTCGGCGTGGCGATGAACACGGGCACCCAGGCCGCGCGCGAGGCCGGGAACATGGTCGATCTCGACTCCAACCCGACGAAGCTGATCGAGATCGTCGAGGTCGGCAAGCAGCTATTGATCACGCGCGGGGCGCTGACGACGTTCTCGATCGCCAACGATGTGGCCAAGTATTTCGCGATCCTGCCCGCCATCTTCGTCGCCACCTACGCCACGAGCTCGGGCGGCAAGGGCCCGCTGCACGTGTTGAACATCATGGATCTCGGCACGCCCCAGTCGGCGATCGTCTCGGCGATCATCTTCAACGCGATCGTGATTCCGCTGCTGATCCCGCTGTCGCTGCGCGGCGTGCGCTACCGCCCGATCGGCGCCTCGGCGCTGCTGCGGCGCAACCTGTGGATCTACGGCCTGGGCGGGATCGTTGCCCCGTTCATCGGGATCAAGCTGATCGACCTGATCGTGCACAACCTCCTGGGGGCCTGACCCGCGCTGACAGGCCCGTGGGCGACAATGCTCGCATGGCCTCACCGGACCGCGGACATCTGAAGGTATTCATCGGCATGGCCCCGGGCGTGGGCAAGACGTATCGCATGCTCCAAGAGGGCGCCGCCGAAGCCGATGCCGGGCGCGACGTGGCGGTCGGATACCTCGAGTCACACGGCCGCGCAGAGACCGTCGCCCAGGCGGAGGGCCTGGAGATCGTGCCGCGCCGGACGGTCGTCTATCGCGGGACGCCCCTGCAGGAGATGGACCTGCCGGCGGTGCTCGCGCGCAGGCCCGAGCTGTGCCTGATCGACGAGCTCGCGCACACCAACGCGCCGGGAGTCGAGCACGAGAAGCGCTACGAGGACGTGCGCGACGTGCTGGAGGCGGGGATCGACGTGTTCTCGACCGTCAACGTCCAGCACCTGGAGTCGCTCAACGATCAGATCGCCCAGCTGACCGGCTCGCGCACGCGCGAGACGATCCCCGACGAGGTGCTCTCGATGGCCGACGAGGTCGTCCTGATCGACCTGACTCCCGAGGCGCTGATCGCGCGGTTGCGCGCAGGCAAGGTCTACCCGGCCGAGCGCGTGCCGGCCGCGCTCAACAACTTCTTCAAGATCGAGAACCTGGCGGCGCTGCGCGAGACCGCGCTGCGCCAGGTGGCCGAGGACGTCGAGGTCAAGCGCCTGATCCGTGAGCCCGCCCCGGCGGTGCGCCGCGACGACGAGGGGCTGCCCGCTGCGCCCGAGACCGGACCGCAGGCGATCGCCGAACGGCTGCTGGCGCTGGCCACGCTCGCTCCGCACTCCGAGCGCGTGGTCCGACGCGCGTGGCGCTCGGCCCAGCGACTGGACGCCGAGCTCGACGTGCTGGTCGTGCGCCCGCCCGGACGGGAGCCCAGCGCCGAGGATCGTGAGCGCCTGGAGGCGCTGCGCCGGCTGACCTCGATGCTGGGCGCGCGCCTGCGTGTGGAGGAGGGCGAGGACGTCGCCGCCGTCGCGATCTCCGTCGCGCGCTCGCTCGGGATCACGTACGTGTTGATGGGTGCCCCCGCCCCCACGCGTGGCTTGCGGAGGTTGAACGAGCCCCTGTTGATGCGCTTGGTGCGAGGCCTGCCGGGCGTAGACGTCCGGATCGTCTCCGACCCGACCCTGCGCGGACAGACGGGCGATGGCGCCCAGTCGCAGGCGCCCGCGGTCGAGACGCAGATGCCGGAATCTGCAACGCGGGCGTCGCGAGAGTAAAGCTGCGCTAAACGGTGCAGGACCCGGCACGGGTGTGGCGTAAGGGTTCGGGCCACAGGATCCCCGGGCCCACGGTTTTCAGACCTGCGGGTCAGGCCCCAATGACGGTCTCCACCTAAAGGTTGGGACCAGCGCGCAACATTGTGCCTCGACCGCTGTTCCAGGAGCCACATGAGACGATCACGCCCCCATTCCAAGCTTCCTCGCCTCGCCGCGATCGCGATCCCGCTCGTGCTGCTGGTCGGCCTGCTGATCGCACCGACCACCGGCATCGCCGGCGGCGCGCCCGGCTCCTCCCGGGCATCCAAGCCGCACGCGCACGCGTCATCCCGCCCGGCGCCCTACCTGGTCGGCATCGGCGACGAGCAGGGCGAGATGTTCGGCAACCCGCTGTGGCAGCAGTTGCACACCAAGATCGCCCGCTATATCGCCCCGTATGACGCGGTCGCGCATTCGTACTCGCTCGACAAAGCCGAGGTCTGGATCCACGAAGCCGAAGCCCACCACCAGCAGGTGCTGGTCGCGTTCTACCACTCCGAGTACACGCCGACCCGGCTGCCGAGCGTCGCCGCCTACCAGAAGGACGTGGCCAAGTTCGTCAAGCTGTTCCCGCACGTCAAGCAGTACGAGGCCTGGGACGAGGCCAACCGCGGCAACGAACGGGGCCAGTGGTCGAGCCCCTCGGCTGTGACCAACGCCAAGTACTACCAGGCGCTGATCCGCGTCTGCCATGGCTGCACGGTGATCGGCCTGGACGTGCTCGACGCGCAGTACATCGAACCGACCCTGCAGTACATCTCGGAATTCAAGCACGAGATCGGCAGGCTCAAAACGATCATGCCGAAGATCTGGGGCCTGCACAACTACTCCGACATCAACCGCCTGGAATCGTGGCGCACCAACGATCTCGTGCACGCGCTCGGCGGCGACGTGTGGCTGACCGAGACCGGCGGGATCGTCAAATTCGGCGGCGGGTTCCCCAACAGGCACGGCGAAGGCCTGACCCGCTCGGCCAGGGTGCTCAAATATATGTTCGGGGTCGCGGCCTCGCACGCGAAAATCAGGCGCCTGTACATCTACGACTGGACCGGCGGCAACGCCTCGACGCGGTTCGACGCGGGGTTGACGAACGCCCACGACCAGCCCCGCCCCGGGTATGTGGTCGTGTGCAAGCAACTGCACGCGGCCCACTGCAATGTCAAGACCGTGAAAAACTGAGCTCTGCTTCGCCCGTGCGGGCACGGCGCCGCCGGGGAGGGTCGGGTGCGTTGCGCAACAACCGCATTGCGCACAACCCCAGCAACCCCATCACGGCCGCGATCGGGGCGAGCACCTTCAGCGGATAGGTGCTGAACGTCGGGTGATCGACCGTGCTCAGCGCGGTGTTGTCGCCGGCTTTGACGATCGACTCCAAGCCCGCGTGGTCGATCCCCAGCACCGTCGGCGCGAGCACCGCGAACAGGCACCAGCCGGCCAGCACGAGCACGCCGATCGCGAACGAGCGGTTGGACAGGCGCAGGCGCGGCGTCGCCCACATGGCCAGCACGATGCCGGCGCCCGCCGCCACGAGGAACGGCCAGATCCCGCCCCAGCCGCGGCCGAATCCGTAGGCGGAGGCGATCGTCGGCTGGAACAGCGCCTGGCGCAGATACCGCGCCCACACGACCGTCTCGGTCTCATATCCGACCAGAGGATGGGTGATCGTCGCGACGACCGTCATCGTGATCGACGCCCCCGCCAGCGCGACCGTCGGGCCGGGCCAGCGCTTCAGCGCCAGCGCGACCGGGAACGCGATGAACGGCAGCAGCGTGTCGAGGAACCGCGGGCCCTCAAAGCCGCCCCCGAACGGCAGATAGTAGCCCGAGTTGTAGCCGAGATAGCACACGCAGATCCCGGTGATCGTCAGCGCCTCGGCGCGGCGGCCGCGCCTGTAGAGCAGCGCCGTGCCCAGGCCGCCGAGGATCAGCACGGGGGAGATCGTCAGCAGGCCGCGCGAATCCAGCAGCAGCGTCGCGAGCACCTTCAGGCTGGGCGGGTCGATCCCGAAGAACCCCTGTTTCTGGCGGGGGATGTTGGAGTAGGCGAGGTGCGTCCAGGACCCGAACGCGTAGTGGTTGTACAGCAGCAGCGGCACGATCCCGATCAGCCCGCCGAGCACGTACGCGCCGCCGCGCGCCAGCACCCCGCCCGGCGTCAGCGAGTCACGCCGCGAGAGCAGATACCCCCCGAGCACGAGCGCGGCGAAGAATGTCGGGTACTCCGAGCTGAACGCATACCCCATCGCCAGCCCCGCCACCCCGAGCAGCATCGGACTGGGAGGTCCCTCGCGCTCGCGCAGCATGATCCAGAACGCGCCGAACGTGAGGAACGTCGTGAACACGTGGCTGAACAGCAGCGTCGACAGCGGCAGCACCATCGTTCCCAGCCCCATCGCGACCGCGGCCGCGGCGCCGTACCCGGGCTCGAACCGCTCGGCCACCCGCCACACGAGCACCATCAGCAGCAGCCCGGGCAGCACGTTCGCCCACAGCCCGATCAGGTAGATCATCTCATCGCCCGGATGATTGGGCGGCGCGATGTGCGTGTCCGTCCAGGATTCGGCGCCGATCAGCTTCAGGCCGTCATAGAAGGGCAGCGCAAACAGCGCCAGCCCGGGGGCGCGGGCGGAGTAGTAGTGGCCGTGGTAGTAGGCCTTATCGCCCGTGTTCGACTGGTAGGCGTCGATCGTCGTTGAGTCGTTGTTGAGCGTGCGAATCAGGTCGTAGTGCGAGGTCTGATTCCAGGAGAACGACTGAATCACCGTTGCGTACGACAGCCCGACGAGCAATATCGCGGCCAGGGCGAGCCGTCGCTTGCCTCGGGGCATGCGTGCCGGCCGGCCTGGGATCGGTGGGGAGGACGATCCGGCGCCGCCACGTGTGTCGATGGGCTCGCCCGAGGGCTCGCTCATGGGTCGGTCCCGTGCAACGCGGCCGGTCCCGGGCCGATTGTGTAGATCTCAAGCGTTCCGACCCGCCGGCGCGTGATGCCCAGGCCCGCGATCGGCTTGTCCGCGGCGGCCGCCGGGTCGGGGGGCTCGGCGACCACGGGTCCGTGTTCGGGCGGCAGGTCTTTCGGCAGCACCGTGTGCAGCACGACCGTATGGATGTGGTAGTAGCGCAGCTTCTCGACGCTCGCCCTGTCCGGGAACCCGTTCATGCCCCCGCGCAGGTCATCCACGGCCGGAAGGTCAAACGTCGAGTTGCCGATCGGGATCTCATAGAACCCGTCGGTCGAGAAGTACTGCCAGATGCGATCCAGCGCCCCGTCGGTCGGCAGGTCGAGCAGCGGCCCGGGCAACCCGATCTCCGCCGGCTGCGGCTGGGGTACCACAGGATGGCCGAGATGTCCCGCGCCTTCGCCGAGGATCCCGATCGCGAGCACCACACCCGTCAGCGCGCCCACCGTGCTCAGCGAGCGCCGCTTGCCCCACGCGTTCATGCGCACCGCCAACCACTGCACGCCCGCGCCCGCGAGCATGGCGTAGAACAGCGTCGCCAGCGTGAACACCCGACCCGGCACGCGCACGCCGTCCCAGCCCGGGGCGTAGTCGTAGAGCAGCCGGTACGGGTACCCGGCGCCGGTGATGCCGAACCCGAGCGCGAGCACCGAGCAGACGACGATCCCGGCGAGCAGCCCGATGCGCAATCGCCGCGTATACACCCCTCCGGCTATCAGCCCGATCAGCGCGAGCACGAGGATCAGCCCGCCGGGGAAGAACACGCTCTCGTTCTTGGAGTTCACTTTCGCGCGCATCCCTTCGGTGATTTCGCCCCACACACGGTTCTCCGAGGAGGCCGACAAAAACGCGGCCGGCCCGGCCGAGTAGGTTTCGACTTCCCGGAGCGTGCGCTTGGCCGTCGGGTACTCTTCGGCGACCTTCAGGTAGGGCCTGGCCTGATAGACCGTGACCGCGCCGAGCACCGCCAGTCCGATCAGCGTCACCGCCAGCAGGCGGCGCGGAATCAACGGTCCGCGCGTGCCGGCCGACCGCTCGGCGGGGTTGCCCCAGGCCGGGCCGGGGGTCAGACGGCCGCGCCACCAGTAGAACAGCACGAGCAGCGCGAGCACGAGCAGCAGGTAGGTGTACTGCAGGCCGAGTGTGAACCCGAGGCTGACCTGCCAGGCCGACACGAGCCAGCCGGCGAGAATCATCCCGCGGGAGCCCCGCCGGTAGCCGCGCAGCAGCAGGAACATCGCCAGCACGAACCCACCGGAGGAGATCACGTGCAGGTGACCGGCCTCGGTGACCCGGTAGGGCGCGTAGGCGAACGCCACGCCCGCGGCGGCGGCGGCGTACCAGCGCAGTCCGAGCTCGCGCGCGAGCAGGTAGGCGCCGACGAAGCACAGCGACCACGCCCACAGGAACAGCAGGTTGTAGCGGACGAGCGCGGCGACCGTGCCCGAGCCGAAGAACGCCGCCGGGCCGTAGCCGAGCAGCGAGTCTGAGAACGCGAGGCTGAGCGGATGGGGGTAGAAGGCGTTTGAGTCGAACAGGTGCGTCGGGTCGTGCAGCATCGCGTGCCCGACCCATGCGATCTCCCAGGCGGTGCGCACCGGATCGCCGAGATCCGGAGCGATGTGCGTGGACATGTGCAGCACCAGCGGCCAGCTCGTCAGGACCGCCAGCACCACGGCGGTCAGGATCGTCCACGCCAGCTCCGCGCGTCCGATCTCAGGCGAGGCGGCCCACCGGGCCTTGCGCCGCTCGACGGGACTGGTCGAGGGCCTGTCGATGAGCGTGCTCGCCATTCGCCGGGGAGCATACGGGAGGCGTCTGTCGCCAGGCGCAGTCAGGGATTGTTGAGCATACGGTGGCGACGCAGGCGGGTATATGTCCGTTATGGCCTACACCCGGCCCGTGGTCTGGCCATGCCGGCACGCCGATGTGCGTCACACTGGAGCGATGCACGTCTTGGTCGTGGGGTCCGGAGGTGTCGGGGCGGCGTTTGCGACGATCGCGCAGCGACGTCCCGCGTTTACGCGGGTGACGATGGCCGACGTCTCATCTCGGCGCGCACACGATGCGGTCGCGCGGCTGGGCGAACCCGATCGGTTCGTGGCCGAGCGCGTGGACGCCTCCGATCGCTCGGAGCTCGTCGCGCTGATCGGCCGAGTCAAGCCGGACGCGGTGCTGAACGCCTGCGATCCGCGCTTGAACGAGCCGATCTTCGGCGCCTGCTACGACGCACGTGTGACGTATCTCGACATGGCGATGACCCTGTCCCATCCCCATCCGCGGCGCCCGTACGAGTTGCCGGGGACGATGCTCGGCGACTATCAGCTCACGCGCTCAGAGCAGTGGGCGGACGAGGGGCTGCTGGCGCTCGTCGGGATCGGCGTCGAGCCCGGCCTGTCGGACGTCTTCGCCCGCCACGCCGCCGACGAGCTGTTCTCGAGCATCGACGAAATCGGGGTGCGCGACGGCGCGGATCTCGTCGTCGAGGGCTATGAATTCGCGCCGACGTTCTCGATCTGGACGACGATCGAGGAGTGCCTGAATCCGCCGTTGATCTGGGAGCGCGAGCGCGGCTTCTACACGACCGCGCCGTTCTCCGAGCCCGAGACGTTCACGTTCCCGGAGGGGATCGGCGAGGTGCGGTGCGTGAACGTCGAGCACGAGGAGGTCGTCCTGATCCCGCGCCTGATCGACTGCGAGCGGGTGACGTTCAAGTACGGTCTCGGCCAGGAGTTCATCGACGTGCTGCAGACGCTCCACCGGCTGGGTCTGGACTCGACCGAGCCCGTGACCGTGCGCGATCAGCGGGTGGCCCCGCGCGACGTGGTCGCGGCGGCTCTGCCCGACCCGGCGACGCTCGGCGAGCGCATGACCGGGCGCACCTGCGCCGGCACCTGGGTCACCGGTACCGGCGTGGACGGCCAGCCGCGCTCGACCTACCTGTATCACGTGGTCGACAACGAGACGACCATGCGCGAGTACGGCTCTCAGGCCGTCGTCTGGCAGACGGCCGTCAACCCGGTCGTCGCGCTCGAGCTGCTCGACGAGGGCGTCTGGCAGGGCATGGGTGTGCTCGGCCCGGAGGCGTTCCCGTCGGGGCCGTTCCTGGAGCGGTTGGCCGAGCTTGGCGCACCGCATGGGGTGATGGAGTTGGGGGTTTGAGGGGGGGGCTCCCGCGGTGTTGCATCAGCGGCGCTGAATGCCCTCCCGTCACACGGCGCTCACAACATGCCCCCCGGTCAGTCGTGAGCGCCGTTCCCCGTGACGGGCGGCGTGACCCGGATCAGAAGTCCACGCGCGCCGGTGTCGGCCCGGTCGGGGGTGGTTGCTCGAGCAGGCCCGGGGGCGCGGTTTCGATCTTGCGGGCGAAGAACTCGCGGAAGTACGGCCGCGAGACGAGCATGATGATCCCGCCGAGGATCATCCCGCCGATGCCCATCCACAGCGGCAGCGTGATGCCCAAGATCGGCTTGGACGAGACGTTTTCGGCATGGCTGTAGTAGAACGCCGCCTTGACCCCGATCCCGAACAGCATCAGTCCGCCGAGCAGCGGGCCAAGACCGAGCAGCAGAAAGTTGCGGGCGCTTTCCATCAGATCGTGGCGGAAATACCAGCCGCAGGCCACGCCGGTGAACCCGTAGTAGAAGCAGATCGGGAAACCGATCGCGGTGAGCGAGTCTTCCAGGACGCTTTCGGAGAGCAGCAGCAGGGCGACGGTGATGGCGACCGAGAGCGCGCCGAAGCCGAGCGTCGAGACGGTCGGGGTGAGGTAGCGCTTGTGCACCCGGGCGAGCAGCGCAGTGACGGCTTTCCAGTGCGCCATCGACAGCGTCGTGCGCGCCGTCGGCAGGATCGTCGTCTGGGTCGAGGCCGACGCCGATGTCAGCACGGCGATGATCAGCAGCTTGTCCAGGCCGCTGCCCAGCACGCCGCCGCCGAGGGCGTTAAGGATGTCCGCCTGGTTTTCTTCGTTGGTAAGGAAGCCCGTCCCGTGGAAGGACTGCGCGGCGGCGGTGACGACGACGTAGATCAGCACGAGCAGGATCGTCGAGACGACTGCGGCCTTGCCCGGGCCCTCGGCCGGATCCTCGGACTCCTCGTTCACGGTCACGCCGGAGTCCCAGCCCCAGTAGATGAACACCGCGAGCAGCAGCGCGACGACGAGGTCGCCGAAGTTCATCGCGAATGGGTTGATCCAGGACAGTGAGGGCTTGATCGATCCGGCCGGGGGATGGCTGCCGTAGACCTTGACGAACGCCACCACCGCAAACAGCCCGAGGATGAAGACCTCGGCGCTGAGCAGGAACTGCTGGATGCGCGCGGAGAGCTCGATGCCGCGATAGCAGATCCACGTCATCAGCGCGATCCACACGACCGCTCCGATGATGATCGCCGCTTTGGAATTGCCGAGTTCGGTGAAGCCGAAGAGCTTGAACGTGTAGATAGCCGCGATGTCCGCCAGCGAGGCCATCACGATCACGTCGGACAGGAAGATCGCCCAGCCGTTCATCCAGCCGGTCATCGGGCCGAACGCGCGTGTGACCCACGCGAACGTCGTGCCCGCGTCGGGGTCGGCGCGGTTGAAGTATTTGTAGGCCGCCGCGACCAGCAGCATCGGGATGAACGCCACGAGCATCACGGCCGGCGCGTGCACGCCGACGCCTTTGACGGCGACGATGAACCCCAGGGTCGCCGCGAGCGAGTAGGCAGGCGCCGTCGAGGCGACGCCGATGACGATGTTCGACAGGTAGCCGATCGCGCCTTTCTTCAAGCCCTTGTCCATCACCCCCGAGGGCTCGGGAGACGAGGGTGCGGCGACGCTTGCACTGGACATTGGGACTCCTCTCGAAAGGTCCTCACAAAAGCTACGTCCTGAACCGGCGCCAGCACAATGGGCGTAATCTCCAAAACGTATGGCTGTCGTTGTACATTTCGTACAATGGATCTAGAGTATGTTGACCGGATGGTGCCTTGAGCTGGACATGTTGTAGGAGTACCGTTGTCCTGACTGTCTAGCTGACTACGACGCGTCCGAGAGGAGGGCACGCGATGGCGATCACACCGACGAGCACGGATCCAAGCGATAGAACCAACGGGGGTCGGGCTGGGGCGAGGCGGGGTGCGAACGCCGGTGAGGACCGGTCTCCTGGCGAGCGGTCGGAGACCGTCCAGCAGCAGCTCGCCAAGCGCCATCTGTGGATGCACTTCACGCGCATGGGCACCTACGAGGAAGGCGCCGAGGTGCCCGTGATCGTCCGCGGCGATGGGTGTTACGTGTACGACGAGCACGGCCGGCGCTACCTCGACGGGCTGTCGGCCCTGTACTGCGTGAACGTCGGCCACGGACGCGCCGAGCTGGGGGAGGCGGCGGCGCGCCAGGCGGCGGAGCTCGGGTTCTACACCAACTGGAGCTATGCCCATCCGCGCTCGATCGAGCTGGCCGCGCGCATCGCCGGGTTGGCCCCGGGCGAGCTGAATCGCGTGTTCTTCACCTCCGGCGGCTCAGAGGCCGTCGAGTCGGCGTGGAAGCTCGCCAAGGCCTATCACCAGGCGCGCGGCGAGCCCCGCCGGCACAAGATCGTCTCGCGCTATCTCGCCTATCACGGCACCTCGATGGGCGCGCTCACCGCCACCGGACTGCCGGCGTTGCGCGAACCGTTTGAGCCGCTGACCCCGGGCGGGCGGCACGCGCCGAACACGAACTCCTATCGCTGGGCCGAGGACCGCGATCCGCTGTGGGCGGCGGACGCGATCGAGGAGGCGATTCTGTTCGAGGGTCCCGCGACCGTCGCCGCGGTGATTCTCGAGCCGGTCCAGAATGGCGGTGGCTGCTTCGTGCCCCAGGACGGGTACTTCCAGCGCGTGCGCGAGATCTGCGACCGGTATGGCGTGCTGCTGATCTCCGATGAGGTGATCTGCTCGTGGGGGCGGATCGGATACATGTTCGGCTGCGAACGGTTCGACTACGCGCCGGACATGATCACGACGGCCAAGGGCATCACCTCGGCGTATGCGCCGCTCGGCGCGGTGATCGCCGCCGACCACATCGCCGAGCCGTTTTTGCACGGGAGCGCGATCTTCAACCATGGGTTCACGTTCGGCGGGCACCCGGTCGCGTGCGCGACCGCGCTGGCCAACATCGACGTGCTCGAGCAGGAGGATCTGTGCGGGCACGTGCGTGCCAACGAAGGCCGCTTTCGCGAGGTGCTCGAGGGCCTGCGCGACCTGCCGATCGTCGGCGACGTGCGCGGGGCCGGCTACTTCCAGGCGATCGAGCTCGTCAAGGACAAGCAGACCAAGCAGACGTTCAACCACGAGGAGGCCGAGCAACTGCTGCGCGGATTCCTCTCCGGCAAGCTCTACCGGCGCGGATTGATCTGCCGGACCGACGATCGCGGCGATCCGATCGTCCAGCTCTCGCCGCCGCTGATCGCCGGCGAGGAACAGTTTCAGGAGATCGAGTCGATTCTGCGCCCGGTCCTGAGCGAGGCCTGCGAATGGATGGCGCGCTGGAGTGCCGCCGGGTCGGGGGCGTGATCTGCTCATGGGGGGCACGGTGCTGCAGCTAAGTCGAGCGCGCGAGGACGAGCAGGTGATGGTGAGATGGAGCTCACGGTCGAGAGCCTGACCGCCGAGCTGGGTCTGCAGCTGGCCAGCGGTCACGGCCACGCCGACGCGCACGTGCGCTGGGTGCATATCACCGAGCTGATCGATCCGACGCCGTGGCTGAAGGGTGGTGAGCTGCTGCTCACCACCGGCATTCAGCTCGACGGGCCCAAGACCCAGCACGAGCTGATCGATCGCCTGGTCGAGCACGACATCGCCGGTCTGGGCTTCGGGACGGGGTTTGCCCACAAGAAGCTCCCGGTAGCGCTCGTGAACGCCGCGCGCAAGCGCGAGTTTCCGCTGTTCGAGGTCCCGTACGAGCTGCCGTTCATCGCGATCACCGAGCGTGTGTTCGCGCAACTGGTCGACGAGCGCTATGAGATGCTCCAGCGCAGCATGGCCGGGGACGTGCTCGCCGAAGCGCTGACGGGCAACCTCTACCCGGAAGAGCTCGCTGCCAAGCTGCACCCATTCGGGATCCGCGCGCAGGCCGCGGTGCTGGCGTTCGCGGTGCCCGACCCGGCCGTGGGCGCGCCGCTGCTGGAACGGGCGCTTGCGCGTGCGCATGTGCACAGCCTGGTCGCGATCCGCGCGGGGTTGCTGTGCGCGGTGATCGACATCGACGGCGTCGAACCCGACCCGCTCGAGCTGGCCGGGCGCGTTCGCGCCGAGCTCGCAGCGCGCCTGAAAGACGTCCGCGCGGCCGCCAGTCGGCCCGCGGCGACATACTCGCTGCGGTTGAGCTTTCACGAGGCCCGCTGCGCGCTGGAGGCCGCACGGCTGCGGGCCGCGGAGCGGAACGGCGGGAACGGGAGTGGTAGTGGTGGGAACGGGAACGGGAATGGGAGCGGCGGGAACGGGAATGGCGGCAATGGGAACGGAGACGGCGGCACGAGCCGGGGGAACGGGTCCGAGGCGGTTGCCTCCTATAAGGACCTCGGCGCGTTTCAGTTGCTGCTGTCGCTGCAGGACGACGACGCGCTGATGTCCTACTGTCGCGGTGTGCTCGGCCCGGTCGAAGCGGGGGAGGGTGAGTACGGCGATGAGCTGCTGCGCTCGCTGGACGTGTTCATCGAGTACAACGGCCACTGGGAGAAGGCTGCAAGCGCTCTGTACTGTCACCGCCACACGCTGCGCTACCGGATCCGCCGGATCGAGCAGTTGACGGGCCGCGACTTCTCCAGCGCCCGCGATCGGATCGAGTTCTGGCTGGCGCTGCGGGGACGAGAGTTGGCGCGATGATCGATCGGCAGACCGACGCGGGGGTGGGGTCACGATGCGCGCCGGCGTGCTGGGCGCCCTTGGCGATCGGGGAGGATTCGCAATGATCGTCGGAGTTCCGAGCGAGATCAAGCTCGACGAGTACCGCGTCGCGATCACCCCGGCCGGAGTGCGCGAGCTGAGCGCGCGCGGACACGAGGTGCTGGTGCAGGCCGGCGCGGGCGAGGGCAGCGCGATGAGCGATGAGCAGTTCGCCGCCCAGGGCGCGCGGATCGTGGCCGACGCGCAGGCGGTGTTCGCGGCAGCCGAGCTCGTGCTGAAGGTCAAGGAGCCCCAGCCCGCCGAGGTGGAGATGCTGGGAGAGGGCCAGACGCTGTTCACCTACCTGCACCTCGCGGCCGAGCCCGAGCTCGCGCGCGGGTTGCAGCGCTCGGGCGCGACGTGCATTGCGTATGAGACGGTCGAGGATGCCGCGGGACGGCTGCCGCTGCTGGCGCCGATGAGCGAGGTCGCGGGCAAGATCGCCACGCAGGCGGGCGCGTTCATGCTGGAGAAGCCGCTCGGCGGGCGCGGGATCCTGCTCGGCGGCGTGCCGGGCGTGGCGGCGGCGACGGTGCTCGTGATCGGCGGCGGCGTGGTGGGGATGAATGCCGCGTTCATCGCGATCGGCATGCAGGCGGACGTGTTTGTGTTCGACCGCTCGATCGACCGGCTGCGCGAGCTGGAAGTGGCGTTCGCGGGACGCGCCTCGACCGTGTACTCCTCGACGCTGGCGATCGAGGAGATGCTGGGGCAGGCGGATCTGGTGATCGGCGCCGTGCTCGTCCACGGCGGGCGTGCGCCGCACGTGGTCAGCCGCGAGCAGTTGCGGCTGATGAAGCAGGGCGCGGTGCTCGTGGACGTGTCGATCGATCAGGGCGGTTGCTTTGAGACCTCCCGTCCGACCACCCACTCGGACCCGACCTACGAGGTCGACGGCATCACCCACTACTGCGTCACGAACATGCCGGGCGCCGTGCCGATCACCTCAACCTACGCGCTCACGAACGCGACGCTCCCGTACGTGCTGGCGCTCGCGGATGCGGGACCGCAGGCCGCGATGGATGCCGACCCGGGACTGCGTCTGGGGCTGAACGTCTCGGGTGGTGAGATCCTGCACCCAGCGGTGCTCGATGCCCTGGAGCTACAGGAGGCGCAGACATGACCGAAACCGAGACCCTGAGCAATTTCATCGACGGCGAGCGGGTCGCGTCCGCGGGCG
>Ga0335075_10008685_pt1 | contig 15551 bp, 14 predicted proteins | sample Lox_Sample_24_FD_206723 | JGI IMG/M metagenome (GOLD analysis project Ga0335075, IMG submission 206723) | Soil microbial communities from Loxahatchee National Wildlife Refuge, Florida, United States - Lox_Sample_2.4 | ecosystem: Environmental > Terrestrial > Soil > Wetlands | place: USA... | reverse complement strand
ACACCTGAAGCCACCTACACCATCTATCCGGGCAATAAGACCTCCAGTTCCGTGACCATCAATCAGCACGTTGGGGGGAACCAGTGGATACCGCTAGGGGACTTTCAGATCACCAACGGCAAGAAAGCCAAGGTGGTCCTCACAAACGTCACAAGGGACGTGCCCGGAACAACCGATATCGCCTTTGATGCCATGGCCTTCACGCTCATCGCTCATACACCGAACACCGAACAGGAACTCGCCGAGCGGTTCGAGCCGGTGCTAAAATTCGACACCAACGAGAAATGGCGCCCGCTGAACCTCACTGCCTTCTTCGCTGAAACTGAACCCAACGGAACCCCAGTGCAGCACAAGTGCATCCCCTACTCGTCGCCGGATGCCTCGACTATCCTCGGCGAAGAACCTCCCTTCAGAACCACTTCAGGAGACTACTCCACTTGGGTAACAAACGGAGAAGTAAAAGTCTACAAGGATATCGCTCGGTGCGTGACCGTGTCTACGATCGAAGAAGCAACGAGCTGGCGCAGCCCTGACGCATACATCGACATCGGGGAACTCGGTGTCGGTGAACCGGAAGGCTACCACTCGGTGCACTCGGTTTGCCTCCACAACGGACTACTTGACTGCAACGGTAACGAGGTACCTCACGACCCGTACTCGGCCCAGTATTACTACATCACGACCTCGTCCGGCTACCAGTTCATCCAGTACTGGCAGTTTTATCGTTATAACTCATTCTCGAACGCCATCAGCGAATTTGGCTCCCACCACGAGGGAGATTGGGAAGCGGTCGCCATCGCACCGTCACAGAACGGGGAATACGCTGAATTCGCGTCGTTCTCCCAGCACGGAGCCTGGTACAGCTACATGCGGACCGCGATGGAATGCGCTGACCAGCCGCAAGATTCGTGTGGTACTAACGCCGAACCGCGTGGACGCCGTGTGGTTGTGTATGTCGCGAATGGCGATCACGCCAACTATGCCACACCCTGCAAAGAAGAAATACCGTTCGAATGCGAACGAGGGGACGGCGAACTCCCGAAAGAGCGGGGACATGACGGCCAGTACAACTGGGGCCACGACTTCGACGGTGAAGGGCTTATCGAGATGCCACCGCTCGGCACCGAAAGCTGGACGGATTGGCCTGGGCACTGGGGTGCCACTCCGAAGGAAGAATCAGCACCTTGGTATGAGCCGGGTTATGGTAGCCCCGAGAGCCCGGGCTCACAGAGCATGTTTCAAAAGCCATGGGGCAGCTGCGGAAAGGATGTCTCGCACGACGAATGCGCGCAGCCTGCGCGTGCACAAACGGCGCGTCCACGAGCTGTCAGCGCAGGCGCGCTCGTGTCGATCTCTGAGGGATGCGGAGCATGGTTCGGAGGCGGCATCGCCGCGCTCGCCTGCGCCCCCCACGACCTCACCAGCGACATACTTAAGCATCGCCTGGCCCGCGCGGGGCGTCTTTCCCTCAAAATCGAGCCCCGTCATGAATGGCGAGACCCACGAGCCGCTCGATGGAGGTACGGTACCGCGGAAGGGATCGTCCAAGCGGCTGGCCGAGACCTACGCTCAGGCGATCACATTGCGATTACGGGCAGTGTCCCCGTCGGGATGCAGCTCGTCGTGCGCGTAGTCGACCAGCACGGCGTGATCGGCGAACCCGTCCTCGCGCTGCCCACGGGTGCCGGAAAGCTGCTCGTGACCGTGGTGGCTCGCCGCGGCAGGGCCTTCCTGGATCTCAGTAGGGAGCGCCGCGGACACGCAGGTTGAGGCGATGCCTGCTCCGGCCCTGTTGACGGGCACTCGCGTGGGAACCCCATGCTGAAGCGCACCAAAACGCGTCGACCCTCGACGGTGACTGAGAGCGCCAGTTCGACGAGGTTCCGACACGGATCAGCGCGTAGGACGGACTCCCTGCTCATCCCTAGTGGCATTGGCGGCGCGACCCTGCTCGTCGCCTGGGTCGTTGTAGCGGTGGGAGGGTCAGAGCAGCTTGTCTTCAAGGTCGGACTAGGCTTCATCGTGATGATGCTCGTATGCGTGGTGCAGCTGATCTTGCTCTTGCTGCTTCCCTGCTCAGCAAAGTGGACAGCCTGCCTCACGCTTCTATCGTTCACCACCCTCAGTGGCGTCATCGGGATACCGCTTTGGGCGGCAGCTCTCCAGACAGCGTGCAACGGGCGACCAGAATGTCCGCTCGGCTAGGCCGCCCCCTCTCGGCGAGGACTTGCCGCCACCCCGACCGCGGACCATTCAACATGAAGCGCCAGCCTGCCGTAGGCTCTGCGCTGGTAGTTTGAGGCGGTACGAGACCGAGTTGAGGGTGCGGGTTCACCCGGCAGGCACACGAGCAGACGGAGAACGCATGGCCAAGGAGGACAAGGTCGAATTCGAGGGCGAGGTGATCGAGGCCCTGCCGAACGCGATGTTCCGCGTGAAGCTGGACAACGACCACGTCGTGCTGGGCCATGTGGCGGGCAAGATGCGGCGCTTTCGCATTCGCATCCTGCCCGGCGATCGCGTGCGCTGCGAGCTCTCCCCGTACGATCTCGACCGCGCCCGCATCGTCTACCGCCACCGTTGAGCGCGCCATCGCCGAGCGTGCCCTGATCGAAGCGATCGCGGCCGAGATCGGGGCCTCGGGGGCGCCGGCGCGCCTGCTGCGGGGGATCGGAGACGACGCCGCGGTGGTGCGCGCGCAGCCGCTGTGCGTGACCTCGATCGACGCGATGGTGGAGGGCACCCACTTCCTGCTCGCGCCGGGCTGGGCGACGCCGGCGGAGATCGGGCACCGCGCGCTGGCGAGCGCGCTGTCGGACCTCGCCGCGATGGGGGCCGAGAGCGGCGAGGCGTATCTGGCTCTGGGCCTGCCGCCCCACCTTGGCGAGGGACAGGCGCTGGAGCTGGTGCGCGCGGCGTCGGCGCTGGCGGCGCGCACCGGCACCGCGCTCGCCGGCGGCGACGTGGTGGGCGCGCCGGCGCTGATGGTGACGATCGCGGCGGTGGGCTGGGCGCACAGCGAGCGGCAGCTGGTCGGCCGCGACGGCGCCCGCACGGGCGACCTGATCGGCGTCACGGGCACTCTGGGCGCCGCCGCCGCCGCGCTCGCGCTGAGACGGGCGCGCGCCGGCGGCGAGGACGGCGCGCTCGACGGGCTCGCGACGGGCGCGCTGGCGGGCGCGCGCTGGCCGCAACCGCGGCTGCGCGAGGGCCGCGCGCTGGCGGGCGCGGGCGTGCACGCGATGATCGACCTGTCGGACGGGCTGGCCGCGGACGCCGCGCACGTGGGCCGCGCCAGCGGCGTCGAGCTGCGGGTGAGCCTGCCGGCGCTGCCGCTGCACGAGGGCGTGGCGGCGGCGGCGCGGGAGCTGGGCCTGCCCGCCTGGCGGCTGGCGGCGGGCGGCGGCGAAGACTACGAGCTGTGCTTCTGTGCGGCGCGCGAGGACCGGGAGCATGTGCAGCGCGCGATCGCCGAGCTGGGCGCGACGCGCGTGAGCTGGATCGGCGAGGTGGGCGGCGGGGACGGCGGCGCGGCGTTCTCAGACGAGCGGGGCGACCCGGTGCGGATCGAGGGATTCGAGCACCTGCGCTAGCGGACGGCGCGAGGCCCGCGCGCGCGCCGCCGTGCGCGCGCGCGCCGCGGCGCCGGCTTCGATCGGCCGCGGCAGGGCGCCGCCGGGCAGCCTGCGGGCGGCGCCGACCGGAATCGTGCGCGTGAGGCGCGCGTACACCAGCAGGCGCTTTTCGGCGGTGAACACGGGCGTGCAGGCGGACAGCACGAGCCGGCTGTGGCCTACGTCGGAGACGGCTGCGGCGACGTCCGAGGGCCACACCACCCGCTGGCCGGTGACGGTGTAGACGAAGTGCGCGTAGGGCATGTACAGCAGGATGTGGTTGCCGCGCCCCAGCAGGTTGATTTCCCGGAAGGGAGCGAGGTAGGTGGTGCGGTGCCCGGCGATGGCGGTGGTGCCGCCGCGCCCGGGGAAGCGCGTTTCCGGGTAGACGCCGGGCCCGCTGATCAGGTCCTGCGTGTCGGTGCCCTTCACCACCACGTAGTTGGCGCCCACGCGCGGGATCAGGATGCGTCCCACCGCGGCGCCGTTCGCGCTGCGGCGTTCCAGCTGGCCGGCCAGGTACGCGATGCGGGCCTGCTCGTCGGCGATGCTGGCGAGCGCGCGCCGCTCCACCGGCGAGGGCGGCGCGCGTTCGGCGCTGCGCAGGCTGCTGCTGAGATCGCTCTGGCGGATCGTGGCGTAGAGCGCCGAGATCGGCTCCTGCCAGACCAGCGTGACGAGCGCGTCCACCAGGGCGAGCGCGCCGAGCACGATCATCAGCGCGCCCAGCGCCCGCGCCGCACGGCCGCCGCGCTCGCGGGGGGCGTCGGCCATCGCGGCGCCGGCCGGGGTGGAGAGCGGCTCGCTCACGCCCCTATCGTCGCAGAGCCGATTCGGTGCCACCGAGCGAGCCGGGGCCGGCGTAGCTGAGCGGGCCGCGAATCGTGACCTCGCGCTCCTCGTCGAAGTCGAAGTCGAGCGGCACGCGGCCTTCGCGCAGCGCCAGCAGCACGGCGGCGGCGGCGCAGCCGCCGGCCACGCTCCACAGCAATGCGGCGCCGAAGCCCACGAAGCCACCGGCGAGCATCAGCACGGCGCCCCAGGCGACGCCGCCGGGCCCCAGGCCGAGATGCACGGCGAAGTAGGCGATCAGCAGCGCCAGCGGCAGCAGGCCACACGCGACCAGCGCCAGCGAGGCGCCGCGGCGGGGCCGCACGCCAGGGTCCGCCAGCACCAGCCACAGGTGCAGCGCCGGCAGCGCCAGCAGCGCGAGGAACGGGTTGGCCAGCCACGCGATCGCGCACAGCGCGATCGCGACCAGCGCCAGCGACAGGCCCGCGACCTCCGGGTCGGGCGCCGCGCCCCAGCCCAGCCGCCGCACGAGCCTTCCCCACAGCGACCAGCTGAGCGCGAAGGCGAGCGCCACGGCGACGAGCGCGGTGAGCGCGCGGGCGTCCAGCGGCACCGCGCCCGCGGGCGCGGGCGCGGCGGGCGTGGCGCCGATCACGCCGAGCGCGCCCAGCAGGTACACGAACACCGCGCACGCCAGGAAGGGGAGCGCGCAGCTCAGCGTCCACAGCGTCCAGCGGCCGGTGGACAGGCGCCGGCGGCGGGCGCGCGCGAGCCCGTCGACGGCGGCCAGCAGCGGCGGCAGCATCAGCATCGCGACGAGCAGCCGCACGGCCCACTCCGCCAGCGTCTTGTGCCGCAGCGTGATGCTCGTCTGCATCGACGCCGGCACATCGGGGCCGGCGTCGAGCGCGTCCACCGCGCTCAGCACCGCGCGGCCGAGCCCTTCCATGCGCTGCGCGCTGAGCCCCCGGCCGCCCGGCCGCGCGGCGGCCGCTTCGCCGCTGCTCTGGACCAGCACCGCCGGCACGCCGCCCGCGTCGAGCAGGCCCTGTTCGCCCACCGTGAGCGGGAAGGCGAGATGGGCGAGCTGGGCGAGCGTGCCGGGCGCGCCGGCCTGCACGCCGGCCTGCCCGGCGATGGCGGCGTCGAGCGTGCGCTGCAGCTGCAACGGCGCGGAGCCGAGGCCGTCGGACCAGGGCACCACCAACGGCGTGCCGAGCCGCGTGCCGGCGAGGTCGCCGAGCACGATCGCGGCGTCGAAGGAGCCCCCGCGCGCGCCGCTGGCGTCGGCGCCCGCGGCGCCGCTCAGGCGCGGCAGCTCGGACAGCAGCTGCGCGGCGCCGGCGCCGCCGCCGCTGCCGCCGCTGGTGGAGGCGAGCACGATCGCGCGCTTGGTGGCGCGGGTGGAGAGCACCTGCGCGAGCTCGAGCAGCGCGGCCGTTGCCGACAGTTCCGCCTCCGCGCCCGCGGCGGCGGCGTCGCGGTGGGCCACGATCAGGATCGGCGCCAGCCCGCTGGAGCCGGGGCGCTCGGCCACCACCGTGCTGAGCGTGCGCTCGCCGGCGATCGTCTGGGCCTCGAAGGAGTAGCTGTGCACGGAGAAGCCGCCGCTGGCGGTGCCGCCGAGCGCCCGCAGGCGCCGCGCCACGTAGCGGGCCAGCGCGCGGTCGCCGGGCCCGCCCGGGCGGCGGTCGGGGAAGCGCGCAGCCAGCGTTTGCAGTTCCGCGAACGCCTGCCGGCCTTCGAAGGCGTCGGGCGCGAGCGTGGAGGTGAGCGGCGCGGGGCTCGAACCCAGCGAGAACGCGACGACGGCCAGCGCGATCAGGAACGGGGCGAACGCGGCCCGGTAGAGGCGCCCGTTGATCATGCCCCTAGACCATAGTCCGCGCGCCGGCCGCGCGCAGCGGCGGTGGACCCCTTCCGCGCCGTACGGTCAGATATCGTGCCGCCGCGTGCTGCAGCCTGTCGCCGTCGCCAACAAGACGCTCGCGGACTACACGCACATCTGCGGGCGCGAGCTGATCGCGGAGATCCGCGAGCTGGCGGAGCCGCTGCAGGGCAAGCGCGTGGTGCACGTGTCCGCCACCGCCTTCGGCGGCGGCGTCTCGGAGATCCTGTACACGCTGGTGCCGCTGATGCGCGACGTGGGCCTCGACTGCGAGTGGCAGGTGATCTACGGCCGCGAAGAGTTCTTCAACGCGACCAAGCTGATGCACAACGCGCTGCAGGGCGCGCCACAGGACCTCGACGAGGAGCAGTGGGCAACGTGGCTGCGCTACAACGAGCACAACGCCCGTGAGCTGACGGGCGGCTGGGACGTGTGCCTGATTCACGACCCGCAGCCGGCGGCGCTGTGCAAGCTCGTGCCCGAGAAGGCGAAGGGGTGGGTGTGGCGCTGCCACATCGACCTGTCCACGCCCAACCCGGACACGATCGCGCAGCTGCTGCCCTATCTCGAGCCCTACCCGCAGTCGCTGTTCCACATGGCCGAGTACGTGCCGGCGGGGATGCGCGGGAAAGTGAACGTGGTGCCGCCCGCGATCGACCCGTTGACGCCTAAGAACATGGCGCTCTCGCCGGAAGACGCGGCCTTCGTGTGCGGGCAGTTCGGGATCGACGTGGACCGCCCGCTGATCTGCCAGGTGTCGCGCTTCGACCCGTGGAAGGACCCGCTGGGCGTGATCGACGCGTACCGCCAGGTCAAGCAGCAGCTGCCGGACGTGCAGCTCGCGCTGGTGGGCTCGATGGCCTCCGACGACCCCGAGGGCTGGGACTTCTTCAACTCCACCGTGGCGCACGCGGACGGCGACCCCGACATCCACATCCTCAACAACTTCAACAACGTCGGCGCGATCGAGGTCAACGCCTTCCAGTCGCACTCGGACGTGATCATCCAGAAGTCCACGCGCGAGGGCTTCGGCCTGACGGTGTCGGAGGCGATCTGGAAGGCGCGCCCGTTCGTGGGCGGCGACGTGGGCGGCATCCCGCTGCAGATCGAGGACGGGGTCACCGGCTACCTCGTCTCGAGCGTGGACGCGTGCGCGGAGCGCGCGCTGGCGTTCCTGCGCGACCCGGAGCTGGGACGCACGCTCGGCCGCCGCGGCAAGGAACACGTGCGCAAGCACTTCCTCACCCCCCGCTACCTGCGCGACTACCTGCGCATCTTCAACGAGCTGAACGAGTGATGGGCGCGAGGCGCGCGCACCGGCGCGGTATCCGGCGATGAGCGCGCAGCCGGCTCAGCGGACGCCGCCGCTGGTGCTGGTGAGCAACCGCGGGCCGGTGACCTTCCAGGCGCACGGGGACATACAGCGCGGCTCCGGCGGCCTGGTGACGGCGCTCACCGGCCTCGCCTCGCACCGCGAAGCGATCTGGATCGCCTCGGCGATGAACGAGCACGACGTGGCGGTCTCGCGCGAGCACGGCGGGCGCGCCTTCCCGGTGCACGCGCCCGGCGGCGGCGAGTACCAGGTGCGCCTGGTGGTCAGCGACCCGGACGCCTACGACCGCTTCTACAACGTGTTCGCCAACCCGATGCTGTGGTTCATCCAGCACTACCTGTGGGACCTCTCCAACGCGCCGGACATCCGCCGCGAGGAGATCGAGGCGTTCGAGTTCGGCTACAACGTGGTCAACGAGGACCTGGCGCGGGCGGTGGTGGAGCAGCTCGACGGCCAGGCCGAACCGGTGGTGATGGTTCACGACTATCACCTGTACACGCTGCCGGACCTCGTGCGCAGGGCGCGCCCGGACGTGTTCCTGCACCACTTCGTGCACATCCCGTGGACGCAGCCGGACGCCTGGCGGGTGCTGCCGACGCGCATTCGCGAGGAGATCTACAGCGGCCTTCTGGCCAACGACATCATCGGCTTTCACACGCGCTCCTACCGTCTGAACTTCCTGCAGTGCTGCCGCGATCTGATGGACCTCGAGGTGGACTTCGAGCGCGGTGTGGTGCTCACGCCGGAGGGCGGCGCCGGCGGGGGGCGTCGCGAGGTGTGGGTGCGCGCCTACCCGCTGCCGATCGACCACCGCGCCACCCGCCAGATCGCCCAGGGCGCGCGCGTGCGCGAGCTCGAGGAGCAGCTGCTGCGCCGCCGCCGCGACCACCTGATCCTGCGGGTCGACCGCGCGGACCTGAGCAAGAACGTGCTGCGCGGCTTCTCCGCCTTCGACCTGTTCCTCGAGCAGCACCCCGAGTTCACCGAGCGCGTCACGTTCATGGCGCAGCTGATGCCCTCGCGCACGGACGTTCCGCAGTACGCGGAGTACCTGGAGCGGATCGAGGCGCTGGTGGCGGTCGTCAACCACCGCCACGGCACCCCCGACTGGATGCCGGTCCAGCTGAAGCTGCGCGACGACCTCGAGGAGGCGATGGCGGCCTACAAGCACTACGACGTGCTGCTGGTGAACGCGATGTTCGACGGCATGAACCTGGTCGCCAAGGAGGGCCCGATCGTGAACGAGCGCGAGGGCGTGTCGATCCTCTCGGAGAACACCGGCGCGCACGAGGAGCTGGGCGAGTACGCGCTGTCGGTCAACCCCTTCGACATCCAGGAGCTGGCCAACTCGATCTACGCGGCGCTGACGATGGAGGCCCACGAGCGCCGCCGCCGCGCCGACGGCCTGGTGAGGATCGTGACCCAGCGCGACCCCGGCGACTGGATCGACGAGCAGCTGGCGGACATCCGCGCGAAGGCGCGAGCGAGCGGGTAGGACGCGGCTCGGCGCTGCCGGCGGCGCATGCGCCGCCGGCAAGCGACCCGAGACCCGCTACCCTTTGGCGCCACCGTATGACCAGGCCCGCACCCACATACGACCTCACGCTGCTGCTGGACGCGCAGGCGGACGGCGCGGCGCGCGAGAAGATCGTTGCCGACACGCGCGCGGCGATCGAGGCGCGCGGCGAGCTGCTGCGCCACGACCCCTGGGGCGAGCGCCAGCTGGCCTACCCGATCGAGCGCAAGACCAGCGCGGTGTACCACCTGCTGCAGTTCCACGCCGGCGAGACGGCGCTGCTGGAGGAGCTCGAGCGCACGCTGCGGATCACCGACGGGGTGCTGCGCTTCCGGCTGATCAAGCTCGCGCCCGGCGTGCCCGACGCGCCCGACATGCGCTCCGCCGCCGCGCCGGCGCAGCGCGGCGAGGGCGAGACGGCGGGCGGCCAGGAGCAGGCGCCCGCGGCCGCTGCCGCCGCGGTCTGAACGCCCGCCGCCGGCCGGTGACGGCGCCGGCGCCGTTATAAGATCGGCGCATGGCCTGGACCCGCGCGGAGGACATGACGGACGGATCGAGCAGCAGGACCGACGTGCTGCGCGCCTCGCCGCCGATGTTCGAATCGAGGCTGCTCGACGCGCTCTCGCGCGTGCACCCGGCGGTGCCGGTGGCGATCTTCGCGCCGGCGATCGCGGTGCTGGCGGCGTGGGCGCTCGCCAGCATCACCGTGTGGGCGCTGATCGGCCTGTTCGCCGCCGGCTACGCGATGTGGACGCTGTTCGAGTACTGGCTGCACCGGCTGGTGTTCCACTTCGAGCCCGAGCACGGCCTGGGCGCGCGCATGCACTGGATCATCCACGGCGTGCACCACGACCACCCCAACGACCCCATGCGCCTGGTGATGCCGCCGGCCGTCAGCATGCCGCTCGGCGCGCTCGTGTTCGGGGCGCTGTACCTGGTGTTCGGCGACGGCGACGCGCCGGCGGTGGCGGCGGGGTTCTTCGCGGGCTACCTGGCCTACGACATGACCCACTACTACCTGCACCACTTCCGCCCGCGCGGCCCGCTCGGGCGGATGCTGCGCGAACGCCACATGCGCCACCACTTCCAGGACGACACGCGCGGCTTCGGCATCAGCGCGCCCTACTGGGACGAGGTCTTCCGCACCTCCCCGCGCGCGAGGCGTTCCTCGCAATGAGCGGCATCCGCGTGCCGGCGCCGGCGAGCGCGCGCCGCGCCTCGCTCTAGACTCGCTGGCAGCCCCGCAGCACCGCGGGCGTCCGCCTCGGGCGGACGAGGACTTAGAAAGGAACTGAGAGCCGTGGCCGCCACCAACATCAACAGGGTCGTGCTGACCGGAAACCTGACCGCGGACCCGGAGCTGCGCTCGCTGCCGAGCGGCAGCTCGGTGTGCAGCCTGCGCGTGGCCTGCAACACCCGCCGCAAGAACGCGCAGACGGGCGAATGGGAGGACAAGCCCAACTACTTCAACGTCACCGTGTGGGGCGCGCAGGGCGAGAACGCGGCGCGCTTCCTGCACAAGGGCCGTCCGGTGGCGATCGACGGCCGCCTGGAGTGGCGCGAGTGGGAGGCCCAGGACGGGACCAAACGCCAGGCAATCGATATCATTGCCGACTCGGTGCAGTTCCTGGGCTCGCGCGACGAAGCCCCCGGCGGCGGCTCGTTCTCGGGGAACGGCGCCGGCGGTGGAGACGTCCCGGTCGACGAAGGGGACTTCCAGCCCGCGCCGGTGGCCGGCTCGGCCGGCGACGACGACATCCCGTTCTAAGCACAGACAGCGAGGTTCAAGTGGTTTCAAGCGCAACCGGGTCCGAGCGCGACCGCAGCCGCGGCGGGGCGAGCTGATGGCCAAGTCACGCGGTCGCGGCAAGCCGGTGCGCCGGCGCGACAAGAAGGGCGGCCCCGGCAGCGGCCGGCGCAAGCCCTGCCAGCACTGCCGCGACAAGATCGAGCAGGTCGACTACAAGGACGTGGCCTCGCTGCGCAAGTTCATCTCCGAGAAGGGCAAGATCCGCTCGCGGCGCATCACCGGCTCCTGCCGGCGCCACCAGGTGCAGATCGCGCGCGCGGTCAAGCGCGCGCGCGAGCTGGCGCTGCTGCCCTACGTCAACGAGGGCGGGCGCGACGACAGCCCGCGCGGGCGCGATCGCGGCGACCGCGAACGCTGAGCGCCAGATGCCCGAGGCGATACTCATGCAGGACGTCGAGCAGCTCGGCGAGCGCGGCAACGTGATCGAGGTCTCCAAGGGCTACCTGCGCAACTACCTGATCCCGCGCAAGCTGGCGCAGCCTGCCACCAGGGGCGCGATCGAAACGGTGCGCCAGCGCCAGGCCGCCGAGGAGCGCGCCGCGCGCGAGGCGGTGGAGCGCGCGCAGGAGAACGTCAACCTGCTCAACCGCACGGTGCTCACGATCCCCCAGCAGGCCGGCGCCGACGGTCGCCTGTTCGGCTCGGTGACCGCGCAGGACATCGCCACCGCGATCCGAGAAGCGCGCGGGCTGCGCATCGACAAACGCGGCGTGCACATGCCGGAGCCGATCAAGAACGTCGGCACCTACATGGTCGTGGTCGAGGTGGTGGACGGCGTCACCGCCACGGTCAAGACCATGGTCGTGGCCAAGAAATAGCCGCCGCCCGGGCGCTTGCCGTCTGGCGCCCCTGCGAACATACGTTCGTGGGGTCAAATTGTTCCGAGATTGCGGGGAGCTCCTGCGGGGGCGCGGGCCGCGCGACCTAGACTCGGGCGTCCGATGGCACCGGCAACCATGACCAACGGCGACCGCGGCGCGGGCGCCTCCGGGGGCGTGATCGCGCCGCCGCACAACCTCGACGCCGAGCAGTCGGTGCTGGGCGCGATCCTGCTGTCGGACCGCTCGCTATACGCGCTGGTGATCGAGGAGGGCCTGCGCGCGGAGGACTTCTACCGCGACCGCCACGGCCTCGTCTACGAGGCGATGCTGTCGCTGTACAACGAGAGCGAGCCGGTGGACGTGCTGACGGTGACCGACCGCCTGCGCCAGATGGGCAAGCTGGAGCAGGTGGGCGGGCAGGCGACGGTGGACGAGCTCACCGGCGTGGTGCCGGCGGCCGGCCACGCGCGCCGCTACGCGCAGATCGTGCGCGAGAACGCGCTGCTGCGGCGCCTGTTGAAGAGCACGTACGAGATCCAGGAGAGCGTGCTCGGCCACGAGGCGGCGCCGCGCGAGCTGGTGGAGCAGGCCGAGAAGGCGATGCTGGAGGTGGCGCGCGACGACCGCCAGCAGGACTTCCGCGCGATCGAGGAGGTGCTGCACGAGGAGCTCGACAAGCTGCACCGGCTGTCGATCGAGGGCACCGCGCTGACGGGCACGCCGTCGGGCTACAAGGACCTCGACGAGATCACCGGCGGCTTCCAGCGGGGCAACCTGATCATCATCGCGGCGCGCCCGGCGATGGGCAAGAGCGCGCTCGTGTGCAACATCGCGGAGAACGCGGCGGTCGAGCACGGCCGCCCCGTGGCGCTGTTCTCGCTGGAGATGGCGGAGGCGGAGCTGGCGCAGCGCTTCGTGGCCTCGCAGGCGCGCATCAAGGGCGAGGAGCTGCGCAAGGGACGCGTGGCCGAGCAGCGCTGGCCGAAGATCCTGAAGGCCAGCGAGCGCCTGGCGAGCTCGCCGCTGTGGGTGGACGACTCCAGCGACGTGGGCATGCTGGAGATCCGCGCGAAGGCGCGGCGCCTGCACAGCCAGTGCGAGGGCGGGCTGGGGCTGATCATCATCGACTACCTGCAGCTGATGCGCACCGACAGCCGCTACGACAGCCGCGTGACCGCCGTCGGCGAGCTCAGCCGCGGCTTGAAGATCCTCGCGCGCGAGCTGGGCGTGCCGGTGATCGCGCTCTCGCAGCTCAGCCGCGCGGTGGAGACGCGCCCCGACAAGCGCCCCCAGCTCTCGGACCTGCGCGAGTCGGGCAACCTCGAGCAGGACTCCGACCTGGTGATGTTCATCTACCGCGACGAGTACTACAACGAGGAGTCCGAGCGCCCGGGCGAGGCGGACCTGATCATCGCCAAGCACCGCAACGGCGCCGTCGGCAAGGTCACGCTGACCTTCCAGAAGGAGTACCCGAAGTTCATGAACTACGCCGGCGAGGAGCGGTACTCGCAGTGAGCGAGGCGGAGGCGTTCGCGCAGTGAGCGAGGCGGAGGCGTTCGACCCGCTGGAGGCGCTGGCTCGGCGCGGGCGCGGCGGCGGCGGCCCGTGCCCCGCGGGCCTGTGCGACGGCAGCGGCTTCGTGGTGGACGAGGCGACCAACACGGCGCGCGACTGCGACTGCCGGCCCGGGCGCATCGCGGTGCGGCGCACGCGCAGGCTGGAGGCCAACATCCCCAAGCGCTACCGCAGCGTGTCCTTCGAGCAGCTCAGCGGCACCGAGCTGGTGAGCTTTCCCGAGCAGATCCGCGTGGCGCGGCGGTTCGCGGCCAACATCGACGGCGAGCTCGACGAGGGCCGCGGCATGTGGATCATGGGCGACGTTGGCACCGGCAAGACGATGCTCGCGATGCTGATCTCCAAGGCTGCGCTGGACGCCGGGCGCGCGGTGGCGATCTACTCGCTGCCGCGGCTGCTGAACCTGATCCGCGAGGCGATCCCGTCCTCCCGCAACGGCGAGGAGACCGACGGAGTGCTGGGCTTCCTCGACCGCCTCGCCGGCGTGGACCTGCTGCACCTCGACGACGTGGGCGCGGAGAACCGCACCGACTGGGCGCTCGAGCAGCTGTACTCGATCGTCAACACTCGCTACGAGGAGGAACGCTCGATCGTGATCACGACCAACCTGCAGCCCGACGAGCTCGCCGAGCAGATCGGGGCGCGCACGGTCTCGCGCCTGATCGAGATGTGCGGCGACCCGCTGCCGCTGTTCGGCGAGGACCGCCGCCAGGTGGCCGAGGACCGCCGCCGCGAGCAGCTGCTGCGCCGCGGCGCGGCGGAGCGCGCCGGCTGAGCCCAGCGGCGCCCCTACACTCCAGCAGGCATGCCGGGAATAGTGATAGTGGGCGCCCAGTGGGGCGACGAGGGCAAGGGCAAGATCACCGACCTGCTGGCCGAGCACGGCGACGCGGTGGTGCGCTTCCAGGGCGGCAACAACGCGGGCCACACGATCGTGCGGGGCGAGCAGGAGTGGAAGCTGCACCTGATCCCCTCGGGCATCCTGTACGCCGGCAAGCGCTGCCTGATCGGCAACGGCGTGGTGATCGACCCGAAGGTGCTGATCGAGGAGCTCGACGGCCTGCGCGCGCGGCGCGTGGACGTGAGCGGCCTGCGCATCTCCGCCAACGCGCACATGATCATGCCCTATCACCTGCTGCTCGACCACGCCGGCGAGGCCAAGCTGGGCAGCCTGCAGATCGGCACCACGCGGCGCGGCATCGGCCCCTGCTACGCGGACAAGGCGGCGCGCCTGGGCATCCGCGTGCAGGACCTGCTCGACGAGAAGATCCTGAAGAAGAAGATCGTGGCGGCGATGGAGCCCAAGCGGCTGTCGCTGCGGCCCTTCGAGAAGGAGCCGTCGCTGGACCTGCACACGATGACCGAGGAATATCTGGTCTTCGGCCACCGCCTCGAGCAGCACATCGCGGACACCTCGAAGCTGATGTGGGAGATGCTCGACTCCGGGCAGACGGTGATCCTGGAGGGCGCGCAGGGGGCGATGCTGGACATCGACCACGGCACCTATCCGTTCGTGACCTCCTCGAACCCGCTCGCCGGGGCGGCCTGCGTGGGCAGCGGCATCGGCCCGAAGGCGATCGACGAGGTGTGGGGGATCTCCAAGGCCTACACCACCCGTGTCGGCGCGGGGCCGTTCCCCAGCGAGCTGCACGACGACATGGGCGAGCGCATCCGCGACCGCGGCGGCGAGTTCGGCACCACCACCGGGCGCTCGCGGCGAACCGGGTGGCTCGACCTGGTGGCGCTGCGCTACGCGGCCCGCCTGAACACGCTCACGGCGCTGGTGGTGACCAAGCTCGACGTGCTGTCGGGGCTCGAGCGCATCCAGGTCTGCACCGGCTACCGCACCGCCGACGGCGCCGAGTTCGAGGACTTCCCCTACCACCAGACGGTGCTGCACCACACCTTCTCCGAGCTCACCGAGCTGCGCGGCTGGAACGAGGAGCTGGGCGAGTGCCGCACGCTCTCGGACCTGCCGCAGGGAGCGCGCGAGTACCTCGACTTCATCGCCGAGCACGTGGGCGCGCCGATCGCGCTGGTGGGCGTGGGCCCCGGCCGCGAGCAGGTGATCTGGACCGACGCGGGGCGGCAGACGATCGTCGGCTCCAACGGAGCGGGCGCGCGTTCATAGGCCGCTCTTAGCGCGCTCACAGCGGGTTCTAAGCTCGACCGGGCAAGCTGGCGCGATGTTCTCCACACACT
>Ga0335075_10008684_pt1 | contig 15551 bp, 12 predicted proteins | sample Lox_Sample_24_FD_206723 | JGI IMG/M metagenome (GOLD analysis project Ga0335075, IMG submission 206723) | Soil microbial communities from Loxahatchee National Wildlife Refuge, Florida, United States - Lox_Sample_2.4 | ecosystem: Environmental > Terrestrial > Soil > Wetlands | place: USA... | reverse complement strand
CGATCTCGTCCACCCACGAAGACTGGCCGATGCCCGGCAACATCGCCTACTGCGTCTCCAAAGGCGCCGCGAAGATGCTCACCCGCACCGCCGGCGTCGAACTGGGATCACTGGGAATCCGGTTCGTAAACGTCGGGCCGGGCGCGGTGAGCACCCCGATCAACGCCGTCACCGAGATGGACCCGGAACTGCTCGGGCGGCTGAACGGGGCGATCCCGCTCGGCCGGATCGGCCAGGCCGCCGAGATCGCCGACGTGGTCGTGTTCCTCGCCTCGGACAAGGCCGGGTACCTCAACGCCACCACGGTCACCGTCGACGGCGGCCTGTCGCAATCGAGCGTGGGGCTATGACTGACCACTACGACGTTCTGGTCATCGGCAGCGGGCCCGGGGGCGCCACCACGGCGGCGCGGGTCGCCGAGACCGGCAAGCGGGTGCTGTTGCTGGAACGGGGCGACTTCCTGCCGCGGGAGCGGGACAACTGGGACTCGCGAGCGGTCTTCGGCGACATGAAGTACACCGCAGATGAGACCTTCTACGATTCCCGCGACCGGCCGTTCCGGCCCGAGCTGCACTATTACGTGGGCGGCAATTCGAAAGTGTACGGCGCGGCGCTGCTACGGCTGATGCCCAGTGACTTCGGCGAGGTCCGGCACACGAACGGCGTCGCGCCCGCCTGGCCGCTGACGTATGAGGACATGGAGCCGTACTACGCGCGGGCCGAAGACCTGTTCTGGGTACACGGCCAGCATGGCGAGGACCCCTTCGCGGGCCTCTCCAGCCGCGATTACCCTTACCCGCCGGTCCAGCACGAGCCCCGTATCCAGCAGCTGTCCGATGGCCTGACCGAGCTGGGCCTGCACCCGTTCCACCTGCCGCTGGGAGTGCGGCTGACCCAGGACGGGCAGGGCCGCCCCACCGCGAACTCACGGTGCATACGCTGCGACCGCGTTGACGGGTTCCCCTGCCTGACCGGCGGGAAGGCCGACGCCGAATGGGCCGTGGTCCGGCCGGCCCTGGCTGCGCACCCCAACCTGACGCTGCTGACCGGGACGACGGCGGAGCGCCTGATTACGGACGCCGGTGGCCGCTCGGTCACCGGCGTCGCGGTCACGCACCCGGACGGCTCGGCGGGCACCTTCACCGCCGACGTCGTCGTGCTTTCGGCGGGAGCGATCCTTTCGGCGGCCCTGTTGCTGAGATCAGCGAACGACCAGCACCCGCGCGGTCTCGCGAACTCATCCGACCAGGTCGGCCGGAACTACATGCGACATAACAACCTCGCTCTCATCGCGTCCTCACGGGAGCCCAACCCGACGGTCTTCCAGAAAACGCTGGCCCTCAACGACTTCTACGGCCCCGGCCAGCACTGGGAGTACCCGATGGGCAACATTCAGATGCTCGGCAAGTCCGATGACTGGCAGATCAAGGGGGCGGCGCCCCGAGGCCTCGGCTGGGCGCCGTCAGGGCCCTACGGTCAGGTCGCCAGGCACTCGGTCGACTTCTGGCTGACCAGCGAAGATATCCCGCTGGCGGACAGCCGGGTCACCCTCCGGCGCGACGGCACGATCAAGCTGGTGCTCCAGCCCGGTAACAACACCGAAGGCCTCACCCGGCTCCGCCGGACCTTCCAGGAGATGCTGAGCAAGCTCGGCATGGTCGACATGATGTTCGTCCGCAGCCTCTACCTGCACAAAGCGTTCGACGCCGCCGCCACCGCCCACCAGGCCGGCACGGCGCGCTTCGGGACCGACCCGGCCACTTCGGTACTCGACCTGCACTGCAAAGCCCACGACCTGGACAACCTGTACGTAGTGGACGGCGCCTTCATGCCGTCAATCGGCGCTATGAACCCCACCTTGACGATCATCGCGAACGCGCTGCGGGTGGGCGACCACATCGCCGAGCGCATCGGAACCACCCCCTGAAAGGTGCCCTGCCATGCCGAGAATCGAGGACTACGCCCTGCTGGGCGACCTGCACACCGCCGCCCTGGTGAGCACCGCCGGGTCGATCGACTGGCTCTGCCTGCCCCGGTTCGACTCACCGGCCGCGTTCGCCGCGCTCCTGGACAATGACCAGGCCGGACACTGGACGCTGGCCCCCGAGGCGGGCGGCACGTGCACCACCCGGCGGTACGCGGGAAACACCCTGGTGCTCGAGACGGACTGGGTCACCGCGGAAGGCGCAGTGCGGGTCATCGACTTCATGCCGCCCCGGGCGGACACGCCGCACCTGGTCCGCATCGCGGTAGGCCTGGACGGCGAGGTGGCCATGCGGTCCACGCTGCGGCTGCGCTTCGATTACGGCCGCGTCGTTCCGTGGATCCGGAACCTCGGCACTCAGATCCACGCGATCGCCGGGCCCGACCGCGTGCGGCTGATGTCCGCGGTCCCGGTGCGGGGCGATCACCGGGACACGCTCGCCGACTTCACCGTGCGCAAGGGCGACCGGGTGCCGTTCGTCCTGTCGTGGGCGCCCGGCCACGACCCGCAGATTCCGTCCGTCGACGCCGAGCAGGCCCTGTCCGCGACGGCCGACTTCTGGACCGGATGGTCTGCCCAGGCCGACTACCAGCCCGGGCCGTACCGCGAAGCGGTGGACCGGTCGCTCATCACGCTGAAGGCCCTGACGTACGAGCCGACGGGCGGGATCGTCGCGGCCGCGACCACGTCGCTCCCGGAGGAGCCCGGCGGCGTCCGCAACTGGGACTACCGGTACTGCTGGCTCCGCGACGCCACCTACACCTTGCAGGCCCTTCTCGCGGCCGGCTACCGGCGCGAGGCCGGGGCCTGGCGCGAGTGGCTGCTGAGGGCCATCGCGGGCCAGCCGGAGACGCTGCAGATCCTCTACAGCCTGGACGGCGCGCGGCGGCTTCCCGAGCTCGAGCTGGAATGGCTGTCCGGCTACGAGGGCAGCATCCCGGTCCGCACCGGCAACGCCGCGGCCGGGCAGCTCCAGCTCGACGTCTGGGGCGAGACACTGGACGCCTTGTTCCTAGCCAGACAGGCCGGCCTTCCCGCCGACCACGACGCATGGGCGCTGCAGGTGGCCCTGATGAACTACCTCGAATCAGCCTGGCGCGAACCCGACAACGGACTGTGGGAAGTGCGCGGGGACCGGCAGCACTTCACCCACTCCAAGGTCATGGCCTGGGCCGCCGCCGACCGGATGGCCCGCTCGGTCCGCGGGTACGGCCTGCCCGGCCCCGCGCCGCGATGGGAAGCGCTCCGCGAGCAAATCCACCACGACGTCCTCACCCACGCGTTCGACGCCGAACGCGACACCTTCACCCAGGCCTACGGCTCGGCCGCGCTGGACGCCAGCCTGCTGCTAATCCCCCGCGTCGGCTTCCTGCCCGCCGCCGACCCGCGGGTGCTGGGCACGATCGCCGCGGTCCGCCGCGAACTGAGCGACGGCGGCCTGGTCAGGCGCTACTCGACCGCCGCGACCGACGACGGCGTCAAGGGCAGCGAGGGCCTGTTCATCGCCTGCTCGTTCTGGCTCGTCGACGCGCTGCACGCCTCCGGGCAGCAGCAGGACGCCACCGACCTGTTCGAGCGTCTCCTGGCCCTGCGCAACGACGTCGGGCTGCTGAGCGAGGAATGGGACCCGGGCGCACGGCGCCAGCTGGGCAACACGCCCCAGGCGTTCAGCCACTTCGCCCTGGTCGTCAGTGCCCTGCAGCTGCACATGGGGAGCGCGGTCCGCAGCGACCACCCGATGGCACGATGACAACCAGGCCAGCAGCGATGATAGACCGGGTCACCGTGGTCGTGTCGGACCTTGACCGGACAGAAAGGACTACATCAAGACGTTCGGGGGCAGAGTCGAGCAACGCGGCGACATCGATCCTGCGCTGGCCCGCGTGCTGTGTGTCCGGCAGCCCCGCGGGCGGCGCTCGCTCCTGCGGCTGGGCCGCGAGCGAATCGAGCTCCTGGAGTTCACGGACTCGGTGGGGCGCCCGTATCCGCCCGGCAGCACCAGCACCGACCTTTGGTTCCAGCACGTGGCGATCGTCGTAGCCGACATCAGGGACGCCTATCAGCAGGTCATGGCGAACAGGCGCTTCCGGCCGATCAGCCGCGGCGGCCCGGTCCGGCTACCGGACAACTCCGGGGGCGTGACGGCGTACAAGTTCCGTGACCATGACGGCCACCCGCTGGAACTGCTCGAATTCCCGCAAGGGCGCATCCCCAGGCAGTGGCGCGCTGCCAATGGCACCGGTACCTTTCTCGGCGTCGATCACACCGCCATCGCGATCAGCGACTCGGCTCGCAGCGCGACATTCTTCGAGTCTGTATTCAGATTCGGCGCAGGAACCCGGACCGAGAACCGCGGGCCCGAGCAATCCGAACTCGACGACGTCAAGGGCGTCCACGTCAGCGTCAGCCCGCCCGGACTGGATCTGCCCGCGCCACGACTGGAACTGCTGCACTACCACGTGGGCACCCGCCGGCCCATCCCACCCGGAACCGCCAGCAACCACATCGCGGCCACACACTGCGCGGTGCGGGTCGCCTCGCTCGACGCGACCGCCGCGGCGCTCGCCCGCCGCGGCACGCCCCTGGCCGACGATGACGTCATGGTCCTACGCGGCGGCATCCGCGCCGCCCTGGTCGCAGGACCCGACGGGCACCGCTTCCTGGCCGAAGAGCAGGCGGCCCTCATGTGACGCCGAGGTCGCGGCGGCCTCCCGTACACAGCGCACCAGCCCGGCGACGTCGTCGGGCACCAGCCGGTCGATGGCCCCGCTGGAGTAGACGCTGACCACGACCTTGCCCGCCGGGTCGAGGACGAAGCCGGTGGACTGCACGTACACCGGGTCCGGATTGGCGAAGGAGCCCGTCAGGCCGGTGATCACTTGCGCGCCGGCGCCGAACCCGACGGGAAGGTCGGGCCGTGTTGTCATCGGCGTCGCTGCGAGCGAGGCGGCAGTTGTCGAGCTCGTAGCCGTCTGGGCTGACCCGCCTTGTGTCGTGGACGCTGCCAGATCGCCGTCTGCGGCACCAGGGACGTCCGGATCGCTTCCCGGTTGGCTTCGGAGGGGTCCTTCCAGCAGGCCCGGACGGGGTTCCAGCAGTCGCTCAGCTCTTCGGCGTACACGTTGCCGTTCCAGGAGATGATCTCGGTGATGCGCTCGGGGGGGCCGGGCGGCGACCCCGAACCCGACCGGCGCGCCGCAGTCAAACACGTACAGCGGAAGCGGTCGAGGCCGAGCCTTTCCGTCAGGCGGTCTTGCCCGGTCCAGCAGCGTAGGAGTCGTAGTCGGCGCCGTCGTGGTCCAGGAAGGGGTTTCGGTATGACAGCCCGGCCGCGTTGACCAGCAGGCCCACGTTTACGATGGCGGCGAGGAACGCGCGACCAGGCCGAGTGTGAAGGCCTGGCCCGGTTTGATGGGGTGGCTGTGCGACACGGCGGAGCCTCGCTGGGCGGCGCGTGGCCGAGCTGACTGCGTGAGGTGATGTCAAGCTTGGCGCTCCGGCAGCGGCGGCCCCGGATTCGACCGCGCCCGCTCTCCAGCAGATCGCCGGCGATCTGTGACATTGATCTGGGTGGTTAGATTGCCACGGGCGGTCACAGCGAGGGGTCGGTCACGTCGCATGTGCCGGTCATCTGGCTGTCTCCACGTCAACCGTGCAGTCCCCCGGATCTTTTTCCACGCTCACCAGCTCCAAGCCAAGGTCGCGAACCCGGTCAAGGATGCCGTAGAGGTGGGCCTGATCGCGGATCTCGCCGGCGAGGACGCTGCGTTCATTGGCCGGTTCGAGGGCAAACCCCTCGAAGGCAGACGCAAGGCGCCCGCTCAGACGGCCCCGGACCGCGATCCTGTACCTGGTCGGCTCCACGTGCCCTCCGATGCTCTGTGGGTTGATTCCCACCTTGAGCCCGAGGCGGGTGAGCTGTGATCACCCGTTCGACCGATTCCACCCGGGTGAACAGAACCTGTAGCGCTACGGCCATGGAGCTACCATTGATCACTGCTACGCAGTAGCGCGAGCAGCGCGCGCTGGAGGGAGGCGATCTGTACGCCCGACAGGGCCGAGGCAGCGGAGCCGGGCGAGGGGCCGATTGTCGCTACGAAGCTGCACATTCCGGAGCTGCCGGCCGACCGGCTTTCGCGGCCGAGCCTGGTCGCGGAGCTGCGAGATGGCTCCCGGGCGCGGCTGATCCTTGTCTCGGCGCCGGCCGGCGCCGGCAAGACGACCGTGCTGGCGAGCTGGCGGGCCGATCCCGCGGAGGGGCGCCCGTTCGCGTGGCTGTCGCTGGATGGCCGTGACAACGACCCGGTTCGGTTCTGGAATTATGTGCTGGCGGCCGTGCGCACCGTCGCGCCCGACGCGGGCGCCGGGGTGGATGACGCGCTGCGGTCGGCGGGCGGGGATGTGACCGAGCTGGCGCTGCCGTTGCTGGTCAACGCGCTGACCTCGCTGCCGGGCCCGATCGTGCTGGTGCTCGATGACTACCACGTGATCACGAGCGCCGATGTGCACCAGTCGGTAGAGTTCCTCGTCGACCACCTTCCCCGGACGGTGCAGCTGGCGCTGGCCGGGCGCAGCGATCCTCCGCTGGGGCTGGCGCGGCTGCGGGCGTGCGCCGAGCTGCTGGAGATACGGGCGCCGGACCTGCGGCTGAGCGCTGGGGAGGCGACGGCTTTGCTGAACGGGTCGCTGGGGCTGGGCCTGGCGCCGGAGCAGGTGCGCGTTCTGCGGGAGCGCACGGAGGGCTGGGCGGCGGGGCTGCAGCTGGTCGGGCTGTCGCTTCGGGGCCGCGAGGACCGGGGGCGCTACATCGCCTCCTTCGCCGGCGATGATCGGCAGATCGTCGATTACCTGGTGGCCGAGGTCCTGGGCCGTCAGAGCGCGGCTGTCCAGGATTTCCTGCTCCGCACCTCGATCGCGGCGCGCCTGACCGGTCCGCTGTGCGATGCGCTGCTGGACCGCACCGACTCCGCGCGCCAGCTCGCGCAGCTCGAGCAGGCCAACTTGTTCTTGGTTCCGCTCGATGAGCGGCGCCAGTGGTACCGCTACCATCACCTGTTCGGTGATCTGCTGGCCCACGAGCTTTCACTGGCGCTGCCCGGTGAGGTTGCGGCGCTGCACCGCCGGGCGTGCGAGTGGCACCTGGGGGAGGGGCTGGTGGCCGAGGCGATCGCCCACGCGATCGCCGCCGGCGATCACCACGAGGCCGCCGGGCTGATCGCCGCTAACTGGCTCGACTTCGTCAACCGCGGGGAGCTCGCAACGGTCGAGGCCTGGACCCGGGGCCTGCCGGACAAGGCGATTGATCCGCGAATGTGCCTGGCCCGAGCCTGGATGCTGCTGGTTCTGGGGCGTCCAGGCGAGGTGGAGGCGGAGGTCCGCGCGGCCGAGCGGGGGGTGCTGCCGGGGCCGCTGGGCGACGGATCGAGCTCGGTCGAGTCAAGCGCCGCGATGGTCAGGACCTCGGCACGGCTCATGCTCGGCGACGTGGGCGCGGCGGCGCAGAGCGCGGCGACCGCCTTGGAGCTCGAGCCCGATCCGACGGCTCCGTGGCGCCCGCAGGTCACCAACGCCCTCGGCATGACCGCCTTCTGGGCCGGAGCCGCCGAGGAGGCCGAGACCGCGTTCGCGGAGACCGTGTCGGCTAGCGAGCCGACCGGCTCCTACGCGGCGGAGATCTACGCGCTGGGCTATCTGGCGGTGATCTCCGCCCAGCGCGCGAAGCCGGCCGAGGCCGGCCGGAGGGTGAGCATGGCACGCGCGCTGGCCAAGCGCCAGGCTCTCGCCGAGCATTGGTTTACGGTAATGGTCGACTACGCCGCCGGCGAACTGGCTCGCGCCCGCGGCGACCTTCAGGGGGCCCGGGCCGAGGTCGAGCGCGGGCTCGGCATCGCCCGGCGGTGGGGACTGCGGCTGGACATAGCGTACGGGCTGCTGGCCCTGTCTCGGATCGCCCTGGCGGCCGGTGCGGAGGCAGAGGCCCGGGAGCTGCGCGCCCGGGCGCAGCGCCAGCTCACCGCCTGCCCAGATCCCGGCTTCCTGCGCGGGTGGGCCAAAGCCGAAGACGCCGGGGATCCCGAGTCCGCCTCGCCCGCCGATGGCTTCGACGAGCTGTCCGAGCGGGAGCTGGCCGTGCTGCGGCTGTTGTCCTCGCGTCTGTCGCTGCGGGAGATCGGCAACGAGCTGTACGTATCGCTGAACACGATAAAGACCCACACCCGCAACCTTTACGCGAAGCTTCGCGTAGGCAGCCGCCAGCAGGCCGTGATCCGAGCTCGCGAGCTCGGACTGCTCGGACGCCCCAAGGCCGTCAGGCAGTCACAGGCCGCCAAGTAAAGTCCCAAGTTCGCGGGTGCAGCCGCGCTGCCACGCTGCCGGCCGACGTGATGGTCCCCGCGCTCTCGATGCCGGTCACCGGCGCTCAGGTGGCCCGCCTCCTCCGACCGGCGGTACCGCCCGCGTATCTCTCCCCGCAGGGCTGGCGGTGCTGCTGATCGGCTGTGGCTTCGCGCGCTGTCTGCGGCGGTCACTCACGCCGACACTGTCTACGCCTTCATCAGCTCGGCCGCCGCCGCCGGCGGAACCAGATACCTGGGGCCACGCCCGCAGCAGCCCGGCCTCGGTCAGGTCAGCGCCTGACGCGAGGCGCGTGGTCGCCGGTTCAGGCGGCCTCGAAGTCCGGGTCCGCTCCATAGTGCTGGATGACCAGCCGTGTCAGCGCCACCCGGGAGCTGATGTCCAGCTTCCTGAAAATCTGGCGGAGATGGAAGTCGATCGTGTGCCTAGACAGGAACAGCCGGGCCGCCGCATCGCGGTTGGTCGCGCCCTCGGCGATGATCGCCGCGACGCTGCGCTCGCTGGCGGTCAGGCTGGCCCAGCCGTAAGAAGGCCGGAACGTGGTCGGCCCGGCTGACGGGGTGTTCGTGGCGGGCCGCTGGTCCACCGGATCGAGCAGCACAAGCATGCCGACAAGCACGCCGGCATCCACGATCGGCCGGACGTGGGCGGCCACGGGCCGGCCACTGGTCAATCGCAACCACGACTCTCCCGGTTCCGCCGAGGTTGCCGCGTCGCACGCCCACTCCCAGAGCAGGGCATGGTCGGTGGAATGCACGAGGCCAACCGCTGCCGTGCTGATGTGCATGACCCGCTCGCCGACGATGACGAAAGGTCCTTTGGCCTGCCGCCGGGCGTGGAAGAAACGCTCGCGGAGGACCCGATCTGCGGTTGATTCATCGATTAGTCGCTGCTGAATAGTGGGTGGCATCTTAGCGATCTCCTCTTGGCAAAACTTTTGAGAAATGCTTACGGGGTTGCCGGTTGCCGGCCGAGGCTCGCTCGCCGGCTCTTCTCGGTTACGTGTTCAGCCTGCCTGAACACCAGTGGCAGGTGGATGGGGCAAAAGACAAAGCATGCTGTGCGGGCCGACAGGCCGGCGGCGGCTGAGCCACCGGAACGCGGTGCCCCCGGCCTCCTGCCGCCGGCGTCTGCCGCCGAAGCCTGGGCGTGGGCGATCCGCTAACCACGCAGACGCGTGGTGTGCGCGCACGACCATGTGAGGCACCTTCTGTGTGGACAGCGCAGCGGACCAGTCAAGGGTCTCTGTCATGGGAGGAGGATTACGTGGCATTTACCGCAGACGCAGAGCGTGAGCCCCTGCTCGAAGATTTTGTAAGCACGGCCGACAAGATCAGCACTGCGATCCAGTCGGTGATCGAGGGCAAGGACGAGATTATCCGGCTCGTTCTCACCGTGCTACTTGCGCAGGGCCACCTGCTTATCGAGGATGTTCCGGGAGTGGGTAAAACCATGCTCGCCAAGGCTCTGGGACGGTCCATAGACTGTTCGGTCAGTCGCATCCAATTCACTCCTGATTTGCTGCCGAGCGACATTACCGGGGTCGGCGCCTACGTCCCGGAGACCCGCGAGTTCGAGTTCAAGCCGGGCCCGGTGTTCGCCAACCTCGTACTCGGCGACGAAATCAACCGCGCGCCATCGAAGACCCAGTCCGCGCTGCTCGAGTGCATGGAGGAGCGGCAGGTAACGGTAGACGGACAGACGTACGAACTCGAGCAGCCCTTCATGGTCATCGCGACGCAGAATCCGGTGGACATGGAGGGCACGTACCGGCTGCCCGAAGCACAGCGGGATAGATTCATGGCGCGGCTGTTCATCGGGTATCCGGCGGTCTCGGCCGAACTGCAGATGCTGGATCTGCACGCCACGTCCTCCCCGCTGGACAGACTCGTCCCGGTCGCCGATGCGGCCGATCTGCGGGCCCTTTCCCACGCGGTGCGGGGCGTGCACGTGTCAGAATCGGTCCGCCGCTACGTCGTCGACCTTGCGACCGCGACGCGTACCCATTCTGACCTGAGGCTCGGCGCGTCGCCGAGGGCAGCGCTGCAACTGGTGCGCGCGTGCCGCGCGTACGCGGCGCTCGGCGGGCGCGACTACGTGACACCCGACGACGTGCAGGCGCTGGCCGGGCCCGCGCTCGCCCACCGGCTGCTTCCTGAGGCTGAGGCGGCGCGAGTAGTCGCCGATCTGGTGGACCAGATTCCGCTGCCGAAAGCGGCAGTGCGATGAGTTTGCCGCTACCGTTGGCCGCGCGGGCGGCCTACATACTGCGTGACAATAGCAACGGCGTGATCACGAAGGCCGCCCCTGCCCTGTACCCGCACCAGTGGAGCTGGGACGCCGCGTTCAACGCGATCGGCCTGGCCACCGTCGACCTGCCGCGGGCGCGGGTCGAGCTCGACTCGCTTTTCGCCGGGCAGTGGCGGAACGGGATGGTGCCGCACATCGTCTTCGACCCGGCCGAGGATGGCTACTGGCCGGGTCCGGCCGAATGGCAGTGCGCCCGGTTCAGCGAGGACGCCACCAGCTGCCCGCCGACCAGCGGGATCTGCAACCCGCCGGTGCATGCGATCGCGGTGGACAAGATCCTGGCGGCGGCTGCGGCGGCCGGCGGCCGCGAACTGGAGGCGACCACGGGCTGGGCGGCGCGCTTGTACCCTCGGCTGCTCGCCTGGCACCGCTTCCTGGCCCGCGACCGGGTCGATAGGTCGACCGGGCTGATCACGCTGTTCCACGGCTGGGAAAGCGGCACCGACAACTCCCCGCGCTGGGACGTTCCGTACGCCAACGTGACGGTGGGCGCGGACCTGCCGCTCTACGTGCGACGGGACACCGCGCACGTGTCCGACGCCGGGCAGCGGCCGACCGACGAGGACTACGACCGCTACCTGTGGCTGGCGGTGGAGGCCAGGCGGGCCGGGTACGACGCCGGCCTGCTGCGCGAATGCGGCAGCTTCGCCGTCGGTGACGTGCTGTTCACGGCGATCTTCGCCGCCGCCGGCGACCTGCTCGCCAAGCTCGCGCGGGTGTTGCGACGAGCGGACGACGCGGTGGAGCTCCGTGACTACGCCGCGCAGGCCCGGACCGCTGTTTTCTGCCACGTCGACAAGGCCTCGGGCCTGGCCGCCGACGTCGACCTGCGGACCGGGGCCTGGCTCCGCACCCAGACCATCGCCGGGTTCGCGCCGCTGATCGCCGGCGGCGTTCCCGGCTCCCTGCGGCAGCGGCTCATCTCACAGCTGGCGGGCCCGCGGTGGGCCGGCCACCCGTCACTGCGCTGGCCGCTGCCACCGAGCACCAGCCCGGACTCGCCGGAGTTCAAGCCCGACTGCTACTGGCGGGGCCCGGCCTGGCCGGTCGTCACCTGGCTGCTGTGCTGGGCGCTGGGCCGCGATGGCGAGGCTTCCGTCGCATCGCGATTCAGGTCGGCCGCCCTCGACCAGCTCGCCGACGGCACGTTCGCCGAGTACTACCACCCCATGACCGGCGCCCCGCTCGGCAGTCACCACCAGTCCTGGACCACCGCCGTCGCCCTCGACTGGCTCCTGTCCGCGCAGTAGGGGGCGATCCGTCACCAAGGAGAGCAGGCGCAAGGAATTGAGACTGGTCTACCGAAGGTTCGCAACGCACTGTAAGCGGCCGATCATCTCGGTCGCCGTCATCGCGGTGATCGCCGTCGGCCTGGCGATCGCGCTGCCGACTGCTATGGCCGCCAGCCACCGCACTGCGGGTTCTGGCGCGGCGCCGAATCAGCCGAAGCGCAACCTATCCCGGGCATTCGCCCAGGCCAAGGCCCCCGCTGGCCGACTGGCCGGCCCCGGCGCCGACTGCCTGGTCAGCTACACCCCCACCAACTGGCCGGGCGCGTTCACCGTCACGGTCACCATCGGCAATAGGGGCACGACGAGGATCAACGGCTGGACGCTGACCTTCGCGTTCCCCGGCGACCAGACGATCAGCAGCGCCTGGAATGCCGGGTTCACCCAGACCGACGCGGGAGTATCGGTGACGAACACGACCTACGACGCCGTCATCGCGCCCGGTGCCCGCCAGTCCCTCGGTTTCCTGGGCGCCTGGACGTCCAACGACACCGCTCCCACCAGCTTCCGCGTCAACGGAAAGGCGTGTAGCTGATCACCTCACGACGACTCGCCCGTCAAGACAATCAGAAATCTCTGTCTCGGACGGACCGGGGTGACTCTTCATCGGCCTGGTGACCGGCGGGAGAGCGCCGCTGCCCGGGAGGGGAAGCGGACGGCGACGACAGCCATGTCAACGTCGGCCGAAATTTTGGACCGTCGCCGACAAGCCAGGGCCGTTACCATCGAGGCGGGGAAGAGGCAAGCCCCCCAGCGGGTCCCGCGGTGTGCGCGGACGGCCAGGCCGCAGCGGGCGCTGGCGTTATCGAGGTGCATCCGCCGTGAGTCGGGCGGGCGGGTCGAGTAGCTCGCGCGCTCTTCGGCCAACGCGAGCCTGCGGATCGCGGCGCCGGCCGGTTCGGCAGTCCGACCGTAACCCGGCCGGGCCGATTGTCGACGTGGTAGTCGGCGAGGTCGTCGCGGAACTCAAGCCAGGCGGCGTGCGGCTGGCACGTCGGCGGCACGCGACCAGCGCCAACGCCACAGCACGATCCGGGCCCCGGCCGGGGCGATGAGCGCGCTGGCCAGCGCATGCCCTCGCCGACGAGGTGCGCGCCGATCGAGGCGGCCGCGCTGACGGCGAACTCGAACGTGGAGGCGGGGCCGTCCCCCGAATGCGCGGACCGGCGGGTGACGAGGAACACCAACGCCCCCCGGGCCACTGGCCTTCCTCGTCTCGGACCCGCGCGGTTAGCCAGCCGAACGGGGCCCGGAGGGCCTTCGGCTTCAGTGGTCCCTCGGTCAGGTGGTTTGCGCCCGCTGGGTGCGTGAGCCGGCGTCACCCGTTCTGGTGATTCGCGCCGGGATGGCGCGCACTGATCGAGATACGTGACGGCAGTTCACCAAACTGGGCGTGGTGCCGGATGGCGCTCCCATGACGCCCCGCACTCATGATCTGCGCCGATCGCTGGTCATGGCAGGACGACGATCACACGGTGGTTCCGCCGAGATGCGCAGCCCGTGTAAACGTCGGCCGCCCACCGCCTCATCCGGCCGGGGGCGAGCCAAATCACCGGAACATGTGACGTCAACTCACCCTACCGAACGTAATTGTCAAACCACAGATGGCGATGAGGAGGGACTTGCTATGACAGCGCAGACATCGAGCAGCGGGCGTCCGCCTGGCGCGGACCCTCGGCCGACGACCGAAAAAAGGTGGTGCGAGGCGGCTCTGGGCGCCAACCCGGACAGCACCCTGAGGGCCGATGTAGCGCTGCTTGCCCCAGTGCTCGCGGACCGGCGGGACGAGCTGGCCGAGGCCATGGCGCGCGGGTTCATGGGGGCGGTGGGTGCCTATCACTTGCGGCCGGCCCAGGAGGCGATCCGCCGCGATTACATCGCGCACCTGGACGCGGTGACCTGGGCGCCGGGGCTGCCGGCCCGCCAGCAGGCGGAGACCGTCCGTACGGTGGCGGCCGCCCATGGCCGCTCCGGAGCCGGCCAAGGGACGCCGCTTGCGATGCTGGTCGAGTTTTACCGGGTCGGATTGCGCGTCTTGTGGGAGGTAGTGCTTCAGTCGCGCGGCGGCCAGGAAGTGACGAAGGACGAGCTGGCCGGCGCGGTCTGGACCGTGTGGAGGCTGCAGGACGTGTGGGTCCAGACGATGACCGGTGCCTATTTGAAAGAGTCGCGGGAGATGATCGTGTCCCGCGAGCGCGAGAGGTCCGCCCTGGTCGGGACGCTGCTGGACGGGCGCATCGATGACCCGGCGGAGCTCTGGGACGCGGCCGAGACGCTGCGGCTGCCGCACGACAGCCGCTTCGTGGTGGTCGCCGCCGAGTCCCTTCGCACCGGCCAGCAGGACAAGATCCGGCTGGTGGAGAACCGCCTGGGGCGGGCCGGGGTGCCCTCCGCCTGGCGGCTGCTGCCGGACGGGCAGGCCGTGGTGGCCGGCATCGTGGCGGTGGGCGGCCCCGCCGGGCTTCAGGTCCTGACCGAAGTACTGGGCGCAGGCTGGGAGCAGAGGGCGGGGATCAGCCCGCAGTTCGACGCCCTGGACGGCGCCCGGCGCGCGCTGCGGTTCGCGAAACTGGCGTTGGCCGGCACCCGGCGCGGATCCCGTGAAGTCACCGTCTTCGACCGGGCGCCGCTCGCGGTCGTCGCCGCCAGCGCACCCGATGTGCTGGCCGAACTGGCCCAGGCCGTCCTCGGCTCGCTCAACCAGCTGCCCGATGGTGAACGCCGGGTCCTGATCGGCACGCTGCGCACCTGGCTCGCCTGCAGCGGATCCACCGACGCCACCGCCAAGGCCCTGTTCTGCCACCCCAACACCGTCCGGTACCGGCTCAACCGGGTCACCGAGCACACCGGCCGCTCCCTGACCGACCCGCAGGCCGTGACCGAGCTGAGCCTCGCCCTGCAGGCCGACTTCCTCGCCCAGTGCGCCTGACCACCGGCCGATGGCAGATCAGCGATTCCCGCCGGCTGCGGGCACGCCCGCTCCGGCGGAATGTCCCGGGCGGAATTACATGGTTTATCCAGGGGCGCCTTCGTGTGATTGCCGAATTCTCGGCAGGGCATTTGTCGTCCGTCACACCAGATCTTGTACCTAAGTCCATCGACGTGTCCGGCCCACCACGACAGAATGAATTCATGACCGAGGAAATCGGGCTGACAGCCCCGCCTGCCCCTCAGCTCAAGCTTGCGAGGAAGAACTGGATAGTAAAGTTCATTGTCGTCGGCGGAGCCGGCGCATTCCTGAATACAACGGTTCTCTACGTGCTGTACCGGTGGCTGCACATGCCGCTCGTGGCGGCATCGGCCCTCGCAGTCGAGTTGGCGGTCATGAACAACTTTCTACTGCACGACCGTTGGACTTTCGCGGCGCATTCCCGTTCAATCGCGCGGTTCGCGAAATTCAATGCTTCGTCGCTCGGAGGCTTGGTCGTGAACGTGTTGGCGGTCTGGCTTCTGACCCACATCGAGGTCCATTTTCTTGTCGCCAATGTAGCCGGGATCGCGGCTGCATTCGCAGTTAACTTCGCCTTGAGCGCTACCTGGGTGTGGGGGAGCTGATGCAGGACCTGCTCTACGCCGGAATAACGCTGGCCTCCGTCTTGATCTTCGCCCAATCA
>Ga0335075_10008683_pt1 | contig 15552 bp, 11 predicted proteins | sample Lox_Sample_24_FD_206723 | JGI IMG/M metagenome (GOLD analysis project Ga0335075, IMG submission 206723) | Soil microbial communities from Loxahatchee National Wildlife Refuge, Florida, United States - Lox_Sample_2.4 | ecosystem: Environmental > Terrestrial > Soil > Wetlands | place: USA... | reverse complement strand
TGAAAACCGCGCAATACCGGCTGCTCGAGTTATGGCAGCAGAGCTATCAAGGCGAGCTTCTCATTCTGCTCCCCGATACCTTCGGCACCACGCAGTTTTTGCGCGATGCGCCCACCTGGGTCACCAACTGGACAGGTCAGCGCATCGACAGCAAGGACGCGTATGTGGCTGGCGATGAATACATCGCATGGCTCACGAAACAGGGGCGCGACCCGCGACAGAAGCGGCTCATCGCTTCAGATGCACTGGATGTGGAACAGATCCTCGGGCTGCATGCTTACTTTAGCGGGACGCTACTCAATGGCGCCTCGCCGGACGACTTTCACTCAGCCGGCGACTTTATGGATGCGAGCCGCTGGATTCCCGAGCGCCGCATCCGCTTCAGCGCAGGCTGGGGCACGCTGCTGACCAATGACTTCCGCAACTGCGACCCGCGAGGCGGCGATGGCTTCAATCCTGTGAGCCTGGTCTGCAAACTCAGCGATGTCGACGGCCATCCGGCGGTGAAGCTCTCTGACAATTATGCCAAGGCGCTCGGCAATGCAGAGGAGACCGAGCGCTACAGAAAAATATTCGGCGTAGCCGGCGTGGCGGACGTGCCGGTCCTCACCTGATTAAGAAATCGTTACAAATGAGGAAAAATCGGGCCCTGTTCAAGTCTTTTTAACAAAGCCTTAAAGGTACAGTCACTTTGTTTCCCTAAAGTTTCTACAGCAATAAATTGTTCGAAACTTTCCACGCCGTCTTTGCTAGTTCCCCACCACTTGATTTTGAAAAACTCTTCGGAGGCGCAGAGTGAAACGTAGTTCTGCATTAAGGCGGCTATGGGCCGTCAACGTAGTTGTGTGTCTGCTGGCTCTCACAGGTATGAGCCGTTTGTATGGCCAGATAATTGATACTGGCACAATCCAGGGATCTGTTGTAGATGGGAGCGGCCAGGCGGTTCAGAACGCCACGGTTGCTGTTGTAACCGATGTTGCGGTCGCGCAGAGGGTTGCGACCGACGCAGCAGGCAAGTTTGTCGCTTCGGGCCTACCCGCCGGAACCTACACGGTTGAGATTTCAGCGACCGGCTTTGCCAGTCAGATTCAGCATGGGGTCGCTGTCGCCGCCGGAACCACTGCCACGCTGCCCATAAAGCTGGCGATTGCTTCGGTCTCGCAGGAAGTTACCGTGGAAGCGGACGGGGATACGTCACTGGCCGCCCAGCTTTCACCGGTCAAATCGGTTCTGGATGCCGCTTCGGCACGCACCGAAATCACCAGCAATTACGTCACCGAGTTCACATCGCCGGTAACCGACTTTGCTGACATCGTCACGGCTGCCCCGGGAACCGTGAGCTGGAACTCAAACGGCATTGGCCTTGGCCAGGCGAAGATCTACTTCCGCGGCTTCAAGGATGACGATTACACCGTAACCTGGGATGGAATCCCATTCAGCGACTCGAACGACCCCAGCCACCACTCCTGGGCTTATGTTCCCGCGCCGGCCATCGGGTACGTCGACTTCGACCGCAGCCCCGGCACTGCCTCTGACATGGGCCCGGCAAACTACGGCGGCTCGATCCACTTCTTTTCGCCCCGGCTGCCTGATACCTCCTCGGCGCAGTTCTCTGAATCTTACGGCTCCTTCAACACCAATGAAGTGCTGGGCCAGTTTTATTCAGGCCTCTTCCTTCACGGCAAGGGCAACTTCTGGTTCGAGGGCAACCATATGTCGTCCGACGGCTACCAGACGTTCAATTACCAGGTGCGCACGGCGGGCACCGCGAAATTCACCTACAAGTTCTCCGACAAGACTTATCTATCGCTGGTGGGCACAGTGGTGCTTGCCGATGCAAACACGCCCAACAACGACCCGTATCGCTTCCAGTTGACTGGCAATCAGACCGACACCGGCCATGACTTCGCGTTCGCGAACGCACTTCTGCAGAACAACAAGTACAATGCCGACGGCTCGCTGAACGGACTGTACTACAAGTACTACACCTACCACGTTCCTACGAATTTTGAAGTCGTGACCTTCACCAAAGACTTCGGGCGCGGATGGCGGCTGGAGACCAAGCCTTACACCTACTCCTATTCGAACCACCAGCACTACAACAACGACCAGTACAGCGAGGTCACCCCGGCTCTCTCGACGATGCAGGTAACTGCGGCTCCTGTCGTTCCCTGCACGGGCAGCGACCGTACCAACGCCTCCAACGCAAAAGCCTGCTATACCGCGATCGATAAGATGAACCAGTACAACCGCGGCGGCAACATCACCACCATCAGCGCGGCGTCGAAGTATGGAGTTTTCCGCACCGGAGCCTGGTATGAGTACACCTACACGAACCGCTATCAGATCGGGGCCGATCCAACCACGTGGATCGATACCGATGTGCTCAAATACATCAGCTTCCACGAAAACTTCATCACCCGGGCGGTGCAGCCGTTCGGCGAGTATCAGTTCGTAGCCATCCCCCGCGTGACCATCACCGCCGGTCTGAAGGATGCCTACTATAACATGACGCTGACTCAGTACGCTTCCAACAAGAAGGTCGGCAGCCTGGGTTGTCCCACATCCGACACCACCGCGCAGTGCCCGGCTTACGTCATTCACGAAGCCGGATATAACAGTTGGCTGCCGTCTTTCGAGGCCAATGTCCGTGTGCTCAACAACTGGTCGGTCTACGGCCAGTATGGCAAGGGCAGCATCATCCCCTTCAGCGCCATCTACGACGTGACCGGCGCCCAGGTGCAAGCGGCTCCGCCGCCGACCATCGCCACCACCTACCAGGGCGGCACGGTCTACAAGGCCAACAACTTTACCATGGATGCCGACGCCTACCATATCCACTTCATCAATCAGTACAGCAGCTACACCTATGCCAATCCTTATCCGGCCGATCCCAGCCTGGCCGGCGATACCTACTACTTCGCCACGCCGCCCTCTGACACCAACGGCCTTGAAGGGGAAGGAAACCTCGCATTCGGCCACGGCATCAGCCTGTTCATGAACGGCACGCTGGGTTCGGCGATGTACGAGTCGGGCGCTGCGCAAGCGCCCACCACACAGAATCCAAGCGGTACGCCGGCAAGTCCGGCAGCCTGGGTCGCCCTCGCTCCTCATGACACCGAAGAGATCGCGCTCACCTACCAGAACAAGGGGTGGGACCTGGGTATGTTCAATCAGCGTGTGGGTTCGCGCTGGGAGGACGACGGCAACACCCACCAGAACATTCCGCTTCCGGCATGGTGGATGAGCAATCTCTTCCTGAATTACACGGTGCGCAACGGATCGCGATTCGATAACTCGAAAATCAAGTTGAGCATCAACAATCTGTTCGACAACAACAGCATCGCGGACGTGACGAGCGCAGGGAACATATCGCCGACTGGCGCGAGCACCACTCCCTCGGCCAACGGAGTGCTCTATACTCCGAGCCCGCTCGACTCCATCCAGTTGCTGCCTGGGCGCAGTGTCATGATCAGCGTCCAACTGGGCTTCTCGCCCAGGGAGCGGTAAACCCGAACATCGAACTCCGCAACTCACGGCTCCCGGTACGTTCTTTCCGGGAGCCTTCCTTTTTGTGGATACACACGATCAATGGAGGCAGGCGGGTAGTCTTTAGAAGAGATGGCTCACGCCGCGTCCATGTATGCAAGCCAACTGCGCCAGGAATTGACGGTGCGCGCCCGCGTGCATGCCCGTGGCCGCGCGCATGTGGAGAGCTACGGCAATCCGCCCGTGGTGGTATATGCACCCGAAGACGAGCGGCACGGAAATTTTTCCGATGCGGCTTATGCGGCAATGCGGGCGCGGCCGGAGTGGATGCGCCGCTTCGACAAAATCCACGCTCAGGCAGCGCGCACATTGCCAAGAGCAACGCGCAAGTGGCGCGAGCTCGATTCCTCAATGAGTTCCGATGCCCTGCTCATGAATATCTTCTGCACGCCAGGCGTTCTGGAATCCGCAGCACTGGCCGGAATTCTCGGTGTCGAATGCGGAGCCGAGCCAGTCTTCGGATGGAAGGCGCGCGTGCCGTTGAAGAGCGGCCGCTTCGATCGCACGGAAGTGGATATGCGGATCGGCTCATTGTTGGTCGAAGCCAAGCTCACCGAAGGCGATTTCCAGACGCGCATTGCGCCGATTGTCGAGGCCTATCGGGATTTCGATCTGGTCTTCGACCGGGATTTACTGCCGCATGTTGCCATCGTGGAAGCCAGGCCGAGACGGGCAAGCGAGTTTCCTGAAAACTACTCACAGGAGTTCGAAAGCGTGCTAGCCGATCCCGACTCGTTTTCGGTCGTGGACGCTCTTATCCGCGCTCCCGGTGCGGCTGGTTACGCGGGCTACCAGCTTATTCGCAATGTGCTGGCGGCGCACGCCACGCAGTCGAGCTTTTGCGTGATGCATGACGAGCGAAGGCCCGATCTGCGCGAAGAGTGGTTCCGCGTGATGGCCGCCGTAAAGAGCGCGGAGATGCGCACGCGCCTGAAAGTGCTCACCTGGCAGGAACTGGCAGCTTACCTGCCCGATGCGTTGCAGGAATTTCTCGATCGGAAATATGGAATCGTGGCTCCGGGAAAGGTTGCGTCGCCAATCACAGATGCGCACGATCCAGGCGTGAGCTGAAGACATAGCTTCTACGTTTGCGGCTTGGCTTGCTCCACGCAGCCGCAATCTCGCTTGCACTACAAACCAAGAATTTTCCGGTTGCGATCTGCATCCGCCGCGCCGCCGGCAAAATCGTCAAACGCACGATCGGTCACCCGAATGATATGGTCGCGCACAAATACAGCCCCCTCCGCCGCGCCCGCCTCAGGATGCTTGATGCAGCACTCCCACTCGACAACGGCCCAGCCGGGGTAGTCGTACTGCGCCATCTTGCTGAAGATGCCGCGAAAATCAATCTGCCCATCGCCGAGCGAACGGAAGCGGCCCGGACGGTCAAGCCAGTCCAGATAGCCGCCATAAACACCCGCTCGCCCGCTCGGATGAAACTCCGCGTCTTTCACGTGGAAAGCACGAATGCGCTGGTGATAGATGTCGAGGAAGGCCAGGTAATCGAGCTGCTGCAGAACCATATGGCTTGGATCGAAGAGAATATTGGCGCGCGGATGATCGCCGGCAGCCGCAAGAAATCGCTCGAAGGTCGCGCCGTCGTGCAGGTCTTCGCCGGGATGCAGTTCGTAGCAGACGTCGACGCCGGCTTCGTCGAAGGCGTTCAGAACAGGCAGCCATAGCCGCGCAAGCTCTTTGAAGGCCTCGTCAATCAGTCCCGCCGGCCGCTGCGGCCACGGATAAAAGAACGGCCACGCGAGCGCGCCGGAAAATGTTGCATGCGCCGTGAGTCCGAGATTCCGGCTCGCCTTCGCCGCTCGCTGCAACTGCTCCACAGCCCACGCTGATTTCGCCTTGGCGTCGCCGGCAAGATTTGCTGGAGCAAAGCCGTCGAGCAGCGTGTCGAACGCCGGATGACTTGCCACCAACTGCCCCTGCAGATGCGTGGAGAGCTCGGTGATCGCCAGCCCATGCCGCGCGGCAATGCCGAGAATCTCGTCGCAATAGTCCTTGCTCTCTGCCGCGCGTTCAAGGTTGAAGAACCGTCCGTCCCAGCTTGGGATCTGGATTCCAACGTAACCGAGGCTCGCGGCCCATCCCGCTATGCCATCAAGCGTATTGAAAGGCGCCTGATCGCCGGCAAACTGTGCCAGAAAAATCGCTGGTCCTTTGATCGTCTTCATACTCTCTCTCCGCAAAAATCATGGGTCTTAGAATTCCACCCAGCCTTCTTTGTTGTTGCTCTCGATCACGCGCTCAATGAACCGCATTCCGCGCACGCCGGCAGCAATGCCGGGAAGCGTGGCAGGCAATGGATTCTTCTCGCCCTGCTTCCATGCCGCAAGCGCATCGGCAAACTCGCGATAAAGAATGGCGAAAGCTTCCAGATACCCCTCAGGATGGCCGGAGGGCACGCGGGCAACCGCGAGCGCATCTTTGCCGAGATAGCCGGCAGCCGCGTGATGAATCTCTTCGGGCCCATCGAGCCACCTGACGATGAGCCGGTTCGGGTCCTGCTGGCGCCACTCGAGCGAGCCGGTTTCACCATAGATTCTCATGCGCATCTCGTTCAGCTCGCCGGCGGCAATCTGCGAGCAGGCCAGCGTGCCCGCCGCGCCGTTATTCATACGCACAAACGCGTTGCAATCGTCGTCGAGCTTGCGGTTGGGCACAACCGTGCGCAGCGTGGCATTGATCTCCGTTACTTGAAGCCCGCTGATGTACTCGAGCAGATGAAAGGCGTGCGTGCCGATATCGCCGATGGCGCCGCCCTTGCCGCTTCGTGCTGGGTCAGAGCGCCATGCGGCCTGCTTGTGGCCGGTAGTTTCAAGCGGACGGCTCAACCATCCCTGAAAATACTCGACAGCCACCTTGCGAATGGTCCCGAATTTGCCCGCAGCACACATCGATCGCGCCTCCCGCACCATGGCGTAGCCGGCGTAGGTATGAGTCAGTCCATAAGGCAGCCCTGATTTCACGACTGCCGCTTCGAGCGCGAGTGCTTCCTCATACGTTGCCGTGGCCGGCTTGTCGCTCATCACCGGAATTCCTGCATCGAGCGCGGCCAGAGCCACCGGCAGGTGCAAGTGATTGGGCGTGGTAATCACAATGAAGTCGATCCCATCCGGCCGCTTGCTCTCGGAGTCGATCATCTCCTGGTAATTTGCGTACGCACGCGCCGGATCGATGCCGAAGCTGACGCCGGCCTCGCGTGAGCGCTGCGCCGACTGCGAGAATGCGCCCGCCACCAACTCGATTCTGCCGTCAAGCTCCGCAGCGATGCGATGCACCGGGCCGATAAATGCACCCGGACCGCCGCCTACCAACCCCATGCGCCATTTGCGCCGTTCTGCCATTCCGCCTCCGCCTCTCGCGTTTCTATCCTGATTTTCGGTTTGCCTCAAACCACGGCGTTCAAGCCCACAGCAGTTTACGCTGCCAGCCTATTTTGAATCACCGTTTATCTCCATGATCGTCCCACAGCGCGATTCCCAGACAGACCGTGGAGCGTGCAATGCGATAAATTATTGTGTGACCATGAACTCCATCTCGATTCCCGATTCCGCGCGCCGCTGGGACTGCCTGAGCCTCGGCGAAGTTATGCTCCGTCTCGATCCCGGCGAAGGCCGCATCCACACCGCCCGCCAGTTTCAGGTGTGGGAGGGCGGCGGCGAATACAACGTAGCCCGCGGCCTGCGCCGCTGCTTTGGCCTGCGCACGGCAATCGCGACTGCACTGGCTGAAAACCCGGTCGGCCGTCTGGTGGAAGACTTCATCCTGCAGGGCGGCGTCGACACCTCCCTGGTCAAATGGGTGCCTTATGACGGCGTGGGCCGCACGGTGCGCAACGGCCTGAACTTTACCGAGCGTGGCTACGGCGTACGCGCCGCCGCAGGCTGCTCCGACCGTGGCCACACGGCCATCAGCCAAGTCAAGCGCGGCGACTTTGATTGGGAGTCGATCTTCGGCACGCAAAATGGCGCGCGCTGGCTGCACACCGGCGGCATCTTCGCCGCGCTCTCGGCTTCTACAGCCGAGGTAGCCGTGGAAGCCATGGATGCGGCCCGCAAATATGGCACGCCCGTTTCCTACGATCTCAACTTTCGCGATTCCCTGTGGAAGTCCATCGGCGGCAAAGCCAAGGCGCAGGAAGTAAACCGCGAGATTGTGCGCAAGGTGGATGTGCTCTTCGGCAACGAAGAAGATTTCTCCGCAATGCTCGGTGTAGAGATCAAGGGTGTGAGCGAGGATTTTGGCGAACTGCCCATCGCCGGCTACGAAGAGATGCTGCGCGAAGTTGCTGCCGCCTATCCTAACCTGAAGCTCATTGCCAGCACGCTGCGCACTGCGCACACGGCGAGCCGCAATGCCTGGGGTGCGATTGCCATCTACGAGGGCAAAATCGTACACGTACCGCAGCGCGATATCGACATCCTCGACCGCGTGGGCGGCGGAGACAGCTTCGCATCGGGACTCATCTACGGAATGCTGGCCGGCAAAGGCATCGACTGGGCGCTCAAATGCGGCGTGGCTCACGGAGCGCTGGCCATGACTACGCCCGGCGATACCAGCATGGCCACACTGGCCGAAGTAGAACGTTTAATCAAAGGCGGCTCTGCGCGCATCGCGCGGTGAGCTGCAATCGAATCCAAGAGGAATCCATGTCAGAAACCACACAGGAAGCCATCGAACGCGTCGGACTCATCCCCGTTCTGCGCGCAAAAAGTGTCGCACAGGGCCGCGCCGTGGTTGAAGCCATGGTCGCCGGCGGCGTGACCGTGGTTGAAGTCACCATGACCGTGCCCGGCGCTGTGGACCTGCTCAAAGAGCTCAAGAAAGCGTACGGAGCGAATCTCCTGCTTGGCTCAGGAACCGTCACCACTGCGGACCAAGCCCAGGCCACGATCGATGCCGGTGCGGAGTTCGTCGTAAGCCCAAGCCTGCATCCCGAGGTCATCAAGACGACCAAGGCCAACAAGAAAATCTCGTGCCCCGGCGCGCTCACGCCAACCGAGGCCATCACCGCATGGAACGAGGGCGCAGACTACGTCAAGATCTTTCCCTGTTCTGCGCTTGGAGGCGCAAGCTACCTGAAATCGCTGCTGGCGCCCTTTCCACATCTCAAGGTGATTCCCACCGGCGGCGTCACATTGCAAACGGCTGAGAGTTTTCTGCGTGCCGGCGCGCGCGCTCTCGGCGTCGGCAGCGATCTGGTGAATCTGGCCGCAATCGATGCAGGCAAACCGGAAACGATCACCGAGACGGCTCGCGCTTATCTGAAAGTGCTTGCCGATGTACGCGCAAGCTAACATCGGCAAGCGTGGGTAGCTCTCACGGTAGTGGATGCAGCTTCGTTCGGACACACTGATATGACCAACTCGCCTCTATCCGAATGCTTCCGCCTCGAAGGCCGCCACGCGCTCGTCACCGGCGGCGCAAGCGGCATCGGCGAAGCTACCGTCAAGGAGCTCGCACGCGCGGGAGCCTTCGTCTGGATTGCCGATATCAATCTCGCCGCAGCTGAAGCGCTCGCATCCTCCGTAGGCTCGGCCAGGGCACTTCATCTCGATGTCACCGGCCCGCAATCGATTCGCGCGGCTGCCGCCCAGCTCGATCGGCTCGACATTCTTGTGAACAATGCCGGCATAGGCCACGTTGGCTCAATCGAAGCCACCGAGCCTGAAGACTTCGACCGGCTCATGAATGTGAATGTGCGCTCAGTCTATCTCGTTACGCGCGCGTTGCTGCCGATGCTGCTTGCTGCTACGCAGCATCATGAGGCTGTGGGCGCGATCGTGAACATCGCATCGGTCTCTGGACTGGTCGGCATCAAGCAGCGCTTTGCCTACTGCACCAGCAAAGGCGCGGTCATCGCCATGACGCGCCAGTTGGCGGTTGAATACCCGAAGACTCTGCGCGTCAACGCGGTCTGCCCCGGCACGGTGCAAACGCCGTTTGTCGAGGGTTACCTTGAAAAGTTTCATAAGGACAACAAGGAAGAGACCCGCGAACAGCTGCGCGCGCGGCAGCCCGTGGGGCGTCTCGGCCGGCCTGAAGAAATTGCTTCCGCAGTGCGTTATCTCGCCTCAGATGAGGCAGCCTTTGTCAGCGGCTCCTTGCTTACCATCGACGGCGGCTGGACTGCTGCATAGCAGACAGTCGCATAATTCGCTTCTCATCTTGATTGGAGACCTTTGCATGAAGCTCGTATCGTTTTCAACTTCCGGCGGCGCGACACGCCCCGGCGCTCTCATTGACGACCAGATTATCGATCTCTCCGCCACTTATGCCGACACGCTCGCCGTCATCACTGCGGGCGTCACAACCATCGAAAACTCCGGCGCACATCCGACTCACAAGCTCAGCGATGTGCGCCTGCATGCGCCTCTCGCAAATCCTCCGCGTCTCTTCGCAATTGGCTTGAATTACCGCGAGCATGCCATCGAATCGAAGATGGATTTTCCCAAGTTTCCCGTTGTCTTCTTCAAACTGCAAACGGCCATCGTCGGCCAGGGCGACGCGATCGTGCTGCCTAAAAATTCCAGCGAGCCCGATTATGAGGCCGAGCTGGGCTTCGTCATCGGCAAAGGCGGCTATCGCATTCCGGCCGGATCGTGGCGCGAGCATGTCTACGGCTACACCATCATCAACGATGTAAGCGCGCGGGATATTCAGCGCTCCACCTCGCAGTGGTCGATGGCCAAGAGCTTTCCTACGTTTTGCCCGATGGGCCCGGCCATTGTCACCGCGGATGAGATCGCCGATCCGCACAAGCTCGCCATCGGCCTCAGCATCGACGGCGAAACCATGCAGAACTCGACGACGAGCGAGCTGATCTTCAATATTCCCGCGCTTATTGAATACCTGTCGTCCATCGCGCCGTTGCTGCCCGGAGACATTGTCTCCACCGGCACGCCCAGTGGTGTAGGCATGGGCCGCAATCCCAAGCGCTGGCTGAAACCAGGCGACAATGTCACCGTCACAATCGAAGGGCTCGGCTCGCTGACCAATCCCGTCGTTGCCGAGTAGCTTCCTACCCGACCACGGCGGAGGCCGCGCGCGTCACGCAGCCCTGGCGCTCAGTTCTTCCGGCTCCGGTTTGGCCAGGAACCACGCGTAGATCGCGACTCCAACGAAGCACAGTGCCGGAACGAGATAAGCGCGCGCCACGCCTGGCACAAGCCCCATGAGCGGAGTGAGCGCAGCGCCACCCACAATGGACATCACGATGAACGCGCTGCCGCTCTTGGTTCGCGTTTCCAAGCCCTTGATGCCGAGCGCGAAAATGGTGGGGTACATCGTCGACATGAAGAAGCTGACGGTGATCAGGCACCACACGCCAATCCAGCCCGGCCGCAGCACAGCCGCGGCGCAGATGGCCGCATTCAGCGTTGCATAAGCGCCAAGCAGCGTTGCTCCGGAGACAAAACGCAACAGCCATGTGGAGACGAACCGGCCAGCAGTAAAGGCCGCCAGCACTCCAGTGAGCCAGTAGCCGGCTTCACGCTGGGTCAGATCGGTGTAGGTGGTTGCATAGGCGATGAAGAAGCTCCACGTGCCCACCTGCGCTCCCACGTAGAGAAACTGCGCCATCACGGCGAAGACGAAATGCTTCCTGGCCCAGAGCGACTTGGACTGGTCGCTGGCCATCGTATTCCGCGAGTAGTCCATCCCGGTGTGCGGAAATGGGGTAAATGCGATCAGCACGCCCCAGACCAGAACGACTACGCCAAGAACAAGGTAAGGGTTCACCACACGCAGGGTCTCGGAGCGGAGATAAGCCTGGTACGTATGCTGGGCCTGCATCGCGGCTACTTGAGCCGGCTTTAAGTCTACGCCGGAAAAGATGAAACGGCTGCCGACAAGCACAGCGGAGATACTGCCCAGCGGATTGAATGCCTGAGAAAAGTTGATCCTCTGCTCCGCCGTATCCGGGTCGCCGACCTGCACAATGAACGGACTGGCTGCGGTCTCAAGAAACGACAGGCCGCTGGCAATCACGAACAGCGCCATCAGGAAGAACCAGTACTGCGAGATGATGGCAGCCGGCCAGAAGAGGATGCAGCCGGAGCCGTAAAGGCACAGCCCTACCAGAATGCCGGCCTTGTATCCAGCGCGGCGCATGAGCTGCGCGGCCGGTATGGCCAGCAGAAAGTATCCCATGTAAAACGCGGATTGCACCAGCCCCGCCTGAAGCCGATTGATCTCGAACGACTTCATGAACTGGCTGATCAGAATGTCATTGAGGTTGTTCGGCACACCCCACAAAAAAAAGAGCGCTGTCACCAGAATGAATGGAAGCAGGCGTCCGGCGGGAACCAGCGGAGCCTTGGAGCCGTCAGCGCGTGGGGAAGCAGGATTGGTTTTGCCGATTGACCCAACAGAGATGCTCAAAGGGAACGCACCCTCCTCAATTACCGGTGAACGGTGGTGAAATCGTACACGTTTCCGTAAGCGCTTTCGATTTCCCGCCGAGTCGCTCCACCCTTTTTATCGAATTGAAGCAACGATTGGCAAATCTCAGTGGAGTCAACGATAAACGACGCTCGGATCAAAGCACCCGCGCCAGCCACTGGCCGGTGTGCGAATGCAGGTTGCCGGCAATCTCTTCCGGCGGGCCCTGGGCGACAATTTTTCCTCCACCTTCGCCGCCTTCCGGTCCGAGATCGATCACCCAGTCCGCGCTCTTGATCACATCGAGATTGTGCTCGATGACCACCAGCGATCCGCCGCCATCGATGAGTTTGCGAAACGCCGTGAGCAGCTTCGACACATCGTCAAAGTGCAGGCCTGTGGTCGGCTCGTCGAGAATGTAGAGCACGCGGCTGGCCTGCGAAGGCTTGGCCGTGGCATTAGCCGCGCGCACTGAGGCCAGATGCGCGGCCAGCTTTACGCGCTGCGCCTCGCCGCCCGAGAGCGTGGTGGCCGACTGGCCCAGACGAAGATAGCCCAGCCCGATTTCGTCGAGCACGGCGAGCTTTTCGAGCAGCTTGTTCTGGCCGCTGAAGAAGCGCAGCGCCTCTTTCACCGTCATTTGCAGCACTTCGTGAATGTTCTTGCCCTTGTACTGCACGTCAAGAATCTTGGCCTGATAGCGCGTGCCGTTGCACTCCTCGCAAGGTAGCTCGACGTCGGCCAGAAACTGCATCTCCACCGTCACCGTGCCGTCGCCCTCGCAGGTGTTGCAGCGGCCGCCGGGCACGTTGAAGGAGAAATGCCCGGGCGTAAGCGAGAGCCGTTTGGCTTCAGGCTGCGCGGCAAACAGTTCGCGGATGAGGTCGAAGCCCTTGATGTACGTCACAGGATTCGAGCGCGGCGTGCGTCCGATCGGCGTCTGGTCCACCAGCACAACATCATTCAACCGCTCGACGCCGCTGAGCGAAGCAAAAGTTCCGGAGGGGTCGAGGCCGTCGCTCTGGCCCAGCGCGCGGGCCACTGCCCGATAAAGCACCTGGTGGACCAGCGTGGACTTACCCGAGCCCGACACGCCGGTGATGGCCACCAGCAGACCAAGCGGAATCTCTACATCCAGACCGCGCAGATTGTTGGCCCGCGCCCCGCGCAACACCAGCTTCTCGCGGCCCGGCGCGCGTCGGCGCGTGGGCACCGGAATGGTAATTTTGCCGGAGAGATAGCGGCCGGTGAGCGAGTTGGGATTCGCCTCAATCTCAGCCAGCACACCCTCGGCCAGCAGCTTGCCGCCGAACTCGCCCGCGCCCGGACCCAGGTCGAGCAGATGATCGGCCGCACGCAGCACATCCGCGTCGTGCTCGACGACCAGAATCGTGTTGCCCAGGTCGCGCAGCTCCTCCAAAATGCGCACCAGCCGCGCCGTGTCGCGGGTATGCAGCCCGATCGAAGGCTCATCGAGCACATAGAGCGCGCCCACCAGCCGCGAGCCGAGCGATGTGGCGAGTTGAATCCGCTGCGCCTCTCCGCCGGAGAGCGTGGAGGCCAGCCGGTCGAGCGTCAGATATTCCAGGCCGACGGCATCGAGAAAACTCAACCGCTGCCGCACTTCTTCGAGAATCGGCCCGGCGATCTCCTCCTGCATGGGCGAAAGCGTAAGGGCATTAAAGAACTCGGCGGCCTGTGCGATGGTGAGTGCTGAGGCCTGGCAGATATTTTTGCCGTTCATCCGCACACTGCGGGCCTCTGCCCGCAGCCGCTGGCCGCGGCAATCGGGACACTCCGCATAGCCGCGATACTTGCTCAGCATCACGCGCACATGCAGCTTGTATTTTTTGCGGTCCATCTGCGCGAAGAACCCATAGACGCCCTCGTAGCCGCCCTTGCCGCGCAGCACGATCTCCTGCACCGGCTCAGGCAGATCGCGCCAGGGCACGTCGAGCGGAATGCCCAGCTCGGGCGCGCGCTTACGCATATCGGTAAACCACGGCCGGTATTTGGGCCGGTTCCACGGGTCGATTGCGCCGTCGGCCAGGCTCAGGCCCTTGTCGGGAATGATCAGGTTCAGGTCGTAGTCAACCGTGTTGCCGAAGCCCTGGCAGCGCGGACACGCGCCGAAGGGATTGTTAAAGCTGAACAGGCGTGGTTCCGGCTCGCGGCCGGGCTTATGGCAATTAGTGCACTCGTAAGCCCCGCTGAAGCGCAGCCGCCGGCGTTCCGCTGCTTCGTCGCGCGGCGCTTCTTCCAGAATTGCCTCGCCGGCTTCACGGTAGGCGGTCTCGATCGCATCCACAATGCGCGGCCGATTGTCCGCACTCACGACAATTCTGTCCAAAAGGACAAACACGGGAAGTGTGAAGTCGAGATCGAGCAGCGACTCGGGCGTGGAGAACTCGAAGATCTTACCCTGCTGCCACAGGCGGTTAAACCCGCCGCCGCGCAACTCAGCCAGCCGCGCTTTGAGGGTCTCGGTATGCGGAGAATCGGTTGACGGCGTAGCCGCCTTGGTCTTCACGCCGCTCTTCACCTTGCGCCCCGAGGCCTTCGGCGCCTTTGCCGCAGCCGATGCCTCAGCTTCGATGGTCGCGGTGATGACCGGAAACAGGACGTTGAGCCGCGTTCCCTCGCCCAGGGCAAGAATCGCTTCAGCCGCCTCGTCCACTGAGTCGCGCTTTACCAGCCCGTCGCAATGGATGCAGTGCACCGTGCCGCAGCGTGCGTAGAGCAGGCGCAGATAGTCGTAGATCTCGGTTGCGGTCGCCACGGTCGACCGCGGATTGCGCGTCGAGTTTTTCTGCTTGATGGCGATTGCCGGTGCAAGCCCGTCAATCTCATCCACATCCGGCTTCTCGATGCGCTCCAGAAACTGCCGAGCGTAGGCCGAAAGCGACTCGACATAGCGCCGCTGCCCTTCGGCGTAGATGGTGTCGAAGGCCAGCGAGCTCTTGCCCGACCCCGACACGCCGCTGACCACCGTCAGCTTTCCGTGCGGAATCTCGCAGGAGACATTCTTCAAATTGTGGGTCCGCGCACCGCGGATCATGATGGCGTCGTTCAAAGGAAGGGCACCGGAAAGAATCCTCCGGCAGCATCCCAGTGCCCTCTGCGGGGCTCAGGGCGCAACCGGCCATTCTCTATTATAAAACGTGCCCAACATGGCCGCGGCTGCGAATCGCCAGTGCCGATTTTCATGCCGCATTCAAGGTGGACCGCAAGCCGCACCGCGATCGCGCCAGGTCAACAATTCCGGCTTTTAGACCAGTCAGCCGCTAGGCCGCCAGCGCGGAGACGCGCGCGTAGTTTATCTCTGCGCGATCCGCGGGCGCGCGATTGAGCACACCGGCCAGCCCCATGAGAGCTTCTGACGCGCATGCCGGGCACTGCACCGAGCAGTTTCCCACGCAATTACAGTCCTGGCAAAGATATGCACTGGTCAAAGGTATATGCTGCATCGAGACAAAGGTCATGTGTTCACCCCGATAACCCCGCCGCTCCTGCATGTCCATAAGGTGCCCCTGTTTCCCCCGATCCAAGGGTATTGAGATGGGGCCGTTGGTGTTTTGGCCCCCCGTGTTATGGATAGTTGCCTAATGT
>Ga0335075_10008682_pt1 | contig 15552 bp, 13 predicted proteins | sample Lox_Sample_24_FD_206723 | JGI IMG/M metagenome (GOLD analysis project Ga0335075, IMG submission 206723) | Soil microbial communities from Loxahatchee National Wildlife Refuge, Florida, United States - Lox_Sample_2.4 | ecosystem: Environmental > Terrestrial > Soil > Wetlands | place: USA... | reverse complement strand
CGCGCACCCAGGGCGAACTGCTGCGGGCCGCACTCGAACTGGCGCAGTGGGGCGAGTCGCGGGGCATCAGTACCATCAGCGTCGACGAGCATCACGCGACCGGGCACGGATGGAGTTGCAATCCGATCATGGCGGCGGCGATGTTCCTGGCGCGCACCGCAACGCTGATCGCCAGCGTGGACTGCGCGCTCGCGCCGTTGTGGAATCCGGTCCGGCTCGCCGAAGACATCGCGCAGGTCGACAACATGAGCCGCGGTCGACTGCACACCACGATAGGACTGGGCTACCGCGCGAGCGAATATGACACGCTGGGAGTCGATTTCGGCCAGCGCGGCCAGCTGATGGACAACCTGATCGAGCGAATGCTGTCGGTGTGGTCAGACATCGGTTCGTGGACGCGGCCACACCCACCGCTGTACGTCGGCGGAGGTGCGCGGGTCACCGCCCGGCGGGCGGCGCGTTTTCGTCTTCCGCTCAGTCTGGCAGATCACCTGCCCGATATCGCCGCTTACTACCGGGAGCTGTGTGCCGAGGCCGGGCTTGCGCCGCTGGTCATCATGCCCGGGCCGGTCAACCGCGGGATGATCTACTTACATGAAGACCCGGACCGCGCATGGGCCGAACTCGGTGAGCACATTCTCTGGGAGGCAGTCACATACGGCGGATGGTCGAAAGACCAGCGCTCGCTCATGCATCTGCCGGGGGTCCAGACGCTGGAGGAGGTGAAGGCGTCGGGGCGATACCGGTTTCTGACCCCCGATCAGCTCATCGCCGAGATCCGTGCCGCCAGCGACTATGGACCGATCGTGCTGCACCCGCTGGTCGGCGGCATGCCGGTCGACGAGGCATGGAAATCGGTTCAGCTGCTGGCCGACAAGGTTGTGCCTGCACTCACCTGACCTGGCCTCTTGAGTCGCTGGCTGAAGCAACAGTGTTTTCTTCGTTTTGAACGCGCATGTGATATCAGTCCGCGGTGCGCGGCACGGTGATATCGCATACGCCGCACTTCCCAAAGTCATCTCATGATCAGGTGCTGGTGCGGGTGTGGCTGCTGATAGCGCACCATGGACCGATGACGCCACATGTCCGGGCGGCTCGGGTATACGAGGACCCGAAGCCCGACGACGGTCAACGCATCCTGGTCCACCGGCTGTGGCCGCGAGGGTTCCGCAAAGACGATCCGCGGGTGGGCACTTGGTTGAAAGACATTGCGGCGTCGTGACTCTGGTGACCGCCACCCGCGACGTGCAGAGCAGTCACGCCGCGGTGATCAATAGTCGTGGCGCGCCAACCGAGTGTCACCGTCGCGGTCCGTCCCGGCGATGGACACCACCGCCGGGACCATTTCACTGGTGACCACCCCGTGGTCGGCGGTCAACTCATGGACGATGTCGAAGCTGCGCTCGATCCACTCGGGCTTGTCGATGATGATCGTCACCACCGGGACGTGTCGCGTCAGCTGAAATAGCTTGTCGCCATGCGGTTTATGGTCGCCGCGAAATCCCCAGATGCCACGCAGCACGGTCGCGCCGCGGGCCATTCCGGAGTCCAGCAGCCGGTGAACGAGTGCGCGGTGGATCGGCAGGCCGCCGTGCCCGGCGGCCTCGCTGGTGTGCACCATCAGCTTCTGCCAGAGGGGCCGTTGTTGGTCATCGTTATTCGGCAACCGATGCGGTCGCGCGAACAACTCCCCACCCCGTTTGCACAACCGCACCCGCTCGACGGTCAGCAACGGGTTGGGCGCCGCGGCGCTGAGCTCGGCGACAACAGCTGACACCTGGGCCGCCGTCCCGATGGAGATGATCATCAGCGGAACGTTGACGTTGCGGCTGAAGAAGTGAGCCCGGTAGCGCTCACCGTGCGCGGTGCCGTCGACGCCCAAAAACACTGCACCACCGGAGAATCCATGCCGATGTAGCAGATCGCACACCGCGCGATATGCCGGCAGCCCGCCGATCCGCTCCTGACGGCCTACATAGACGGTGAGCTTGACGGCGTCGCCGTTGTCGGCGTCGAGCACGTCGTCGCCGCGGACCAGCCGTGCCCGCTCCACCGTCACCAGGCCGTGACCGGTCATCGTCACGACGTCGTCGACCAGGGCGCTGATCTTCGACTCGACGTCGACCGCGGCGATCGCCACCGGCGGGTCCTCGGACAGGCTCAACGACTCGTCGGTGCGCAGCACGTGCCGCGGCCCGAAACTGGCGATGCCACGCAGCATCACGCTCGTCGCGAGTTCCCGGGTGTCGAATAGGTCCAGCATCGCGTCGGCCAAGAACCCCGGCCGCCGGGCGTGGTCGGTGACCGCGCGCTGCCGTTCACCGAAGTAGGTGGTCAGCTTCAGGCACGGCTGGTTCATAGTCGACCCGCGATCCACTGCCCGAACAGCGCGGCGGCGAGGCCCAACACGATGCTGGCGACGACATTGCTGACCGCGCTGCGTACTTGACGCTCCTCACTGAGTCGCTGGGTTTCCAGCATCCAGGTGGAGAACGTGGTGTAGGAACCGACGAAGGCGGTGTCGGCGAGGAGTGCGGCGTGCCGGCTCAACGCCAGGCCACTGACCAGGCCGAGCAGTGCGGCGCCGCTGATGTTCACCGTCAGCGTTCCGACCGGCAGGGTGTTAAAGAGAAACGACCGCGCCGCCCGTCGGGCGACGGCGCCGTCCACCAGAAACCGCAGCACCGCCCCGAAACCGCCGGCGACCAGCACGCCTAGCCAGATGATCATCGCACCGGCACTCGGCGCACTACGGCGGTGGCCAGATAGACGGCCAGCAACCCCAGCAGGATGCTGGCCAGCGTGTAACCGGCGGCCAGGCCGTAGCAGTGGTGTTCGATCATCTTCAGCGTTTCGACCTGCATCGTCGAGAAAGTCGTCAGGCCGCCGCACAGCCCGGTGCCCAGCAGGGGCCGGCGGTAGCTCGACAACGGCAGCCGCTCCAGCAACCGCGTCGTGAAGTAACCCACCAGGAAGGCGCCGACGATGTTCACCGTGAACGTCGGCCAGGGCCAGCGCGCCGGGTCGGCGACCACCAGCCTGCTCAGGCCGGCGCGAGCCAAAGTGCCGAGCGCGCCACCGGCGAAGACGGCGGCCAACTCGCGGTAGTCCCTCGGGGACCTAGAGGTTGCCACTCGTCGAAATCCCTTCGGTTGCAGGCCGTGCTCAGGCAGCTTATTCGGCAGAATCGACGTCATGGTGGCCAACCCACGCGCCGGTCAGCCCGCGCAGCCCGAAGACCTCGTCGATCTGCCTCACCTGGTCACGTCCTACTACGCGATCGAACCGGATCCCGAGGATGTCGCTCAGCAAGTGGTGTTCGGCACGTCGGGGCACCGCGGCTCGGCGCTCAACGGCGCTTTCAACGAGGCGCACATCCTGGCGATTACCCAGGCCATCATCGAGTACCGCGCGGCGCAGGGCACCACTGGGCCGCTGTTCATCGGCCGTGACACGCACGGTCTGTCGGAGCCGGCCTGGGTTTCGGCCCTGGAGGCGCTGGCCGCCGGCGGGGTGGTGGCCGTCGTCGACAGTCAGGACCGGTACACCCCAACGCCGGCGATCAGCCACGCGATCTTGACCTACAACCGCGGCCGCGCCGATGCGCTGGCCGACGGGATCGTGGTGACGCCGTCGCACAACCCGCCGTATGACGGCGGCTTCAAGTACAACCCGCCCAACGGCGGCCCGGCCGAAACCGACGCGACGAACGCAATCGCCAAGCGTGCCAACGAGATTCTCCGCAAGGGCGAGGCGGTGAAGCGGGTGCCGCTGGCCCGCGCGCTGCAGCGCGCGCAGCGCCACGACTACATGGACGCCTACGTCGACGACCTGCCGAACGTGGTCGATGTCGATGTGATTCGCCAGGCCGGAGTCCGGATCGGCGCCGACCCGCTCGGGGGCGCCAGCGTCGACTACTGGGCGGCAATCGCCGAGCGGCACAACCTCGAGCTGACCGTGGTCAACCCGCTGGTCGACGCGACGTGGCGGTTCATGACGCTCGACCACGACGGCAAAATCCGGATGGACTGCAGCTCACCAGACGCGATGGCGGGGCTCATTGCCACGATCACCGCCAACCCCGACCGCTACCAGATCGCCACCGGCAACGACGCCGACGCCGACCGCCACGGCATCGTCACGCCGGACGCCGGGCTGATGAATCCGAACCACTATCTGGCGGTGGCCATCGACTTCCTCTACACGCACCGGCCGTCGTGGCCGGACGGCATCGCCGTCGGCAAGACCGCGGTCAGTTCCTCGATCATCGACCGGGTGGTCGAGGGCATCGGTCGCAAGCTGGTCGAGGTGCCGGTCGGGTTCAAATGGTTCGTCGACGGCCTGATCGGCGGAACCATCGGTTTCGGCGGCGAAGAGTCGGCGGGGGCGTCGTTCCTGCGGCGCGACGGCTCGGTGTGGACCACCGACAAGGACGGCATCATTCTCGCGCTGCTGGCGTCGGAAATCCTGGCCGTCACCGGCGCCACGCCCTCGCAGCGCTATGCCGAGCTGACCGCGACATACGGCGCCCCGACCTATGCGCGGATCGACGCGCCCGCCAACCGCGAGCAAAAGGCCCGGCTGGCAAAGCTGTCAGCCGACCAAATCGACGCCACCGAATTGGCCGGCGAGCAGATCACCGCAAAGCTGACCACCGCGCCCGGCAACGACGCACCGCTGGGCGGGCTAAAGGTGAGCACGGCCGACGCGTGGTTCGCCGCACGGCCGTCGGGCACCGAGGACGTCTACAAGATCTACGCCGAGTCGTTTCGCGGCCCGGAGCATTTAGCCGAGATCCAGCAAGCAGCACAAGAGGTTGTGGATAAAGTCATCGGGTGACCCTTGCCACTCGACGCGCTCGCTTCGGCGGTTGGGGTCGCACATCGACGAGGCTGCCGGGCGAGGCCTGGGTGCTGATCGCGGCGAACGCGGTGGCCGCGCTTGGCTACGGCGTGGTGTCGCCGGTGCTGCCGGCCTTTGCCCGCACGTTCGGGGTCAGCATGGGTGCGGTCACGTTCGCGATCACCGTGTTCTCGGTAATGCGGCTGTTCTCCGCGCCGCCCACTGGGCTGCTGGTGCAGCGGCTGGGGGAGCAGTGGGTTTACGTGGCCGGGCTGCTGATCGTGGCGGTGTCCACCGGCGTCTGCGCCTACGCGCAGAATTATTGGCAGCTGCTGGTGTGCCGTGCGGTCGGCGGTATCGGGTCGACGATGTTTTTCATCTCCGCGCTGGGTCTGATGATTCGGATCAGCCCGGTCGAGGCGCGCGGGCGGGTCGCCGGGCTGTTCGCCACCTCGTTCCTGATCGGCGCAGTGGGCGGCCCGCTGGTGGGCAGTCTCACCGCGGGTTTGGGGCTCCGGGCACCATTTCTCATTTACGGCGTGGCGGTGCTGGTCACAGCGATCGTGGTCTTCTATAGCCTTCGGCGGTCAACGCTGGGCGCACCCGCCGAGCACGCCGAGCCGGCTGTGACGGTGCGCGCCGCGCTTCGGCACCGCGCCTACCGCGCGGCGCTGGTCTCGAACTTCGCGACAGGCTGGGCAATATTCGGACTGCGAATGGCAATAGTGCCGCTATTCATCTCGGACGTATTGGGCCGCGGGCCACGGATGACGGGCTTGGCTCTGGGGGTCTTCGCGCTGGGCAACCTCGTCGTGGTGCTGCCCAGCGGCCAGCTGTCCGACCGGATCGGCCGGCGCACCCTGTTGATCGGCGGACTCTTGGCCTCCGGCGTGGCGACGATGTGGTTGGGCGCGTCGTCGTCGTCGGTGACCGTCTTCCTTATTGCCGCGTTCGTGGGCGGCGCGGCCTCGGGCATCTACGCCTCACCGCAGCAGGCCGCGATCGCCGACATCCTGGGCAGCACGGCGCGCACGGGCACCGCGGTGGCGACATTTCAGATGATGGTCGACCTGGGCGCCATCGTCGGCTCAATGGCGGTCGCGCAGATCGCTGAGCACCTCAATTTCGGATCGGGGTTCGCGATCAGCGGGATCGTCCTACTCGCCGCCGCGGTGGGCTGGGTGTTTGCGCCGGAAACGCGGGTAGCGGGCCAGCCGACGCCCGAGGCGTGGGAGACCGGGGGCGCGTCGGAGCTGGCCTGAGCCAGCGCGCCAGTATGGACAACGACGGCGACGCTCAGGAGGTACGCGATGGTTGCACCGCGGTCGGCGATCGTGGTCGGTGCCGGCATCGTCGGTTTGTCGACGGCCTGGTTCCTGCAGGAGCGTGGTGTCGCGGTGACGGTAGTCGACCGCACCGGCGTCGCGGCGGGCGCCTCCTGGGGTAACGCCGGATGGATCGCCCCGGCACTGAGTATCCCGCTCAACGACCCCCGGATGCTGCGATACGCTCTGCGGTCATTGCCGAATCGCGCTGCGCCCGTGCGAATTTCACCGAATACCGATACGGTCCTGTGGAAATTTCTGCTGCGATTCGCGGTGAACTGCCGGGAGTCGTCGTGGAAACGAGCGGTGCATGACAATCTGGCGCTCAACCACGACTGCATCGCGGCCTACGACGTCCTGGTGTCCAACGGGGTCGAGGCGTCGACCACCGATGCGCCGATCACCGCGTTGTTCCACAGTTCTGCCGACGCCGAACACCTGCTGGCGCAGCTGCGACGGTTACGGGATGCCGGACAGCCAAGCTCCACCACGGAGTTGACCGGCGCTGCGTTGCGTGAGCAGGTGCCGCTGGCCTCGAGCGAGGTGGCCGTCGGTGTCCGCATCAACGGGCAGCGGTTCGTCGATCCGGGACGATTCGTGCAGGCGCTCGGCCGGTCGGTCGCCGAACGCGGCGCGGCACTGGAGACCGTCGATGTCACCGACGTGCGGGCTTGGGGGAATGGCGTCGTCACGCAACCCGTTGATGGTCCCGCACTGACGGCCGATGTGGCGGTGATCGCGACCGGCGCCTGGCTGCCGAAACTGGTCAGGCGCTGGGTTCGGGTTCCGGTGCAGGCCGGCCGCGGCTACTCCTTCACGGTGCCGTTGGAACGTCAGGTCTTCGGGCCGATCTATCTGCCAGACGTGCGGGTGGCGTGCACGCCGTTGAACGGACAGCTGCGGGTCACCAGCATGATGGAGTTGCGACGGCCCGATGCCCCCGCATCTGCTGGCGTGGTGGATTCCATCGTCGATTCGACGAGCAGATTTTTGGACGGGGTTTGCTGGACCGAGCGCGACGAGATATGGGTTGGTCCGCGCCCGCTAAGTCCCGACGGGCGTCCGCTGGTGGGTCCGGTCGCCGAGAACCGCATCTTTGTCGCGGGCGGGCACGGCATGTGGGGCATGAAGCAGGGCCCGGCGACGGGCCGGTTGCTGGCCGAGCAGATCACCACCGGCAAGCAGCCCGCAGGCCTGCGCGGATTCGATCCCCTGCGGTAGACCCGTCGTGATCAGCGACTTTGAAGGCTGGCAAGCCGTGGTGTAGCTTCGATTGGCACAACATCTGGGGCTATGGCGCAGCTGGTAGCGCACCACACTGGCAGTGTGGGGGTCAGGGGTTCGAGTCCCCTTAGCTCCACCAGGAGAAACCCGCTTTGAACTGGGGTTCAGGGCGGGTTTGTCATTTGCGGATGCTGACGGGGCGAATGCCTGTTGTAGTAACTTTGTCCTACCGCGCTCGCCGAGAACACCGCCGACGCAGCGGTCAGGCGGTCGTCGGTGACCCGCCCGTAGACCGCCTGTGTCATGCGTTCGGTGTGGCCATGCCAGGCAGCGACCACATCGGCGGCGATACCCGCCGCGCGCATCCGGGAGATATTCGAGTGCCGCAGCTTGCCGAGCGTGATTGCCTTAAGCCCTGCCGCCTTGCGCTGAGTAGTGAATTCGCGGGAGTATTCGCGAACCGGCAACCAAGTGCCGTCGACCCGCGAAAGCAACAGGTCATCGTCGGCGAGAGGTCGGCCCACCGCCAGGCGCTCTCGTAGGTGGGCCGTGCGCATCGCCTTCAGCATCGCCAGTTCGCGGGACGGCAATGGTAGGTCGCGGGCGCTGCGTTCAGTTTTGGTCGCCACGATGGTGTCGCGGCCGTTCACATCAACACGGGCCTGACGGATGCGCAACGTGCCGGCCTCCAGGGCGACGTCTGACCAGCGCAGCCCGCCGACCTCTTCGCGGCGAAGGCCGAGCAGGGTGAGCCCGAAGCACCCGCCGAGGCGATGACCCGCGACGTGATCGAGGAACGTGCTCATCTGCTCGGGGGTCCAGATGTCGTTGGCTGCGGTGGCGGTGATTGCCTTCTGTTCGGGTGACTCGAGATCGGCAGAGGGGTCATAGGTCAGCCAGCGCATCTTGCGCGCGTGCGCCAGAACCGACTTGAGTCGGACGATGGCGCGCCGCTTGGTGGCCGGCGCTAGTGTCGCGCCACCCTTGCCGGTCAGTTTGGCCGACCAGTCCGCCAGCGCGGCGGGCGTGAGCTTCTGCACCGGCAACGCACCGAACGCTCTGCGTGCATAGGCCAGCGACTCGCGGTCAGCGCGAACGGTATTCGGGCCGAGGGACGGGTCGGCCTCGCGCAGCGTCATCCAATGGTCGGCCACCTCATCGAACGTGCGCGTGGACTTCGGCGCCCATGTGGCAGTGCTCCACTGCTGACGTTGCTCGGCCACCCAGTCCTGCGCGGCCTTCTTGGTGGCGAACACCTTGGTTGGCCGGACCTGTCGGCCGGTCACCGGATCGGTGCCAAGAGTGGGCCGGGCGCGCCACCCTTTGCCGTTGGGCAGCTTCTTGATTGAGCTGTCGGTACGCTGGCCGCGCTTTAGGTGCTCGGCCAGTGGGGTGTTGGTGCTCATCGGCCGGTCTCCTCGGTAATCGTGCTCCAGTCGCGGCGAGGCAGCCGCGTCGCTTTACTTGGCGATTCATCGATTTGGAACCCCGCTGGACACAGAGCCTTTCACGATGCCAGGTCACGAAGGCCTGCGGTCACCACATATACGCGGCCGCCGAGCCGGCGGACCGGCAGGTCGCCGGAGGCCGCCAGACGATAGGCCGCCGCCCGACTTATCCCGAGCAGCTTCGCGGCCCGTGGCACTGCGAGCAGAAGGGGCAGATCGTTGAACGCGTTGTCTTCCATTTTCATCACCACCCTCCGAGGGATCGTGTTGGGGTGAGGGGCTGCCGGATGCGCGTCACGCGCTATGAGATTGTCTAAGCCGCTCGGCTTCGCGCTTCGAAGGGCTGTTGATCGCCTCGGTCTCATAGAGGCTCTCAACACAACTGTAATTCTCTGCGGTGACGCCTCGTGCAATACTTTCGCGCTCCGCGTCTGAGTTCGCTCGGCGACGGGACTGCGCGCTCCAATGCGCTGGCGCAAACCGGCTGGCTCCCGGCGCGCTCAAACACTCCGCCCGTCCCTAACCTCCGCGCTATCCACAATTACAATCCGTTCCGCAACATCTCAATTACACTGTCCTCGTTCCACTTACACTCACTCGCATCACTGCGTCCCCTCCGTTGTCACCACCCCAAAGATCTGCATGGCACATTTGCACAAGAGTGCGAGAATAGTTGTGGCACAGCAAGTGCCACAACGGCGGCCGATGATCCGGCTGTGACGCAGTCACCGTCAGTGGGTGGTTCAGGTGTTGACGATCTCCAAGTTGAAGCGGTGGTCGATCAACTACTACATCGACACGGCCCGCACCGCCGTGACCGCCAGCCGCGACGCAGCACGCGCCGGCGGGGGGCTGGGGGAGTATTACACCGAGCACGAAACCCGCACCCCGACATGGCTACTCGCGGGAGACACCCACATCGTCGCCACGTTGGCGGGCCTCACCGACGCTGAGCGTACTGGCGGTGAAGCCGATTCGGAGGTGGTGGCGCGCTGGCTCGACGACGGAACAGCGCCGAACAGCACGCAGGGACGCGCGTTCGGGCAGCGCGGGGTGCACGGTTTCGATTTGACGTTTTGCGCCCCGAAGAGTGTGTCGCTGGTGCGAGCGCTGCGCGGCGACGATGACGTGCTGTCCAAGGCGATCGCCGACGCCCACACCGCGGCGATCTCCGAAGCCATCGAATACCTTGCCGCCCACGCGGGCTACACCCGAGTCCACAACACGCAAAACGGAGAAAAAGATCTGGTCCGCCTACCCGGTTTGGCGGCGATCGCCTATCAGCACGAGACCTCGCGGTGCGGGGACCCGCACCTCCACACCCACGTCATCGTCCCCAACCGCCAGGCCCGCGCCGACGGCGCCATGGTCTCGATCGACGGGGCCTCGCTTTATCACGAAGCCCGTGCCGCCGGAGTGATCTATCAAGCCACCCTGCGCCGCGAACTTCATAACTCCCTGGGCCTGGAGTGGCAGCCCGTCGACCCCTCCACGGCGATGGCCGAGCTGGCGGGCGTCGATCGCGACAACATCACCGCCTGGTCGCGGCGCTCCGCACAACTGCGCGAATGGGCTGCCCACAACCTGACGCTCGTAGACGAACGCTTGACCGCGGCACAGCTGGCAGCCGCGCAAAAAGCCACCCGCCCTTCCAAACCGGAAGAACTCGCCTGGACCCAACTCATCGCGCAGTGGCGCACCGATCCGCGCAGCCTGCACCTGGACCGCGCAGCCTTTCACAGAGCACGCGCAGCACGGCGCGCATCAGCGCGTAACCGCTTCGATGGTGCGCGTGTCCTGGCCGCGGCCGAGCAGATCGACAAGGCGGCGTTCAGCCGAGCTGACCTGATCGAGATCCTCGGCGCGCAACTGCCGGCGGACACCGAGCGCACACCCCGCGAGCTGCTCGAAGCCGCCGTCGACTGGGTGGCGGTGCGCCTGAGCGCGCCTCGGGCCGCACATCAGCGCGAGGGCCATGAGCGCTTCACCCTCGACGCCATCCTGCGCGAGGAGGCCGCGGTGCTCGATCTGGTCGATGCGCGCAACGACCGCGCCATGCTGTGGATCAAAGACGAGGACACCGCACACCTGTCAACGGATCAGAAGCGCGCCGTGGAAAACGTCGGGCGCTCTCCGTGGCTGGTGCAGCCACTGTCCGCGCCCGCCGGTGCGGGCAAGACCACCTCGATGCGCGCCCTGCGCACCGCCGCCAACCGCCGCATCCGCGGCACCGTCATCGTGCTGGCGCCCACCGGCAAGGCCGTCGACGTCGCAATCCGCGAGGGTGCCGGTGACCAGGGCTACACCATCGCCAAAGCGCTACAAATGTTGCGCGACAACCAGTTAGACCTCGGCCCCCAGACACTTGTGGTTGTCGATGAAGCGGCCATGGTCGGCACCGGCGACTTGCGTGAGCTATTGACCGCCACAACAGCGGCCGGCGTAAAAACCGTCCTGGTAGGGGATCAACATCAGCTGGCGCCGGTCAAAGCTCGCGGCGGCATGTTCGCTCAGCTGTGCACCGATCTGCCCTGGACACAACATCTCTCGGCGGTCTGGCGGATGCGCGACGCGGGCGAACGCACCGCCTCGCTGGCCCTGCGCGATGGGGGAGCGGATGCGGTGCGCCGCGCGGTCGGCTGGTACCGCACCCATGACCGCCTACGGTGCGGGGATCAGATCACCATGGCCGCCGACGCCCTGGCCGCCTACACGGCAGATGTGGCCGACGGTCAGGACGCGCTTCTGATCTGCGACACCACCGATATGTCCGATGCGCTCAATCAACGCCTGCACCACGACACCGTCGCCGCCGACGCACCCACTGTCGGTGGGTCCCGCGGACACCGCATCGCCGTAGGCGACCTCATCCTGACCCGGCGCAACGACACCACGATAGAACTCCGCAACGCCTCAGCTGAACAGAACCCGGTACGCAACGGACAACGCTGGCGCGTCACCCACGTCAACCCCGCCAACAACCGCCTGATCGCCTGCCGCCTGGACGATCACACCCTCGGCGCGTTCACCGGCGACTACGTCCGCAACCACATCACCCACGGCTACGCCCTCACCGTGCACTCCGCCCAAGGCGCCACGGCCGACACCACTCACGCCATACTCAGCGAAAACGCCACCCGCGCATTGACATACGTCGCCATGACACGAGGCCGCCAGTCCAATACCGCCTTCCTCTATGAACGCGTCACCGAAAGCGAACACCACCCCGCATCCACGACGCCGGCCCACCAAGTCGCTCGCGGAACCAGCCAGCACGCAGCGAAACTGCTGCACGCAACCATCGCCAACGATCACAACCCCGCCACCGCCCACACCGTCGCAGCCACAACCGCATCCAAGTCGCTTCCCGCACGAGTAGCTCACGCACTCACCCGCCGAACCCTCGCCGTTCGTGACCGCACCCGCACCTATCGGTACTGGCGCGCAACAACACTCGCAGCGCGACACGCAACACAGCGCAGCCGCAGTCACCACATCCGAGTGGAGCGCAGCAGCGGCGACTGGCTCGAGCACTAGGTGGCACCGTTGCCGGTAGCAACCTCACTCAGAGCCAGTACCTCAACATAATAGTGAGATATGGCAAAACAGTGAGGTATAGTACTGGATGTGTCCCCCACTGATCGGGCCGTGGCTGCGCTGAGGGCTGTTTTCCCGCCAAGCGCGCTGCGCGCGCGCGAAACGGAGGGTCCGCATGGCGATGTGATCGTGAGCGTGGACGATTTCACGGAATTCGTTGTCCGATGGTTGTCTGTTGGCTGGCCCCGGCAAGTAGCAGAGGCGCTGCACGACCAACCTCGTCCGGACGTACTGGTGGCACCTGCGATGTCACCCGGCGCTCGAAAAGCTGCGCACGATGCAGGAGTCGGATGGGCTGACGAGTCGGGCGCCGCGGATATCTACATTCGGAGCCCAGCTGGCACGACAATCGTCATCCAGACCAAGGGCACCCCACCTTCGCCGCTGGATTCAAAGGTCGGTTGGCGGCGTGCAACTCTCGCTGTTTGCGAGGCGCTTCTCGCCGACAAAGCTGACCCGAACACGTCGTCGGTCATCCGGTCGACGGGGTTGTCGATGGGCAGTGTCACCACCGCACTAAAATTCCTCGAACGCGATGGTCATCTGACGAGTGAAGCCGCGCGCGGACCCAATTCAGCCCGGCAAATCGTTGATCGCGATGTGTTGTTGGACGCTTACGCAACTGCCGCACAGCGACTCCGAGTGCCGACATCGATTCAAGTGGGCGTGCTCTGGCGCGACCCCGTCGCAGAGGTGATCGGGACCGGGCGGCGATGGCGTGCGGCAGGGATCGACTGGGCCACGACAAGCGCCTTATCGGCGGCAGTGTTGGCCCCCATGCAGACCGAAATAGCTCCGATGGAGATCTACGTAGCCGGTCGCACGCCGAGTGATCTTCAGCGCGCCGCCCTTGCCGCAGGATTGCAGCAGATCCAGGGCGGTCGATTGGTGCTTCGGCCGTTCCCTACACCCGTCGGCGCGGAACTCACCGAAAAGCCAACTGCAGGACTTCAATCCATGCTCTGGCCCCGCGTTTACGCAGACCTACGCACGACCGGCGTTCGCGGTGAAGATATTGCCGAACATCTGCGCGAGGAGATGACGAAACGATGAAGGACGACGAGACGCCTCGGTCCGCCGCCGCGCGGCGCGCGGCCGAGCTCGCACTAGTCCGTGTAGTTCACCACTACGGAGGACGCCCTGAATTCGTCCTCTTGGGCGGCCTCGTGCCAGCGCTACTATGCGCGAGTTCCGCGTGGCGGCATGCAGGAACAACCGACGTCGATGTCCAGGTGAACTTGGAGATTGCCGGAGGGTCGGTCCACGCCGAACACCTCGAAAGAGCCTTACGCAACGCGGAATTCACACCAGACGACGAGAATGTCTGGCGGTGGAACCTGACTGATCCGGACGGTTTGAAAGCGACCGTCAAGTTCGAACTGCTCGCCGATCTCGACACCGAACCCAACAACGTCACCGTCCAGTTCACAGGTTGCGACCGATTGGGCGCGGCGAATCTGCGCGGCACCGGATACGCCGCGCACGACACTGTGATCCATAAGCTCGGCGCCAATGACCACGGCACTTGGCGTGAGGTAGAAATCAATGTCACCGGCTTAGCCGGCTTCTTGCTGGCCAAGGCGGCGGCCGCGCATGGTCGGCGCAAGCCGAAAGACTGGTACGACATCGCGTTTGTCCTGCTCAACAACGACCACGGCGGCCCGCAGGCCGCGGCTGATCGCGTACTCGAAGTGTTCGGGTCTCTGACCGGCGAAATCCGCACACAATTACTTGATCTCCAGAGCAACTTTGCGGATTCCTTCACCCAGGGCACCGCAGCATATGTAGAACAGATCACCCTCGATCATCCTGAACTGGATGCGGAAATCGCCGCAGCGGACGCACAACTCGCCATCATGGCGTTCACGCAGCAGCTTCTGCGCTGAGTCGCACGCGGGTCCGTCTGAAAAGCAACGTGACAGCGTGGCTGCGCCGTCAGTTGGGCGGACGACTCACCTCAAGGTCGGTTGACGCCTCCTCATAGGCGTGATCGTCAGGCGGGCGCAGTACCGTGCGGAGCTCTGGGTAAGCGTCCTGCCGACCCCGGGCAAGGCGCTTTCCCATCAGCTGCGAAAGCACGTTTCCGACGTTCATCAACGTATCTGGTCGATTGGGCACCCCCGACGGCACGCAACTGAGTGTGCCGAGCGGTCCAACGGGATCGTCCGGCCACACCTCCTCACCCACCAGTTCGAAAACCTGTCGGTAAAAACCCTGTACTCGCTCCACCGCAAGCTGCCCGTCCCCACCAAACTTGGCTTCTTCAGCAAGCTCAGCCGCCTCTCGTTCGCAGAAGCCGGGGCGCGGAGGTTCGAATGGCGCGGACAGTGTCGTTGCTTCGTCGGATGACGCAGTGGGCATATCGGCATCGTATGGATGCACACCGACAAACTCGCCGGCTTTTCTTGCCGGACTGTCTCGCCGAGGTTTGGTGGATATCTCGGAGGAGTTACTCAGAATCCGCGGAAATCAGTAATGCGAAGGCAGGCTCTGGCAGGGCGCTTTTGGCGGGTGGCATGGTTTCAAACTTGGCTTCCGCGCCGTAATAGGAGGCTTGGACTCGACGACGAGGCCGGACCCATGCTATGCCGCAACAGCCATGAATACCCGGGCTCAACATGCTGTTTGATGGACTGATCCCCCTATCCTGCGAGAGGAATGTGTTTGCATGACTCCACTTCCGCCGGTAGACACCAAATGGCAGGTGCCAGTAGCGGTCGAGGCTTTGGCGTTCTTTGCCATTCAGCAGAGCGCTTCACTAGCCGAGCGCTTCGGGAAACCCCACAGGCCGGGGCAGCCGCACCAGCCCTTTACGACGATGGAATTCATTCACTACCTAGCCGACCATGACCAGCTGAGCGAGAGAATCCAAGCGCGACGGCGGTCTATCGAGATTCAGCAATTCCTCACGGCTATGGAGCACGCCGGCCTGCTCCTCAATTCCGGGCGAGACATGGCGTCAAGCACAAGCTTGTTCAACGCTGCCTACTGGGGCATCGGCAGGGTGTTCAAGTCGCAGACCGCAGGACTCCTATGGCTATCAGAAGCAGTCGGCCCCAGCCTCATTATTGAAGCGTACGGCGCGGTCACAGCGCCGGTCGCCAAGCCGGGTGAAC
>Ga0335075_10008681_pt1 | contig 15553 bp, 15 predicted proteins | sample Lox_Sample_24_FD_206723 | JGI IMG/M metagenome (GOLD analysis project Ga0335075, IMG submission 206723) | Soil microbial communities from Loxahatchee National Wildlife Refuge, Florida, United States - Lox_Sample_2.4 | ecosystem: Environmental > Terrestrial > Soil > Wetlands | place: USA... | reverse complement strand
ACGTGATGGTCAACAACGCCGGGGTATCGTTCCTCGGCCCGGTCGCCGACGGTGACCCGGAGGCGTGGCGGGAGATGCTCGAGATCAATGTGCTGGCACTGGCCGTGGGGTCGCAGGCGGCGGTTCGCGCCATGCGGGCGTGCCATGCCGAGGGCCACATCGTCAACATCTCCTCCAGCGCCACCCGCCGGGAGGCGCCGGGCTTCTACGGAGCCACCAAGACGGCGGTCAACGCGATCACCACGTCCCTGCGACAGGAACTGGAAAACGACACGATCCGCGTGGTTACCGTGATCCCCGGCCTGACGGCGACCAATCTCGCCCGCCACCAGCCGGACCTGCTGGGCGGGCTGGCCGCTTTGCTCGGCGAGGAGATCGAGCCCCTGTCGGGAGGGCTGCTTTCCCAGGGGGTGCTGGACCGCGCCGCCGCTGCCGGCGGGCCGCTCCTGGCCCGGGCCGACGACGTGGCCAGGGCGGTCCTGTTTGCGATCACTCAGCCCATGGAGCTGAGCATCTCCGAGATCGCCGTGCAGCCGGCCAGGCGCCTGGCCCTTCCGGCGTGAGCCCTGCCCGCGGTGACGCCGAGAGCCGGCGCGGCGCGATCCTGGACGCGGCGCAGCGGACGTTCGGCCAGTACGGTTACCGCCGCACCTCGATGGACGACATCGCCCGCGAGGCCGAGATCGGCAAGGGCACCATCTACCTGAGCTTCGCCAGCAAGGAGGAGGTCTTCCAGGCGCTGAGCCAGCGCCTGGCCGAACTGATGCTGGCTGGCGCCGAGGCCGCCAGCCGCCGGCCCGGATCAACCGCGGACAAGGTAGCGGCGATGCATGCCGCCTGGTTCGGCACATACGCTGAGGTAGTCCGCCAGTCCCCGCACGCGGCCGAACTCCTCGATGCCAAGCACCGGCTGTCAGCGGACCTGATCGCGGACGCCGCGAGGCGGTTCAAGCGGCTGGTCCGCGACGTTCTCACCGAAGCCGCCGCTGCCGGAGAGCTGAACCTGGAGCGCGCCGGGCTCACGGCGGACACTGCCGCCGAGTTGCTCGTCGCGTCCGCCCGCGGGCTGGAAGCCAGCGCGGCCTCGCCCGCCGCCTGCCGGCGCTACCTCGACGCGCTAGTTCGCGTCATGATCGCCGGGCTATCCTGCGGACTCCCCGCCGATCGGGCCGGTGCTCCCGGCGGCAGCGCGGCCGAGGGCTAGAGAATCTGGGCCGGCGCCGTTCCGCAGCCGCGATCGCAGGCCAGCCGCGCCATAGCGCGCGTCATCTGCGCGGCCGACGGCGCGGGCGGCAGGCTGGCGCCGCCGGTGTACTGGAACGCATCGAGAATGAGCTCCACGAACCGCCGCCAGGCGTCTGGCGCGTCCGGACCCGTGACGTGCGACACCGCGGCGTTGGCGATCAGGACAAGCAGAAGGTCCTCGGCCGCGAAGTCAGGCCGCAGCCGGCCCGCGGCCTTGGCGCGGCTGACGAGTTCGGCGACATGACCTTGCGCCTTAGCCCGCAGCAACTCCACGTCTTCGCTGGCCGGCAACGTCATCGACAACAGGTCGCTGAGACCCCTGTCATTTGCCTGCAGCTCGCAAATCCGCCGAACCAGGCCAGCGAACCCGTCCCATGGGTCCGGCTCGGCCAGCGCCTGGCTGGCTGCCCCCTCGTACTGAGTGAGTTTCTCAATCAGAGCCGCCGCGACCAGCCGCTCCCTGGTGGGAAACCGCCGGTAGAGCGTGGCGATACCCACGTCCGCTCGCCGCGCGATCTCCTCGAGCGGCGCGCGCAACCCTTGCTCGGCGAAGACCTGGCGCGCGGCTGCGAGGATCGCCACCCGGTTGCGCGTCGCGTCCGCGCGCAACCCGCGTGCCCGCGGGGGCAGGTCCGGCTCGGTCGGCGGCAGGGTCGGCTCCGGCAAGCCATGCTCGGCCATGGGCAGGCCTTGCCCGGCGGCTGTCAAGCCATGCTCGGCCGCGGAGAGAGCCTGGCCTGGGTCAGGCAGCGGCAGGCCAGCTGCGGGGCGCACCGCCGTCACCGTTGCCGCGCCTGCCGCACTTGCACCCGGTGTCACGCCGGCCCCGGTGTCCGGCCTGAACTGGGCAGATAGCCGCATGACCTCATGCTAGGTGACACAACCTGGATCTGGGATCCCGAATGCAACCCGGTTGTCTGAATCGGCGCAAGGGCGTGGGTTACCGATCGTGGCCCCAAGAAGGGCGTCGATCGGTAACTCACGCCCCTGCACGCCCCGGCATCAGTAGTCGAGCAGCGTCCGCATCGCCGCGACGACCTTCGCGACGGTGGGGATCACCTCGTCCTCCAGCGCGTCGGCGAACGGGAGCGGCACGCAGGCAGCGGCGACCCGGCGAACCGGCGCGTCCAGGAACTCAAAGCCCTCATCCGCCACGACGGACGCGACCGTGCCGCCCCAGCCGCCCTGATACGGGTTCTCCTCCACGATCAGCAGCCGCGACGTGCGCTGGACAGAGGCCAGCACGGTTGCCATGTCCAGCGGGATCAGGCACCGCAAGTCGATGACCTCTGCCTGTACGCCAGCGGCGGCCAGTTCGTCGGCGGCGGCCAGCGCGAGCGGCACCGTCGAGGCCAGTGCCACCACCGTGATATCGGTGCCGGACCGGACCGTCGCGGCCTCGCCGAGCGGCACGACGTGGCCGGGCGGCGCCGCCTCGCCGCGGCTGGCGAACAGGCCCTTGTGCTCGAAGAACACCACCGGGTCGTCGCACCGGACTGCGGCCGCGAGCAGGCCGACGACATCAGCCGGGGTGGCCGGAGCGACAACCTTCAAGCCGGGAACGGCCGCTGCCCAGTTCTCGGTTGCCTGAGAGTGCTGCGCTCCGAAGCCGAGCCCACCGCCGTTGGCCGTACGGATCACTAGCGGCACCGTGACCTGGCCACCGGTCATATACCGCATCTTGGGTATCTCGTTGGCCAGGTAATCCCAGCAGCAGGCGAGGAAATCGGAGAACATGATCTCGGCCACCGGCCGGATCCCGGTCATCGCGGCGCCCATGGCCATGCCGACGATGGCCTGCTCCGAGATCGGCGTGTCACGCACCCGGTCCGGCCCGAACTCGGCCAGCAGGCCCACGGTCGTCTTGAACACGCCGCCCGCCGCGCCGATGTCCTCGCCCAGGCAGACCACGGCCGGGTCGCGGCGCATCTCCCTGGCCAGGCCTTCGGCAACCGCGTCGCGATAGGTAATCAGGTCCGCCACTGGTGCCCTCCGTCTGCCCATACGTCGGTGAATGCCTGCGCCGGGTCGGCTGCGTCGGCTGCTTTGGCTGCCGCCACCGCGTCGGCTACCGTCTTGGCCGCCCGCTCGGCGGCCACCGTGATCTCGTCTTCGGCGACGCCGAGCTCAGTAAGCCGGCTGGCGGCGACGTCGAGCGGATCGCGGGCCAGCCACTGTTCGACCTCCTCAGCGGGCCGGTAGGCGGCCGGGTCGGTCCGGCTGTGGCCGAAGTGCCGGTAGGTCTGCGCTTCCAGCACCGTCGGGCCGTCGCCTGCCCGGGCGCGGTCCGCGGCCCGGCTGACGGCATCGGCTACCACGACGACGTCGTTCCCGTCGATCACCTCGGCCGGCAGCCGGTAGCCGGGCGCGCGGTCGGCAGCGGGGTGCTCGGCCGCAGTGACCGAGCCGATCGGGGTGTACTCCATGTAGAGGTTGTTTTCGCAGATGAACAGCACTGGCAGCGACCAGACCGAGGCCAGGTTGAGCGCCTCGTGGAAGGCGCCGATGTTGGTCGCGCCGTCGCCGAAGAACGCCACCGCGACCTGGCTGGTGCCGCGCAGCCGGGCCGACCAGGCAGCACCGGCGGCGATCGGCAAGTGAGCTCCGACGATGGCGTACGAGCCGAGCATGCCGGCTGAGGCCTTCGTCAGGTGCATCGAGCCGCCTTTTGCCTTGCACACGCCGGTCGCTTTGCTCATCAGCTCGGCCAGGCACTCGGCCGGACTCGCGCCCCTCGCCATCGCGTGATGATGACCCCGGTACGTGGCGAACACATAGTCATCGGGCTGCAGCGCCGCACTCGCGCCGACCGCGACTGCCTCATGCCCCGCTGCCAGGTGCGTGGTGCCCTTGACCAGTCCGGCCAGGAACAAGTCGTGCGCCGCTTTCTCAGTTCCGCGGATGATGGCCATCTGCTCGTAGCAGCGCAGCAGTTCCGCAGTCTCCATGCTTGCTGTGCTTACTGTCATGGGGCTCCACTCCCGTCAGCCGGGCCAGCCGCGCCCGCCATTTCGCCACGCCCTGCGGCGGTGTTGAGATTGGACTGGCTCTCTCGCAGCGTGTCCAGAGCGCCGCCGGCTGTCCAGTACTTGCGCCCGGCGACCAGCAGCTCCTCCGCCGGGAACTTCGTGATGACTTCGCAGCCGTCGGCGGTGACGACGACCTCTTCTTCGATCCGCGCGGCTGACCAGCCATCGGCGGCTGGCCAGTACGTCTCCAGCGCGAACACCATGCCCTCCTCAAGCGGCTCGGGGTGATCGAGCGAGACCAGCCGGCTGAAGATCGGCTTCTCCCAGATCGACAGCCCGACCCCGTGCCCGTACTGCAGCGCGAACGCAGCCATCTCGTCGGGGAAGCCGAACTCTTCCGCGCGCGGCCACAGCGACACGATGTCGCCGGTGGTCACTCCCGGCTTGACCATGGCGATCGCCTGGTCCATGTAGGCACGGCAGCGTACGTAGGCATCCCGCTGCGCCCGCGATGCGCTGCCCACCGCGAACGTCCGGTAATAGCAGGTCCGGTAGCCGTTGTAGCTGTGCAAGATGTCGAAGAATGCCGGGTCGCCGGGCCGGATCAGCCGGTCGGAGTACACATGCGGGTGTGGCGAGCAGCGCTCACCGGAGATGGCGTTCACGCCTTCCACGTATTCGCTGCCCAGGTCGTACAGCACCTTGGACACCAGGCCGACGCACTCGTTCTCCCGCACGCCCGGCCGCAGGAACTCATACAGCTCCTGGTAAGCCGCATCGACCATCGAGCACGCGTGAGTCAGCAGGCTGATCTCATCCCGCGTCTTGATGCGCCGCGCTTCCAGGAAAACCTGCTGGCCGTCGACTACCTCGATACCTTCCGCGCGCAGCGCCGCCAGCACCGGTATCTCTGCCACGTCGACCCCGACCGGCTCGCCTGCCAGTCCATGCTCGCGAAGCAGTGCCGCAACGTCCGCGGCCACCCGCTGCGCCATTCCCGCATCTGGGTGCAGCGCGCCGCGCAACGTGGAGATGCCGGCGCGGGCGCCGGTCGCCCGCGCTCCCTCCGCTGTCGGCGGTCCTTCGGTGTAATCCAGCCACGGGTTGTAGAGCTGATGATGGCGGGCCGCCGAGCCGAAGTCCCAGACGACCGGTTTCCCGCCGCGGGTGAGCAGTGCGAACCGCACCAGCTTGTCCATGCCCCAGGTGCCGATGTGGGTGGCCGTCATATAGCGGATGTTGCCGAAGTCGAAACTCAGCAGCGCGCCAAGCGACGACGCCTCAAGCTGTGCCGTGAGCCGGGCTAGCCGCTCGGCCCGCAGCCTGCCCAGGTCCACCCGCTGTTCCCAGTCCACCGCATTCGAGCCGTAGGTGTGAATCGCCATCGCCAGTCACCTCTCGTCCGTGGTCAAGCCCAGCAGTCGCTCGCCAGCGCCGCCGAGCAGCAACTGCTCGTCCTCCGCAGGCAGGCCCAGTGCCCTGATCTCCTCGACCGGGTGGGCGGTCCCCATGTCGAAGGGCCGGTCCGAGCCGAGCAGCACATGGCCGGCGCCGGCGAACGCGACAAGGTCAGCCAGCACGGCGGAGTCATGGGTAAGGCTGTCGAAGTACAGCCGGCGCAGCGAATCGTCCGGTGCGGCTAGACGTCCTGGCCGAAGACCGCCAGGACGTCGCCGGCGTTGTTCTTGATTGTCTTGGCAGGCACGGCCGGCTCGCGCTTCGGCGCGGACGGCGAATGCGCGCCGCAGCCGGCCGCGCAGCGCCGGCAGCGCGCCGCCGCCGTGCGCCAGCAGAACCCTGAGTGCCGGATGACGCTCAAGAACGCCGCTGACCACCAGCTGAGCCGCCGCGATTGTCGTCTCTAGCGGGTTGCCAACTGAGTTCCACAGGTAGCCGCCGTCGAGGGCCTCGATGCCCAGGCCGGTCGTCGTCGGGTGCACGAACACCAAGGCACCGGTGTCCGCAGCCGCCTCCCAGAACGGCGTGAACTTGTCGTCGCCCAGGTAGCTTCCGGCGACACTGGCCGGCACTTCGACCCCGCGCATGCCGGGCAGTGCCATCAGGTCAGTCAGTTCGGCGGCTGCGCGGCTAGGGTCCTGGAGCGGCAGCGCGCCGAGCCCGTAGACCCGGCCGCCGCTGTCCTGCGCCGCCTGCGCGATGCTCTCGTTCTGGACCCGGCAGATCTGGACCGCGGCTTGCAGCTCTTCTTGTACCGGAATCAGCAGGATCCAGGGTGACACGAGCAGGTGGCTGACGCCGGCCGTCGCGGCTTGCTCGAGCATCACGGTTACGTCGCAGAACTCGCCGGTCACCGAGGTCAGCCGGCGGCCCTGAAAAGACACGACCCGCTGGCCGTCGGTGACGCTCAGCTTCGGACGCCACGGCTGCGGCACCGCGTCAGTCAGCATCCCGGCCGGGATGATGTGGCAGTGGCAGTCGAGGATCACCGGTAATCCAGGATCACGCTACCGGCCCGTGGTGGCTACGACCGTGGTGGTTACGACCGTGGTGGTTACGACCCGCCTGGTCATCAGCCGGCGGTACTGCTGCGGGGCGTGCTGTCCCGGGCTGGGCTGTCCCGGGCTGGGCTGTCCCGGGCTGTGCTGTCCCGGGCTGGGCTGTCCCGGGCTGGGCTGTACCAGCACTGCCGCCCAGATACAGCATGCCGATCTCGGGGTGCTCGAGGACCTCGGTGCCGGTGCCGCTCAGCCGGACCCGGCCGTTCTCCAGCACGACGCCGCGTCCGGCGATCCGGAGCCCGGCCCGCGCGTTCTGCTCGACCAGCAGCACCGTCTTTCCCTGCGCGTTCATCTCCTGCACCGCACCGAACACCGTGCGCATGATCTTGGGCGCGAGTCCCATCGACGGCTCGTCGAGGATGATGACGGCCGGGTCGAGCATGAGACAACGAGCGAACTCGACCAGCCGTTGCTGCCCGCCGGACAGGCTGCCCGCCTTCTTCTTCGCCCAGTTGCCGATGTCGGGGAACAACGCCTCGACCGTAACCCGGCGGCTCGCGACCAGCGCCCGGCTGCCGAGCGTGTAGCCGCCGAGCTCGATGTTCTCCGCAACCGTCATGTCCGGGAACAGGCTGTGATTCTGCGGCACCTGCACCACGCCCGCACGCAAGATCTCGCGCGGGCTCTTGCCGGTCAGCCGCTCGCCGCGGTGCAGTACCTGCCCCGACCGCGGCCTGAGGATGCCGCTGATGACCGCAAGCAGAGTGGACTTGCCTGCGCCGTTCGGGCCGACGATGCAGGTGATCTGGCCAGCGGGCACGCAGAACGACACGTCGTGAAGCACGTCGCCGCCGCCGTAACCGGCAGTAACACCTTCGACAACCAGCGCTGTGTCAGTCATCTGCCGCCTCCGTGCCGAGGTAGGCGTCCAGAACGCGGGGATCGGTCCTGATCACCTCGGGCGGCCCGGATGCCACCACTGTGCCGGAGTCCAGCACAGTGACCTCGTGGCACAGGCCCATCACGAATTCCATGTTGTGCTCGACGATCAGGAATGTCCGCCCCGCGGAGTTGAGCTCGCGGATGCGATCGGCGATGTGGTGAATCAGCGACGGGTTGACACCGCCCGCAGGCTCGTCAAGCAGCACCACGGCGGGATCGGCGACAAGCACGTAGGCCAGCTCCAGGAGCTTGCGCTGGCCGTAGGACAGCGTGCCGGCCAGTGAGCCCGCGTGGCCGGCGATGCCGGTGAACGTCAGCAGGTCCATGGCGTGCTCGCGGCGCTCCCGGGCCGGCCGGCCGCGATTCGCCGGGACCAGCATGTTCTCCAGCACGGTCAGTCGCGGGAAGATCCGGGTGAGCTGAAAGGTCCGGCCGACACCAAGCGCGAACACGCGCTGGGGCGACGCTCCGGTGATGCGCCGGTCATCCAGGTAGACCTGACCGGAGTCGACGCGCTCGTAGCCAGTGATCGCGTTGAACAGCGTGGTTTTCCCGGATCCGTTCGGGCCGATCAGGCCGGTGATGCGGCCAGCCGGGGCGGTCAGCGAGCAGTCGGCCAGCGCCTGCAACCCGCCGAAGGACTTGCTGACGCCCTCGGCGCGCAGCGTGCCGCTCATGACAGATCGCCTGTCACGACAGGTTCCCGGCGGCGGGGGGCACTGGCCGGTTAGCCGTCCGGCGGGCGCGCCACGCCTGCCAGTCGCCGCGCAGCCGCTGGATCCGTCCGGTCGTGAGCCACTCGCCGGCCGTCGGCAGCACGCCGCGCGGCAGGAACAGGATCACGACCAGGAAGAGCGCCCCGAACAGGATCTCTGACTCATAGCTGTTGCTCTCCTGCAAGTTCAGATAGAGCTGAGTGGGCTCAAGGATCAGTGCGCCGAGGACCGGACCGGCGATCGTGCCGAGGCCGCCGAAAAACGCCATCAGCACGACGGCCAGGTCGAAGAGGGGGTCGAAGACGAACTGCGGGACGGCCTGACCGATGAAGTACACCCACAGCGCGCCGGCCATGCCGGTGAAGAAGGCTGACAGCACCAGGGCGGCGAGCTTGACCGGCATCGCGCGGACGCCCAGCCCGGCGGCGCGGTCCTCGTCATCGCGGATCGCACGCAGCTGGAGGCCGAACACCGAACGCCGGATCAGCACCGAGATCACGACGGCCGCGGCCGCAAGAAGCATTGCCAGGTAATAGAACGGGTTGTTGAAGGTCGCGCCAGCCCAGTTGGGTATCGGGGCGAGCACGCCGCTGGACCCGCCGGTGACCGTCAGGTTGGACGCCGACAGCTGGGCGATGAAGAAGAACGCGATCGTGATCACCACGAATGTGTGCCGCCTGACGCGCAGTGCGACCAGGCCGAGCGGCACCGCGATCAGCGCGGCGACCGCCCCGGCGAGTGGCAAGAGCCAGAACACGTCGGCACCGTTCAGGTTCCAGTCCTTGGCAGCGACCACAAGGAAATACGCGCCGGTGCCGTAGAACACCGCGTGCCCGAGCGACAAGTAGCCAGAGAAGCCGGAGAACATGTTCCACGCGGAGGCGACGGCGACGAAGATCAGCGTGATCACGCCAAAGTTCGTCGCGGTCGGATTAGTGAAGACCAGCGGGAACACCGCGATCGCGGCGATCAGCACGGCTACGCCGGTAACCGAGAGGCTGCGGGAACGCAGCGGCCACGCATGCCTCGTTCCCGCCGGGACGGTTACCGGCGCCGGAGCGGTCGTGGCGGGATTAGGGGTCACCTTCTGGTCGCCGGCGGGTGCCTTGCCCGCGGCCCGGTCGGACGTCACTGAGCACGCACCGCGCGGCGGCCGAACAGCCCGGCCGGCCGGAAGGTCAGGATGATTACCATGGCGAGGTAGAAGACCACGACCGCCCAGTCCGGCTGCCAGATGTCGACCAGAGCCTCGACGGTCGTCATGAAGATCGCCGTGACCAGCGCGCCGCCGATACTGCCCATGCCTGCCAGGATCACGATGGCGAGCAGCCGGGAGATGAGGTCATAACTGCTATTCGGCGTGAAGCCGCCGCTGATCGCGCCGTACACCATTCCGCCGATCGCAGTCACCGCGGTTCCGATGCCGAACGTCACTGCCGAGACCCGGTTGACGTCGATGCCGATCAGCCGGGCGGCCACCTGATTCTGCATGGTCGCGCGCACGGCGCGGCCGAAGGTCGTCCGGTACAAGATCAGGTAGAGCGCCCCGAACGCGACCGCCGCCAGGCCGAATCCGATCAGGTAGATATCGGCCAGGTAGAAGTCGAACAGGTGCACGCTGGCGGTGGTGTACCAGGCGTTCAGCGACACGTAGTTAGAACCGAACTCCTGGTACAGCACCCCCTCGATGATCAGTGCCACCGCGAAGCAGGCCAGTAGCGTCATCGACGTTCGCTCAGCCCCGCGCAGCGGCCTGATGAACAGCCAGTAGATGACCACTCCGATGACGAACATGGCCGGCACCGTGATGAACAGCCCGAGCAGCAGGTCCAGGTGCAGGTGGACAGACAGCACGTAGCTGAGATAGGCGCCTAGCACGACGAAGATGCCCTGGGCGACGTTGATGATGTCGAGCACGCCGAAGATGAGCGTGAGTCCCGCTGCCATCAGCGCGTACACGCCGCCACCGAGTATCCCGGCGGCGATCGCCTGCCCTATCTCGGACGCCATCTCAGCTCCGTGCTGCTCTGTGTATCGTCGGTCAGCTAGCCCAGTTCGGCTTGGGGTACAGCACCGGCACCGATCCGGTTGCCCCGGCCGGGAGCACCTGGACGAACTTGCCGTTCTGCCACTGGAAGATGAACGCGATCGCCTTGGTGTTCTCGCCCAGGCTGTTGAACTTCACCGGACCCTGCACGCTGCTCAGCGTGACGCCGCTGTGCAGGTAGGCGATGATCTTCGAGCCATTCGTGCCGCCGGTCGCTTTCACGGCCTGCGCCGTGACTTCACCGACCGAGTACGCCTCGGCCACGTCAGCGTTGACATCCGAAGCCGAGCCGCCGTACTTCTTCACGTACTCGGCCACCATGGCCCTGCTGGTCGCGTTGTCGTATCCGGGGTACCACGCGTCCGGCACCATGATCCCGTCGGCGTTGCCAGCGCCGCCGACCGCCGACAGGAACGCCTGGCCCTGGTCGGGCCCCGCAGCGGCAATAAACACCTTGGGGTTGAAATGCTGCTGCTCGAACCCGTGCACGAACGACGCGACGGTCGGTACGTCCGTCGAGCCGAGCACGACTGCGCCGGGCTTGTCACCGGCCACGATGTCGGCGTTAGGCAGGTAGTCGGGCTCTTCCTCGGGGAAGATCTTTGAGTAGACGGTCTTGAAGCCAGCCGACTGCAGCAGACCCTGGACGCGCTGCACCTGCGGCGTGGCGAACGGGTCGTTTGCCATCGGGTAGGCGACGCCGGACGGCCGCTGGCTTGCTGACAGTGACGTCAGCCAGGTAGCGAACGGGTCTAGCTCGTTCGCTACCGGCAGGCTCACGTCGAAGACGTTCGGCAGCTTCTCGCTGAACACCAGCGGCGAGCCGCCGGCGCCCTCGACGAAGGCGAACCCGTAGCGGTGCGCGACTTCGGCGGCGGGTGCGGTCAGCAGCGAGGAGAACGGCCCGAACGTCAGGTTCACGTGTTTCACCGTGATGAGGTCGGTGTAGTTCGTGTCGACCTGCGTGGTCGAGCTGTTGTCATTCAGGATGATCAGCTGAACCTTGCGGCCGTCGATGCCGCCGTGGGCGTTCACGTCGTGCTCCCACAGCTCATAGCCGCGTTTGTAGGCATTGCCGTCCGCGGAGAAATCCCCGGTCAGCGAAAGTGACGCGCCGATCAGGATCGGCTTGGATGACGACCCTGAGGAGGACGAGCTGCCGCAGGCTGCCACTAGGGCAGTGGCCAGGACGGCGGCCGCGCCGATAGCCAGATACCGGGTGCGATGCGCTAAGGACGTCATTCCCGGTGCTCCTTCCAGTCGGGAAAGGCCCGATCGTTGTGGTTAGCACGCCGGGCAAGCCCGGCTGCCTGGTGGTGAAACCTGTGGCTCACCGCGTGGTGTCGTGCTCGCCGGCGGGCTCGAGCCCGTCGGACACTTCTGCGTGCTCGCTGGTCAGCTCAAGGCCGGAGGCTCGGGCCTGCAGTTCGATCAGGGTCGCGAAGTCCTCGTCCCCGTACCCGTAGCCGACCAGGCTCTGGACGAGCTGGTGGACCAGCGATGCCACCGGCATCGGGACCTCATACTCGCGCGCCACCGCGAGCCCGAGGTCGAAGTCCTTACGCAGCAGCGTCGAGGTGAAGGTGGGGTGGAAGTCGAGGTTGACCAGCGCCGGGGACTTGTACCTGGTGAAGGTCGAGCCCATCACGCTGTCGTTGATGCAGGCGAGGAACGCCTCACGGCTTACCCCGGCCTTCTCCGCGAGGATGGTTACCTCAGCCAGCGACTGGATCACAGTCCCGAGGTGAAGGTTATGGCACAGCTTGACGATCCTTGCGATGTCGCCCGGCCCGACATAGCTCGCGCCCGCCCCGAGAATGTCCAGGTACGGCCTGGCCTCGGCGGCCGCGTCCGGATCGCCGGAGACGGCGAAGGTCAGCCGTCCGGCGGCCGCGACTCGCGGATTGCCCATCACCGGAGCGGCCAGGAACTTTGTGCCGCGGGTTGCTAGTTCCTCCCGCGCTTGCCTGGAGGCCTCGACCGACACGGTCGAGGCGTCGATGACGATGGCCGGCGCCTGTGTGCCGCTCATCAGCCCGGCCGGGCCCAGCAGCGCGGCGAGCAGATCCTCCGAGGTGCCGACCATGACAAAGACCACCCGTGCGTCAGCCAGGTCGCGGGCGCTGTCGACGACCTTCGCCCCGTCGGCTGCAAGCGGGTCCGCCTTCGCCCTGGTCCGGTTGTAAACCGTGACATCCTTGCCGGCGGCGAGCAGGCGACGAACCAGCATCGAGCCCATTCGGCCGGTGCCCAGCCAGCCAACTGGGCTCGGCAGCTGATCGGTCAATCGATCGGTCATTCGTGCCTCAGGGGTGCTCGATGACGATGCTTACAATCGTTTGCCACAATCGTTTGCAAGAGACGCTGCACCAGCGTGGCGCAACGTCTCATAAGTTGTCAATGCCCACAAGTTGTCGATAACGAAATTGGTGTCATATCGATGTGCTGGCGGCTGCGGTGCCGACAGCTGGGGGGCTGGCGGTCGAGCCCCTGACGATCAGTTCGGGTGCCAGGTAGAGGACCTTCACGAGGTCGGTGTCGCCGTTCAGCCGATCCAGCAGCAACTGCGCGGCCTCAGTGCCGACCTGATAATGCGGGAACGCGATGGTGGTGAGCGGCGGGCGGAGCATGTCGATGAATGGCATGTCGTTGAAACCGACAACGGACATGTCGGCAGGGCAGCTAAGGCCTGCCTCGTCCAGCGCGTGATAGCAGCCGACTGCGAGCATGTCGTTGCCGGCCGCCACTGCCGTGCAGGTACCGCCCGCTGCCAGGATCTCCTTGGCGCAGCGGTACCCCTCGTCGATAGAGAACGACCGCGCGAACGCGACGCGGCCTGGCGGTACTTCCAGGCGGGCTCCGGCCATCGCGGCCTGGAAGCCGCGGTACCGGGTTAGTCCGGTGGAGACATCCTGGGGCCCGGCAATGCACGCGATCGCGCGATGGCCGAGTGAGACGAGGTGGCTGACGATCATCTTCACGCCGCGCTCGTTGTCGACTGTGACCGCCGGGAAGCTGTAATCCTCGGCGATCCGGTTCATCAGGACGACCGGTACGCCGGTCCGGACAGCCTCGGCCAGCAGCGGATTGCGAAGGCGGGCGGTCGCCAGCACGTAACCATCCACGTGCCGGGCGCGCATCTGCTCGAACACGCGTCGCTCGCGAGTGTCGTCGCCGTCGGTATTGCCGATCAGCGCGACATAGCCGTCAGCCTCGAGCCTGTCCTCAAGTCCTCGGACGATCGGCGGGAAGAGCGGGTTATTGAGGTCGGGGATCAGGACTCCCACTGTATGGGAGCGCCTCGTACGCAGGCTCCTGGCTACCGCGTTGGGCCGGTAGCCAAGCGCGGCGGCTGCGGCGAGCACCCGGCCGGCCGTGTTCTCGCTGACCAGCAGGCGGGTCTCAGGATTCAGCGCCCTGGAGGCCGTCGCCGGGTGCACGCCAGCCTCGCGCGCGACGTCCTTCAGCGTCACGGCTGGCTCTGGCATCTCCGCTCCAAGGGCACGCCCGGTATAGCCAGCTTTTCCTGGCCTGGCGGCATGGTATCGCCAAGCCGGGTCACTGCTCAGCAGCGCAGCGGGTCAGCCCGTCGGAGGCCCAGTGCTTTGGAGACCCAGTGCTTTGGAGGCTCAGTGGGATTGGAGTCTCAGCAGTTCGGCGGCTTATCTGGCGAGCTGGGCGGCCAGTGCCGCTGAGACCTCGGTTAGCTGCCGCTCGCTGACTACGGGTCGGTCGGCGGGATTGAGGAGCCGGAAGATCCCCGGTCCGCGTAGCTCCTTGGCCAGCTCGGTCTGCCTAGGCACGATATGGAAGTGCACGTGTGAGAAGCCCTCGGCTTCCGCGAACTGCGCGACGTAGGTCTTCTGGCAGCCCAGCACCGTCTGCAGCGCCCGGGACAGGCGTACTTGCCAGCTCCCCAGCACTGCGGCTTCGGCGTCGGTCAGCTCGGCCAGCGATGTGACATGCCGCCGCGGCACGAGAACAAGCCAGCCCGGGATCGCAGAGTCGAAGGCGTGTGCCACCCGCCACCGCTCATCGGCCGCGATGCGCTCCCGGAGCGGCGCCCGGTCAGCACGGAAGGCGGCATCCTGCACGCATGTGTAGCAATCACCGGTTGTCGTCATCCGCCAGAGGATAACCGTTTGCCCGCAACGCGAAGCTCACCAGCGGAAGTCCGGCTGGAGCCAGATCTTCTCGCGCATGTAGGCCTTCACCTGCGCGATGTAGCCGAGTGCGGGCGGGTTCAGCCATTGGCCCGAGAACCAGCGACCAACGCAGCCCCAGACGTCGCCGCTGTGGTACTGACCGTCCCTTGGCATGCTGTTGAGCCAGGTCTCGTAGCCGTCATAGCAGGAGCGCCAGACGGCGTAGGCGGCATCGGCGTTCATCGCAGTGGAGCGGGCGATGGCTGGCCAGCCGCCGGTGTCGTAGGTGTTCTGCAAGATCCCCCACGTCACCGGGCATTCACCAGGCTTGCCGTCCTGGCCGAGCTTGTTACGGGGCGGGCAGTCGGCCGAGTCCGAGGTCCAGCCGCCGAGCGTGTTCTGCTGCCACCAGCTTTCCACTGCCGCCTGGGCGAACACGATGTCCTGGTTGATGCCCCACTTGCAGGCCGCCCACCGCAGTATGTCGATGGTGGTCCCAGTGAAGTCGCCGTTGATCCGCCTGGTCAGTTTCTGGGCCTCGGGCCCGTCGGTGGCGAGGAACTTCGCGCCGACGTGACTGCCTTTCCTGCTGTTGTACGGCTTGTTGCCGGACCTGTTCTCCGGCTCGGTCGAGGAGTTGACCAGGTTGGCGCAATATGCACCGCTGGGCAGCGTCGCGCCGGGCGGCAGGGTGTGAAAGTAGACGCTGGCCTGGCCGAATCGCCCAGACGTGGACGGCCCGGTCGCGCACGCGGCAGCGCCCGCGACGATAAGCAGCAGTGCTACGGCGATCCGGCCAAGACGGCAGCCGCCGCGACGGCCGTTAGCCGCCGCGGGCCGATGGCGCATCAAAGACACGAGGTAACTGCCCGATAAGGGCAGCCTGGTCAGCAAACTGGCGTCGGGCGCCTCAGCCGCGCAGGGCTTCGAGTGCCTGGCGGCAGGCCTCGGCGGCCTGATGCGCAGCGGCCGTGCACAGTCGGCAATGCTCGTGCTCGGCCGCGGTCATCTCGCACTGCTCTGCACTGCG
>Ga0335075_10008679_pt1 | contig 15554 bp, 12 predicted proteins | sample Lox_Sample_24_FD_206723 | JGI IMG/M metagenome (GOLD analysis project Ga0335075, IMG submission 206723) | Soil microbial communities from Loxahatchee National Wildlife Refuge, Florida, United States - Lox_Sample_2.4 | ecosystem: Environmental > Terrestrial > Soil > Wetlands | place: USA... | reverse complement strand
CTGGGCCTGTTGACCGGCGAGGCCACCTTCTACAGTGCCGTAGCAGTTGAGCCCGGCGAAGTCCTCGTCGTTCCGGTTGACCAGCTCAGAGCGCTGGTGGCCAGCGACCCCGACTTCGGCGACCTGATCCTGCGCGCGTTCTTGATCCGCCGCTCGATCCTCATTGGCCTCGGCGTTGGCTTGCGGATCGTGGGCTCCCGTTACTCCGCGGATGCCAGGCGGCTGCGCGACTTCGCTGCCCGCAACCGGCTGCCGGCCCAGTGGCTCGACGTTGAAGAGGACAGGGGCGCCGAGGCACTGCTGACTCAGCTGGGCGTGCCACCTCAGGACACTCCGATTGTGATCTTGTATGGCCAGCGGCTGCTGCGCAACCCGAGCAATGCCGAGCTGGCGGCCGCGATCGGCCTGCCGGCTCCGAGCCCCCCGCGGGGCAACTGTGAGCTGCTCGTCGTCGGATCGGGCCCCGCGGGGCTCTCGGCGGCAGTGTACGGGGCGTCCGAGGGCATGGAAACCGTTGTACTGGACGGGGTAGCGACCGGCGGGCAGGCCGCGCTGTCCTCTCGCATCGAGAACTACCTCGGCTTCCCCTCTGGCCTGTCGGGCGCCGAGCTTGCCGTCCGTGCGGTGATTCAGGCCAGGAAGTTCGGCGCGAAATTCGCAGTGCCCGCGGAGGCGGTGAGCGTCGTCCGGGACGACGGTCAGTTCACCGTGCATCTCGATGACGGCGCCCCGATGACCGGGACATCGATGGTGATCGCCACCGGCGCCAGGTACCGCCGCCTCGACGTGCCGCGCCTTGAGCACTTCGAGAAGGCCAGCGTGTACTACGCGGCGTCGCAGGCAGAGGCGATGATGTGCCGGGGCGACCCGATCGTGATCGTCGGCGGCGGTAACTCGGCCGGTCAGGCGACGGTGTTCCTGTCCAGGTACGCGTCCGGGGTCACGCTTGTCGTCCGGGAGCCGGACCTGTCGGTGTCGATGTCGCGGTACCTCATTGACCAGATCAGCCGGCTCGGCAACGTCACCATTCTGCTCGGCACGCAGGTGCAGGAGCTGATCGGCGATTCCGTGCTGGAGGCCGTCGCGGTGACCGACCCCGGCGGCCAGCGCCGTGTCCTGGACGCCAGGGCCCTTTTCATCTTCATCGGTATGGCGCCGGCCACGAGCTGGCTCGGTGACCTGGTCGAGCTGGATGATCACGGCTTCGTCCGGACCGGGCCCGATGCCCGGCCGGCCGGGACCGGATGGCAGGCCTCGGCGCTGGAGACCAGCCAGCCCGGTGTGTTCGCCGTCGGAGACGTCCGCAGCGGCTCGGCGAAGCGGGTCGCAACAGCAGTCGGAGAAGGAGCGATGGCCATCCGGCTGGCGTTCCAGAGAATGCAGTCGAGGTAGGCGAGTTGAGAGAACGCGTTCAGTTAGGAGGGCAGCCGCCGATGCCGGTCATGGGATTCACCAAGTTCGAGCGGTTTTTCCGGACGGCAGGAGAGGTCAGCGTCGACCGCGACGACGTCAGGCGCTACCTCGACTTCGTCGACGACGCGATCTACGACATGCTCCTCCTCGCCCAGGCCACGGCAAAGGCGAACGTCCGCGACGTCATCTTGCCGTGGGACCTGCCGATCACGGCCGGGGTGCAAGAGCGGATGCACCGGTTCGCCAAAATGGACGAGGACATCGAGCTCGAGCCCATCCTCGAGGAGGTCGCCGCCCGGCCGCCGCTGGACCTCGCCTTCGCCGACGACACGGCGGCCCGGCTTCCTGCGCTCTTCGGCGCGATCAGCGTGGCCCTCGCCGAGATCTTCAAGATCGTCGACTCCGGGCTGAAGGAAGTTCACACCAGCGAATGGGAGCGCGCGTTCCGTATCGTCAGGGTCCTCATCTGATCAGGCTCTTCACCTGAGCGGCTGGGTTTACGCGGAGGCCCGGCCGGCCTCCTCCGCCGGACAGCACGAGCTGTCGGCGGGCGGCGAGGCGCCTGGGCGCGCGGCGCCGAAGGTGGCCAGCACCACGACTAGGGCGACCGCGACCACGCCGCCAGGCGCAGCGAACACTACGGTGACGCCGGGTGGGCTGAATCTAACGATCCAGGGCGCGACGCATCCGCTAAACGGCCGGTTCCTAATCCGGCCGCCCGGCTGACCCGTCGCGATTGCTAGCCCGGTTGCGTAGTCAGTAAACAACGATGATCCGGCCATCCACCTCCGTGATGCCGGGAGCGGACCGTGTGGCGGCGAGCGCGTCGTCCTGCTCCGGAAAGGAGGTAACCGTCCCGGCGAGGATCACTGTAACGTCCGGTCGTGCGTCGACCGACCCAGGCACGTTGGCGCAGATGAACTCAGCCTCAGGGCGCTGGTAGTGGAAGGCAACGATGCCGGTCATGGTGACCAGCCCGTCGTCCGCCCTGGCGCCCACGCTGGCCGGGATGGAGCTGTCGAGTGCGCCGCTGTACCCGCCCACCGACACTACAGATCCGGGTACCGGTTGATGCCGTGTCTAGCCGGCAGCCTAAGCGTGCGTAGAGCTGCGGAGCTCGAAGGCGAGGACGATGTCGGCGATGCCGCGGAACAATGCGAAGAAGCCAACAAAGAAGATCACCAGCGCGGCCCGCGCGGGGAACGCCTGCTGGGACGCCCAGAATCCGATCAGGATCTCCAGGATGCCGGTGATCAAGCCGAGCCACCAGGTCGGATTGATATCACGGGAGAACAGGGAGGTGACCAGATCAAGGCTGCCGCGCAGAATCAGCAGCAGGCCGACGACTGCGGCGAGCGCCCAGAATGCGCCGAACGGGCTGGCGAAGGCCCAGATGGCACCGAGGGTAAAGATCACGCTCATCAGAACGTGCAGCCAGTTCGAGCCAACCCGGCTCGAGGCGACCAGAATCTCGCTGAGAGCCGCAATCAGAAACACGACGCCGAGAAGCACCCCGACGGCCGCTACCGATGCGATGGAGAACCGCAATACCACGGCCGAGATGATCAGCCAGGCGACGCCGGTCACCAGGAACATCCACCAGGGCCCCGCCAACTGCGCCAGGATCGCTGGCCTGCCGGTCGGCCAGGACTGCATACGGCTTGCCATCGGCCCGCTCCTTTCACCAGGCCCGGCCGCATCCCGGTTTCCTTCCTCGGTGCCGTGGCCGGGTCCCTTGCCTTGCCGGGCTTGCGGCTGCTGTTGCTCAGCCCGGTACCCAAGGGCGGGAGCCAGTAGTCCTGACGACCGTCGCCGCCACCCGGCTCCGTGCAGGCGCCGGGTGGCTGTCCGGGCCGCGGTGCGGGTCAGGCCTGTACATTTGGCGGTGATTTGCGTAAGCCGTCCTGCTCAGGGAAATGTCTTTGAGTTATGCGTATTGAGCCCAGGTCGTTCCGCTGGGTTCACCGTGGGCCGGGCCTTGTCGGTGATCGCCTCTATTTCCGCCGTCGGGTCGTGTTTTGGCGGTGCCATTGCAGCAGTAGCGGCCTCTATCACCTTCGGTGCGTCCGATGCCATCGAGCAGCGCGCTACGCACACGGTGCCGGAACGCCGGCCGATGGATATCAAGCTTTTTGTCGACGTGGTGGGCAGTCGGCGGCCTGGCAAGATTCATTCCAGGTCGCCATCAGCGGCGCCTGACGCAGGCTGCCGACTGCCGGACCTGTGATCTGGCCTTGGGACAGTTGCTGTATCTGCTGGACGGTCTGACCGGGCCAGTCCGATCCGCAGCACACAGCGCTGCACGATTAGCTTGCTGGCGCTAGGTTTTTCTCGTTTGCCCAGGCGGCACGCAGAACATTCTCGGCGGTTGAACATGGCGGGCAGTGTTTGCGCATGAAGCTGCCCCGGCCACTGGCACGAAAATGGGCGGTGGTTGCACCTCGGGCCACCACCGCCCGTTAACCGTTGCCTGCGCCTTTGCAGGGCTACGGCGCTTCGTTACTTCCTAGCCGCCACCATGGTCGTCGGGTACTTCTGCGCATCGCTGTGCAGCATGGCCTCAACGCCCATGCCCAGTCCGGTCGGCGCACCCTTGTAGTTGGTGATCAGACCCGGGCCTGAGGCGCAGTTGAAGTCGCTGTTCCAGGTCCAGGCCACGTAGCTGCCGCCCTCGGAGTTCAGCCACTTCATGAGCGGGGTCACGTAGCTGTCGGAGCAGTCGTTCTCGCCAATCTCCCCGGCGATGAGCGGGACCTTGGCCATGACCGGGGCGATCTGGCTGTTCCAGCACGACTGCGTGCTGCAGGCGTTGAAGTTGTACGAGTGCCAGGACGCGGCCAGGTCGTGGTCCGGGTCGTTCGGCTCGTGCGACAGCCAGCCGCTCAGGTCGTTCGACCAGGTCAGTCCGCCCAGCATCAGCACGTTGTTCGCGCCAGTCGAGCGCACCGCGTTCACCATGTCCTGCATGCCGGCAACCTGGTAGGAGTAGCCGGGGCAGGCGCTGCCGCCGTGGAGCCAGCAGTTCCAGGCCTCGGCCATGTTGCTCTGATAGGTCTGGTCCGGGTAGGGCTCGTTGAACAGGTCGAAGATGACGCTGTCATTGCCCTTGAAGGTGTTTGCCACCGACGTCCAGAAGGGGATGGCCCCTGCCTGGTCGGGCATCGGCTTCTGACAGGTCGCCTGATCGCTCACACAGGCTGACGCCGGGCCAGTGTAGGTCCCGTCGGTCCAGTGCAGGTCGAGTATGACGTTCATGCCAGCGTCGTTGAGCCGCTTGACGTAGGCCTGGATCGCGTCCCGGTAGTTGGCGCCGGAAGCGGCAGGGTTGACGTAGGAGTCGCCGTTCCAGCAGGCCTCGTTCAGCGGGACCCGGACCACGTCGATCCCCTTGGCCTTCATGACGTCGATTGCCGCCGCGTTGACCGGGCCGTCGAAGATCGTGCCCTTCTGAACGCACATGAACTCGGTACCCGAACGGTCAACGCCATGCAGCACCACCGTCTGGCCGTCCTGGTTGACCAGATGGTTACCAGACACCTGTAGCTGCGGGGCAGAACCGGAGCTAACCATGGAAACTGTCTGCTGTCCGCTCAGGTTGCTCTGGGCGCCCTGGGCGCCGCCGCCACCTGACAGACCTAGGGCGGTGCCCGCCACAACTCCGGCAGCAGCAAGAGCGGCGACTCCGAGGGCTGCCTGCTTCTTTCCTGGCCGCCGCAGCGCCCAGGTACGGAAGTTCTGCTCGTTCGGGGTGGCCGAATCATCGGCACGCATTCGCTGGATTCTGCTGACGATTGTCTGCGGGAGTTTCATTTAGCTCCTGTGCAGGTCTCGGGGGGATCCGGGCGGTACGACGGCAGTTTCTTGCTGCCTCACTTACACAAAGACGGTCCGCAATTGCGATCTGAACGGCATTGGCGCGGGTCGCCTTCGGCCAGTGGCCGGATAAGTGCGTTGCCAGGTTCCCGGCGAAGATCGCAGTCATCCCGAAAACCTTAGGCAGTAGCCGCGCGGAAATCGTCGTACGCATGATTGGATTCGACGCCAATCAAATGGCGTATGCGGGTCTACCGCAATTGAGGTAGGGCATGCGTGACCGCATCAGCCCTGGTCAGCGGCGCGAAGAGGCGCAGTGAGTAATCAGCAGCCTGGGCTGACGTGCGTAATGATCAAATGCGGAAGGTTCAGGACTTAGGGTACCTGGCGACAGCGAGTGCGCAATGATCCTTGACGACTTGGCGTCTGCTGGGGAAGCTAAACGGTCCCAGAAAGGGGATGAAGGTTGATTTGTCGGCTGAGCCGACTGGCAGGCTGACAGAGCGCCGGTGTCGAGCAGGGTAAAGCCGAGAGCGGCCCAAGCGCCGCCGTAATAGGTCGGATAGCTTCGCTGTTGCGCGACGGCTTCCTGGAGCAGTCGCTGGGCTACTCCGCTCTTCCCGGCCGCCTTCGCTGCGCTCGCCGATGCGACCAGGGGCAAAGGCCCCTTTACCGGGTCCAGCACGGCGCCGCGAAGGCTAAGCGCGAATGCGCGCGCCCGGTGATGGGCTCTGAGCAGCAGCCACCAGCGCGCTGCGAGTGCCCTGGCGGCCGGATCGCAAGATGTCGCAAACCAGACAACAGTTCGCTCGGCATCGGGTCCGTACTGGACATATGAGGCGCCTCCATTGGGCGCGACCTCCGGCCGTACCGCCGCGTCGGTCCCATCAGAGCTGAGCACGGCCCAGTCAGGCGGCAGCAGCCGGCCGTCGTCAGTGAGCGTCCTGGTGAGACTGACCGCGCCAGCCGCGAGGCGATCCCACTGCGTATTTCCGGTCAACTGCGCGAGGCCCTCGAATGCGGGCAGGGACCAGTAGCTAGGGTCAATGGTCGCCGGCGGTCCAGTTGCCCATGGCCCAGCCGTCAGGACCAGCGACCCGTCCGGGCCCGAGACCACCTCGTGGGCCAGGATGGCGTCGGCCACCACATGACCGTTCAGGTGCATGGCGGCTGCTCCGGGTCCGCGATACCGCAGCAGGGCCCAGGCGATCAGCAGATCAGCGTCGCTGGCAGGCTCGGGACTGATGATGTGCCCAGCCGGATTTGCGTGGAACGCGAAGAGCCCGCTGGTGAGCTGCAAGTGGTCGCGCGTCCATGCCCAGATCTGGTCGAAAATGCCATACTGGCCCAGAGCCTCCGCCAGGAGCATGCCGTAAGCCTGACCTTCACTCACGGTGTCCCGGCCCTGGTCCAGCCGGACTACCCGGCCGTCTGGCTGCACATATTTCGACAGGAATCCGGTTGCCGCCTGTTCCTGCATGCTCGGCCCGCTGGAGCAGCCCGCCGCCCCCGCTGCAAGCGCGGCGGAGGCGATGACGGCACCCAGCCGGGACGCGGCGCTCGCGCGCACCTTAGCCGTCGCTTTCCCCCCGAGGTGATGAGGCCTTCCTTGGTGAGGCTGCCCCAGAGCCGACAGAACGCACGCTGCAGCCGTGTAAAGCGTTGGTGTAAACCGTGAAAGCCCAGCTGCGAAGCCTTCGCGACCGCGTCGAGCTGAGATCTCGCGCCGAGCTTGGTGAGGATCGACCTGACATGCGTCCGCACGGTGGCATAACTGATGTGGAGCTGCCGTGCTACGGCCCTGTTATCGGCTCCCTCAGCCATCAGAGCCAGGATCTCCTTCTCCCTCGGTGTCAGGCTGGAGAGCACCTCCGCCTGCCTGGAATGCTCGCGGGCGATCTCGCGGTCGCGGGCCAGAGCGTCGGCGATTGCCCCGGCTGGAATGAGGTTGCGGCCCGCGGCCGCTGCACGAATCGATTCGACGATCTCGTCGCCGCTCGCTGACTTCAGTAGGTAGCTGCTGGCACCTGATTCGATCGCTGTCAGCAGCCGTTTGTCGCTGTCGTCGGCGCTGAGGAAGACGATCGCGGCGGACGGACAGCTTGCGCGGATGCCGTCAGCGGCATCGGCCCCGGTTCCGTCGGGGAGGTGAAAATCGACCATCGCTACGTCGAATTGGACACGCTCGGCCGTCGCGATCGCGTCAGCTACTGATCCGGCGATCGCCGCGACCGTCAGGTCCGGGTAGTCCTCAAGCAGCGACGAAAGGCCCTCGGCAACAACCGGGTGATCTTCGACGATCAGGACCCGGATAGCGTCGGCGTGCTCACGCGGCTCGCTCACGGCCTGCCCCGGGCTGCTCAGGGGAATTGTCGAACGGCACCCAGAATTCCACCACCGTTCCGCCTCCTGGTGAGCTCTCGATCCGGCACCAGCCACCGGAGAGCTCAGCGCGCTCGCGCATCAGGGTGAGGCCGAGGTGGCCCGGCCGGTTCTCAACCTCGGCCGGACTGTAGCCGACGCCATCGTCGGAGATCCGGGTGAGACAGCCATCGGACACCTCAAGGAACTTGATGCGGACCGTCTTGGCCCGCGCGTGCTTTCGCACGTTCACGAGCGCCTCCTGGACCGTTCGGTAAATCAGCATGCTGGTGCTCGCCGGGATCTCGGTGCGACAGGAACCCTCTACCCGGTAGTCGATGCCAATGTCGGACCTCATCTCCTCGCAGTAGGCCCGCACAGCGTCGGCGACGCTGCCTTCCTCTAGGCTCGACGGCCTCAGGTCGAAGATGAGCTGGCGCAGGCGGCTGAGCGACAGCGTGAAAGTTTCTTCTAGCTTATCCAGAATCTGAAGATCGTCCGGTTCCTGCAGCCTGTGGCGTAGCTGCTGCAGCCGCAGGTTGGCGGCGCTGAGTATCTGGATCGTGTCGTCATGGATATCCGCGGCAATGCGGCCGCGCTCCTGCTCAACGGCGCGGATCAGGTGCCCTAGCAATGCTTGCTCGTCGCGCTCGGCCGAATGGACGACGTCAAAGCCGAGTTCTAGGGCAAACTGGGCGCGCTGCGCCTCCGACAGGTCCTTGATGCTGACGAGCGTCTCGGGACCCTCAGCGGTCTGTATCGGGATAACGGCGACATCCGCAGGGAACTGGCTGCGGTCGCTGCGCCGGCCGACCAGCTCGAGGTGACGTCCGGTCGCTCGCCGCGTTTCCGGCGTGTCGCCCGGCGGACACCACGTCATCTGCTGCCCGGGGAACAGCGTCTGGGCGAGCTCGCCCTGGACCTGCTCGTGCCGGTAGCCAAACAAGGACTCCGCCCGGGCGTTTGCCTGGCGGATCCGTCCCACCGAGTCCACGACCAGCAGGGCGTCGGGGGATGACTCGAAGAACTGGCGGAACTGTGTCTTCATGGTCACATTTTGTCACTGCCGCCGGAAATGTGCACACCTGCCCGGATCGCCGCCAAATCTTTGCCTGGCGATGGTGCGCCCATCAGGATGTCGCCCGAGACGAGCGGCCTCTCGGCACGGGCGAGGGGCTGCCGGGTACAGCTCGATCCTGCTGTGCCCGTGGTGATGGGATCTGAGCGGGGCTCTGGGCGCCTACCTGGCCTTGCGCCAGCGACGGCATAACTTCCGCCACTGGAGCGGCGAGGGTATCGAAGTGGCTGCCGATCATGTCAGCTGCCGCGACCGCGGCGGTTGCGTCCCAGGCTGCTGCCCAGAATGCCCAGTCTGTTCGATGAAGGTCGCGTGCGATATCCATGGCCGTCCGGCGGCCGGCCGCCGCCGCCGCCAGGATCGGGTACCTCTCGTCCCTGGAAGTGGCGCGGTGCAGCTCGGCCCAGGCTTCGGCACGGTCCACAGCGCTCTCGTGCTTCCAGGTAGCGGCCACCAGGTCGACATCCCCAGGCGAGAGACCCCGCAGCCCGGCGAGCACATCGAGCACCCGCCGGGTATGCGGGCCGAAGATTTTCTTCATCTAGGGTCTCCGTGTCCGGTAGATCATGTCCGGTCCCCCTCCACGCTAGGCCGTCGGAGTGTTCCGTGGCTGGCCGGGCTAAGGCTTCGAGGACGGGGCCGGCGCGTGCGATCCGCCTGACGATGCTGGTCCCGGCGAATGGCTGGCCGGGGCCTTGCCGCCAAGGCTAGGTGGCAGCACGTAGGGCGGCTGCTGCGGAATCGTTGTTGATCCACCCGGTTCGATGCCGACCTTTGCGGTCCCCGTGCCGCCGCTTTGCTGCCCGACCATCTTGAAGTAGATGGCGTTTGCTACTCCGCTCGGAACGACGTAGCTTCCGGCTGCGGATGCGCTGCCCTGGCTGTTCACCCGGAAGGCTGTCACCAGCTTGCCGTCGGTGTAGACCAGGACCACCTCATTCGCGGCGAAGCCCTTTGCGTAGAACGAGATGGTCGTGCCGGGCAGGGCACCGTACGTGCTGGCCTGAACGGAAGGCATGTAGGGCATCACGAGGAAGCCGTTCCGCGCCGATGCCCGGCTCTCGTTGCCGATCGCGGTCAGCGATTGCCTGCCCTTGAGCCCGAACGGTACGACGAAGTTGACAGAGAAGCCGCCGTTGCTAGTGGCGGTAGTCGTCATGGCCGGCACACCGCCCGACCCGTTGAGATAGATGAGGATCTGCTCGCTGGGGGCAAATCCGTTGCCGGTGAAGATCACCGAATGTCCCGCCCTGATTGCATACGGATGCATGGCGGTCGACGGATACAGGCCCAGCATCAGGTAGGGAACCGTTGCTGTCGTGTGCGTTCGCTGGCCGACTAGGACCAGGGTGGTGTTTCCCACCGGCGCCACGCCGACCGGAATGCTGACCGGGTTGATGAGGCCCGCCGGATTGGCGGTGACTGTGGCCGCCGGCGTTCCGCTAACGCGACCCCAGTACACGTTGACTGTCTCGCCGGGGCCGAACCCCGACGCCGTCACCGTGACCCGGTTGCCGGGGTGCCCGGCATCCTTTCCGACGATCTTGGCCGTCGCTACGCCGCCAGCGGTGACGAGGTTCGCAGTGGCTGTCTTACCGTCGCTGGAGTCCTCGGCGACGACGGACCCGCCGTTCCCGCTCCCCGTGTCCGGCATCTTGAAACCAGCGACGAACGTGCCGTCACGTGCGGTCCAGCCGTGCGCGACCACAGTGCCCTTGCTCGAGCGCCCGGATCGCAGCATGACCACGACGGATGTTTTCGGGGTGAAGCCGGAGCCATCGACTCCGACCTGGCCGCCGGGTGCGACGAGGCCGGGATCGAGGATGATGCTCGGCCCACTTGTAGCCGCGACCGGGTGGCCGCCGAGCGTGACTGTCGGCGTGGGTGTCGGGACCGGCGTCGGCACAGAAGCAGACGGAGCGGCGCTGCTGTTGGCGCTCGTCTTGCTCTTGGTGCCGTGGTCGAATGTGTGGAAGAGCTGCCAGGCGATGAAGAGGGCGATAGCGACGCCCACAAGGGACTTCCAGTTGGGCCGATTCCGCTTCGGGCCGCGTGGTGGCTGGTTTGCAGCCTCGTGGCGTGCAGCCTCGTGGCGCACTGGCCCAGCTTTCGCATCGGGCTTGCCGTACATCACATCCCCCTTCCGCTGGTTAATGGTTTACCTTGTATATGTACAGGTGGACATCTCCTCTATTGATCTGCCACACCTTCGAGGAATGGTAATACAGCGCATAAAGCATGTATGCCTCTATACCTCGAGAAGAGCTAGTGCTTCCGTTGTTAAGTTGCATTGCCTGTTCCATGCCGTTAGACATAACGAAGTAATCGATGTCCTGCCAGTTACCGCCGCCGAATATCTTGTTCCGTACCTGGGGATCCGATGCTGCGTTCCAGTGGGACTGGTCGTACGGGTAAACCGGCTTGACGTCATGAAGCGCGACCCAGATGTCATCGTCGCTGACGATATGGGCGCTAGTCGGGATGTTATGGCGCACCCAGGCGATCTCCTCGTTCTGCATGAAGGTCTGCGGCACGTGGTATGGGTCGGCTAGCTGCAGCTTGCCCGCCTGGTTGTGCTTGAGCAGATAACCGCCGTCCGGCGAACCGCCGCTCGGCACGAGCAGGAGCACCGCGCAGAGGATGGTGATCGACGGCACTGCGGTCGCTACGGGGATGCGTTTAAGCGTCCGGTCCGCGACCAGGGCGATGCACAGCGCGTACAACGGGATCAGCGGTATGACGTAGAAGTCAAGGATGACGCTGCCCCTGGCCAGGTAGAACGCGATCCCGAACGCCAGGCCGCCGGCGACAAGCCAAGCCGGGTTTTCCTGTCGCTGACGCCACCCCACCCACAGGCAGATCAGCATCGCCGCGGTTCCGCCCACCAGCAGGTACGGGTCCCTCGGCAGCCACGACGTGTAGAGGTAGTCGGGCTGCAGGCCGCTGCTATTGGGTGTGAAGAGCGTCCCCGAGTTGCGGTGGATCTGGTACCACATCTCATAGAGCAGCGAGACGTGCCCCTGCGGTGGTTTGTTGAGATTGAAGGAGAAATTCTTCGGGAACAGCTCGCCCTTCAGTGTGGCATAGAGAAAATAGGTGACGATAGGCGCACTGGCGCCGATTAGCCAGAATGTTATGGCGAAGCTCCGGTTGGCCTCCTCCTTGGTCTGCCGATAGACCAGGTAAAAGATCGCGGGCGCGAAGAAGATGGCGTTCTCCTTGGTGACCACCGAGGTACCGAAGGCAAGGCCGGACCACAGGCCGGTGAACAGGTACCCTCGGCGGCGCAGCGGCAAGTAGACACTCAGCAGCACCCAGAACACCATGATGTTGTCGAGTAGCGCCATCCGCTGGTAGTACACCGCAAGGAAGGAGAAATTGAAGAAGAAGGTTGCGATCAGCGGAGCGAGAAGGCCGCCGGTGAGCTTGCGCGCGATCTCGAACAAGAAGAACGTACTGGCGACGTGCAGGATCACCATCAGGACCCGGCCGGCATTCACCGGATTGCCGAACGCTTCGAAATGCCTGGGCAGCAGCTCCACCCAGGCGGCGATCATCAGCCAGCCGGCGGGCGCGTGGTCATAGACGTAGGTCTGCGGACTGAGCCCGTGCTCGCGGATGACCGCCCAGGCCCGCTCCATGTAGATGCCTTCGTCAGTTTGGTAGAGCGGGTAATCGAACAGGTGGTACGCGTGCGTGAGCAGGCCGCTCAGCAGCGCGAAGACCAGCGCGATCGTTCCAGGCCGGCCGAGCGACCGTAGCCCTTCCGTCGCCGCGGTGGGCACGCCGGCCTCCCGCGGGGGGTCGCTGCGGTGTTCGAGTGGGCGCAGCACCCTCGGCGGCGACGCTGTGCGGTCAGGCGGCACGGTCGCCCGCCTCCCTGAGGCTCTCGGTGCGGTACGCAACCTGCTGGCGGTGCGCGCCGACGTGCCGTGTCTTCTCCCAGTTGCTGACACCGCGCATCTGGCGGCCGACGGCCCTCATTGAGGCGTAGGCAATGACGAGCTGGTAAGGGATCCACGCGATGAGCATGCCGATGACCACGCGGGGATACATCTTCATGCCGTATGCCCTGGTGAACTCGTACAGCCCGACAGTGCAGATAAGGAAGTACGCCAGCAGCATCATGACCGGCAGGAACGAGATGAGAGCGACAAGGACAGGGGCCTTGAAGTAGAACATCGTCCCGATCGAGAAGAGAACGTAGAGCCCGAGCAGGGCCTGGGCCTGCGGGAAGGCCAGAGTGTAGAAGGCCAGGAAACGCTGGCGGCGGGTCTGCAGGTTCCGCCAGCTGCCCTGGTGAAGGGTCTGCAGGAATCCCTGGCTCCAGCGGGTCCGCTGACGGAGGAAATGACCGAGCGTCGGCGGAGTCTCCTCCCTCGTCACGTACCGGCTGTCGTAGACCACGCGGATCCGCTCGCCGGCAGCGGACAGGCGGAGGCCGATCTCCGCATCCTCGGTCAGGTTGTGCTCGTCCCATCCGCCGAGGTCGGCGATGAGGTTGCGGTCGAAGAACACCGTGTTTCCCCCCAGCGGTATCGCTCCGAGACGCGCGTGGTAGTGCAGTCGGCTCTTGAACCAGAAGAAATACTCAAGGACGTTCAGTGCGGAATACCAGGACGAGTCGAAGTTCATTAGCTGCACGCCGCCCTGAACGACCTTGACCTCCTCTTCCTCCATGACCGTGTTGACGACGTTGAAGATGTCGGGATGGATGTCGTCTTCGGCGTCAAAGACCGCAAGGACGTCCTTGGCCGCATGTGGTAGTGCCGCATTCAGGCCATGCGGCTTGTTAATCGGCTCATCGTGAAACACGACCATCTCGACGTTGCGAAGTCCGTGCTGCCTGAGCTGGTTTATCTTCTGCTCGGCCTTGTCGATGGTGCCCTGGTCATCTGCCCTGCAGATGACCAGGATCTGGATCAGTTCCTGTGGATAGTTCGACTCCGCGACGCGGCCGATGGTCGCCTGTATGACCTCCTCTTCGTGCCGCGCCGGGAGCATCACCGTGAAGGAGAGACGTGGCGGCTTGAACTTGTCCGGCGCTTGAGCCTCAGCCGGGGGCCGGTCCCAGGTGTACAGGGTTAGGTACAGCGTGTGCGCGGACTGCACAGTCACTAGGACCGACACCAGCACGAGCACCGCATAGATGAGATCCAGCATCACACCACCCTGCGCCAAACCTGGGCGACGCTGACTGCATACTTATCGGCAAAAGCAATCAGCATGTCGATTAGCTTGGCTGCCAGGGAATGCACGCCAGACCGGCGCGCCATAAACGTCCGGTGATCGTTCAGCAGGTAGTGGCTGGTGCGCATCGACCCTGATATTTGCATGAGCGAAGGCCCTTTCGAATCCGCGCGCTACCTAATGACCGTTCACGTTCACGTAACTCTCTGCACGTTCACATAACTCTCTGCGCGTGCTATCGCTGAGTGTTCGGATGGCCGGGGGACTGCTGACATGCACCCTTGATCACGGGATGCGCACGGTGTCAGTAACCTGGCTCAGGCACCCTGCAAGAGGGTCACAGGATGTCGGCGTACCTCGCGGATGCATCGCACCGCTCGCAGTCGGTCAGTGTGTCTACGCGACTGGCGCATAAGTCGCTCGCTTTCAGTCGGGACGGCATCGGGACCACTGCAAGACAACTGGCCGAGCCCAGACCGCTGATGTCGCCTGAGCACCGAGGTATGACTTCGTCGTTCTAGTTCTACGGGCAGGTCAACGCGGTTCCATCCCCGTGTTTGACCAACTTGCGCCAGGCGGGGCACTATGCAGAACTGCCAGCAAGAACCGCGCAGATGCTGTGATGTCGATAGTGCGCCACAATGCCATCCCGGTAATCAACCATCTCCAGGCCGGAACGCCCCAGGCCGACAGCCTGCCGGTACGGCGGACGGCCCCGGCCATCACCAGAGGCCCGTCAAGGCGGCGGCATGTTCCGGTCATGACCTGGTGGGGCCGGCGGCCGCCGGCCCGCTGCTGCGATGTTACGATCAGCGAGATCTCGATAACTTCTCGTAGGCGACAGCGATCTTAGGGGAGTTGGGGGGGTTCGGACCTGACCGGTCGCGGCACCGCGTGGTCAGTCTTTGGCGCCGCGCGTCAGCCGGGTCCCGGGTTTCACCAGTCTTGCGCCACGGTCGGCGCGGTGCTCTCGTGCCACAGCCAGCTTTATCCGGACGAGTGATGTGCGGAGCGGCGGGATGATCGAAGGCCTGTTCAGAGGCGATGGCCATCCCGACAGCCGCGCCGGAACACGACGAACGGAGTGATCTGCGGATCCGCCTGGGATGAGGGAGTTAGTCGTGATTCAGAACTTCTCGACCTCAAAGCGGTTCGACTCCGGACGACAGGACCACACCGTAGCGAAAACCGCCGTTGCCGAATTCGGTTCGGCGGTCCTCTCAGAACGTGGCTAAGGAACTTCGTCAAGCCGGCCAAATCCGGCCGGTGCTGACGTGACCGTCACGCTGTGGGGCAGGCTGCGGCCGCCGGTCGCATTTCACGGCAGCGTTGCGCGCCAGCCTCTGCTCGACCAGCTGGCCGGATACGCGTCCGCCAAGCTGGTCCTGGTCGTCGCGCCAGCGGGCTGGGGCAAGACCTGGCTGCTGCGGGACTGGTGCCGAGCGGGCGAGAAACTGCGGACCACATGGCTCTCGGTTGACCAGGGCGACAACGACCCGGCGCAGTTCTGGGCGGGAGTTGTCGCGGCCGTCGACGGAGTGTCTCCGGGCATCGGCGCGGCCGCCCTCCAGGCACTCCAGGCCGCGCGGGCTAAGACCCCGGATGCACTGATGCGCCCGGTAATCAACGACCTAGCCCGGATGCCTGAGCGGGTGACCCTTGTACTCGACGATTTCCACCTGATCACCAACGCCGAAAT
>Ga0335075_10008678_pt1 | contig 15555 bp, 12 predicted proteins | sample Lox_Sample_24_FD_206723 | JGI IMG/M metagenome (GOLD analysis project Ga0335075, IMG submission 206723) | Soil microbial communities from Loxahatchee National Wildlife Refuge, Florida, United States - Lox_Sample_2.4 | ecosystem: Environmental > Terrestrial > Soil > Wetlands | place: USA... | reverse complement strand
GTTCAGATGTCTCATTGCGCAGGAAGCGTGCGGGAAACTCGCGCGGCCAGCCCGGCTCATTCAACGTGTCGTACAAGCGCGATTGCAGCGTGTTGTCCGCCTGTCCGGCGACGAGGTTGGTTTTTCGCTTGTCTGACCACTGCGCCTCCCGCGTGGCCAGAAAACGGGTTCCCATCGACACGCCGGCGGCCCCCAATGCCAGTGCCGCGGCGAGGCCTCGCCCGTCTGCAATACCGCCGGCTGCGACTACAGGAATTGGCGCTACAGCATCTACAACGGCCGGAACCAGCCCCAGTGTCCCGCGGACCGCGCCACCATGACCGCCGGCGTCGCGACCCTGAGCGACAATGACATCTGCCCCCGCCGCTGCGGCAGCGCGCGCCATCGCAAGGGTCTGAACCTGCAGGATCAGGGTAATCCCGGCCGCCTTGACACGCGGGATGTACAACATTGCATCGCCGAAAGAGAACATGACCGCAGCAGGCGCCGCGGCGATGGCGGCGTCGAGTGCCGCTGGATTGCGGCTGAGCTGCCAGGTAATGAAACCTATGCCGATCCGCGCATTGCCGGCGGCTGCAACCTCGCGGCGAAGAGCCGCTTCATCGTGACCCGGCGCGATCAGGCCGAACGCCCCAGCCTGCGTGACCGCGTTCGCCAGCACTCCACCGGCGGCGCCAGTCATTGGCGCTGTCAGGATGGGATGCTCGATCCCAAGCAACCGAGTCAGGGCGGTTTCAATACGCGCCATATCGTTCCTCCCGTATGCCCCGCAGGGTAGCAATTGAGGTTGGCCATGGCCATTGACGTTGCTGATTGGATTCGACGCAATCATCGCGCCGCAACGCAACCTCTCGAATATGCAGAATCGAGACGGTGCTGAGACTCGAACTTTCTACAGCCGTCGGACCAAATCGTGCTGGATCCGAGACATCTCCCGCAATGCCGCCTCGGGCTCCGGTCGCTCGATGTCGAAATCGACGCCACCCACCCCGATCTCTCCCATCGCCCTCAGATCGGCGATGATCTGGCCGTCGCTGCCGGAAAAGAGCCTCCGTTCCCCGTCCGACGCACGTGCCGGCAGCTCGGTGCCGATCCGCTTCACCCGATAGACGATGCGCACAGTGTCGGGATCGCGCCGTGCTTCGGCAGTCAACTTGCGCAGCCGGTCGATCCCGGCCTCCAACCGCGGCAGCGAGTCCAGCGGATGCTGGCGGTTGGTGCCGATCGGATACCAGGCGTCGCCAAGCCGCGCGGCTCGCCGCAGCGCCGGAGGGCTCTCGCCGCCGACCCAGATGGGCGGGTGCGGCTTCTGCACCGGCTTCGGTTCCAGCAGCACGTTCTCGAAGCGGGCGTAGCGTCCGTCGAAACGGGGCCGCTCTTCGGTCCACAGCGCACGGAACGCCGTCAGGTACTCGTCGGTCACGGCGCCCCGCTCGGCGAAGGGTGGCGTGCCCAGGGCGTCGAACTCGGCCTTGAGCCAACCGGCGCCGATCCCCACCACCAGGCGGCCGCCGGACAGCACGTCGAGGGTGGCCAGCATCTTCGCCGTCAGCACGGCCGGGCGGTGCGGCACCACCAGCACCGCGGTGACCAGTCGGATCTGCGTGGTCTGGGCGGCGATCCAGGCGAGGTTCACAAGCTGCTCGTGGCGCACGGCGGGGTCGCCGCCGTAGAACTCGCCGCTCTCGGAATAGGGGTAGCCCGGCGCCTTCATGTCGGGCAGCACGACGTGATCGGTCAGCGTCAGGTAATCGTAGCCGAGCGCCTCACCCTCCCGCGCCAGGCGCGCCATGGTGGCCGGCGCCGACAGCGGTCCGCTGTTCGGCAGGTTGAAGCCGATCTGCATCCACCCCTCCCACGCATGGCTCGACTGCCGGCGGTGTGCGCGCGGGCCCCCTCCCCCTCAACTCCGGCTGGGCTATGATCCCGGCCCGAAGCGACCGCAAGACCGCGCCGCAGTTTCAGGAGTTATCCGTGAAGATCGGAGTACCGAAGGAAATCAAGACGCAGGAATACCGCGTCGGACTGACGCCGGCCGGGGTCCGCGAGCTGGTCGGGCGGGGCCATCAGGTGCGGGTCGAACGCGGCGCGGCGGCGGGCATTGGCATCACCGATGACGCGTACCGCGGGGCTGGCGCAGCGGTCGTCGATACCGCCGAGGAGGTGTTCGCCGAAGCCGACCTGGTCGTAAAGGTGAAGGAGCCGCAGCCGCAGGAGATCGCCCGGCTGCGTCCGGGGCAGGTGCTGTTCACCTATCTGCACCTTGCCGCCGACCGAGCGCAGACCGAGGCGCTGCTGCGCTCCGGCGCCACCTGCATCGCCTATGAGACGGTCACCGACCGGCACGGCACGTTGCCGCTGCTCGCGCCGATGAGCGAGGTGGCCGGGCGCATGTCGGTGCAGGTCGGAGCGCACTGCCTGGAGAAGGAACCGGGCGGTGCGGGCATTCTGCTGGGCGGCGTGCCTGGCGTGCCGCCGGCCAAGGTGGTGGTGCTGGGCGGCGGCGTGTCGGGCACCAATGCCGCGCGCATGGCGGTCGGGCTGGAGGCGAGCGTGACCATCATCGACAAGTCGCTGCCTCGGCTGAAGGAGCTCGATCTGCAATTCGGCCCGCGCGCCACAACGCTGTTCGCTACCGGCGAGGCAATCGAGGATGCTGTGCTGGCGGCTGACCTTGTCATCGGCGCGGTGCTGGTGCCGGGCGCGGCGGCGCCGAAGCTGGTGACGCGGGCGATGGTGCGGGCGATGCGCCCGGGCTCGGTGCTGGTCGATATCGCCATCGACCAGGGTGGGTGCTTCGAGACCAGCCGGCCGACCACGCACTCCGCTCCGACTTACGTCGAGGAAGGTGCGGTGCATTATTGCGTCACCAATATGCCGGGTGCGGTGCCTCGCACCTCTACCTTTGCGCTGAACAACGCGACCATGCCGTTCGTGCTGGCGCTGGCGGCCAAGGGCTGGCGGCGCGCGCTGGCGGAGGACCGGCATCTGCGTCAGGGCCTGAACGTGCACGCCGGCAAGGTCACGCATGCCGCCGTCGCTCAGGACCTGGGATTCGCGCACACCGATGCCGACACGTTGATGGCGGCATAAATCGACAGGGGGAGTGTCATGGCCGATCCGGAAATCGTCGCGTTGCGGGCCAAGCTGGCGACGCGGGTGCGCGCGCCGGAGATCGCTCAGCGACGCAAGGATTTCGATGCGCGCAGCCAGGAATATCCGGTCGCGGCGGATGTAACGATCGAGCCAGTGACGGCGAACGGCGTGCCGGCGGAATGGAGCGCCACGCCGGACGCCGCGCGCGACGGTGCGATCCTGTACCTGCACGGCGGCGGCTATGTGATCGGCTCGCTGGTCAGCCACCGGCACATGGTGAGCGAGATCGGACGCTCGGCTCGTGTGCGCACCTTAGCGCTGGATTATCGGCTGGCGCCGGAGCATCCGTTTCCGGCGCCGGTCGAGGACACTGTGGCGGGCTACCGATTCCTGTTGTCGCAAGGCGTGGCTCCGGGCCGGATCGCACTGGCCGGCGACAGCGCCGGCGGCGGGCTGGTTGCCGCCGCGCTGGTGGCGATCCGCGAGGCCGGGCTGCCGCAACCCGCCTGCGGCTGGTGCATCTCGCCCTGGGTCGATATGGAGGCGATCGGCGACAGCATGGTGGACAAGGCCGCCACAGATCCGGGCGTGCAGAAGGAGCCGCTGCTGGAGCTGGCGGCGGCTTATCTCGGCGGGGCCGATCCGCGATCGCCTCTGGCGGCGCCGATCTATGCGGATCTGACGGGGATTGCGCCGCTGCTGATTCAGGTGGGCTCGGTGGAGACGCTGCTGGACGATGCGGTCCGGCTGGCTCGGGTGGCAGGTGCCGCGGATGTCTTCGTCGATCTGCAGATCTGGCCGGAGATGATCCATGTCTGGCACATGTTTCATCCGGAACTGAGCATCGGGCGACGCGCAATCGAGGTAGGTGGCGATTTCGTCAGAAGCATGATGGGCGGCCGGCATAGGTGACATTTCGCTCGATCTATCGCCACGGCTTCGTCCGCGTCGCCGCCTGCACCATCCCGAGCGCACTGGCGGATCCGATAACGAACGCGCAGTCCGTGCTGCGTGTCGCGCGGGAATGTCACGACCGTGCGGTTGCCGTTGCGGTGTTTCCGGAACTGGCGCTGTCGGCTTATTCGATTGACGATCTGCGGCTGCAGGATGCGTTACTTGATGCCGTTGAGGAGGCGGCGGCCGCGATCATCGAAGCGTCGCGGGAACTGATGCCGCTGGTGATTGTCGGCGCGCCGCTGCGGCACCAAGACCGGGTGTATAATGCGGCGCTGGCAATCCATCGCGGGCAACTGCTGGGCGTGGTGCCGAAAGCTTACCTGCCGAACTACAGGGAATTCTATGAGCCTCGTCAGTTCGGCGCCGGTGCGGGGTGGCGCGGCGCGACGATCAGCGTCGCCGGACGGGCGGCGCCGTTCGGGCTGGACTTGCTGTTTCCGGCGGAGGACGTCGCCGGGCTGATTGCCCATATCGAGATCTGCGAGGATTTCTGGATTCCCGTTCCGCCGAGTTCGCTCGCCGCGCTGGCGGGCGCGACAGTGCTGGTGAACCTGTCCGGCAGCCCGATCACCGTGGGGAAAGCGGATACTCGCAGGATGCTGTGCCAGTCGCAGTCGGTGCGTTGCCTGGCAGCCTATCTTTACGCCGCGGCCGGGGAGGGCGAGTCCACTACCGACGTGTCCTGGGACGGACAGGCGACGGTGTTCGAGAACGGCACCAGGCTCGCCGAGACCGACCGGTTCCCGACTGGCGATCGGATTGCGGTGGCGGATGTTGATCTCGACCTGCTGCGGCAGGAACGCATGCGGATGGCGACGTTCGATGATAACCGGCGTGCGCTTGTCGTTGGCGAATATCGGCGGGTCGCGTTTCGTGTTGATCCGCCAGACGGTGATGTTGGGTTCGAGCGTGCGGTGGAGCGGTTCCCGTTCGTGCCAGCCGATCCGGCGCGGCTCGAGCAGGATTGTTACGAGGCTTACAATATCCAGGTTTCCGGCTTGATGCAGCGGCTCTCGGCTGCACACATCAAACGGGCGGTCATCGGGGTCTCCGGTGGGTTGGATTCGACGCAGGCGCTGATCGTCACCGCGCAAGCTTTTGACCGGCTGAAGCGCCCGCGCACGGATATTCTTGCCTTCACCATGCCGGGATTTGCCACCGGCAACGAGACCAAGGGAAACGCGCACCGACTGATGACGGCATTGGGAGTGACGCATCGCGAACTCGATATCAAGCCGGCGGCCATGCGCATGCTGGAGGACATCGGCCACCCCTTTGCGCGCGGTAAGCCGGAATATGATGTCACGTTCGAGAACGTGCAGGCCGGGCTGCGGACCGACTATCTGTTCCGGCTGGCCAACCGCCACGACGGCATCGTGATCGGTACCGGTGATCTGTCGGAGCTGGCGCTGGGGTGGTGCACCTACGGTGTGGGCGACCAGATGTCGCACTACAACGTCAATGCCGGCATACCGAAGACGCTGATCCAGCATCTGATCCGTTGGGTGATCAGCTCGAAGCAGTTCGGTCCAGAGGTGGTGGCGACTCTGGATGCGATCCTGGCCACCGAGATTTCACCCGAGCTGATCCCGGCCGCAGCGGGGGAAAAGCCGCAGAGCACCGAGGCCAGGGTGGGGCCGTACGCGCTGCAGGACTTCAACCTGTTCTACACGCTGCGCTTCGGGTTTCGCCCGTCGAAGATCACCTTCCTCGCGTTGATGGCCTGGGAGGATGCGGCGCGCGGCGACTGGCCGCCCGGGTTCCCGGAGTCTCGTCGGCAGGAGTATTCGCTGGCCGAGATCAGGCATTGGTTGCGGGCGTTCCTGCACCGATTTTTTGCGACCAGCCAGTTCAAGCGCTCGGCCTTGCCGAACGGGCCAAAAGTGACTGCCGGTGGGTCGCTGTCGCCGCGCGGCGATTGGCGTGCGCCGTCGGACGGCAATGCCACAGCTTGGCTGGCGGAGCTGGATGCCAATGTGCCGGAGGCATGATCGCGACTACTTCAACCCGTCGCGGCGATAACCAATTCCGATCAGCTTGACGGCCTGTAGCGGCGCCTCGTCCGGTGACGGCTGTGGGTGGAAACCGCATGTTCTGCGGTGCGTGGCGTCGTGAACGCACCCCCAGCGAGCTGGATCAACTCTGCGCGGGTTTCGTTTGAACGGCGCTGCGGCAGCCTTGCGTCCCGTAGTCCGCGCGCAAGCTGAGTGAGCGACGCCCTTAATGTTCTTCAGCCCAGCAGGAGGGTTTCATGCGAGTGGGATTCGCACTTGGCAATATCGGCCCCATCGGTACGATGGACAACCTCATCAGAATTGCCCAGCGCGCGGAGGCGCTGGCGTACGACAGCCTGTGGGCGGTCGAACGGCTGCTGTGGCCCGTAAAGCCGCAGTCGGCGTATCCGGCTACACCCGACGGCTCGCTACCGGAGGATTACAAGCACGTCCTGGACCCGCTGGAGGCGCTGACCTTCGCGGCGGCACACACGAAGAACATCGCTCTCGGCACCAGCGTGCTGAACATGCCCTACTACAGCCCGGTGATGCTGGCGCGAAGCGTTTCGACGCTGGACGTGCTTTCGGGTGGGCGTGTGCGGCTCGGGCTGGGGTTGGGCTGGTCGAAGGATGAACACGATGCAATCGGCGCCAAGATGAAGCAGCGCGGCGAGCGCGCCGACGAGTTCCTGCAAGTGCTGAAGGCGATCTGGACCACGGATCCCGCGCGCTTCCAGGGCCGGTTCTATACTCTCCCGACGTCGCACATCTATCCCAAGCCAGTGCAGAAGCCGCATCCGCCGATCTACCTGGCCGCGTTCGCGCCGGCGGCGCTGGAGCGCGTTGCGAGGCATGGCGACGGATGGAACCCCGCGGGCATCCCCGTGGCTGGCATGGAGCAGATGTTCAACAGCATCAAGCAGATGGCCAAATCCGCGGGGCGCGACCCGGTGAAGCTCGCGCTGATCGTCCGCGCCAATGTGGAGATCACCGAAGCGCCGCGTCGGAAGGACGGGGCAATCTTCACCGGCACGATGGAGCAGATCAGGGAGGACGTTGAGGGCTGCCAGCGTATCGGTGCGCAGGAAATCCACTTCGACCCGACGTTCACGCGCGGCGCGCAGGAGATTTCCCGTTGGCTCACATTGATGGAGCAACTCCGGAAACTGGTCTGATCTGGCGAGGAGATCTTCGCCACGATGAGACAAGATGAGGTTCATGAAATAGGTTTTTCCAGGAGCCGGGACCGTAACGGGCACGTTCGGCCCCCACTGGTCACCGGCGTGATGCTGCCCGTCGCCGGCGAAGATCCAGGGTGACAGAGACAGCGGGCAGACTGATTTCTGATAAAACTATAAGATGCCGGCAGAGGGCTGGCGGGCGGAAAATCTTGTGTGACCCACTGAGGCCCCATGGTTGACTTCGCATCACTCCCGACCGCCGAACAGACACGGCAGCTCGGCAAGCTCGAGGGTGATGTCGGTGCCGACGTCGGACTCAGGATGAACAGGATCAACAGCAATATTACCGAAAGCGTTTACACGGGGCTCCGCCCCGCGGCTTGTATGGACGGTCTGGAAATCGGCTTCGGCAACGGCCAGCTGCTGCCCGATCTCCTGAGCTACGCGGAAGGCCTGAAATATGTCGGTATCGACATTTCGTCAACCATGGTCGACGAGGCGCGGCACTTCAACGCGCCCCTGGTCGCGACCGGACAGGCCGCCTTTCACCTCGCCAGCGCAGAGGATATTCCGAGCGGCCCTGCCAGCTTCGACCGGGTCTTCGCAGTGAACGTCATCTATTTCTGGGCCAATCCGCACCGCCCGCTGGAGGAGGTTCGCGCGTCCTGCGGCCCGGCGGCTTCAGTGTCATTGCCGCGGTCACACCGCAGACGGCGGCCGGCTTCGCGCGCGTCACCGTCGAGCCTTATGAGGAATAGTGCCGGGCCGGCTGGTAAGCCGTGGCCACGCAGCTACCATCTGGTCGTAGCCCAGCCTTGACACGCTTCGGGGTTTGCCTCCGCAAAATTCAAGAATTATGCACTAAATAATGGAGCCCCTATGTTAAAGTCACAATCATGCTGAGGGAAGACGACGAAGCCCTAGCTACCTAACATCATGGGTCTGCAACTGCATAGCCATGCAGATCACAAGAAAGAGCGCGCCGAACCCAGCCGGCCCCGTTCAAGTCTGCGCGCCCTCAATCACCTCGCCGAAGCGCACCCAGGTCTTGCCGTCCCATCGGACGAGCTGCATCGCGCGGATCGGGTGATAGTTAGTGGGGCTGGTGTTGATCTTGATCCCTGGAATCAGCACTGGAACATCCAAATGTTTTATGTTGGTCGCCTGACGCATCACGTTCTCACGCGAGAAGTCGCTGTTGCACTGTTCCAGCACCTTCCACATCGTATAACTGACGCCGTATCCGTAGAAGTAGGCCTGGTCGGTGATATCGGCGCCCGGCAAATACTTCGCCATGAACTGCTTGAACTCCCGCATACCGGGATCGCTGTCCCAGGCCGGGTCCGCCGGGTCCTTCAAGCATGTGGTGCTGAGCATGCCGATCGCTTTCTCGGGACCCGCGGGACGGATCACCGCACCGACCGAGATCGCGACGTTGGTCATGAAGAACATCGGCTTCCAGTCGATGTCGTGCACCTTTCGGATCGCCTGAGCGGCGAATTTCGGGGTGGCGGCCACGAGCAGCACATCGGCGCCCGAGGACTGCAGCTCGGCGATCTGGGAATCGATGGTGGCGTCGGTCGCTTCGTAGGTCACCGACTTGGCCACGTGCTTGTCCCAATCCTGACCTAGGATATCCCTCACGCCGATCGGGTAATCTTTGCCGAAATCATCGTTCTGATAAACGATTCCGAGCTTCGCATCGGGCCTCTGCTTAAGCATGTATTTGGTGTAGATCTGCGCCTCGGTCCGCAAGCTGGGCTGCCAGCCGATGGTCCAGGGATACCGCTTGTAGTCACCCCACTTGTCGGCGCCGCTGCCGAGAAAGAGCTGGGGCACCTTGTGCTGATTGCAGTATCGCACGGTCGCCGAGCTGCCAGCCGTGCCGAGCATGTTGAATAGGAAATCGACCTCGTCCTGCTCGACCAGGCGGCGGACCTGCTCGACGGTCTTGGGCGGGCTATAACCGTCGTCGTACGACAGGAACTCGACGTTGCGGCCGCCGACGCCGCCCTGGTCGTTGACCCATCCGAAGAACGCGCTATCGGCTTTGCCAACGTTACCGTAGGCTGAGGCCGGGCCACTATAGGGCATGGTGTTGCCGATCTTGATCGTGGTCGCGGTCATGCCCGGGGTGGCTGCCGCGCGGGCGCGCGGGCCTGCCCCGATGGCTGCCGCCGCGATGCCGCCCGTAAGGGCCGTTCGTCTGCTGATCATACCGCCGCTCCTCCCCTGATTTACCGCTACCGGGATGGACTGGGCTGGCGTACCAGACCAGTCTAATCCGGTTTAGTTGGCAGGATCCAGCAGATTCGCGGCACCGCGCGGCTTGGGGGGACTATTCTCCGCAGAGGCGGGTGGTCAGCCCGCCACACTCAGACGTTGGCAGTGGCGTGCAAACGGTGTGTGGCAATATGCTCATCGCAGAAGTCAAGATTTCTGCACAGCCTGGCGCGGCATGCCCAGCCGGCCCGTTCAGGTCTGCGCGCCCTCAATCACCTCGCCGAAGCGCACCCAGGTTCTGCCATCCCATCGGACGAGCTGCATCGCGCGGATCGGATGGTAGTTGGTGGGGCTGGTATTGATCTTGATCCCGGGAAGCAGCACTGGAACATCCAAATCCTTTATATTGGTCGCCTGACGCATCACGTTCTCACGCGAGAAGTCGCCGTTGCACCGCTCCAGCACCTTCAACATCGTATAGCTGAGGCCATATCCGACGGTGTAACTGGAGTCTTTGATATCGGCACTGGGCAGATATCTCGCCATGAGCTGCTTGAAGCCTTGCATGCCTGGATCGCTGTCCCAGGCCGGGTCCGCCGGGTCCTTAAAGTATGCGGTGCTGAGCATGCCGATCGCTTTCTCTGGTCCGGCGGGACGAATCACCGCACCGACCGAGATTGCGACATTGGTCATGAAGAACAGCGGCTTCCAATCGAGGTCGTGCACCTTTCTGATCGCCTGAGCGGCGAATTTCGAAATGGCGGCCACCAGCAGCACATCGGCGCCGGAGGATTGCAGTTCGGCGATTTGCGAATCGATGGTGGCGTCGGTTGCCTCGTAGGTGATCGCCTTCACTACACGCTTATCCCAATCCTTGCCCAAGACGTCCTTCACGCCGAGCGGGTAGTCCTTACCGAAATCGTCGTTCTGATAGAGGATTCCCAGTTTGGCGTCTGGTTTTTGCTGGAGCATGTATTTCGTGTAGATTTGCGCCTCGGTCCGGTAGCTTGGTCCCCAGCCGATGGTCCACGGATATTCCTTGTAATTGCCCCACTTGTCGGCGCCGGTAGCGACGAAGAGCTGCGGCGCCTTGTGCTGGTTGCAGTATCGCTCGATTGCCGTGTTGGTCGGCGTGCCCAGGGTGGCGAACAGGAAATCAACCTGATCCTGCTCGACCAGCCGGCGGACCTGTTCGACGGTCTTGGGTGGGCTATACCCGTCGTCGTAGGACAGGAACTCGATCTTCCGGTCGCCGACGCCGCCTTGGTCGTTGACCCACTTGAAGAATGCGCTAGCGGCCTTGCCGAGGCTGGCATAGGCCGACGCCGGACCGCTATAGGGCGCGGTGCTGCCGATCTTGAGCGTAGTCGCGGTCACGCCAGGAATTGCCCCTGCGCGGGCGCCTGGGGCGGCCGCAACGGTGGCTGCGGCCGCTAAGCTGCCTGTAAGCGCCGTTCGTCTGCTGATCATACCGCCGCTCCTCCCCCGTTTTACCGGCTGCTGGGATGGACTGCGCTGACGTACTAAACCAGTCTAATTCGGTTTCGTTGGCAGGGTCCAGCAGATTCGTGGTATTGCGGGTGACGCCCCCAGCGCCGCCAATCGGCAGGAGCGCCGCGGCACCCCAGGCCATGGAGCATGGCGGGAGCGGGTAGCGGCAAACACCTGCCGCGGGCAGTCGCGTTTCGGGCTGCCCGTTTCCGCAGGCGCCTGCCCTGCCCAGCGACTGCTCTGGGTCGAGGGACTAAACCGCTGTCGCGGTAAGTCCTGGCAGCGGAGGGCACGGGCACAGTAGCGGGGTGGAAGGGTCCTGTGATGGAGAGGCTTCCATCCGCGACTGCGGAGTTGCACGCAGATTCCTTATCCGTGAAACTCCGTGTGATTCTCCGTGTAACTCCGTGTCCACTTGATTGCTTTTTCGCCGGGTCCGACCGCATGAAGTCGCCCCCGTGGCGTCAGCCAGGTTTCCCTGGAGCGAACCTCCTATCTATCGCGGGCTGTTCCCATCCGTCGTGACTCACATTGTCGCCCGATGATGGGAGCGGTTTCACGGAATCGCTGTACTACCCCTTATCGCGCCGGCGGCGGAGCTGATCCAGCAGCAGCCGGATAAAGGGCGCGACCGTTGCAGCAATGGTCAACTGGCGCGTGGCGTCTTCCAGCGCGCGCTGGCGCACACGCAATGCCTCGATCTCGACCTGCGAATCCCTCGATAGCGCAGCGATCAGCAGCAGCAGTCCGGCGATGGCGAAATTGATGCCGGCGGTGATCAACGCGGCGAATTCGGGGCGCAGATTTTGGCTTAGCCAGTCCCATAAGGCGGTCTCGAGGAACGCGAAGCAGGCGAGGAGGAACGGCGCCGCGACCACCACCAGCCCGACGCGCACCGCCGTGCGTCGGGCAAGCCGGCGAAGGCGCAGCCCTTCCGCCTGTACAGCAATCTGGGCCAAGCGGAAACTGCGGATCATCTACCGGCCCGGCTTCAAGATTCGTCTTTGCCGTTGCGGCGGAAGGCGGCCATCAGACGCGGCGCGCGCAGCGGGCTTCGTCCATGCGGGCGGCTTCCGGTGCGGGACGCTAGCGCAGCACGCGACCGATCGCGAACCCGACCGCCAGGGCGACGAGCACCGCTACGATTGGCCGTTCCTGCACCTGACCGGAGAGCGCCTCGGCCTGGCCCTTCATCGCTCCCATCGCAGTCTCGGCGCGGCCGGCGACGTCGGCCAGAGCCGGGTTGATGCGTTCGCGCATCAGCACCTCGACCTGCTCGCGCAGCTTGGCGATCTGGGCGGCTGCGTCCTCGGTTCCCGGGATTGATCTGTCGGCGAGCGCCATGGCTGGAGTTCCTCTGTCTCGGGCCTAAGGCCAACACAGGTAGGTCCACGCAAAACCCGTGTCGAGACAGAAGGAACGATCCGCCCGTGCACGGTTCCGCGATCCCGGCCGCTGGTCTTCGCCGCCGCCGCCCGGTAGGAGACGGCCCAGGAGGACCCTGACGGAGGACCCCGACCATGGCCAAGGCCGCTGCCGCCCTGCCGAAGAACACCGCGCTGACCGACTGGGACCGCGACGCGGCACTGACCACGGCGCGTCTGCTGCTAGAGATCAAGGCGATCAATTTCCGGCCAGAGGAGCCCTATACCTTCACCTCCGGCTGGGCATCCCCCGTCTATATCGACTGCCGGCGGATCATCTCGTTCCCGCGCGCCCGGGCGAAGATCTGCGAGCTGGGGGTGGAGAAGATCAACCGGCACATCGGCTTCGAGACGATCGAGACGGTGGTCGGCGGCGAGACGGCGGGCATTCCCTTCGCCGCCTGGATCGCCGAACGGATGCTGGCGCCGATGGCCTATGTCCGGAAGAAGCCCAAAGGGTTCGGCCGCAACTCGTTGATCGAGGGTGACGTGCCGGAGGGCAAGCGCACCCTGCTGGTGGAGGACCTGACCACCGACGGCCAGTCGAAGATCCGCTTCTGCCAGGCGCTGCGTGATGCCGGGGCGATCGTCAACCACACCTTCGTCGTGTTCTTCTACGGCGTGTTTCCCGGTGCCTTCGAGACGCTGGCACGCATGGACATTGCGCTGCATCACCTTTGCACCTGGTGGGAGGTGCTGGAGGTGTGCAGCGACCGGCCATATTTCTCGGAGGCGGCGCTGGCCGAGGTGCGGCGGTTCCTGGAAGACCCGGTCGCCTGGTCGGCCGCGCACGGCGGTGTGGCCAGCGCCGAGGAGGCGATGCAGCGCCGGGCAGCGGCGGAGGGGTAGCCTGACACACTTCGCGGGACGGTTTCGATTCCTTTGACTCTTTCCCGACGCGGGCGTTAGCGTCACACCAAACCAGGGGATCCCGCCAGTCACCTTGCAACATCAGCCAAGGGGACTGCGATGACACACAACAGCCCACGCCTGAGCCGTCGCGCTGCCATGATACTTGGGGGCAGTGCTGCCGTTGGCGGGTGGCGTCGAGCCCATGCCACCGACAAGGTAGTGCATATTCCTATGGACGCTCCATTCACCGGCCAGGAAGCCGAAGGCGCCACGCTGGTCAAGGATGGTGCCGCGATGGCGATCGACGAGATCAATGCCAAAGGCGGCGTCGCCGGATACACGCTGCAACTCATGCCGATGGATGACGGCACCTCGACCGCCGGTGGCTATGATCCGGCCCAGGCGGCGACCAATGCGCGACGGATGGCGGATGATCCGCTCGCGCTGGTAGCGCTCGGTCCGTACAACAGCGGCAGCGGCAAGGCGATGTCGCCGATCCTGAGCGCGGCCGGCCTGGCGATCGTCACGCCAACCTCGACCAACCCGGACATCACTGATCCGAAGTTTGCCCAAATCTACCGCCCCGCAGGGCCGGCCATTTACTTCCGTACCGTCACGACCGACGCTTATCAGGGCCCGAACATGGCCAACTACTACCTGAAGGTGCTGAAGGTGCCGAGCGTGTACGTGCTGGACGACAGCGGCGCCTATGGCGTGGGGATCGCCGACGCGTTCCAGGCGCAGGCAACCAGGATCGGCATCAAGGTGCTCGGGCGCGACCGGCTCGATCCCAAGCAGGCCGACTACACGTCGGTCTTCACCAAGATGAAGTCGCTGGGAACGGCATCGCTCTATTACGGCGGCGACGCACTGGCCGGGATCAAGGTCGTCAAGCAGTCCTATGAAATTGTGCCGAACATCGTGAAGGGCGGCGGCGACGGCATGTATGAGTCGGAGATCCTGTCGGCAGGCGGTTTTCCGGCGGCCGAGGGATGGTATGCGACCATCGCCGCGCCGCATCTGTTGGATGATCCCAATGCCCAGGCCTGGGTGAAGCGGTTTGCCGCGCGCTACAATAACCAGCCGAGTGACTATTGCATCACCGCGTATGATGCAGTGCTGGTAATCGCGGATGCGCTGGGCCGGGCGGTGAAATCAGGCAAGCCGCTCACGCGGGCGACGATGCGCGATGCCATCCAGGCAACACGGATCAACACGATGCAAGGGGTGATCTCGTTCGACAAGAACGGCGATCTGACTTCACGCGTGATCAGCGTGTTTCAGATCAAGCACAATGCGGCGTATCCGCTGACGGATATGGTGCATCAATACAAATATGTTGGTGTCGCGCCGCAGGATGCGGGGGTGTAACAGGGGCCGCTGATCGAGCTTCGTTGTGACTCGCAAGAACTCGATCACCTTGCCCGCACGAAAGTCCGATTTCGACACGAAGGGCACGAAGAACAGAAGGTCGCGAAGGTTGTTTTATACCGCGAGCGGCAACTCCAACTGCGAGATGGACGCGATTCTTCCTTCGTGGCCTTCACGACCTTTGTGTCCTTCGTGTCGAAAAAAGCGCGGGATGCGTCTCCGGCCTGGCTTAGCCCGCGACTCGCAGCATGATCTTACCGATGTGCACGCTGCTCTCCATCAACCGATGCGCATCGGCTGCCTGGGCGAGAGGGAAGCTTGCATGGACCACCGGCCCGCATCGGCCTTGCTCCAGCACCGGCCAGACCTTGTCGCGCAACTCCGCGGCAATCGCGCCTTTCTCGGCAGTGGAGCGCGGGCGCATGGTCGAGCCGGTGATGGCCAGGCGCTTGCGCATCACCGGCAGGAAGTCGAAGCCATCGACTTTCGAGCCTTCGAGGTGCGCGATCATCACCAGCCGTCCGTCCATCGCCAGACAGCGGACATTGCGCGCCATGTAGGGCGCACCGACCATGTCCAACACCACATCGACACCGCGGCCGTCGGTGAGCCGCCGGATCTCCTCGACGAAATCCTGGGTGCGGTAGTTGATCGCCGCAACGGCGCCGAAGCGTCGGCAGGCGGCGCATTTCTCGTCCGAGCCGGCGGTTGCGTAAGTTGTCGCGCCGAACTCACGGGCGAGCTGCAACGCCGTCACCCCGATGCCGGAAGTGCCGCCATGGATCAGAGCGGCCTCGCCCCGATGCAAGCGGCCGGCTGCCTGGAACAGGTTGGCCCAGACAGTGAAATATGTTTCGGGTAGCGCGGCGGCGCGGATCGCATCGTAGCCGCGTGGCCAGGGCAGGCATTGCGGTGCCGGGACGGCGCAATATTCGGCATAGCCGCCGCCATTTGTCAGCGCGCAGA